>Ga0209190_1000130_pt1 | contig 51825 bp, 41 predicted proteins | sample M_140205_XF_Meta_FD_187315 | JGI IMG/M metagenome (GOLD analysis project Ga0209190, IMG submission 187315) | Freshwater microbial communities from Lake Montjoie, Canada to study carbon cycling - M_140205_XF_MetaG (SPAdes) (version 2) | ecosystem: Environmental > Aquatic > Freshwater > Lake... | reverse complement strand
TGCAGCCGCTCCTCGAAGAAATCCTGTGCGAACTAAAGCGGTTCGTAGAAGTCCATCTCCTGTCGCTAAAGCGGTTGCAGCCGCTCCTCGAAGAAATCCTGTGCGAACTAAAGCGGTTCGTAGAAGCCCCTCACCAACACGTGCCGCTTCTGCAGTTGCTGCTAGTGCTGCTAGAAGAAGCCCATCGCCACCACGAGCCGCTACTACTGCTGTCGCTAGAAGAAGCCCGTCACCAATTGATTTAGGGAAAATATTACTAAAAGGAACTACGCGCACTAATTTAGCAGCGGGGATAAGAAGAAGCCCGTCGCCTACCAATAGAGCAGCGCAATTAAGAAACTATGAAAGGTCTAACGTTGCATACCGACCATTTATAGAGAAATTAAAAGCAGTCCTATTTAATGAAAAAATAATAGACAGAGACAATGAATTATTTGAAACTTTACTAGACGACCAACAAAAGTGGAACCACTTATTTTATAATATAAGACCTCGCAATATTGTTTGCTTCATTATTTGCGATTACTACCTATATGATAAAAGTGTTCAGCGCGTATTTCATAAAAATAATACACCCCCTTACATGGGAAACTTCAAATTTAATAAATTACTGAGTAATAAAGATAATAAGATGAGTATGAAGTGGGCGAGCAATAATATATTGTATATACATAAAAATAGATTTTAATAATATAAGAAAATAAAATATATCATATTATAAGAATGTTCAATATAATTTTTGGGTTAATTGTTCTAAAATATTTATGCGACTATATCGATGCTTATATATTGACTATAGGGTTAATTCTAATATAACCTAGTAATATTACGTAGTAAGTAGTAAGTAGTAAGTAGCTATTTATTAACCTTAACCTTGCTCTTTGTTTGGTAATCAAATAACTTATAGGTATTAATATTATTTTTAAATGTGTCGCTTGATTGATATTGAGAATTCCAAGTGCCTTCGTTGTATTCGGGGCGTTTATATATGCAACTCTTTTTATTTATTGAGAAGCCTTGAAGTAGTTCGCTCTCATCCCCTTTTATATCATAAGCGTCTCTATTAAAGTTATTATGATAATTGAAGATATCCATATTTATCCTGTCAGCGAATAAGTTATTCTGTTGCATTGTATAAACACTTGATAATGCTGACATATTTTTACAAGCGACTTTAGCACTAAGTAGCTTTGGGTCGTAATTCTTATCATAATCTATTTCATAATAATCCATCATTCTTCTTTCTTCTTTACTTATAAATTATAAAAAATAATATTTAAATATGTTAAAGAAGATACTTGATAGATGTTTTATTTATTAACAGGTGAAAATAAAAAACAGGTTAATGAAGTCATACAAAAATCTCCAAATCTCACCATATTATTTTATTGGAATATGTGCGGTCATTGTGCTGCTCTGAAACCTACGTGGGATAAAGTATGTAAAAAGTATAACAAGGCGAATGATTGCGATGTCTTAAATGTCGAGGTATCGCATATTAAAAATCTGAAAGCAAAATATAAGAATGGCGTTAATGGATTTCCGACATTTGCAAAATACAAGAATGGGAAAAAGTTAGGTGAATATAATGGCGAAAGAACATTCAAGGATATTAGCAAATTTGTAAAGATGTAAGGATGTAAGGATGTAAAGTATAACTAAGTATAAGTATAACTAAGTATAAATAGATATAAATATAAAAATATATAAATATATATAAATAAAAATGAATGACGATAATATTGTAGATAATATTATTAATCAGGAAAAGGTAGAGCCTACTACAGACGAACTAGAAACTTTTAAGAACCTAGTAAATGATTGGTTTAAATACGATGACCAGATTAGGAAATTAAAGATTGCTATGAAGGAGCGGAAGAATTACCAGCGTGCGCTTAATAATAAGATTGAGGAATTTATGTTTAACTTTAAATACAATGATTTAAATACACAGCACGGGCGTATCAAAACGAATGTTAAGGAATGCATAGTGCCCATCAAGATGAATGACATAAAGACTAAAATCATTCAATTTAAGGAATTGTCTGGAGAAGAACTATTAAAGCGTATTTTTGAAGAAGACCGACAAACAATAGTAAAAAAGAATATTAAAAGAATAATTCCTAGAGTATCACTAACTATTTAATATATATACTAAGTATATCACTGGAATGCACACCTATTAACATCACACGCATCAGGTTCTACACATCCTCTAATAATATCATATTCGTAATTTGTAGAATAAAAAGCATTTTTAATATTATTTTTGATAATCGTATTGCTGCAATTAGTGCAAGGTCTAGAATATTTTAAGGGATTATTAAAGCGGTCGGGTCCTATTCGAACAACATATATATCGCATTCATTAAGTATATGCTTTTGTTTCTTGCGAATACTTGCGATTGCCGCGACCTCTGCGTGGATACTAAAATCAGCCATATAATAATTATAGCCAGTTCCTATAATTTTGTCTTTATATACAATTATTGCGCCGTGTTTGTGGTTATACATAGGCGATTTAATAGCAATCTTTGCAGCAATATTTAGGTAATATTTTTGTTTATCATTGGAAACGCGAACGCACGTGCTATCAATGCATTCGAAATAATTGGATGTGTAGTATCCAGTCCTGTTCATTCTTCTTTTATGGACATCAGCACCACGCTGCGCATTTCGTTCATCTACCATTATTGTTGTGTTTTTAAGTTAATATATTAACTAACTATATGATTAATTATTTATATATCTTTCCTTATCATTTTTTATATTATTCTCATATAAAATAATTAGAATAAAGATGTTCTATTTTTTTGCAATTATAATAAATATTGATTGATGCAGTTAAAATTATTATATCAAAGCATACCCCTGAGAAGCAGCAAAGCAACCGCAAAGAAGCAACAAAGAAGCAACAAAGCAGCAACAAAGCAGCAACCGCAAAGCAACCGCAAAGAAGCACAATGACATTCTTCGATTTGTTCCTTTTCACCATCCTACTCATCATCTTCACTGGACATATGATGGCTTGGATAATGTCGTTCTTCTATAGTCCCCCTCCCGTCAATCGCGATAATCGCGGCAACTACGTAAATCCATACCGCCTTGTTCCTCGTAAGGAAACCGAAGAATACAAACGCTACGAAAGGCAGCAATACCTTGATAGTTTGAGGCGTTAGATCTATAAATATAGAACAATTATGAAAAAATAAAAATAAATTATGATACATAGATATATATAGGTAATCATAGGTAGATGTAGATAGACATAGGTAGGTATTATACTATTTTTTTATATTACATTCATTTCATTCATTACATAGCAATTACTTGATTGTTTTCTTCTAACTCGTGTTCAAAGCATAAGTTATGCACAATCAAATTATTTGTTCGTCCTACTCTTTGCGCCCTCCCAATAGCCTGTTGCTTATCTACTGCCATTGAGTGAAAGATTACTACATCCGTTGCATAATTAATATCGATACCATACCCAGCATATTGCGTGGTTAATAAGATAACGTTAATGCTGCCATTTTTAAAATCTTTTAAAACATTCATCATATGCGCAGTATTTCCTTTTAATTCAGCGAATGTAATACCATTTGATACTAATAATTTGATGATTTTAGTAAATACATCTACCCTACTAAATACTATAAACTTCCCTTCAGGCTTATTTTTAATTATTTCTAACAAAGTATCCTCTTTACTTAGAATTCCCTTTCCTATTTTACTAGCATTATCTTCAGTAGGCACTATATCATTTGTGCTATCTGCTTCCTTATTACTCGCTACTGCGCTAACAATTGCAGTTAGGTCAGCAGTGCTTTTAATTTCAGCCCTACAATCAGGGCATTTTTTATTAGCTGAGCAATAGGTATTCGCATTGAGAAAGTTAAATAGGCATCCACCACAGAATATATGGGTGCATTCTAATATAATAGGATGTGATACATTATCCAAGCATATAGAGCAGATTTTACTATTGATTTCCGTAATTCGATCAGTCAAATCCTTGATTTTCCCTTTGATAATCACAATTTCATTATCAATAGTTTTAAGTCGTGTCGCTTTTGTGTCTTCTGCAATATCGAGACCCGCTATATATTCATGCTCTTTCTGCTTATTCGATAGGTTCTTATTCATATCTGCACAAATCAATGTAGCGATGCCTTCTTCCGTCTCATTTTTACCTCCTAAATCTTTGATAGCCCCTGAGATATCGTTTGCATTAATCTTATCTAATATTGCACTACTGATATATTTCTTGATAATCTTCAGATATTTAGACATTTTGCAAAGATGATAATATTCGACAATAGGCGGTATCTTGAAACTATCCTTGACAAAATCTTTATTGCATTTCACTAAAATATAGTTAATATAATCTTCTCTAAGTATTTCCTTGATATTATAGTATTGCGAATAGGATGATGAAGATATCTTGTTACACATATTAAAATACGTGCCGCTGATTAGCCATATAAATAAGTAATCGAATATATCAATCTTGTTGATAATATCGTGGCACTCGTCAATCATAATTCGCTTCCAGTTATATATGAAATGCTTGATATTATTAAAATCAGAACCATTATAATAATTTAAGAACTTATCCAATGTAGTATTTTTAATGAGAACTACATCAAATTGATTAAAATAATCAATAATTGCACGTTCATTATTATTCTTTAATATTGGCAGATTTTTCTTAATAAAGTTCAAGTCATCTATGGCAATATACTTGAGGTCTGTCGCTTCCTTCAATGTTTTCTCCCATTGAACATAGACGGGTCCGCGCGGAACAATAATAAGCGTCGAGTTAATCATATTATCCAAATTTGGCAAACTTACATTTTCGGATACTGCGGTAAAATAATTATATGCTTTTGCGCTGTGGAAACTATGAACCCTCGTATTATTGACGTGTATTTTATCTAATGGATTATGTGCAATAATTGATAGGGCGGTTAGAGTTTTGCCGTATCCTACAATATCCCCAATAATACCGATATTTGTGGATATCTTGATGGAATGCGGGATATTCCTTAAATTAGCATCCCTATTATATGAACTATTCTGATATGTTATTGAACCGACGTTTTCCATATAAATCGCCTTGTATAAACACGCTAATTGATGGGGCTTTAGCAGTTTCTTGATTTTACTAGGCTGCCCGCATCGTGGCGAATTACTATCCAGTTCAATATCATAAGTAAGCATATTGTGTTCGTCTGAAGACATTGTATGTTATTTATTATTTATATTATATATATTTTATATCAATTTTTATATTTTCCTTTTACAAATGTAAAAGATTGCAAAAAAAATATATAAGAATATTAATTATATTACTAATTATAATAATAATGTCGATAGTTGATGATAATGCGGTTGTAGATAATGCGATTGCTGAGGTATCGGAGGTATCTAGCGTAGTTCCAGTTGCTCCTGTGCCTACTGCTGCTCCACCTCAGCCAGTAAAAAAGATTGTATTTGCTCTTCCGGGCGATAACTTTAGTTCCAAATTCTTAATTGCTTGGACTGCGACGATTAGCAGATTGTGGGAAACACGTCGCTATGATATTATGATTTCGCCAGCAACAGGCTCTTATGTTCCGTTTGTAAGGATGGCTACGCTAGGTCTTGATGTTTTGAGAGGCGAAGACCAGAAGCCATTTAATGGGCAAGATTTTGACGTTTGGATTACTATCGATAGTGATATCGTTTTCACTTACGAACAAATCATCAAATTAATTGAAGCGACGGATGAACATCCCATCGTCGCAGGAATGTATAGAATGTCTGATTTAGTTAATTATGCATTCGTCAAGGATTGGGATCAGACCTACTTTAAGGAGAAGGGAACATTTCAATTTATAACACCTGAAGAGATTGAAAAGTGGAAAGAAGAGACGAGTTTCAAATATTTCCCTGTTGTTTATAGCGGTATGGGTTTTATGGCTATTAAAAAGGAGGTGTTTGAGAAAATCAAGTATCCATTCTTTGACTCGGAAATCCTTACTATTCAAAAAGAGGATGGCTCAGTAATTCGCGATATTTGCAGCGAAGATGTAAGTTTTTGCAGGAAACTAACGCAAGCAGGTTATCAGATTATGATTAATACTGATATTCGCGTGGGACACATTAAACCGCTAATAATTTAAAATATTAAAATTTATATAGATAATGCTAAACTATTTGTTTTGGCTAACAGAATATTTGGGCTATTATAATTCTTTAATATTTGTTATAATCGCTTATGTCGCCTATTATTTGTTATCAAATACTTTTATGTTTCTTGGTATTGGTATAATAATTGGTATATATATAAGCTATTATATGAAAAATTATTATAATAAAAATATGCTATATAATAATATGCTATAAGGAAATGCATTGCTTATTTTTTACTTCCCTACCTCTTTAGCATTTGCTGCATTTGCTGCATTCGCCGAAGGTATAGATGATATCGATTTATCAACGTTTATTATTGTTGATGTATATGGTGCCGTTGGCGCTACTGGTGCTACTGGTGCTACTTGTGCAAGTGGGTCAACAGGAACTACATCCTTATTACTTGCTTGTGAAAGGAATGAAAACATTGAATAATTTTTATCTTTTTCATTACCTAATCCATTATTAGCGGCATTCGCAGCATTAGCGGCATTCGCAGATACTGAGGATGAACTAGAATTTGCATTCATAGGTTCATTAGCGGCATTAGCGGCATTAGCGGATACGGAGGAAGAACTAGAATAAGGATTTACTGGTTCATTAGCGGATACGGAGGAAGAACTAGAATAAGGATTATGAACATTATTAGGATTATTTATATTATTAGCATTATTAGCATTATTAGCATTATTAGCATTATTAGCATTGCTATAAGGATTGCGAGGGTAAATAGCGGATTGAACATCATCATTGTTCTGAACAACACCTTGCTCCTTGTTTGTATCAGCCCCGCTATACATAAACCAATATGCAAATCCAAGTATAATTAAAAGAAATAAAAAGAGACCAATGCCTACGAATACCCATTTTAAAGAATCCATAATATTATTTTCAAATTTCTTTGCATCAGGGGAAAGTTTCTTAGCATCCGTCGCTTTCTTATCCTCAGCCGCTTTCTTAGCATCTTCAGTCTTCTTAGCATCTTCAGTCTTCTTAGCATCTTCAGCCTTCTTAGCATCTTCAGCCTTCTTAGCATCCGTCGCTTTAGCATCCGTCGCTTTAGCATCTGTTGCCTTCTTATCATCCGCTACCTTCTTAGCATCTTCCTTAGATTTTGTTAGGTCATCTTGTGCCTTTCGCTCATCTTCCTTCTTTTTGATATCTTCCGCAGTTAATTGCTCAGTATACTTTTCCAAAGTTTGTATTAAATATTCGTGCTTGATATTTTCTAGCGTATTAAGCAGATTTGAAATACTCATTATAAATTTTATAAGTCTTCTATATTAAGATTTCAATAAAAAAATATGATTTTCTTCATATTTTATTAGATATATAAAATATTAATTAATGAATATAATAAAACCTGTTTATGTCAATAAATGGGTAAATAGCAAGGACTACATTAAATACGTCTTTGATACCGATACAGGTAATACTTATAATACATCAATCAATGTTATTAATGAGTATATATTTCAGGATAGTAGCAAAGAAGATGCCATCAATAAAATAGCACATTATATAAATAATATAAATAAAGGTAGCAAACAACACGATGATAAAGCCCCCTATTATGTTTGGGTGAAAGACGAGCCATTCTTGTATGACATCGGGGCTATTAAATGGAAAGGTTATGACATTAATCCCTTTAAATCTACAGACAGGAAGTCAGACGAAATAAATGAGCCTATAGATAAAAAATATAGTAAGTCTAAGGAATTATTTGATACAACCGACGTAATTAATATAGTATTTAAAAGCGATTTTGATTTTGATAATAAGTATTATTATGATAATGTCCGATTTAAAAGCAATACCTATAAGGCTGCCAGTGATAGCAAGATAATCGAACTATATAAATTGAACATTGTGAATAATCAGAAATTGTCTGAAGAGTATTACAATGTTGTATTCGGCGCTTATATAACTGATATGCCGTCTTTGATAGTAATTTTTGATACTTTATCTACAACCAATAAAATACATTTAATCCAATACATTAATAATAACTTTAACAAGGCATATTACAAGCTATACAAGAAACACGCTTTTAAAAACAGGAAGGAATTAAGTAGAATATTCAAACTAAATAATGACGTTAAAGAATGTATAAATATATATTATAGTAAAAACATTGTGATTACAATATATGCAACAGGTATTATTAATCTAACTTTTAATTACCAAATCGACAACGGGGTAATGATTAATGATATACTAAAATATGTAGGCGAACTGAATGCATATATAAATAAGGTTTTGAATATCGACATTGTATTAAAGGAAAAGACCATAAACGCTCGCGTAAAATATAATGCCTACAAAACCAAGTTTGATGATTTGAAAGGCGAGGTTAAAGCGTCGTCTATCTTTACTGAACTTAAAGATAATGAGTATTACTATAAAAGAACGGCAAACTACAAAGACAGAGGGGCAGTTGATAAAAAGATAAAGGATGACGTGCTCATCAATAACATCAAGATAAACGTTAAAGATGCCGCAGATATTCAGGATACCAAAATTATTGTTAAAAAGGAGGCTAGTGGATACATGGTTGATATTAAAAATGCAAAATCTTTCTTTGAGTTTGAAAGTTTAGAATTTTGGGTATCAAAAATAATAGAAAAAACCATTAAGGTAAAGCAATCTACGGGGGATGATATAACGTCCGATAAGCAAGATGGCGACGACAACTCGCATTCGCCTGTTGTTGATATACGGATACAAAATAGATACCTTTCTTCGAGTAGCGAAACAAGCGGAGGAAACAAAGATGACACTAAGAATTATTTAATTAATAAATTGAAAAACGCCGACAAGGAATTATGGAATGATAATAATAAATCGCGCAAATGCCAGAAGGTGAAGCAGCCCATCCCGCTATCGAAGGAAGAATACGTTGATTTTGAAAAGAAGGGCTTGAATAAGCATTTTGATAATTCCATAGTTCATAATAACAACTATTATATATGCCCGCGCTTATGGTGTCCTAAAAGTAATGTGCCACTGGACGAGGGAAACCCTAATGCAAAATGTCCTATAGCCGATGAAACCCCAATGCGGCTAAATGATGAAATGAAAAACAAGAATTTACCTAGATATGTATATTTAAAGAAAAAAGATAATATACCTTGCTGCGGTAAAAAATTAATTAAAGCCGCTAACACTGCTAACACTGCTAACACTGCTAACACTGCTAACAACGTGGACAGCAAAGCAGCGAATGCGGCTTCAGCGGATAGCAAAGCAGACAAAGACAAGAATTATATTATGAAGAACTACCCAATATATTATAATAAACGATTTGGAGATATACCAGAAGAATTATACAAAATATTGTATCCAACCAATTACAAGGAATACCTAGATGCATGTAGGTCTCCGAATAATATCAATAAGAAGAGGTGTATATTAAGGAAGGGGTTAATTAATATCGACGAAATCCCTGAAAAATACGGCAATCGCTATGACAATATAATAAATACCATCGCATATTTAGTCGATGAAACGAAGGAGACTTTTATAGAAAATGTTAAAAATAAACTAGATATCCTATCTTATTTGTCGCTTGATAATGGAAATATATGCAAGGATTTCGGCGATAGCGAGCCAGTATTATATGAGTATAACAAGGATTTATATAGAGAATTAAAGAGGCATTTGTATATCATTAATAAGAAAAGCAAAATAAATATTGAACTGCCTAAGTTTGATAATAAAAATGAAAAGGATGTATTTAAAATATCGCGCCTCTTGTATATTTATAAATCATACAAGAAATTCATAGAATATATTTCATCCGATAATTATCCAGAAGATAAAGGTGTGCAATATTTATATAGCTTGATAGCCTTTGTATATAAGAAATTATTGATTGTATGGGAAAATACCATTAATACGGCTAATATAATACCTAGCATTGATTTAATAGTTCCCGAGTATATTGGGGACATAATATCATACTATGGATTACAAAAGAAACCCGAGATAATAATGATATTGAAAGAGAAATGGAAGGCAAATGGGAACAATGACGATAATAATAAACATAGGGATAACAAATTATATGAGATTATGAAAGACCGCGATAATATTTATTTCTACGAACCTCTAATAATAAAAACAATTAATATGGAGAAAAAACATATGCTGCTAAGCGACTACCCAAATATCAAGAATATTATCGATTACCATCCCAATAACAAAAGCAAAGACAACATATTTATCAATTTAAAATATATAAATAATCTAATCAAAGACCAAAGTTTAAAGTATAGCATTGAGACCATAATAATTAATGATAATTATACGATAGACAAGATAATGTTAAAGAACAACATTTTAATACGTTTTAAGCAACAAGGCACTATTATACTGCCGTATTTAATGAAGGAACTTAATATTAATAATGTGGTTTTCTTAGATGATATAATAGGGAATACTTATAATTTAACAATTATAAATAAGGTATATGCTAAGTTTGAAAATAAAATCAATATGCTCAAGGATTTTGGTATTACATTAGATATCGGAGTAAATTATCAGCGAACCAGCGAATTAATGAAGAATACGCTTACAATTCGCGGCGATAACAGCGATAGCGGCGATGGTCAAATAATTCTTTTTGGGAAAAAGAGCGAGTTTGAAGAATATAGCGATAGAAACGCTAATGTTATAAAGAGATGGGCAGAAGCAAGGCTACTAGTCAAAAATAAATTATTAGTTTTGCTAGAGAGCAAGGGCAGCAATATGCGAGATTTGCGCGAACTACAAGAGTTTTCTAAAAAACCTCGCGCAACTTTCATTAAAACCTTATTAGATATGTTCGAAGAAGACAATAAAAAAACCAAGAAAATACAAATAATATTAGAAGAGATACCTATATTTACAAAGGAAGGTATAAATGACTGGTATGCAAATACCCTTTTACATACAAAATATGATTATATTAATGAATTGTCTGATAAATTTGTAGATGACGGGAATGAATTGCTATTTACGCAATACTTGGTTAAAAAGAATATCCCTAAAAACATACTATATTATCACGAAGCAAACCCTAATATAATATACGATAATCGGGATAGCCGCGATAGCCGCGATAGCGGTGTAGTAAATTATGATAATATCTATGATGATAAGGTAGCTGCTGCGAATGCTGCGAATGCTGCGAATGCTGCGAATGCCAAGAAGGACAGCAAAGACAGCAAAGGCAGCAAAGACAGCAATATAGTAATGCCAAAAATGTTTGAAGGTGTTCCAAAAGACCTAAACTCTAAATGGACAAAGTATAAGAAGAAGATATGGTGGCAATTGAAATATATTAAGAATGATTATGTCGCAAGTAATATAAGGGAATTATTTGACTACTTCAAATCACTAGATAATGACTTAGTGAATGATTACAATGATATAATTAAGAAGACATTCAAATATTATAAACACGAATTTAATAAGAACGTCAATGATTTAACAGATAACGCGAAGATTAAAGATATATTCAAAGACCCATATTTTTATAATGCATATTTGACTGCTATGAATAGAGTGAATAATACTAAAAAAACATTTAAAACATTAGAGATATTTTTAACAACATATTTCTATAATAGTTCGACTACGGAACGATATGATATATTAAAACATCTACGCGGGTCTGATGCATATACCTATCATCCCTGTGAGATTACCTTTTTTATGATTTCAAAGGTTCTCAATATATCAATATTAATAATCCATCATCGCGCTGAATATGGAAAAGCCGTTAATGTAAGTAAGCGCGCAGATGACAAAGATTTATCTATAACCACCTCAATATACAAAGCAGACAATAACGAACTCGACAGACCGCTTTTAATATTATATAAAAAGAATGATAAAACCCATTTAAGTTATTATGTTGTTCGCAATATTAATCACGATAATTTCATATACACAGAATTAAAGAATGCCCCGGAAGAAATTAAAACAAGAATAATAAATACAAAAAATACAAACACATATTCTTCATCTAGTAGCACACAAACTAGTAGCATATAAGGAAATATCTAAAATATAATAATATACATCCACCCACCCATACCGCTAACCTACTTAATTACCACCTTCTGCACAGGTAATTTATAGCATTTCGCCTTTTTATTTTCTTTTTGATTAATTATAATCTGCAAATCATCATTTGTATATAGTTCATCAGCCTCTTCGATATCCTCTTTATTTTCGGGGATTGCATCTAGTTTACCCTTTTTATTATCAGCAACATCTTTTAATAATTCCATCATATGCTCTTCGTCAATTAGGATACGGCTATCACCTGTTCCACAAGGTGGTTGTTGTCCAAGCATAACATTCGCAGATACTCCATTAACCTTGTCGTATTCTGCGAATATGCTAGCGTTTATAAGCATATCTGTGCTTTCCTCAAATGACGATTTCGCAAGTGGTCCGATATCACCACGATTAATCCCGTGCCTATCGATGGACATTAATTGACCTTTGTAGGTCATTGTGTCGATGAGAAGGGACATATGTCTGTAATTCATAGAGCCCTCCGTGACAACTGCGAGTAATTCCTTGTATAACGCGTGTCGCGATGCTTCAATCCCTAGTGTCTCATATATTTCACGAATATCATTAGATATAGTTCGCGACGTATCTATGTTGGCATTCGCTAGGATATCGATTAGATTTGTTCCATCCGTGTCCAGCACCCATTCTAGTATAGTATCGAATTTATTAGTTTCATCATTATATTTAGTATAATTCTTTTTATTCAGAGATACCTTTCTAATCCCCTTGTATCCCTTCAGCAATACTTGATATACGATATTATGCTCAATCGCTTTAATTGTCGCTATCTCATCCTTCTCGTCAATCCCATTAAAAGCCTGTTCCGTCATCTTAATTCTGAATACGCATTCGTCAGCATTATCATCGCTATATACGCAATCAATGTATTTATCATACGACGTTTTAAGCTTGGTATATATGTCAATCATCTTAAGACCAAAGGTATTCATTTTCTCTTTGTCAAATACAAGCCGCAACACCCAAGGGGATGTTGTCCGCGCTTTGCACATATTCTCTTCAATCTTTTCAAATTCTTTATAAATACTCATAATACCTACGTCCTGCTCAATATTTGTTTCATAAATCTGATCGCTATCCCAATATATTTCGCTATGCTTTAGGATGTCTGATAATTTCGTGATTTCTATAGAGTTCTTAATATTAATTGCGTTATTCTTCGTAATATCAATGCGCGGGTCAATGAAATCCCCATTCTCGTCCTTCAAAGGATTAATTACGCAAGATACGTCAGGTTTCATATAGATAATCAGCGTCGGTGTCTTCGTCTTCTTTGTCGCTGAAAGAATTTCCTTTAATCGCGGCACTCCCGAAGTAGCCTTTACTGCAGCAGCCGTCCCCGATACGTGGAACGAATCAAGCGTCATCTGTGTTCCTAACTCGCCAATCGTCTGCGCCGCTACTATTCCAACCATATCGCCAGGTTGTGCGAGAGCCTGATTGAAATATTCATATATCTGCAAAACAATCCAATCAAACGTCTCCATAGTGAAATGGTAATGCATAATTAACTTTTTAGGGTTCAGATGAAGTCGCAGCAATATATTGAAATACAGCATTCCTTGTATCCTGTCCTTCACGTATAAATCCGCCTTAATCTTCTCAATCTTGTCTAGGACATAATCAGGATACAAATCCGTCTTAATCCTTTTAATATCGAGAGCCAATAGGCGCTGATGAGCGATATTAATTATGCGGTCGAAAGGGATAGGATAGTTAATAATATATTTCTTCTCGCCATTAAAGACCTTTTTAATAAGGAACTCCTTGTCACCGAGCATCTCTTCAAAATGCGTCGCGCATCTTTTATATGTTTCGGCATTTATTGTTTTGAATGCTTCATCCGTCATATGAATGTTAAGATGTTCGGCATTCTTAAGATTATATTCATTGTCTAGTTCAATATTATTCTTATTAATTGTGTTGATATATTGGGTCTCGATTTTGCACCCGTCCATACCATCTTCGCCATATATATATTGAATGATAGAACCTGTAGCCGTTCTCACTGTGTTGTCATAGTTAATCTTGGAATCTTCCATCGCCTTCACTAACCTTCTTTGGATATACCCTGTTTCTGATGTTTTAACTGCGGTATCAATGAGACCCTGACGACCACCCATAGCGTGAAAGAAGACTTCTTGCGGCGTTAATCCACTAATAAAGCTATTCTTTACAAACCCGCGAGCTTCTGGTCCGTCATCGTATTTTGTGTAATGAGGCAGCGTTCTGTCAGTAAATCCATATGTTATCCGCTTTCCGTCGACATTTTGCTGCCCGACACAAGCAATCATTTGCGCTACATTGATTTCCTTGCCCTTAGAACCTGCTTTAACCATATTAATCATACGATTGTTCGTATCGTCAATCTGGTCTAAACTGATTTTACCCACATTATTCGTAGTCTTATCAAGAATAGCAATGATTTCGCGCTCAATATATTCTTCATTGCTAAATATACTATTGTTCTCTATAATACCTCTTCTAATATCATCTAATTTATCATATGCCAAGTTCTTCATCTCTTTGATTTTGTTTTTTAGCGTCTCCTCCGTTTTCTTGTCGGGAACCAAATCACTGATGCCCACGCTGAACCCAGATGTTAATAGCCAACGGCATATCAATCGCTGCGTATTATCAAGGAACTTTCTAACTTCAAATGGTCCGTAATCGTGGTATATCACAGGAATTAACCCAGTAGAAATATCGTGAAAGGTCTTTTTATCTAATGAACCCGACTTGGCTGCAATAATGCTATTATTAACAATAAACTGCTCCTCCTTCTTATTTTTCAAGTTAATAAAGAGACCTGGTGGTAATATTTGCGAATATGCCTCTTTTCCCGAATACATATAACTATCATCGGGTTTATTCAGTTTTCCTTTAAAATAACTATTAACCATCTGAATATTTGCGAGCGTTTTATCTTGTATCCGCGTGTAATCCTTTGTTAATCTGTAAGACCCCACAAGCGTATCCTGAACAACCTCGATAATCGGCTTTCCATCGCGAGGTGCCAAAATCATATATGGAACTGCTGCGATATCCATTAATTCGCTCATTGTTTGGATATTCTGAGGGCAATGCAAATTCATCTCATCACCATCAAAATCCGCATTATAGGGAGGCGTATCCAATACATTGAGGCGAAATGTTTGGTATGGCATAATAACAACCTTATGACACATCATAGACATCTTGTGAAGCGAGGGCTGTCTGTTAAACAGGATAAAATCGCCATTTGTTAAGTGCCTATGAACAATATCGCCATACACCAACTCAGCGGCATTCTTTTCTCTCTCGATAGAGTGCTTTAGATTAATCGTTCGTGTGCTCTTCTTAATATACTTCGCGCCAGGCCAGACCTCCGAGCCATTCTTAATTAATTCGCGCATTTTGTCTATGTTATACTCATTAACTACCTCAGGGAACGTAATATTCACGGCGACTTTAATAGGCACTCCGAGTTCGTCGATACTGATATAGGGGTCTGGTGTAATAACTGAGCGCGCCGATTGGTCTACACGCTTTCCATTGAGATTGCCGCGAATACGCCCCTCCTTCTTCTTCATACGATCAGATACTGACTTGAGTTTGCGCCCATTTCTTTGCTGCGCTGGTGCAAGTCCGGGCATCTGATTATTAATAAATGTGAATACGTGATATTGCAATAACATAGCGACGTATTTAATAGTTTCCTCTGAAGCACCTTTGCATATCTTGTCAGATAACTGCTTATTCGTTTTAATAATATCGCTTAATTTGTGCGTCAAATCATCTTCGCGACGCTGTCCATTTTCTTCAATAATACTAGGGCGCACTGCTGGAGGAGGAACGGGCAAGACGGTGCAAATCATCCATTCGGGTCTATTCCACTTTGGATTAAATCCCATCATATCCATTTCTTTTTCAGTAATGCGCGAGAATATTTTGAGAATATCTTCAGCAGTAAATTCTTGAACAATTTTGTCGGTATTCTTTTCGCCGTTCTTATTTGCTGGTTGCTTCCTGTCTTTCCACTCGGCAATAATTTTCATAGAGTTTTCTTTGATATACTTGGTTGGCTGAACGGCACCGCATCCAATTGTCCCATCATCACCACAAACGCGAATTTTAGTTGTCGTATTGCATAATTTGAAATATGCCTCCCATCGCTTTTGGTTATTCTTAATAGACAATATTCTTTGCATATCGTGCTTGAATTCTTTGTCGGTATCTGGAGATATCAAGCATTTGGAGCATTTAAAACAGACGCAATTCAGTAATTTCTTAACTATATCAAAGAACATAGCGTGAAATACTGGTTTCGCAAGTTCAATATGTCCGAAATGACCAGGACAAAATATGTTCTTTTGTTCGCAAGTGCAGCAAATCCTATTATGTTCTAAAACACCCATTCGCGAATCAAATAATCCGCCGACAATAGGCTCGCTTCCAGCATACGTATCGGTTTTCGTAATTTCTACTACAGACCTATTGCGGATTTCTTGCGGACCCAGAACACTAAATTGTATTCCCTTAACATCTTGAATTTCTACCTTCTGGTCATTATAGGAAAGTTCAGGATAAATTGACATATCTCTTATTAATAGTAGTTAAAATAAGTAGTCTTATGCTTAAACTATTTTAATAGAAAAAGAAATCAATTTTTATATAAATAAATGATATTATCAAAAATATAAAAAATATATATTATATATATACATTACATATACATTACATATACATTACATATACATTACATATACATTACATATACATTACATATACATTACATATACATATATTAGTTTTTGATTTTAGAAATCATTTGTGTCATCGTAGTCATCGTAGTCGATGTAGTCTTCTTCTTCCTCTTCCTCGTAGTCTTCCTCGTCATCATAGTCTTCTTCGTCATCTTTGACGTATTCGACCCAATACCCGAATTGGGAGTCCATCATTGATTTTGGGGTAGAGAACATCGGGGAATTTGCTCTTTGCAACTTGGAGGTTGCTGGCTGGTTGCTGGCTGGTTGCTGTCTGGTTGTTGGCTGGTTGCTGGCTGGTTGCTGGCTGGTTGTTTTGACTTATAGTCGGCTTCCTATGCGGGGCTTTAATTAACCTAAAAGTAGGCTGCAATATCAATTTTTTTATTTAATATATTATTTTTAGAACAAATTAAGTATCATTTGCTGCCATACATCTTTAATTTCTTATAAATATACTTGAAACTATCTTGGTCAATTGCCCAGTCGTCTAATCCATACGGGAGGGCTGCTAATAATATCTCACAAGGCGAATGGTCGGGTGTATTGCACATCTGAGATATACAAGCAAATATCGCTAGATTTATATCAAAATTATCAAATAATCTAAATATAGATAAGTTAAGGTCAGTATTCCCAGAAGGACCGCATACTACCATTTGCTTATAATGCCTCATAAGTTTTATATAAAAATTGTTTTCATTCACCTCCCAATATTGTAATCCAGATATCCATTGGAGTTTATTATTATTTTTGATTTCATATTTACAATTAACCTTTATATATTCTAATTCATATTTTGATAACTTAGGATATACATCTTTGACTTTAACATAATATCTGTCTATCTTTTTAACTCGCGGCTCCCTCAAAGCATTATTTAAGGGATATGCTGACATCCTCGAAGCAGATACTGCGCCGTCTGACGCTAAACTAACAAATTTGCAAGGTAATATACAGCCTTTACTCTCACATCTTTTCATATATTTATTAATTTTTGCGATATCGCTAATTCCCGTAAGATTATATAATCTTTTATGTAATACACCGATACTTGCTTGTGTGAAATAGTTGTTTTTCTCAAGTGCCCATAATATTACTGAGCATCCGCTCATACAAAAATTCATTATCAAGGTTATTCTCTCTCGAATATTTCCAGCGTCAATCGCCTTAGTAATATATTTTGCAGGAATTTGCCCTGTGCTAAAACTGGCAGGTGCTGCAGTATGCCCTAAATATTTCTCTAAAACCTTCTTTGCATCTTGTTTAGTATCTCTAGAGTAATGAATAAGAAGTTCTTTAATACGAAAGCATACGTCTCGCACATACTCTTGCACCTTCTTATTTGCCGAGCATTTATTAGACAACTCTCGTAGCTTACGTAATTCTCTATCTTCCAATTCTTTCATATGCACACACACACCCCTATATATAATTATATAGATTAAAGCAAATCGTTAGGGTTTTGATTTATTTTTATTTCTTCTAATTCAATATCCTTCATACCGCTATTATTATTAGCAGTTCTATGTTGTTTTCGTAGATTATAAGCTTCCTTAAATAATGTTCCAGCGTCCTTCGTAATATTTGTGGTGGTATCCGCTACGTATTCATTGTATGCGAAGTCCGCTTCGTCTGCTTCGTCCGCTTCGTCTCTATATATGCTTGAATTAAATCGGTTTCTTGAGCCATCTTTGAAGTTGCGTTTTATCTTACAAGATGCTGAGGTAGATATAGATATTGAATTGGCTGGGACTATAGGATTATTATATTTATCTATTAAATCTTTAATAAATACATATTTATTATCGTTCATCTCGGTGCTTTCGTTGCTTACTAAATGAGTATGAAGTAGTCTAAAAAGGCTATCGCAAAGATGAATATAATAGGATTTATTTGAATATTTAATACACGATGATAGTATGTCATTTCGGCGCATATTTAGATATCCTTTAATTAATTCAACAATACCTATGATTAACTTAATATTACTTGTATATTTATCTTGGATTGATTGGTTTATTAAACATTTCACAAAATGGTCGTTTAAGTTCTCTAGTATTATTTCTACTGCTTTTTTTGCTAAAAAGTATTCATCCATCCTCCCACCTGCTATTTATAATCTTATTTTATATATACTTTATAATTTTTATATACAAGCGCTATTAGCTTAACCTCTAATCTAAGAGATAATATGGGTTTTCGCTAATCAATTTCTCCTGCAATTCTTTTTCTTCGCAATCTTTGTTATATTTCTCTATTCGTGATAAACAATATGAAAAAAAACCATTAAAAAGTTGGTATATATATATATTACACATATATGCAATAGTTATCTACGTCTCCTTAAATTATATCCATTTATTATTTAGTTATTATATAAAAATTGATTTCATAAAGTATATATAAATACATATCCATATCCATATACATATACATATACATAATGAATAAAGGTGAGTATATTCAATCAGATACCAGCAAATATGTTGCAGGTGTTGATGAAGTTGCTAGAGGAACCTTTGTAGGACCCGTTATAGCGGCGTGTGTCGTATTGCCGCACGTATTTCCAGATGATACCTATAAAGAAATTAAGGATTCCAAGAAGTTGACTAAAAATAAGCGCGAGTTTTTAGCGGAATATATTAGAAATAACGCGATTACATATGGCGTAGGTTCAGCATCCGTCGAAGAGATTGATAGTGTTAATATTCTGAATGCCACAATGAAGGCAATGCATCGCGCGGTAGATGAAGCGTATAAGAAGCATCCTTTTGAAAAACTCTTAATTGATGGTCAATATTTTAAAGGTTATACGCCGCCCGGATTAGACAGCGAAATATTAGAATATGAATGTATCCCTAAAGGGGATATGCACTATTTATCTATTGCAGCCGCGTCAATCATTGCAAAGGATTATCATACTACTTTAATATATAAAATGACTGAAGAACACCCAGAACTCAATTTATACGATATAAAGAAAAATAAGGGATATGGAACGGCTAAACATATCGCCGCAATTAATCAACACGGCATCACTAGTTTCCATAGAAGGACTTTTGGAATATGTAAATATATGTGATTAATTAAGTAATTGATTAATTAATTACCTTTACAATTTAGAGAACTCCACGATATACCACATTGTTTAGCATATTCGCAACTAATTTCATTTTCGTCCTTTGTTTTACTATCGAGTATTCCTAGCACTTGCGGATACACTTGATTGCAAATTAATGGCGTATTTGTTTCATATGTAGAATATTTAGTTGCATCAGTGCCAGTTGATATATATTCTGCTTTGGCTGGTCTTAGACTAATATTATTATTACTATCATTTAATATAGATGTATTATTAGTAGTATATCCTCCAGCGAATTTAGCATAACTCTTTAATCCTTTTACATTAGTTGTTTCTATACTAGTTGGTAGTTTTACAATATAATCAGGGCTTAAAACACTAGTAGTTGGAGCGCTTGCATATGCAACAGCGTTTGATGTGCTTGCAAAACCAGCAATAATATTAGTAGTATCACCAGTAATACCTTTCTTTGTATCTAATAATTTGCGAGTATCACCATATACATCTTTATCATATACGCATTTATATTGTATATTTTTATCAGTGTCTCTAGTTATTTCAGGTATTATATAGGTTGCGAGATCACCAGTTTTATTATTATTATCTATCAAACTGGATTTGTCTGCTTCCTTAACTTTTTCTAATTTCCAAAAGTCAGGGCACATAATACTATTGTCGCTATCCATATCATTTCCTATTCTTCGCGGTCTTATAGTATATATAGAATTCAATAGATACAATATAATAATTAAGGAACCTATTATATACGTCACTACTGCTGGAGCAAACTTGTCATATATAAACTCTTTGCCGCCATCTGTGAATAATATAAGCACTAGCAATATAATAGCTGACAGCCCATATACAATACATACTACAAATGTCCCTTTGTATAAATCCATTTTTTCCTGTTCAAATAATTTAAGCTCCTTATCATTTGGTTTATAAACCTTATCGTCAGACATTTATATTCTATTATTCTATAATATAATATTATATAATATAAAAGTAATATAGAAGGTAATTTCGTTATATGCACTAGTATTTCATCATTTCTAATTGTTTTGTTCCTTTTTGTGATGGTAATTCTGACCTATCCAGTGGAACAGGCATTGTGCTAATATCCATAATATATTTAGCGGATTGTTTGATATTTGATAATATTTCAGGAACACACCAGTCAATAACGCGCGTATTCAAGTCTAGAACCTGTCCTTTAATATTACTAGATACATTTTTGCCATATTGGAAATAGATAGAGCGCATTATAATCTTCAGGTCAGTATCGCTTTGCTTTCCGATGTTATACTCTCCATTTGATAAGTTAAGTATTTTGTTGCGAATGCCTAATTGCAATAATTCAACATTATCGTCGGAGAAAAATATCGCCGATACACCAGTACAATTAATATTACGTGATATTAAATTAGTATTATTCTCAGACTGCGTCTCTTGATACGCTTTAAAATTATAATTATCTACAGGCATTACCGCATTAACTCTTCCATTTAAAATATTCATTTTTTGTCCTTCTTAATATATATATTTATTTTCATTTTATATAGTAGTAAGAAGATATGGATAAATGTAAGGAACTTACATTCTGTGCGAAAGAATTATTAAAAACTCATAAAATACATATTAGTGATAATCACAGAAACAAGGTTGTCATTTTAGTATCTAAATATATGGAATTGTTGATATTTAATATAGTCGCGGTAATATCAATAATATGCTTGAATATCGGGATTAAGAAGGTGCTCTCTTTGCATATGCAATATATATCAAAATATATTGATAAAAGATGCTCCGATAAAGCAAAGAAAAAGAAGCGCGTGGGAATGAGAGGCGGCGCTTTTAATACGGCAGCGTTTTATGGGGTTGCTGAGCCCAACTATTCAAAAGACAATGATACTAGCGATTTGCTTAAAATCGACTTTGATGGCGGAATAGCCCGCAATGCGATACTGATGAGCGGGGGCGGCAGTGGTGCAAACAAAACTCCCAATTGCATTAAACTCGACAAGATAATCGCAAAGAAGATTAGGAATGTATTCAAGTTCTTCGACATAAAGTTTGAGAATAATGTAATTGCAGTCATAAAAAATAAATATGATGAGATAATTCTAAATTTATTAAGGAATATTCGGGCTATCAAAGGTGATATAACTGATAAAAAGGTTGAGCAATTAATACTAAAATCGAAAATAATGAAAAAATGATTATATAAATATTAAATAATATAACTAATATAATTATTAAAAGATTATATAATCGCGAATAAAGATGCCTATTATCACGATAGATGGCAATATAGGCTGTTATAAAACTAGCATCCTTAATTATTTTCATAAGAATTACAAACTGGCGATTGACTTGGAGCCTGTTGATAACTGGGCAGATTATTTAGAGAACCTGTATAATACGCCAAATAGCAGCTATGATTTTCAAATAAAAGTATGGATAGACAGGTGCTGGATACAAGAAAAAACTGCAACGCCCGTTTTAATGGAAAGGAGCCCAAACTTTATTAAAAATGTCTTTGTTAGGAAAGCATACGAAGATAAAACCATCAATGAAAAGGAGTATGATAATATAATTAGCCTACATAAGACGACAGATGAACTATGGAAACCGAATGGATATATTTATCTTCGCTCTGAACCTGATAAATGCCTGCAGCGTATCAATAAGAGGGGGCGTTTGGCAGAAAAGAATATGAAATTAGAATATATCCAGCAATTGCACGAACTACATGAAAAAAATTATAAGGAGGCGCAAAGTAATAATATGAATATTATAGCAATTGACGTAGAGAACAAGAGCATTTCTGATATATGCACTGAAATATTGTCGTCTAATTTATATAATGATATTGTCTATTGACAATTATCCTATATATCTCTTATTAGATATCTATGTATCATAAATTTAATATATTATATATATAATTATGTCATATACACAAGGAATACTTATACTTAAATACAAAGGTCTTTCTATGTTTTTTTCTCCATTTGTATCTCTATTCCATAATATACATCTGCTTTTGCGTAATAGATAATGCACAAGAGCATAATTAGTTCTCATTGGTTTAGGGGGTATCTTAATATAAATTTTTCACAATCTTCGCAACTAAGCTATATATATACTTATACCTACAATATAATATTATGTATAAGTATAAGTATATATAGATGGTAAAATCTTCTAATCTCGAAGAATTATTTAAAAAAAGAAAAAAATTTTCACCAGGCACCTTAGCTACTGCAAATACACCAGATATTACATATGCTGAATTCAAAAAACTTGAAAATGAAACTATGAAAGAAATTGAAACTATGAAATTATATAACGCGAACGTTAATCTTTTAAAACAAAAAAATGGAACTTATGAACAAGTAAGAGAACGATTAAAAGAACGAGTAAGAGAAGGAATAAAAGGACTACTAAATAAAACTAACCTAACGAAAAGAGAGAGAGAATTGGTGGTTGAAGGTTCTACTCCTCCTTCTCCTCACAAAGGAGGTTATAATTCTCAAAAAAATAGAAAACCTAAAATATTGACAAAAAAACCTAGAAAACCTAAAATATTGATAAAACAACCTAGAAAACCTAAAATATTGACAAAAAAACCTAGAAAACCTAATAATAATAAATAAACTTTTGTCTCATTTTTACATCTTCAAGGATGTAAATACTAAATACTATTGCATCTAATAATGGGTGCATCAGTTCCTAGAAAGCAGCTATAATAAAGCCTCTCGTAATTTTCATACTCAATTGAAGGCGATGAACTATGAATTAACTTTCTATTATTAAAGATTAGCATATCATTCATTTCCCATTTAATCTTAACGATATTATCTTTATTAAGAATGTATTTACTCATCAATTCCCTGTAGAGGTCGTAGCTGTCTTCACAAGACATCTTATCAAACTTATTAAATCGAAATGGTGAAATCATTAGTGCCTTTTTATTTTTATATTCGTCTGTATAAATTACAAGCGGCTCTCTGTTAATAATCGTGGTTCCTTTATTGATTTGCGGCATATTGATATCATTATTATTAACATTAATTCTATTATACCCAGTATAATCATAATATGTATTCATAACATTGTCTTCCGTATTTGTATTTGAATAAATAACATTGTAATCCTTGATTTCTTTTTTAAGTTCGGAATTAATATTATCATAGGCGGTCTCTAAACTTGCAAACATTGTTTCGCCGCCAATAGGAGGTGTCTTTAACATATAAATACTAGATACAACTGGGGGTTTATGGTCGTTAATGCCTACGAGGTCTTGGTGCCATACTGCAGTATTCTTAAACGGACCACTATATTTAAGTGTTATATCTTTAAGACCATAGAGATCCTTAATATAGCAATTGCCTCTAATGGCTATTTGTGGGACGTAATCAACTTTAGATTTGTCAAAGGGATGCACTACCTTATCATTGCATTTACTATCAAATACTTTGCAAAACTCATAGAAATCTTTAGGTGTCAAATTTTGATTTTTAAACATTAGCATAGGAACTGCTTGAAAGAGTTTAGCCAATTCAAGTTTATCATAATCATTTACGTGTTTAATATCGATATTATTAATTACTGCTAGGTTTTTTTGAAATGTAGGAAAGGATACCTTCATTGATGCGGAGAAATCGCAATGCATAACTAGTAATACCAAATAAGCAAGAGAAGCGTAGCAGATGCGAGTTGGGAAGATGTTCATTTTAATCATTTTTGATAAAATTATAGAAAAATAAATAACATAATCATTTTTTATATTTTATATTTTATATTTTATATTTACTTATATTTTAAAATTTACATATAATCCTCTATGTAATTCTTCTAAATACTTGCAATTATCATTATCAGTATCATCATTCAATAATAGACTATTCAGATATGGATAGATAGCATTTGATAATTTTATAGATGCTTCTGTTGGTGCGGTGCTAGGTATATTGGGGACGCAATAGATGCTTGTATTTTTATAACGAATAAAAGGGTTATATAAGGTAGTAGGCATAGATTGCGAAGTTGTTCCTCCTTGATCAATTGCAATATCCATAATTACACTACCTGTTCTCGACATCAAACCTAACAACTCATTATTGATAATGCGAGACGCTTTCATACCATTATTATATATGGAAGATATAACAATATTAGAAAATATCAAGAGTTTCCTAACATTGTTTTCAGTCATCTTATATGCCTTATAAATGGTGGGGTTGCTTTCCTCAAGTATCTTTATTTTTTCATAATCATTATCGATAAGATTGATATTTTGGTATCCCAGCAGTATCGCTTGTTCAGCCGCTGCTCTACCTGCATTGCCTACGCCTACTATTGTTATAATCGTATATTTGTTTTTACGCAACTTTTTACTATTAGTAATAAAATTATCGGCTTCTATCATTGACTTCTTACCTGCTATAATAGACATTGGTGCCAATATAGGATATACTCCTTTATCATCTTGGATAGTTTCATAAGCATAGCATTTCGCTTTACTTTCAAGCATCGCATTGATTAGCCCGTTATTACCTGCAAAATGGAAGAAAGACAATATAGTATGCCTAGATGTAATTAAAGGATATTCTCTTTTTTGTGGTTCCTTAACTTTAACAATGATATTTGCATTCTCATAAATATCCTCAAGATTATTAAGAATTATAGCACCTTTTGCAGTATATTCATCGTCGCTATATCCAGCATATTCTCCTGCTCCCGTTTGCACATATATAATGATATTACTATTATTCTCAAGCAATCTCTGAATATCGCTAGGAACTATTGAAACCCTATTCTCGTAATCTTTTATCTCTCTAGGTATGCCAACTATATACATAAAATTTTTATTATAATTATTTTACTAATGCTAAATTATATTTATATATTTGCAAAATATGATTATTGAGATTATAAGGTATTGTTAGATATTGTTAGATATTGTTAGATATTGTTAGGTATTATAAGGTATTATAAGGTATTATAAGGTATTAGTTAGTTGGCTTAATGCCTCTGTTATTAATCGTTTGTCTGCTCCGCAATACGAGGTTATTTCTATATTACTTCTATAAAACTTGAAATAAGGTATTGAAGATATGTTATAGTTATCACTAATCTCCCAGCCATCCTCGATATCTATTTTTAAGAATGTTATATTCGTATTAGCGGCGCTCAATTCTTCAATAAATGGATATATCTCTTTGCAAGGTTTGCAGAATGAAGCAGAAAAGATTGCGATAACATAGGTATTGCTAATCAAATAATTATTAAATTCATCTAAAGTCTTAACATTTATTACGGACATCTCTTATCTTTATTATTTAGATAGAATTAAAAATATTTAATAATTTTCGCACTTTTCATCAATTTGTAACAAATATATAAAAAATTGATAAATATTATATGTATATCTTATAAATACACAAATACAATACACCCTGATGTCTGCAGCGAAGAAAGTAGAGGATAAATATAAGAAATATGAGCTTCTCGAACATATCTTGGCGCTCCCAGATACCTACATTGGTTCTATTGAGCCTCAAAAGATTACCAGTTATATTTACGATGAAGAAACAAAGAAGATGGTGGCAGATGAATTAACATATATACCTGGCTTATTGAAGATATTTGATGAGGTTATCGTTAATGCCATTGACCATTGTATGCGTCTCCGTGCTGATGAAGAGAAAGGAAAGGAAGATATAAAGCACGTCAAGAACATCAAAGTGACGATTGACAAGGCTACTGGAAGGATTACTATAATGAATGATGGAAACGGCGTTGACATCAAAAAGCATAGTAGTTATGGTGATTTATGGATACCTGAGCTTATATTTGGAGAACTTTTGACTTCTACAAATTATGATAAGGGCGAAGAGAAGATTTGGGGTGGTAAGAATGGCTATGGTAGCAAACTTACGAACATCTTTTCTAAGGAGTTTTCCATTGAAACAATTGACCATTATACTAAGAAGATTTACACGCAAACATTCAGTAATAATATGACTGCGCGAACAACTGCAGAAGTTAAGGCATCCTCAAAAGTCCCCTATACGCAAATCAGTTTTATCCCTGACTATGAGAGGTTCGGTATGAAGAATATGTCTGACGATATTTATAAATTGTTCAACAGGCGTGTGATTGATGCTTGCGCAACAACTCCAAAGGAAGTCTCAGTATATTTCAATGGCGAAAAACTGATGATTAAAGATTTTGAAAAGTATTGCGAATTATTCCTTGATAAAAAGGAGCAGCCCTTCGTATATGAAGCGGTTGGCGAAAGATGGGAGGTTGTCGCTTCGATATCAAGTTCAGGGTCTTTTGAGTTCTTGTCATTTGTTAATGGGATTAATACAATTAAGGGAGGCAAGCATATCGAGTATATTACAAATATGATTACTAAAAATCTGGTTGATATGACGCTATCGAAGAAGAAGAAGGCAGTGAAAGCGCAGCATATTAAAGACAACCTATTCGTATTTGTGAAAGCGCTTATAGTCAATCCCAGTTTCGATTCGCAAAGCAAAGAAACTCTAACAACACCTGTTGCGAAGTTCGGTTCTAAATGCGAACTTAGCGAAAAGTTCTATGACAAGTTATTTAAGATTGGGATTGTCGACAAGGCTCTCAGTATTACTGAGTTTTACGATAAGAAGAAACTGGTAAAGACGGATGGTAAGAAAATATCGCGTATCATAGTTCCCAAGTTGGATGACGCAAATTTAGCGGGGACGAAGGATAGCGCTGCTTGCACTCTAATTTTAACAGAGGGAGATTCTGCAAAAACGATGGCGGTTGCAGGGCTTAGCATTATAGGACGCGATAAATACGGCGTATTCCCTTTGCGTGGTAAAATTTTGAACGTAAAGGATGCGACGCTCCAGAAAATCACAGATAATACTGAGATTACGGCTATCAAGAAAATTCTCGGTCTTGAGCAAAACAAGAAATATACTGACCTCAGCCAGTTGCGATATGGCTCGATTATGATTATGACAGACCAAGACCACGACGGCAGTCATATTAAAGGTCTGATATTTAATATTTTCCAAAGTATGTGGCACGAATTATATGAAATCTCTGGGTTTCTAACATCTATGCTTACGCCTATTATTAAAGCAACAAATAGTCGCGGCAATGAGATTATCGAGTTTTACAATATGTCTGACTACGAAAGATGGGGTGAAACTGATGTCGCCAAGAATGGCTCTTGGAAAATCAAGTATTACAAAGGGCTCGGCACATCAAATGACCAAGAGGCGAAAGAATACTTTAAGAATATGAAGAAGATTACTTATAAATATGATAAGAATGCTGACGAAGTCATTGACCTTGCATTCAATAAAAAGCGCGCAGACGACAGGAAGGAATGGCTCGCAAATTACGACAAGGACAATGTATTAGATTATACAAACCTAGAAGTAGATTTCAAAACATTTGTAGATAAGGATTTAATTCATTTTAGTAATCGCGATTTGCAAAGGTCGATTAATCATATATGCGATGGTCTCAAAGAAAGCACGCGCAAAATCTTATTCGCCTGTTTCAAGCGAAAGCTATACACGAATGAAGTCAAGGTCGCGCAATTATCTGGATATGTTAGCGAAGTATCCGCTTATCATCACGGGGAGAATTCGCTGCAACAGGCGATTGTAGGAATGGCGCAAATATATGTTGGGACGAATAATATCAACTTGCTATCGCCGAATGGTCAGTTTGGTAGCAGGTGTCAAGGCGGACAGGATGCTTCGTCCGCTAGGTATATTTTCACGCTATTAACAAAATTAACGAAATTAATCTTCAAGGAGGAGGATAATAATACTTTGACATATCAGGATGATGACGGGCAGCAAATAGAGCCCGAGTTCTATATTCCAGTAATCCCTATGATACTTGTTAATGGAGGCATTGGTATTGGCACAGGGTATTCTACAAATATCCCGCAATTTAACCCGAGCGAGATTATTGCGGCTTGTAAGTTTATATGCACTGCTATTAAACTTGCTGGTTTAGATGGAGATACTGAGGATGGAATGGACAATATCTATGAAACCATTGATATATTAGATATTGATGATTTAGTGCCTTATTATTTGGGTTTTAATGGGACTATTAAGAAATCAGAGAACAACTCATATATTAGCAAAGGGGTCTATAAATGGATTGATGGTGAAACGCTTGAAATAACTGAATTGCCTATTGGGATGTGGACAGAGGATTATAAGGAGTTTTTAGAGAATATGATTACAAACGGCTTAAATAATTTGAAATATATTGAAAATCATTATACGTCAAAGAATGTTAAGTTTATCTTGCATTTTAATGCGAATGTTCGCGAAACGTTTGAAGACAAGTTTGAGCAATTGTTTAAGATGTCTTCGAGCAAAAACTTGAGCATCAACAATATTCATCTCTTTAATAAAAATGGGGCAATCCAGAAGTATGACAATACAACTGAAATTATCAAAGAGTGGTCTAAAACTCGTATCTTAAAATATATTGAAAGAAAGGCATACCAAATCAAAATACTTGAAAAGGACTTCCTCTTATTGTCTGCTAAAATCCGCTTCATTATTGATGTTATCTCTGGCAATATTCAGATAATGAATAAGAAACTTACTGATATTGCTAAAAGATTAATTGAACTTAAGTATCCGCGCATTAATACAGATACTGGAGCAAACATTGTAGTTGCTGGAAATATTGATAATGACGCTAGTGATGACGTTAGTGATGCTAGTGATGGACGCGATAGCAGTGATGCTACGGATGGAAACAAGGATATTAAAGACTTTAACTATCTTCTTAAAATGCCTATATCACAACTAACTTATGATAGAAAAATAATATTAGAAAAGGAAGTAGATGCGCTCAATACTAATCTTAAAAATCTGCGGGATAGCCGTATTGAAGATTTGTGGATGTCTGACTTAGTTGAACTAGAGAACGCGTGGGAAGAACATAGAGACATTGTATTAAAAGAATATGACAATGACCGCAAAGGTATCATTGAACCTAAAAAAGCCGCTAAGAAGAAGGCAAAGAAATAGATGAAAAGGGATTATTAGACTACTATATATTATTAGATAGAATACTTATTTTTATAATTCAATATTTTTCAGCAAAATATGAAGGTGCCTGTTTTTTATATATGGTTGCCGTAAATGTTTTACCTTTATACATCTCTATATATAATGTATTACCATCGTATATTTCATTACATCCAATATCATCATCACATTTCATATTATCGTGGCTAATCGGTAATCGCAGCATAGTATTTTTATCTGTCGTCGTATAGTAATTCCATCTATCTCTATGATTATTTGCTCTTTTGCTAAATAAAGGCAGTATGATAGGTTCATTGTTATCATTAGATGTCAAAATACCTACTTGCTGATATTCTCGGTTGTTATCATAAGATGGCAATTCCTTAGGATATACTGGGATGCTACTAGTAGTAGTAGTATTATTACTAGTATTATTACTAGTATTACTAGTATCTACCTTAGGACACGACGGACACGAGGGACACGTAGGGCATCTATTAATAATATCATTTTTATTACTATTATTACTATTATTACTTTTATTACTTTTATTATTCGCATAATATAAAAGAGTTCCAACAATCAATAGTGATACTGCTAAGACAAATATTACAAAATATAAAATATATATGCTACTCATATCTTTCTTTGCGACCATTGCTATTCTCCTTATATGCCTATTATCCTATTATTATCTATTACTTTTATTTTCCTTTAACAACACCAAATGATAAGCCATAAGTTATATAATCGTGTATCCCGAAAAATCGAGGGTTTCCTGAAAGGATGTTTATATGGTAATACCATTTAAATGGTAATATAAGGAGTTTGTTGCTATTTAAAAGGATTGTCGTTAGGTTTTGGTTATATTCGGGAGGTAATATATCGGGTGATATTGGAACATTGTTTTCCTGTTTGGTTAGAGCATTCCCTATTGTTATTTCTACGGAGTTCTCTTCGTGACTATCAGCATATATTAGTAAATATTTATAATTATTTCTGTTCCAACTCCAAATATTTGGGATGATGACATCATATTCGACGATATTATAGTCAAACCAATCAGCCAATATCGCATCAATATCTTGAATACTATCCTGAATAATTATTGGCTGCTTTTTGTATAGCAAATTAAAGTCAAAATGCGCTGCATCTACTTGGTATATTACTAGTTCATCATAGAATATATAATAGAGCGAAGCATATATTATTATTATGAAAATCAATAAATATATATAGTTATACATTTTATTATAATTATATATATTTATATATACATAAATATCACATAAATCTAATAATTATTTTTATATATTATAAGAGTAATATAAAATATTTGATGAGTGCCTCCGAAGATGATGATATGGGTAAATTTTTTGTAAATACCTTAATAATTTTCATCATTATTTTCTTAATGATATTTGGATTGCCTTTAGGATTATATGCATATAAGGCGTTAGATAGTCGGAGTAAAGATAATAAGGCATTGATAAATGATTTACAAAATAAAGAGATTGATAAATACAATGAACTATCAGATATCTTCCTATTTTGTGCGTATATGCCAATTAAAAAATTGTTTTTTTGCGGCGGGGAAAATGATGATGAAACTGCAAATAAACAATTCCATAATGATAATATAGGACAAATATTAGAAATTTTAAAAGAAAAACAATCAAAGATTGATACAGATTATACTAGAATTAAAACGCTATCTGATACATTTATTAATGATAATAAGGTATCGCGTATCAAACGCGAGTTTGAGGAAGAGCAAAGACTTAAAAAGGAAGCAGGTGAAGATGGAAGACATAATAGTAGTCAATTATTGAAATGGATTAATAGCGCTGGTTCTGCTATACATAATTTTTTAAAGTTACTATTTATGCTTTTTGGTTTTATTGTATCAATTATTTCAGCCCTTGCAAAGAATAAGGTAGTAACAGGGTTTCTAATAATTGTATTAGTAATTATAATTGCTTTATCATTAACCAAACCAGCTCCCGGTAAATCTAAAGACGGAAAGAACAATAATGGAGCGACTAGCAGCAATGTAGGGCTAAGTCCTACCGCTATATACAACGACATTTTAGATACATATAAACATTATAGCGAAATGGTGAAAAATGTGAATGTGGATTTTCTTGGCACAACCACTGAGACTGAAGTGAATGTAGATGACGAAGATTATGACGAAACCTTGTATAGAAAAATAAGAGGTGGGAAACGATACGACAACTTATCTTATATTAATCTTTCTTCTTTAGACGCTACTATTCAAACTCAAATAAAGAATATATATAAAATTGAAATAGATGCTGATAAATATTATAACATCTATTTGCCATCTGAGAAATTTAGTATTCTGCAAACTGATATTGAATGGAAAACATCTAATAATGCTAATAATGAGAAAATATGGGATATAAATTGCGAGGCTATTGGAGTTCAAGGAAGCACTTCGATACCTGCTTTTATTAGCAATGAAGGTAAATGTATAATTAATGAGGCTGAATTAAAGAAGGCTGATAAACCTTCTAGCGACCCCGAACCGCCTACTATATATAAAACAGAATATATCAAATAACTTTGCTATGTATTTATTATCTAATATATTTTTAAAGGTATATACAATGGTTGCTGCTACTGCTACTTCTCTTTGCACAAAAGCAGGTGGTAATACTGATTTAATATGTAAAGATACTGGCGGCAAATATACTATTAATGATAAAAATCTTGCTAAAATCAAAAAAATAAAGACTGATTATATTGATAAAATAGAAATTAATGAGAATGAAATATCTTTGACCCCTTCTTCGTCTAACCATTATTTTTATGCGGATGAAAAGGCGCACTGCAGTGAAACTTGGCAAGATTGGTTTTGTATCCCGAACTATCATAATAATAACAAGGTCAATAAATATCCATTTACTAAAACAATGTCTGTTGGCATTTGCTATGATTATTGTGCAAAAGGGTCGAATGGTAAATATATGACGATTAAAAATAAAACAAAATGCGAAGTATATGATGACGAGGATGATATTATTTATAATCCCCTTGCTATCATTGCAATGTTTGGGACACATTTTAAAGATGATATAGATAAATTACCAGAATTAACTACATTGAAATATATTGGTTTTCGAGGGTCTTATTTAAATGATTTATATAGAGTTAATAAAAATGATAATTTTATAACTACTGCAATTATTAATGATATTAAAGGCACTGCTACAATCACTATAGCTGCTGATGGAACACAAGACTATCAAGACAAATTATTAGCAAATATCATAAAGGGATTACACCAAAAAGATACGGATGGAAATCCTAATAATACTACTATACTCCGTATTAGAAAAGATATTAATGATGCTATTACAAAACTTAAAGAGTTCTATATTGATGGGAAGAACAAAGAAAAAAGGGAGATATTCTTTAATAAAATACAGAATTATGTGTTTGATATTGATAAATTAGAAAATGCATATGGTAAAGATAAGAATAGCAAAGCCAAATTTATAAATATCATTGCATATGCTTATAATATTATGTATTTAGTATTCTATGATACAACCAAAAGTTCTCCAGAAATTAGAACAGAAACCGCTATAAATACCAGCATAGAAAAGTTAATAGGCTTTCATAATATTGCTGGTATTGCTGAAAATACAGAAATGAAAACAGATTTAACTAAAATGTTTCTATACGCTTGCTATAATTGTTTTAATGTAAATTATGATAATTTTAAGACATATATAGATAATAATTCTTATGATGATATACTACTACGTATAGATATAAATAAGGATAGTGATACACATACAGATAAAAAATTAAATACCGAATTTAAGAAGGCTATAATAGAAATCGACAAGTTGGCTACAGGCACTGATAAAGATGCAACATATGTTTTATCTTATTATATAAAATACTATGACCATAGCATATTGGCAGAATATGGAGATAACTTTGCAAACTTGCAATATATTGCAGTAGTGTTTGGGATGTTGGCGGGATGTCTTCTAGCGATATTTCTAATATACTTATTGTTTGTTTTGAAGAAAAGGCATAATATAGTAATCGCATTTTTTAATTTCAGTTTTCTTTATTATAAGTTGGTTACGTTTGGCATACTCAGAATTAGTTGTGTTATTTATTATAATCTATTGAGTAGATTAAGCAAATATACAATATTATCTATATTATTTAAAATATTTAACATAGGGTTCATTATCTTCCTGCTAGGATACTTGTATAAAATAATTACTGATTTATTAGGAATTGATTATATAACGTTATTAAAGAATACGAAATACAATAAACTATACGAACTATCTCCTGAGGACATAGCAATATATACTGATATAGGGCTATATATATTTATTACATATTTAATATATATCTATATATATAGCGTCTATATAATTAGGTATTCATTGAGTGAAAGTAAATTTGATATAATGACTAACATAGATGCAGATGATAAAACGGCTCTTGAATTTGTAGAGAATGTATTAGTATCAAATTATATGTCGGATTTGATAAGTATATTTACTTCTTTACACTCTACAACACCACCCCCTCTTCATAATTCTTAGAAATACTATATATTATTCTAATATTTTCTAATTATAGAATGAATATATTTCTATATAAAAGATACAGAAAGATACATAAAACTGCAGATGGTATATTATATGTTCTTTATAAAAAAGATAAGATATATATTGCAAAATACTTTAAAAAGAATGGGGTAGTTAAAAAAGAGCACAAGCATCTTATTCAGCAAAAATCGAAGAAGGTTGGTGGCGTAAATGAAGAAAAAAAGGTAGCAGATGAAGAAAAAAAGGTAGCAGATGAAGAAAAAAAGGTAGCAGATGAAGAAAAAAAGGTAGCAGATGAAGAAAAAAAGGTAGCAGATGAAGAAAAAAAGGTAGCAGTATGCTTATTAAATGCTTATAGTTGGAATGGGTATAATACAAAACGAGATAATTTTATAGAAAAGTTTAAAAAATTAATCAGTGAAAAGAGAGTAGATTTGCTGCTTACGCAAGAAGACCAACACGATATTGTATATGATACGAGTGAAAGTGTTAAAGCATATTCATTAAAAGAAGAAAAAGACACAAAGAGGTTTGTTTTTAATATGTGTATTAGCACCTCTCTACAATTTTGCAAAGGTATTGTGCCAAGAAATGCTATAATTATAACGGATACTCGGTTTGGTATTACTATTGCAAATTTACATTTAGAAGGCGGGCGTTTTGTAGATACAGAATTAAGCGATGCTACATTTAAAATATATTTAGATATTAAACTAGAATTATTGAGAAAAGTATTAAATCAACTACCTGATATTATATCGGGTGATTTTAATTCTGTTTTTTGCGAGGATCCAGATTTATTAAATCAAATGTACGATGACCAAATAGCATACTATGTTTCTTGTAGTAAGAAAGCATCATCATCATCATCCGACGGAAATGATGATACAGAAGGCTCTTTAACTGCAGAAGAATCAGGATTGCAAGACAAACTTGGTGTATATCTAATACAAAAATGTCCTAACAATTGTGGTGATAAAGGTAAGGCGACTTTAAGTAAAGACCAATTAATTTCTTGGAATAATGCACCATTTGAATTATTGCAAGAAAGAGGTTATGAATATATACAACCAACTAATATAAAAACTGACGGAAAAATAAATCCAACAAATTCAAGAGGAAACAATGTAATAGACCACTTTTGGGTTCATAATTCATTACGTGAAAATTATACTTTCAGCACCGAGATATATGATGGTTTTGGAGAAATAAAAGATAATTTATATGGTGATATGACAGACCACAAACCTCTTATATTAACTATTGAAAGTAAAATAGATGATACTGCTAAGCAAGGTGCTAAGCAAGGTGCTAAGCAAGGTTCTAAGCAAGGAGTTCTTCCTAGCAAAAGAAAAAGGTCGGGAGCAAGTAAGTAATACAAAATATATAAGGGATTAATCCATTAGGAATATTAAATGGATGATAATAATATATATTTGCTAAATATTAAAACAATTCAGGCTTCTACATTTAAACAAGTAATAGATGCTCTGAAAGAAATACTTATGGATGTTAATTTAGAGATAGATGAGACAGGTATTAAAATAGTTGCAATGGATAACACGCATATTGTTTTGATACATCTTAAACTTGAAGCGGATAAATTTGAGATATATCAATGCGAGAAGAAGCAATATGTTGGGATAAATATGCTGAGGCTGCACGCGCTTATAAAGACAATTACGAACAACGACATATTATCATTATATATCTTGAAAGACGACCCAAATCATCTTGGTATTACTATCGATAACAATGAGAAGAACTATAAAACAAATTATAAGTTGTCTGTGCTAGACATAGATGTGCTAAATATCCAAATACCTCCTGTGGATTTTCATACAATTATTAATATGCCATCTTCGTATCTTCAAAAGATTATTCGCGATATGCATAATTTAGCCGAATTCATTGAGTTCAGGAACATTAATGATAAACTGATTTTGAGTTGCAAAGGGGACTTCTGCCATCAGGAGACTATCTTAGGGTCTGAGAAATCGCAAGCAATCACAATAAAAAAGAATAGCGGCGAAGAAGACCAAGAAATAATTCAAGGAATATTCAGTCTTAAATACTTGTCTATATTTACAAAATGCACTAACCTGTCGAACACAGTAGAAATATATCTTAAAAATAACTACCCAATTATTCTAAGATATACCATAGCATCTCTAGGTGAAATCAAGCTATGCCTTTCGCAGCAAGATATTAGTTAAGCGTATCCAATAAGAATATTAGATACAATAAAAGAAGTTATAATGCCTTTATTTTTGGATATAATATATATTTAAAGTATATATTATGTATTTTGCTCAATGTATTATCTAATACAATAATGATTTCATTCATACAATGAAAGTATTTTTTGGAGTATATAATGTATTCATCAAAAATCATATATTTTATAAAGCGGTTAATTTCGTTGAAAATTGTTTGAAATCGGTTCATTATAAATAAAATTATATTAGATTTCTTTAAGTATAAGAAGTCTTCTTCATATATTCTACACAATAAAAATAATACAATGCAAATGCCTAGTATTACTAGAAATCAGCATCAAGACTGAATTTGCGCATATCATTGTGCTCTTGTTTGCTTCCAACGTTTGCTTTACTATATTGTGAAACGCGGCTTTCAAAGAAGTTAGTTTTTGTTTCAATAGATATCCTCTCCATAAAAGGGAAGGGATTATTAGAGTTCCATATTTTATCATAATTTAATTGTGTTAATAACCTGTCGGCAACAAACTCAATATAAATAGACATCAAATCAGCATTCATCCCAAGCATTGAACAAGGGATACTTTCGATAATGAAGTTTTTCTCGACTTCAACAGCTTCTTTAACAATCTTATGGACAATTTCTTGAGATAGACGATTTTCTATTTTTGAATATAGAAGAACCGCGAATTCCACGTGCATACCTTCGTCCCTGCTAATTAATTCATTGGAGAATGATAGCCCTTGCATAAGACCTCTTTCTTTTAGCCAAAAAATACTGCAAAAAGCGCCACTAAAAAACACACCTTCTACTAATGCGAATGCAATAAGTCTTTGCGAGAATGGTGCGCTTTCATCATTAATCCATTTGAAACACCATTCTGCTTTTTTCTTAATACAAGGCATATAATTAATTGCATCAAGCGCTTCGTGTTTTTCGCTAGGTTCTTTGAAGTATGTATCAATCAATAGCGAGTAAGTTTCAGAATGAATATTCTCAATCGACATTTGAAAAGCATAGAAAAACTTCGCTTCTAACACTTGAACTTCATTTAAGAAGCGCTCCCCTAAATTAATATTAACAATGGTATCACTCGAACTAAAGAATGCAAGTATCTGCTTAATAAAAAACCTCTCATTATTATTTAATTTATTAAAATCAGCCATATCCTTGCTTAGGTCTAATTCCTCCGATGTCCAGAAACAACTCAGAGCCTTCTTATACATTTCCCACATATCATAATGCTCTATAGGGAAAATAGTAAGACGAGTATTAGGCTCTAGGAGAGGTTCTATATTTGTGGTAGTTGTAGAAGACATTATATTATAATAGCAATATATATTTATATAATAGTTATAAATAGTTATAAATAGTTATAATAATTCATAAAAAATAATCAAAGATATCAAAGTAAAGTATTATTGTATTATTATGCCGAGCATAGTAAGCAACTATCTCCGTTATCTTCAACACATCTTCTCTTTTTTTTAGCAAAATCAGGGTCAATTGTGAATTGCTGTGTCTTCGCCTTAGGTCTTGTGCGGAGATAATAAGAACCCGTTTTCAGCCCTTTAGAGTGTGCATAGAAATGCATAGAAGACAACTTTTGAAAGTCGGGCTCCTCCATAAATATATTAAGGCTTTGTGTTTGGCAAATGTATTGCCCTCTGTCTGCAGACATATCTATGATATTGCGCTGTTTAATCTCCCACGCCGTCTTATAAATCGCTTTTAATTCATCATCAATCTCTTGGATATTTTGCACACTTCCTTCGTGTAAGATAATAGTATCTTTCAGATCCTTATTCCAAAGACCTTTGCTAATCAAATCATTAATCAAGTATTTATTAATGATAATGAACTCACCGCTCAATGTTTTGCGCTGGAAAATATTATTAGTGAATGGCTCAAAACTCTCATTAAAACCCATAATTTGCGACGTAGAAGCAGTAGGCATCGGGGAAAGCAGCAAGCTATTGCGAACTCCATACTCCTTTATGTCAGCACGAAGGTTATCCCAATCATATCGCGAACTAGGCTGTGTATTCCATAAATCAAATTGAAATAAGCCTTGTGAAATAGGGCTTCCTTCAAATGAACTATAAGCACCGATATATTTAGGATTTGGGATATCCCTCTCAAACTCATTAATATAGTTATTGATATCCTCGTCTAATAATTTGTTATTAATATTTTTCATATCATTAATAATTTTATGGCGTTTCTTTGATAATTCCATAGAGGCTTCAACTGCCGCGTGATAAATAGTTTCAAAAATATCCTTATTTAACTGCTTGGCATTTTCACTTTCAAAAGGGTGTCTTAACATTATGAAAACATCCGCGAGCCCCTGAACACCGATACCTACAGGTCGATGCTTTAAATTAGAGATACGCGCTTTTTCAATAGGATAGAAGTTTTTATCAATCACCTTGTTCAGGTTCTTTGTGATAACCTTTGTAATATCGTGTAATTTATCAAAGTTGAATTTGCCATCCTCTACATATGAAGGGAGGCATATAGAAGCCAGATTGCATACACCAGTTTCTTTAGGGGACGAATAAATCAATACCTCTGCACATAAATTGCTCGACTTGATAGTTCCCAAGTTTTTCTGGTTGCTCTTTTTGTTCGCAGCATCTTTATATAAAATATAGGGAACACCTTGCTCAATCTGAGCCTCCAAAATCTTAAACCAGAGGTCTTGAGCATTGATTTGCTTAACATATTTGCCTTCGCTTTCGTATTTTTCATATAGTTCTTTAAAGTCGTCTCCATATACATCGCTTAGTAGAGGGCATTTATCAGGACACATAAGCGACCACTTGCCTTCGCTTTTAACTCTTTCCATAAAAAGGTCTGAAATCCACAAAGCCAAAAACAAATCTCTGCACCTGTCCTCTTCACTCCCGTGATTTTTCTTAAGTTCCAAGAAACTCTCTATGTCGCAATGCCACGTTTCAAGATATACCGCAATACTACCTAGACGTTTTCCTGCTTGGTCGATGTATCTAGCAGTATTATTGAAAACTCTTAGCATCGGTATGATACCATTTGACGTTCCATTCGTTCCTCTGATATGGCTGCCATTACCTCGAATTTGATGAATATGCAAACCAATACCTCCAGCATATTTAGAAATTAAAGCGACCTCTTTTAGCGAATCAAAGATACCCAATACGCTATCATCATTAATACTGCACAAAAAACAACTGCTCAATTGCGGGCGATTTGTTCCAGCATTAAACAGCGTAGGTGTAGCGTGTGTGAAGTATTTTTTACTCATTAAATCGTATGTCTGGAGAACATCCTTAATATCATTGCCGTGAATGCCAATAGCGACGCGCATCCACATATGCTGAGGGCGCTCAATAATCTTCTTATTAACGTGCAATAGATATGCTCTTTCAAGTGTCTTAAATCCAAAATAATCAAATAAATAATCCCTCTGGTAATCTATGATTGTATTAAGTTTTTCCTTATTTTTACTAACAATATTATATAATTCCTCAGATACAAGAGGAATAGGATTATTATGATTATCCACATTATTATATAATACCTGTATGGTTTCGCTAAACGATGGAGATGTATTTTTATGATGATTTGATATTATAATGCGCGATGCTAATAGGCTATAGTCAGGGTGTTCTATCGACATACTGCTACACAAATGCGCGGCAAGTTCGTCCAATTCGTATGTTTTGACACCATCATAAATACGCGAGCATACTTTTTGGGCAATCTCTGAAACATCAATAGTTAATCCAGATGAAAGGTTCTTCAACCGATTTAATACCTTATCAAAACTAACGTCCTCCATTTCGCCGTTACGCTTAATAACACGCATCTTTTTATTTTTTGTTCCTTGTTATATCTATATATGTGTTTTCTTTTTATATATATTGATATATATATATTGATATATATATATTGTGATATATATATTGATAAAAATAATTAGAGGGTTCTTAACAAATCATTAAGCAAATTTACCTATCATCATCGATGCCGCTATCATAGTCAGTTCCTCCGTCAATCCCGCTATCTTCTACACAACTGCTATCATCCGCAACGCTGCTCACACCACAACTGCTACCTCCGCTACCGCTTCCATAATTATAATCGCATATTAGTTTCCGACCTTTTGAAGACGACACCCAGCATTCAATCTTGATTTTACCAGTATGCTCTTTGAGATGGCACTCTTTGCATATAGCAACTAAGTTATGCTTAGCATTCTTGTGGAACGCATTATTAATGAAACCATTTTTATCAGCCGTATGTTGATATATAATGTGATGCGTCTCCTCAGCCTTGTTCTTATTGCAAATATTGCACATATCAATGACTATTTTAGAATTATACCTCGAGTTTTTCTTATTTAAGATGTTCTTGTTAATGCATTCAACCTCTTTTCTATTTAACTCGGCATTTTTCATAAAATCCATTGGCATATCTAGCGTCCGACATACTTCTATGCCATAATTATTATTCCCTTGTCCCTCTTGAATTACCCTGTCATATATGATATTATTATTTTCATCAAAAGTTATTCTAATGTGCTTGACAAATAGCTTAGATTTATTGATATTGGCTTTTATAGTCGTTAGTTTTGTTAATTCGTGAAGATGCGAAGCAAATATAAAGGACGCTCCTTTATCTATTAGCGTATCAATTCCGCTCGCTACAATAGAAATCGCCGATATTGATTCAGTCCCGCAGCATATTTCATCTCCGATAACTAAACTGAACTTATTGCATCTTTTAAGAATATTCCTTAATTCCGTCATCTCAATTGTAAAACTAGACATCCCTTTATAAATGTTGTCTAACCCTGATATTCTCGTAAATATGCTATTATAAGGGTAATACTTAAATGTCGATGCAGATACGAACATCCCCGCCTGAGCCATAATGATATTTAAACCGACTGCTTTCATAAACGAAGATTTGCCTGATGCATTTATGCCATATAGCAGAATACCATTTTGATTTAGTGATATATTATTGCCGACATATTGGAAATCATCTTGTATTCTCTCAATTATTGGATGTCGCATATTTGTAGCCTCTATAAAAGATGACTTCTCAGAGGTTGTTATTTTATCTATTATAGGACGTGTGTAGCAATAATCGAACGCATTCTTCGCAGAATTTGCGGCAATATCAACGCGAACTAAATATTTTACTAAGATATCTAAGATATTCCCATTTTTATTTACGAAATTAATCACAAAATCCTTGTAATGGCTAAGAACTGCTTGTGATATTTGCTGGCTATACTCGGCAATATTATTGCTTTCGCTAATTATAGCGGCGTTTGTTAGCTTATACGTCGAAGATGAAGATGATAATAACTTCTTTTCAAAAGAGTTCATCAGTTCTCTCTTGTTTTTCATAGCGTTGTCGAAGCGTTTCTTTGTAATTGTTAGATAATAGCCGTCGCGATTATTATTTTCTATCTTGCATATCGTTGCATCATTATCGCCGATTTGTGTAATCTTCTCGCAATATGAATTAATAATTTCATAGGATTTGTTATATTTGTCGAATAGCACATCTATATCCTCATAAACACCTTTCTTAAAAAAGTTAGTGATATTCGATTTATCCAGCAAGTTTGTTAGATTGTATTTGCCTGCTTCATCCAAATCTATAATATTAATATATTGCGATATTATGCTATCAATCGCGGTAATGCTAATAATCTCTTCGGGAAAATCTAGCATCCGCCTGATTTCTTTCGTGGATATTAATGCGTCATTAAAAGATATCCAATCTTGCGGGGCTATCTTATTCGTTTTCATCTTCCTTTTAAGTCGCTCCAAATCCATTATAGAAGATAGATGCTTTCTAACAACCAAATATTTACTGCTATCCAATAATAAATCTACGTCGTCGTAAGCTTTGTTGATTGCCTCAATGTTTATCATAGGCTGCAAAAGGCGCTCTTTAAATGTGCGGTATCCAAAGGCAGTCGAGCATCTATTCAATATATCGATTAACGGCTGATCACCTTGATATAACCCGAGAACATTTAATTGTATCGCCGAGTTAAACTCTATAATCATATTTTTATGCATTTCAAATACTTCAGGGGCTTCTTCTAGCCCCTTCACGATGTCCGAGTTGTGTTCATAAGCGAACTCTAGAAGGCAACATAGCGAAAACCGCGAATTATTATATTTTTCCAAGTTCAGTATCTCGATGATAGACAAGAAGCCCTTCTTAACAACAAAGACCTTCTCGAGTATATCCCGCTGCTTGTTTATATTACTAAAAAAAGACAGATGCACGTATTTCTCCCATTTGTAATGAACGCGAATATTATTGATATTTAGATTTTTGAGTATCCTCTTCTTATAATCGTCGCTTATTGCCTCGCTTATTATAATTAGTTCTGAAGGATTATAGGTGCATATGAAGCGAAATACTTCGTCATTGGCAAATTCTGGGTCGTCTTTGGAGGATGATACTTCATAGACGAATGTTTTACCCGTAGACAAATCAATGCCCGAAATACCTGCTATAATGTATCCTTCGATTACTTCGTAATATATGACCATTATATAATTGCTCCGCTTATTTACAATATTAACGTTAGTGCCCGGCGATATTATCTCCGTCACTTTGCGTTCGGGGTTGGGAGGCTCGGATACCTGCACGACTAATACAATAGTATAATTATTTGCTAAGATTTTATCCCTGAATTTAGGAAGGGATGCTAGCGGAAACCCAGCCATTACGGGGTTCGCGATTGATATCTCGGATATCGTCTTATTTTTCCGCGATGTCTGGATACCACACAACTCCGCTATAATATACACATCATTATTAAGGGACGTATCGGAATTTTGGTGTATCGTATATATCTCAAAGAATGAGCCAACTTGCATTAATACGATGCACTTGTCCCCATATTTCTCTTTGTATGTCTTAGTATATGCTAAGTAGTCTTCAATCATTTTTAGTATTATAAGATTAAAAAAGATTAAGTATTATCACATTATATAATGTGATATGTTCTTATATGCGTAGCGATGATGATTGAAAAGATTTGTTATTAAATTATATAAAATTATATAAAATTGATAGAGGTTTATTATTTTATTATATTTATATAAAAATTGATTTGGAAAGTGATTTAGAAAATCAATGAATACCAGTACTTCGAACACAGGATACATATATATTAGAGTTCACGAAGCATATGATATATACGACGCTTGTAAGTTAGGACATACTAATAATATCCCAGATAGGGATTCCACATATGCAACAGGCGAGATAAAACGAGGGCATTTTAAAATGGTTTTTCAAATAGTAAAAGCGGATTTCAATATCGCGTATATTGAGAGATTATTGCAAAATTCTTTTGAGAATGTTAATGTTTTACTGAACGCTGGTAAAGAATTTTATAAAAAAGATATTATGACACTCATTGAGCCAATGTTAATAAAACTTAATATCGAATATACTAAATTATCTGATAGCGAAATTAAGGTTTTAACTCGAATAAATAGGGTTAAAAATAGTTTTGAAAGATTATTTAAAAAACTTAAAAAAGTATCTTTAGCATCTACAATATCTACAATATCTACAATATCTACAATATCTACAATATCTACAATATCTACAATATCTACGATAGCAGTAAATATCCAAAAAGATATATTAACAACTGCAAAATATTACCCAAGAGATTACCAGCAGATAATTATAAATAACTCAGTTAATTACTATAGCAATAATAGCAAGGGGCTGCTTGTATTAACTTGTGGAATAGGAAAAACCCTAATATCTCTATGGATTGCGAAGGGATTAAATGCAGATACTATTATTATTGGTGTTCCTAATTTATTACTATTGAACCAATGGAAAAATGTTTGCAATGCTATATTTATAGATATTCCTTGCTTGATTGTTTGCGACAATATAGATGTTAAAGGTATTGAGCAATTTATTAAATGCAACAGCAAATTTATTATAATTACAACATATTCATCGGCGCACAAAGTTAATAAAGCGGCGTGTAGCATAGTAGCATTTTCATTTCATATGAAAATAAATGACGAATGCCATCATTTAACTTCCTTAAATAGCAAAATATGCGAAGATACTAAACAATATATTCAAATGTTAAATATTCCTTCAAATAAGCAGATTTCTCTAACTGCTACACCAAAACACATAATACAAACATCTCAAAATGTTAGTGACGCAAGTATTTCCAATGATAATATAGATTATTTTGGTGATATTATTGAAAGACGTTGCTTACTATGGGCAATTAATGAAGATATTATTTGCGATTACGTGATACAAACTATAATTGCTAATGAAGAGCAATTGGAGCATCATTTAGTAGCATTTAATATAATTGAAGAACACGACAAAAGATTGTTTTTGAGCGCTTTTGCATCATTGAAAAGTATTGCGGTAGGACATTCGCATCATCTGCTTGTATATTCAAACAATACGAGTAATTCTTTGAAAATAATTGAATATATTAAAATGCTTATAGATGATAAATACTTTGACATACCAAATTTATATTATTCAAATTATCAAGGTGATATGAGAAATATAGACCAGCAAAATATAATAGGTAGTTTTGAGAAGGCGTGTAGTGGCATAATAAGCTGCGTCTATTGTCTAGGGGAAGGTTGGGATTTCCCTCTCTTAGACGCAGTCGTTTTTTCTGAAAATATGACTTCTGATATTCGCATCGTTCAATCCGCTTTAAGAGCCAGTAGAAAAGATAGGAATGATATTACTAAAAAAACTAAAATCATATTACCAATATTGAATAGGGATGATTGGTTAGACAATAGTGAAAATCAAGACCTTAAAAAAGTAAGGGAAGTCATCTATCATATGGGGTTAGAGGATGAAACTATAACTCAAAAAATCAAGGTTTATAAGATAGATATTGAAACACCGCAAACAATTGCAAGGAAAATCAAAGAAATAGATGGGGTTGATGATTTTGGCGAATACGATGAAGAATTAACTACGCAATTAAGATTGAAAACAATTAAAAGAATAGCACTAGATATTACATATCTGAAGGCAAAGAAAATAATAGCCGATAAGCAGATTAAAAGCAAGGATGATTATATGCGTTTATGCGATAAGGATGCGCGTTTATCTAGCGAACCTGAAGAATTATACAAGAGCCAGTTTAAAAATTGGGTGGATTATCTAAGTATTGATAGAGTATATTACGATTTAGAAACTTGCAAAAATAACGTTAAAAGGTATATATATTTGCACCCTGAAATTAAAAAACATTATTTGGATTTATCTATAGTATGTAATAAGCTATGTGAATTAGATGCTTTATTTCCACCTTTTGGATTATGGGTAGATTACTATAATGCCAAGGACTTGCGAGATATTATAGTAATATCCTTGCAAAATAAAAAGAAGGGCGGTATTCTATTATAGATAGCGAAAGATAGCGAAAGTAATTTTTACTTTTTTATAATTAAATTTATAAAAATTGATAGACTTTATATATAAAGGTATTTTAACTTTCGCTAAATAGAGGATGCCGAAACAATATTCTTGCGACTTGTGTAAGAAGACCTTCAAGCAGAAATGCGACTATAACACTCATCTTAACAAAAAAACACCTTGCATAACACTTAAGGAAATACAAGATATTTATCAAAATAAGGAGGTTAAAATGGAAAAAAAAGGGCAAGTTATTAATATTTTGAAAAATTGCTTAGATATTTTGAGAGATAATGAGGGACTGACTGGAGACAAAGCTTTGAGGAATATGTCTTATTTCTTAATCTTGAAATTGATTGAACCGCATCTTGCAAAGGAAATAGATATAGATAATTGCGATTATTATGATTTTAGTCATATTGAAGATGATATTGCCGAAAAGCATAAGGAAAAATTACTTCAAATTGTTCGCTTTAGTAATCTTGCAAATGAAAAAGAGGATAATTTGTCTGTTAATATGAAGTATTTGTGGGATGATATTTTATCAAAACATCCGAGCACTAAAAACATATTTCTAAATGATAAGGGTTTTGATATTCAGCACCAATCAACCTATAAAAATTTAATTAATAAATTGAAAACGCTCCCAGATACAGAAGATGATATTTTCGGCGATGCTTATGAAGAAATTATTCAACATATTATGACTGGTAAGGTATTAGGACAATTCTTTACACCCCCGTTAATAAAGAAGATGATGGTTAAACTGATTGACCCCCAAATATATCCAGATGGAAAGATTGATACGTGTTGCGACCCTACAATGGGAACTGGAGGGTTTTTGATTACTTATTTAAAAAATGTTATGGAACAAGCGGCTGCAAAAGACATTAAACTTGATTGGGACTTTGTTAAAAATGAAGGTTTATATGGCAAAGAAATAGAACCTGATACATATCAGCTAGCAGTTGCGAATATGTTTATCACATCAGGGCAAATGTTTGATAAATTAGAAAGAGGTGATAGTATTCGCGACCCTATTGTAAGAAAGTTTGATAATATTATTGCAAATCCGCCATTTGGTATTAAAGGATTGAAATATGACGACTATAATAATTTGCTAAAAGACAAGTATACGCCCATTAAAACCGATAATGCGGTATCTCTGTTTATTCAAGCAATTATTTATATGTTAAAGATTAATGGAAAATGCGCGGTTGTATTGCCTGACGGAAAAGATTTATTTAGTAAAACGGATACCAAACTTATAGCAATAAGAGAATATCTTGTGAAAACTTGCGATTTGAAAGAAATTATTTATCTGCCGTCAGGTGTCTTTACAAATACAAAGACGCGAACTTGTGTTTTCTATTTTATCAAGAAAAAAGAGGGTGATGATGTTTTGGATACAAAAATAAAATTTAATAAAAATAATAAGGAAGTCAGTAGAGAATACAAATTTTCTAAGACACACCAAACAACTAATGTAAAATTCTATGATTTCAATCCTTATAATGATGTTAAAAATTTATTAGTTGAAGTTCCTATTGAGAAAATTGCGAGTAATTCATATTCTCTTAATTACACAGAATACATAACTGACGAAGAAGAAAATCAATATGAAGATGGTGTCGTTATGAAGACATTAAGTGAGATTTGTGAGTTTTTGCGTAAAAAGAAGCGAAATGCATCTTATGGAAAAATAAAGGGCGAATATCCATTCTACACATCATCGCAAATATGTAGTAAATATTGCGATACATATGATTATGTGGACGAATGCTTGATTATTGGCACAGGAGGAACAGCCAATATTAAATATGATAGTAAATTTTCTTGTTCATCAGATAATTATATACTAAAAATTAATTCAGGACAATTGGCAAAATATATATATTATTATTATCTAAACAATATTGAATTATTACAAAAGGGGTTTCACGGGGCTGGTTTACAGCACATTTCTAAAGACTATATCAAGAAATTAAAGATACCTATCCCATCTTTAAAAAGACAGCAAGAAATTATAGAGTATTGCGAAGATAAGGACAAAATTAATAAACAATTAGAAAAAGATATTGAAAACAACAAGAAGCAGGCAAGTCAATTTATTGCATCTATTATAAAATAGAGAATACTACATAATGATACCATATATATCCTATATCCCTATTTACTATTTTTTATATTACAATTATAATAAATATCCTCCAATCACATAAAGATATTTAGAAATAAATATAATAATTAGATGAGTAATAGCATATTCAAATATAACTACTTAAGGGAATTGCCAGAAGACATCAAGACGCTCATCTATAATCGCGTGTATAAAAGTAATTATTCCCTTGTATTGAATGAGTTGTATGCAAATATTGAGAATAGGAAGCATTACTATAATCTAAAGCAATTCCTCGTATATCAGGATGAGCCGAAGTTAAACCTTTTGAACCATTTATTGACTAACATAAAAACGCAAAGGAGGCGCGAACCTCATAGTAGTATCATATCCTGTTATAAAAATCATTTAACATCTAATCATATATCGAAGGCAAATATAAATAAGTTAAAGATAGCCTCTAATGTATTTGCTTATTTGAATAAAAAAATCGCGAATACATTTATTGCCTTTTTGAAAAACTCTAGGAATGCCATATATAATATATATATTGAAGATAATGGCGAGTATTTTGTGCTAGAATACGATGGGACTTTTTGCTGTTACGCGGCTATATACTTGATGGCGCTGTCTTTCTGGAAGTTTATTAGATGCCAGTTATATGAGTTCTATCAGATACATCTAGAAGCATATAACATACACGTTAATAAATTGCTGAAGGACGATTACGACACGGGGCTATTTTGCTGGTATGTTGGCAATATAAAAGATGAAACTTTGGATAAAAATCTTATAAAAATAAAGAATGAAAATGCTAAGTTATACCGAACAATTCTAAGACATCGCGGATACGTCAATAAAACCGAAGGTTATTATATACACTATGAGATACGCAATATTATAGATAAATTTGTTATTGAAAATAATACGATGATAATACGATTGAAGGAGTTGTGATGGCTTTATGCTTTGGCTGAAACCAGTTTATTTAATGCTTTTATATTCTTGTCTGTTATGCAATCATCGCTAACTGATTTTTTTGAAAGTTCTGCAATAAGGTCTTTGAAGTATGTGTCGTTTCCCCTAGATATTTCTGAATATTTTGCTTTGAATATGATAGCAAGATTTATATATTCCTTATTTTGTTGAAAAGCATTCCCGTTTTTATTGTAGATATATATACTATTATTGTCCATATACTTTAGAATATCCTTGTCATCAAATATACGCGGGCTCATTTTGTATTTAGAAACTAGTTTTTCATATACATCATAGTGATGATAATATTTATACTCGGGGCATACTAGTTGTCGGTTGGTATATGCAAAGATATTGTCCTTTACGTCATCTACAAATATTGTCCTGTTATTGAATACATATTCTGAAATCTTATCGTCGTTTATTGCGGGGTATTTCTTACACAATGATTTGATAATTGTCGGGTATATATTTACTAATGATTTTTTATAATTATTATTAGATATCGAATTTTCTCTTGTAAAAAATGGGCGATTAACCTTGATATTCAGCGCTTTCTCAATGTTTTTCCCGAGTGCATTATTCGTCCAATCATAGGCGCTATTTGTGTAAAAAAATACTTCGACATTCTTAAACTTCTTATTACAAAACGCTATAAATTCTTTAACAAATGGACGTAATAGCCCGTTCTTCAATTCTTCCTGCATATCAAAAACATCTCTTGGAGGACATACTGCGTGGATGCCCTTCTTCTTGCAGGTATTATATATAAATTCGAGTAAGTCATACTCTTTCCCTAAAATATTAACAATCCCTATTATAGTTTTGTCTATATCAAAGATTATTACAAATGGGGTCTTCTTCATAATCCTAATTATCTATTATAATAACTTATAAAAAAGAAATAATAATATAAATAATAATATAAATAATATAAAGATATCGTATTATATAATAATATAATACTAGGTAATACGATGGAAGTAGCTTCAGAATTTGAAAGTGTTCTCAAGACCCTTAAGAATATTGATATGGACACGCTAGAACTTCCTGATACTATTAAATTAGACTTCTATAAGTTTTATAAACAGGCTACAATGGGAGATTGCAATATTAGCGAGCCTTATAGTATCTTCTTTAGGGAACACGCAAAATGGAAGGCGTGGAATAGTATCAAAGGTATGACCACAGAAGACGCAATGATGGAGTATATTAACTATTATAATAATTATATCAAGTAATCATAGTGTTGTGTCTGCAATACTATATAATACCAAGTATAGCATATATAACTTCATTTATAATTATGATAGCATAAGTTATCATAATATTAATGTATTTCTCTAAATCTGGGTATTTGTTTGAACTATATAGTAATAATAATACCATTAGTATGAAAACTGCAGTTAATATCATCTCTACGGCTAGATATAGATTAATCTTGTATACAATTGTATTAACCTTAAGAGGCGTTTTATCCTCTTGAAAGTAATCAGAGAAACTATTTGCAAAAGTATTGATATTAGTATATATTTTATTTTTCAAAAAATATATGTTATCGGTTCCTTTATCTGCATCTGGAAACTCTTTCCCTCTGCCAACTGCGTAATTCTTGAATTTATCTGATGGCAGAGAAGTAGGTGTTTCTATGCTTTTATATGTATATATATATTTTAATATTAAATCAGCATTGTCGTGTAATTTATCTAATATATCCTCCTTCTTTATAGTAGCAGGTAATAATTGTTTGATTGTATAGGAACTTTTTATTTCATTATACATCTTTTTAATATCAATGTCTTTTCCTGAAAATTTATTTAGAATATCATCTATGGATACGGATGCTACGGATGCTGGAGTAGAATCAGGCGGTGTCTTAAGACTATTGGAATATTTAGCATAATCGTTATTATATTTCGTGTGGATATTTTCAAAAAGATTTAGAAATATGTTATTTATTTTGTGTATTATTAATGGGTCTTCTATGTTATGTGATATGACATAATGATATATTAAGTATATAAATATTTTGTCCCCTAGCAAATCTTGGGGTGGTTTACTTGTTTCTGTAGAAGTATTATAAAAGTCCGCAGCAATATTTGTTAGGTATATACTTCTTAACATCTTATTAATATTTGCTTCTTTTTCTTGAGTAGTACCAGTTGGTATTATAAATTTGTTGTTATTTAATATACCATCTCTATTCAAATCGGTAAGTATTTTGCTAGCATTATCTGCTAATCCAAAGTCTTTATTCAAGAAA
>Ga0209190_1000129_pt1 | contig 52121 bp, 27 predicted proteins | sample M_140205_XF_Meta_FD_187315 | JGI IMG/M metagenome (GOLD analysis project Ga0209190, IMG submission 187315) | Freshwater microbial communities from Lake Montjoie, Canada to study carbon cycling - M_140205_XF_MetaG (SPAdes) (version 2) | ecosystem: Environmental > Aquatic > Freshwater > Lake... | reverse complement strand
AATTCACAAAACCCGATTTACCCACAATGGAGTGACACACACCCGCGAAGCCTTTGCCAGTCGTCCGGACCAGGTGATGGTGTTCCGCTATGCCGCTAACAAACAAGGCGCGCTAACAGGAAAAATTCGGATTGCCTCCGCTCAGGGCTCCAAAGCCGTGGCGGATGCCAAGGGCTTGGCTTTTCCCGGGGAAATGCCGAACCAACTCAAATATGCCTGCGCCGTGCGGGTTATCCCCACGGGCGGCAGCGTGCGTGCGGATGGGGATTCGATCGTTTTCGAGAAGTGTGACTCGCTGGTTCTGATGCTCAACGCCCGCACCAACTACAAACCGGACTTCAGTGCCGGTTGGCGCGGTGAGGATCCCGTGCCCCGCGTGGAAAATGAACTCGCCGCCGCCGCTGCAAAACCTGTTGAGACGATCCGTGCCGCCCACATCGCGGACCTGACATCCTTGCTCGGCCGGACCGTCATTGAGTTGGGAGATTCAGATTCTGTCTTGTTAGCCCATCCCACCAATGTGCGTCTCAAACTCTACAGCGGCGTTTCCGGAGCAATCGCCGCAGGCCATGGCGGAGCTGTGGTCGCTTCGGCATTCGACATGTTGAAACGCGAATCCAACGGAACCCGTGATCCGGATCTCGAAGAAACGCTCTTCCAATATGGCCGCTATCTGATTGCCAGTTGTTCCCGTCCCGGCGGTCTTCCTGCCAACCTCCAAGGACTCTGGAATCAAAGCAATTCACCTGCATGGGCCTCGGACTATCATAACAACATCAACGTCCAGATGAATTACTGGGCGGTTGAAACAACCAATCTTTCCGAGTGCCATGTGCCATTGATCGACTACATATCCGCCCAAGCCGAGGCCTGTCGCATCGCCACCCGCAAGGCATTCGGGGAGAAAACCCGTGGTTGGACGGCACGCACCTCCCAGAACATCAATGGCGGCAACGGCTGGGAATGGAATATCCCCGCCAGCGCCTGGTACATGCAGCATGTCTTCGAACACTGGTCCTTCACCCAGGACAAGGAATACCTGCGAAAGACCGCATACCCGATGATCAAGGAAATTTGCGAACATTGGGAAGACCTACTGAAACCATTACCCGACGGAACGCTCGTCGCGCCCATGGGGTGGTCGCCGGAACACGGCCCGAAGGAAGACGGCGTGATGCATGATCAACAACTCATCTGGGATCTCTTCCAGAACTACCTTGATGCCGCCAGAGCCCTCGACGTGGATCCGGACTATCAGAAAAAGATCGCCGACATGCAGTCCCGTCTCGCGCCTAACAAGATTGGCAGTTGGGGTCAGCTTCAGGAATGGCAGACGGACCGCGATGATCCGAATGACACTCACCGCCACACATCCCACCTCTTTGCTGTCTATCCGGGCCGCCAGATTTCCCGCGAAAAAACTCCGGAGCTGGCTGCGGCTGCCATCAAATCGCTCAAGGTCCGCTGCAACGACCACGAGGAAACCACGGGCAAGCCATTCGCCGTGGATACCACCGTGGGTGACAGCCGCCGCGAATGGGCGTGGACATGGCGGGCCAACCTGTGGGCCCGCCTTGGTGAGGCGGAACGCGCCTACACCTCGATCCGCGGCACGATGACCTACAACACGCTGCCCAATCTCTTCGGCAATCACCCGCCATTTCAGTTAGACGGCAGTTTCGGAATTTCCGCCGCTTTCGTGGAAATGCTCATGCAATCGCACACTGGCGAAATCGTTCTCCTGCCCGCACTTCCGAAAGCATGGCAGGTACAGGGATCCTTCACCGGCCTTCGCGCCCGCGGTGGCTTCATCGTCGATATCGAATGGAAAGACGGCAAGGTCACGAACTACCGGATCGCGTCAAAGGATGGCCATGCGGTGAAGGTGCGCGTGAACGGCGAAGTGAAAACAATTTCCTCATCAAAATTATGAACCGATTATACATCATGTGGTTGTTACTCGGCGCATTGCCTGCGCTGGCTCAGATACCGGACAACTCCGTCCCGCTGCGCATTGGCGCGGATCAGGCTGGCGGCAGCTTGTTTCAGGGTGAGATTGCCGCAGTGCGTCTCTACGAACGCGCGCTCACCGGGGCGGAGCTGAAGGCGTTGGCCGGGGCACCACGCGACGCGAAAAGCGCGGTTTCCGGGATGGTCGGCGAATGGCTGAATCCCGTCATGCCGCTGGTCTCCGAGCGGAAGCTGGCCTTTCCGCAGGGCGCGACCATCGAAGCGTGGATTCACCCCGCCGCCGGCGCGAGCGGGCGGATCGTGGACAAGATCACTCCCGGTAGCGGTGACGGATTCTTGTTAGACACCCATCCCGGCAACGCGCTGCGCCTGATTGTCGGGAATGAAACCGTGACCCACGCGTTGCCGCACAGCGACCAGTGGACGCATGTGGCGGCGACGGTTGATGCGACCGGCATGCTCGCGCTGTTCGTCAATGGCGCGCGCGTTGCCGGGAGCTCGTCCGATTTCGATGGGGTCACGGTAACTGGCGCGGCGACCGGTCCCGGCAAGCCGCTCACGCTCTGGTATCGCCAACCGGCGCGGCAATGGGTCGAGGCAAGCGTCATCGGCAATGGCCGGTTGGGCGGGATGGTCTGGGGCGGCGCGGCTCGGGAGCGCATCGATCTCAATGAGGACACGCTCTGGTCGGGCGAGCCCTTCGACAACGTGAACCCCGCCGGTCTAGCCGCCTTGCCGAATATCCGTGCGCTGCTCGTCGCGGGCAAGAATGCGGATGCGAAACAACTCGTCGAGCAGAAGATGAATGGTCGCTTCTATGAATGCTATCATCCGCTCGGCGATTTGCAGATCAGTTTCCCTTTGACCGGCGAAGTGGCGAATTACCGCCGCGATCTCGATCTGGAAACGGCGGTGGCGCGGACGACGTTCGTGCAGGACGGTACGACGTTCACCCGGGAGGTTTTTGCCTCGAATCCCGGGCAGGCGATCATCGTGCGCCTCACCAGCGACAAGCCCGGCAAGATCGCGTTTACGGCGCAGTTGCACAGCCAGTTGCGGAATGCGACCAAGGCGGACGGAAGCGCGTTGCGACTGATAGGGCGCGCCCCGGTGCACGCCGATGCCTACGGTAGCGGCCAGGTCATTTACGATGACGCGCCGGATGGCAAGGGCATGCGCTTTGAGACTCGTCTAACAGCTTTGAACCACGGTGGTTCGGTGAAAGTCACCGACACGGGCATCGTCGCGGAGAACTGCAACAGCGTCACGTTGCTCTTGGTCGCCGCCACGAGTTACAACGGCCCGCATAAAAGCCCGAGCCTGGAAGGCAAGGATCCCGGCAAGTTGTGCGACGGTTATCTGGCCGCGCTGGCCGGTCAGCCGTATGCCGCGATGCGAGACGCGCACGTCGCGGATCACCGGCAACTTTTTGGCCGGGTCGCGTTGGACCTGGGACATGGCGATGTGGAGCTATTGCCCACGGATGTGCGGTTGAAGCGTTATGCGGCGGCAACCGATCCGGGGTTGCCGGCGTTATACTTCCAGTTTGGCCGGTATCTGTTGATTGCCGGGTCGCGGCCGGGGACGCAACCGTTGAACCTGCAGGGTATTTGGAACAAGGACATCATCCCGCCGTGGGCGGCTAACTGGACGATCAATTGCAACGCTCAGATCAATTACTGGCCGGTTGAAGTTGCGAATCTCGCCGAGTGTCACGAGCCGTTGATCGATCTAACGACTCAACTCAGCGTGGACGGCGCGCACGTCGCCAAGGATCTCTATGGCGCGCGCGGTTGGATGGCACACCACAACACCGACATCTGGCGTCATGCGGCACCGGTCAGTGGCAGCGCGGTTTGGAGTATCTTCCAGGTCGGCGGCGCATGGCTGTGCCAGCACGTTTGGGAACACTATGCGTTCAGCGGCGACAAGGAGTATCTGCAGCACGTCTGGCCGGTGCTGGCGGGAGCCGCGCGTTACTATCTCGACGCGATGATCGAGGAGCCGACGCATCACTGGCTCGTGACGGCACCGGATACGAATTTCGAGAACGAGTTTCTGAAGCCTAACGGCGAACGCGGTTGCACCTGCATGGGGCCGACGGCGTCGATGCAGATGGTGCGTGAGTTGTTCAAGAACTGCCTGGCCGGCGGGACAATCCTGGGTGTGGACGCGGAATTGCGCGCGGAAATTGAGAAGGCCTTGCCGCGACTGGCACCGATGCAAATCAGCCCGACGACCGGCGAGTTGCAGGAATGGGTGGAGGACTGGCAACGCACGGCGGACTGCCAGGTATTGTCGATGTGGGGCGCGGTTTGTAGTGCGCAGATCACGCCGCGCGGTACCCCGGAACTGGCCGCTGGACTACGCAAGATTTACGATGGCCCGAAGTGGTGGCAAAGAGGGCTGGTGGGAAGTTGGCAGGGATCATTTCAGGCAAACACCTACGCACGGCTTCACGATGGCGATACCGCGATGGCGGTGTTGGAAACCCATCTCAAGACCCAACCGAACCCGAACCTGCTCGCCCGCTTCACTCCTTTTTGCGATTTTCAAATCGATGGCAACATGGGCCACACCGCCGCCGTTGCTGAAATGTTACTCCAGAGCCAGACAGGCGAAATCGAGCTCCTGCCCGCTGTGCCGAAAGTGTGGCCGAACGGTAAAGTAACTGGCCTGCGCGCACGCGGCGGCTTCACCGTGGATATTGAATGGGAAGGCGGCAAGGTCACGAACTATCGAATCTCGGCGAAGAATGACCAACCGGTCAATGTGCGCGTGAACGGCGAAGTGAAGACGGTGAACCCAGAGTTCTTGAAACAATAATAACGAAGGAGAATTTACAATGAAACAAACATGTGCGGTGGTAATGAGTTTAGCGGTTCTGGCAGGGATTTGTGGTGCGGTGGAGCCGCCAAAACCGTTTGGGCCGGTTCCGAGCGAGCGCCAACTGGCGTGGCATGAAATGGAGCTGTATGGGTTCCTGCATTTCGGGCCGAATACTTTTGCCGGTCGGGAATGGGGGTATGGGGATGACAAGCCCGATATTTTTCAGCCGACAGCGTTTGATGCCGACCAGATCGTCAAGTCGGTCAAGGATGGTGGGTTGAAGGGACTTATCCTCACCGCCAAGCACCATGACGGCTATTGTCTCTGGCCATCCAAATTTACCGAACACAGTGTCAAAAACAGCCCGTGGAAAGACGGGAAAGGGGACGTGGTCCGGGAGATCTCGGAGGCCTGCAAGCGGCAGGGGATCAAGTTCGGTGTCTATATCTCCCCGTGGGACCGGAATCACGCCGGTTATGGCCAGGCCGCCTACGTGGAGTACTACAAGAATACGATTGCGGAGCTGCTGTCGAACTACGGGCCGATCTTTGAAATGTGGTTTGACGGCGCTTGCGGAGGGGATGGCTGGTACGGCGGCCAGAAGGGGACGCGTGTTATCGACTACAACACTTACTATGACTGGAAAGGGATCCGTAGAATGATCGGGAAACTCCAGCCGGAATGTGCCATCTGGTGCGCCCAGTACCAGGAAGGCGGCAAGATCATCTATGCCGATTGCCGCTGGGGCGGATCAGAGGGTGGGGATGTCGGGGATCCCTGCTGGAGTGCGATGGATAGCAGCAAGCCGAAGGAAGCCTGGCACCAGGGCGACCGCGGAGGTGATGTCTGGTGCCCGGCCGAGGGCGATGTGTCGATACGGCCCGGCTGGTTCTATCATGCCGACCAGGATAACAGCGTCAAAACACCAGGGCAACTGATGGATATTTACTTCTCCTGTATCGGTCGCGGAGGCAACCTGATTCTCAATATCCCGCCGGACCAGCGGGGGCTCATCCATGACAACGATGTCAAGGCGCTGAAGGGATTCCATGCACTGATGGAGCAGACCTTTGGGAGCGACCTGGCAAAGCCGGCCAAGGTCACGGCGTCCAATGTTCGCGGCAACGACCAAACATTTGTCTCTCAGAATCTAACGGACGACAAGAGGGAAACCTACTGGGCAACGGATGACGACATGCTGACGCCCGAGGTGGTGCTGGAATTTGATCAGCCCGTGACCTTCAATATCGTCCGGCTCAGGGAGTACCTGCCGCTGGGCCAACGGGTGGATGATTGGGCACTGGATGTCCAGACCGGCGGAGCGTGGATGGAAATCGCCAAGGGATCGGCGATAGGCAACTGCAGGCTGGTCCGGTCAACACAGATGATCACGACCGACAAGGTTCGCCTTCGGATAGCCAAAGCGGCGGCTTGTCCTGCGCTCTCCGAGTTTGCGTTGTTTGCCGAGCCGGTCAAACTGGCTCTGCCGACGATCCGCAGGGACAGGACGGGGCTGGTGACCTTGTCGACAGAAGTCGGTAGTGCAGATATTCGCTACACGGTGGACGGCAGCGAGCCAACGCTGGGTTCGGCCGCCTACACGCAGCCTTTCCCACTGGAGAAGAGCGGCACAGTGAAGGCACGAACGGTTTCGGTGAAGGGCGGCGCAATGAGCGAAGTTGCCTCGGCGGCGTTTGACCTCGCAAAAGCGAAGTGGAAAGTCGTGGCAGTGAGCAATGATGCGTCGGGGATGAACGGTGGCGGCGCGATTGATGACAATCCGAGCACGCTGTGGCAGACTCATCTAACAGACGGCGAACGACTGCCGCCGCAGGAGGTCGTGGTGGATATGGGCGAGGAGGTCGAGGTGCAGGGTTTTACCTATCTTCCCAGGCAGGATAACTGTTTCCACGGCATGACCGACCAGTACCGGTTCTATCTCAGCGCGGATGGCAAGACCTGGGGCGAACCCGCCGCGCAGGGCGAATTCGGGAATCTTCGCGCCAACCCGATCAAGCAGACCGTGAACCTGCCGGTGGTGATGAAGGCAAGGTATTTCAAGTTTGTCGGGACGCATTGCCTCGAGCGCAATCACATCGTCGTGGCCGAGTTGGGGACGATCGGGAGGTATGTTTCCACCTTGACAGGGAGCCAGGCATCGGCCCCCCTGTCCATGCCTCTCGGTGGGACATGGCAGGTGGGTTTGAATCAGAGCCCTACAGGTGCTCAGCCTGTGGAAATGCTCCTACCCGGCTCACTGGACGAACGAGGCGTCAGCCCAAAAGTGGACGACAAGTCAATGGACCGGTTGAGCCGCGACCATCAATATGTCGGCAAAGCCGTTTATACCCGTGACATTGAAATTCCCGCCAGCTGGAGCAATAAATATATCCACCTCGTTTTTGAACGCTGCATGTGGAAGACGACCCTAACCGTCGATGGCAAACTGATCGGCTCGCAAGAAAGCCTCTGCACCCCCCATCGGTTTGAACTCGGTCAGTTGGCGCCCGGCAAACACCATCTGCAAGTGGAGGTTGATAACAGTGCCATCTACAATGTGGGAGGATGGTCCCATGGCTACTCGGAGCAAATCCAGACACTTTGGAATGGTCTGGTCGGCAAGATGGAATTGACCGCGACAGGCGCCTCCTGGATTGATGAGGTTCAAGTCTACCCCAACTTGACCACTAAGTCAGCCCGGGTGGTGGTCACCCTGAAAAATGGCTCTGCTTCACCCGTTCCAGGCAAGACCCAGTTGCATTGGGATCTGGCAACTGTAGGCGATTCCGGTGAACCAGCCTCAATTCAAACCGGCCAATCCGTCATCGAAGGAGCCCCGCCAGAGGGGAAGCTTGAATTCCAGATTGACCTCTCCAATAACTTTCGAACGTGGGATGAATTTTCTCCTAACCTATATCAACTGACACTTAGACTGGCCACACCTGATGCGGAAAACATTCCCTCCACCGTGCAATTCGGCATGCGGGAGTTCGGCACCAAGGAAGGTCAGTTTACCATCAATGGTCGTCCCACCTTTCTGCGCGGGAATCATGATGGCGGGAATTTTCCGTTGACCGGTTATCCCTCCTGTGATGTGCGGGACTGGCTTCGCATCATGAAGATTGTGAAAGCCCACGGATTGAATCATTTGAGGTTTCATTCCTGGACACCGCCGGAAGCTGCCTTCATCGCCGCCGATCAAACCGGTGTCTATCTCCAAACCGAGCTGCCGCTTTTCAGCCTTGGTTCGGGACCACTTCAACCGATGCAACCGCATTCCCGCGAGGAGTTTTTGCGAGCGGAGTTGGACCGCATCCTCAAGGCCTACGGCAATCACCCCTCCTTCTGTTTGCTGGCCATGGGCAATGAACTCAGTGGGGATTACAGCCTGTTGGATGAATGGACCCAGCATGCCCGGAACACAGATCCCCGCCATCTCTTCTCGGACACGGCCAACCCGGAAGCCAATGGCACCACGCTTGCTCAAAAATGGGACCAATTTCTCGTTGAGCATTCGTGGTATGACAAAAAAGGGGGGCGTCACGAACGTCGAGGCAACGGCAACGGCGAAACGATCACCGATTTTGCGGAAAGTTTGGAGGGATTTACCGTGCCCATTGTTTCTCATGAAGTGGGACAAGCCTATGTGTATCCCAACTATGACGAGATCGGGAAATACACCGGGCTCCTGCAACCCTGGAATTTCAAGACTTATCGTGAGCATGCCATGGAGCATGGGACGCTGGAGCAAAATCACGCCCTCGCCCTGGCCTCCGCCAAACTGGCCGTCACCTTGTATAAGGACGAAATCGAACGGCAGTTGCGAACTCCCCGGTATGGTGGTTTTCAGCTATTGGACCTGCATGATTACCCGGGCCAGGGCACCGCGCTGGTGGGTCTACTGGATGTGTTCTGGGATTCCAAAGGTGCGATCACCCCGGAAGAGTTCAGCCACTTTTGCGGACCCGTGGTGCCACTCGCCCGACTGCCGAAAATGGTCTGGAAGAACAACGAGACGTTGAAGGCGCAAATTGATCTGGCTCAATACGGACCGACCGATTTGAGTGGTCTCACTGCCACCGTCGGGCTGATGGAAAAATCGGGGGCGGTGGTTGCCGAAACCAAGCTGCCCGCCCAGAATGTCGCCACCGGCACATTGGCAAAGCTGGGTCAGGTGGAATTCTCGCTCGCAAAAGTCACCCAACCCCGGGAACTTCTTCTCAAAGTATCGATTCCTCAAGCCGGGGTTGAAAACACCTGGCGAATCTGGGTCTATCCCGCTGATGCGACTCCGAAGCCGGGATCTGTCTTGGTGACAAGCTCATGGGCAGACGCCTTGAAATCACTTCAGGTCGGTGGTTCGGTGTTGTGGTTGGCCGCGAAAGAACCCGGCGGTCATCCGTTGAGGTTTGGCTTGCCTTTCTGGGCGCCTTCCTGGAGTAGCTTGGCGAATCGGAATTGCGGTTTGCTGATTGACGCTAAACATTCCGGCTTCAAGCAATTTCCGACGGATTTATTTTCCGATTGGCAGTGGTATTCATTGTCCCAGAGTGGCTCCATCATGAATTTGAACGGGTTGCCCCGCGATCTGAAGCCACTGGTCCAGGTTATTGATTCGCCCTTGTTCAACTGGCGCCTGGCCGCGTTGATTGAAGGCAAAGTCGGTGCCGGCAAGTTGATGGTCTGCACCTTGAATGTGGATTCAAAAAATACAGATACTGTATCCAACCAACTCCTGACCAGTTTGCTGGATTACATGAGCACCGATCAATTCAATCCGGCGACCGCACTTTCCGAGCGGCTTCCCGAGCAATTGTTTTCGATCGATGGCGGTTTCGCGAAATCCTTGGGGGCGAAGGTTCTGCGCGAACCCGGCATGGCCCAGGAAGGGGTTGATCTACGGATGATCGCTCTGGGCAGCAATGCACCCACATCGGCGGTGGCAAATGGTGCCGCGAATTTGCTTGAGCAGGGGACGGGCAAAGTCGCCTTCAGTCAGCCCAACGGCCCGCCATACGAAATTGTGTTTGGATTTCCCGCGGAACAAACCTTCAACAGTTGCAGCCTGGTCGCCACGGAATACAACGGGAAGTCCATCCCGGCGAACACGGTCAAGGATTTTGCCTTGAGCGCCAGTTCCGATGGAACCGTCTGGAGCGAGCCGTTCAAGGGATCATTCGCAGCGGACCAACCGTTCAACCGGTTCCAATTTGGAGCCACTCAGGCCGGCAAATACTTCAAACTGGTTCTGCTAAACTCTCAAAACGGCGGCAAGGACATTGCCGTCGGTCAATTTGACCTTCGTTGACTCCACAATGTCATCCCCTTTGGCACCATAGTTACGATCCATTCAAGGGAAGAATCACCACAAATGAAACACTATCTGACAATGATTCTGGCCGGTTGGTCGCTGGCGGCAAACGCGGAGCATCTCTCCGAACCGGGCAATCTGAGCCTGCATTACGATGCGCCGGCCAGTGACTGGCAGAGCGAGTGTCTGCCGATCGGCAACGGGCAGATGGGCGCGATGCTTTTTGGTCAGGTTGATCAGGAGCGGATCCAATTCAACGAGGAAAGCCTGTGGATTGGCAACGAGGATGACACCGGCGCTTATCAGAACTTCGGCGAGGTGCAGATGATGTTCGATAATGGGGGGCCGATCGTCACCAATCCGAGCAACCATGTCTCGGCGGGCACGCAAAGCATCCTGGAGAGCGCCGATGGCAAACGTGAGACCAAGTGGTGCATGGAACACGGTGGTCGCTTCCCCATCATCTGGCAGATGGCGATGACGGCCAAAGCGCCGGCGGTCACCTCCTATACGATCACCTCGGCCGAAGACGTCTCGGAGCGCGACCCCAAGGCGTGGAGGTTTCTCGGTTCGACGGATGGCGTTGCCTGGACGGTTCTCGATGAACGGAAGGATGTCCCGGTTTGGCCAGACCGTCTGTCGCCCAGGAGCTTTCCGGTAAAGAACCAAACTGCTTATCCGTATTACCGTCTGGAGTTTCTCGAAACCCACAATGTGCCGCATTTTCAGGTTGCCGAGATCGCCTTGGGAACGGCGGATGCTCAGGAAAAGAAGGGTCCGAATAATTACCGTCGCGAGCTCGATCTCAACCAGGCTGTGCATCGGGTCACCTACGAGAAAAATGGCGTGCAGTTCACACGTGAAGCCTTTGCCAGCTTCCCCGCCAAGGTCATTGCGGTCCGATTCACTGCCAGCACGCCGGGTGCCCTCTCCGGCACCATTGCCCTGACCGATGCGCATGAGAAAGGATATTCGCAGGTTTACAATACCCCACCGGTTCCCTCCACCGCCGAGAATTTCCAGACTGACGCCAGTGCCGATCCGGCCGAACTCGCGGTCCGCGGTTTCTTCCCCGGTTACCAGTATGATGGCGGCAAGAACTGGCTGCCGCTCCATCGCGAGGCCCGGGTGCGGATTCTGCACGAGGGCGGCAAACTAACAGTCCGGGATGGCAAACTCGAAATCGAGAAGGCGGATTCCCTGACTCTGCTGCTCGCCGCGGGCACCGACTTTCTGCAGGACCGAAGCAAGAACTGGCGTGGGCCGCTGCCGCATGCCGCCATTGCCGCCCGTCTGGATGCTGCTGCGAAGAAATCATATGCTGAGTTGCGGGCTGAGCATGTCCGCGACTATCGCCAGCTGTTCGACCGCGTTGAGCTGTCGCTGGGGGGTAAACCGGCACCAACCGTGCCGACTAATCTACGCTTGAAGCAATACGATATGAAACAGCCTGATCTCGGACTGGAGGAGCTGATGTTCCAATATGGCCGTTACCTGCTGATCTCCTCGTCGCGCGAAGGCGGTCTGCCCGCCAACCTGCAAGGCAAGTGGAATAACAACAATGCTCCAGCCTGGCGCTGTGACTATCACACTGACGTCAATCTGGAGATGAATTACTGGCTGGCCGACGTCGCCAATCTCGGCGAGTGCTTCCAGCCGTTTGCCGACTGGATTCACTCGATCCGTGCTGTGCGCACCGAGGCGACGAAGAAAGCGTTTGGCGTCCGTGGCTGGTTGCTGCGCGGCGAGAGCGGGTTGTTTGGCGGCTCGACCTGGAACTGGACACCGGGCACCAGCGCCTGGTTTATGCAAAACAGTTTCGATCACTATGCCTTCACCCGCGACAAGGAATACCTGCGGACTAAAGCCTATCCGGCAATGAAGGAAGTCTGCGAATACTGGCTCGACCGGCTCATCACGCGGCCGGACGGCACACTGGTGACGCCTGTCGGGCTCTCGCCTGAACACGGGCCGGAAGAGGAGGCTGTTTCCTTCGACCAGCAGTTGGTCTGGGATCTTTTCACCAATACCATCGAGGCGGCGGATGCGTTGGGTATCGATCCGGAATTCCGCGCGCTGCTGGTCGCCAAGAAAGACAAGCTGCTGCCGCCGAAAATCGGCAAATGGGGTCAGTTGCAGGAATGGGAAGTCGACCGCGACGACCCCAAGGACGACCATCGCCACACCTCGCATCTCATCGCTGTTTTTCCTGGACGACAGATAGACATCAATCAGACGCCGGAGTTGGCGAAGGCTGCTGCCGTTTCCCTCGACGCGCGCGGCATGACCGGTGACAGCCGCACCGAGTGGGCCTGTGCTTGGCGCATGGCCCTGTGGGCGCGGCTGGCGCAGGGCGACAAGGCGCATGTCATGGCCGAGAACCTTATCCAGTACAGTCTGTACCCAAATCTTTTTGCCACGTGCGGGGTCTTCCAAATAGATGGTAACTTCGGCTATGTCGCCGGCGTCTGCGAAATGCTCCTGCAAAGCCACGCCGGAGAAATCGATCTCCTGCCCGCACTGCCCAAAGCCTGGCCTAACGGCAAAGTCACCGGCCTGCGCGCCCGCGGCGGCTTCACCGTGGACATCGAGTGGAAAGACGGCAAGGTCACGAATTATCGGATCACTTCAAAGTGTCGCCAAGTTGTCAAAGTGCGCGTGAACGGCGAAGACAAGACTGTGAGCGCGGAGTTGTTGAAATAATGGAGAACATAATATGAAAATCATTAAAACGTTGGTTATTCTTGGGATGCTTGCTCCATCCACGCTCGTGGCGGGCGAGCCGTTGAGCGTCTGGTTCGACAAGCCGGGCAAGGCGTTTCACGAGTCATGTGTGGTTGGCAATGGACGGCTTGGCGCGATGGATTTCGGCGGCGTGGACAAGGACCGGATCGTGCTCAACGAATCTTCGATGTGGTCGGGCGGGCCATACGATGCAACAAATACGACGCTTACCAATGCTTGCCGGAAGTGCGGGCGAAACTCTTTGCCAACGACATCGCCGGGGCGGGCGCGGTGCTCAATCCTAGTTTCCGCTATGCCGACGGCATCAGTGGTTGGGGGGACCCGAACCAATTCGGTTGCTATCAGATTCTTGGTGACCTGACGCTGGCGTTTGGTGCCGGCGTTAACGTCACCTCGCCGAGCGGTCATGCCGCAGGTGATGGCAAGACGATTGACGGCAGTGTGGACGGCAATCCCCAAACGAAATGGTGTGTGACGAATGCCGGAAAGGCGGTGAGTTGGCAGATGGAATTGCCCGCAGCAAAGAAGGTCGATGCTTACACACTGACCAGCGCCGAAGACATGCCGACGCGCGACCCGCAGGTGTGGGTGCTCGAAGGCTCGGCTGATGGCAAGGCATGGACGACGCTGGATCAGCAGTCGTTCGACAAACCGTTCGAGCAGCGGATTCAGGCGAAGAGTTTCAAGGTCGCGCAACCCGGCGACTATCGGTTCTATCGATTCACATTCACGCCCCGCAACGGGGAATTTCAAGTCGCCGAGATCGCGCTGGCCGGAGTGCATGACTCGGAACAAGCTGGGTCGGATTATCGGCGTGAGTTGAACTTGATGACCGGCGTGGCGACCACCCGATACGTGAAGAACGGCGTTACGTTTACGCGCGAACTCATTGCTTCAAAGCCGGACGAAGTTATAGCCGTTCGCATCAAGGCGGACAAGCCGGGTGCTCTCACCTTCACAGCCGCCCTTTCCCGGTTGCAGAACGCCACCACTCGGGCGGACGCAGTGGTGCAGGTGATGGAAGGGCAACTTTCCTTCAACAAACCCGGCGGTGGCGGCCAGGGCACGCGCTATCTGGCATTGCTTGGCGCACAGGTGAGAGGCGGCAAGGTGTCGGCGACCGACAAGGGACTTCAAATCGAAGGCGCTGATGAAGTGATGTTGGTGGTGTCAGCCGGGACGGATTTGCTCGATAAAAATTACGTTGCCAAGACGCGTCAGCGGCTCACGTCGGCGCTCGGCAAATCATTCGAGACGCTCGGCAAGGCCGCTGTGGAGGATCACCAGCGATACATGGAACGGTGCCGGTTGACCTTGCCCACCGGGCCGAACGCGGCGTTGCCGACCCCGGAGCGCGTGCGTCTCAATGAACAGACCCCTGATCCGTCGCTGGCGGCGTTGTATTTCCAGTTTGGCCGCTATCTCATGGTGGCGGGCTCGCGTCCAGACTCGCCCTTGCCGACCAACCTGCAGGGCATCTGGGCGGAAGAATATGCCACCCCATGGAACGGCGATTTTCATATCAATATCAACCTGCAGATGAATTACTGGCCGGCGGAAGTGGTGAATCTAGCCGATTGCCACCAACCGTTAATCCGGTTTCTGGAAGGAGTCGCGAAGGAAGGCGCGAAGACCGCCAAAGCTTACTACAACGCGCCGGGTTGGATGGCCTTTCACACGCAGAATCCGTGGTTCGAGACCGCGCCGAGTTGCCTGCCCGCATGCATCGGGCCGACCTGTGGCGCGTGGCTGGCGCAACATGTGTGGACACATTATCAATATACTGGCGACAAGGAATTCCTCCGCACCTATTACCCGATCCTGCGTGGCGCGGCGGAATTCTGCATGGCGGTGCTGGTGGAAGATCCCAAAACTCATTCATTGGTGACGGTGCCGTCGAACTCACCGGAGAACGCCTATTTGTTCACCGATCAGGCCGGCAACAAACAAGGCACTGCCTTGTGCATCGGTTCGACCTACGACAGCCAGATCATCCGCGGTTTGTTTCAGGCCACAGCGGAGGCGGCACGCATTCTCGGCATGGATGCCGATTTTGCCGGCCAACTCGACGTAACCCGCGCCCGGCTAGCACCCACCCGCGTCAATGCCGCGGGCCGCATCATGGAATGGCAGGAGGACTTCGAGGAAATGGAAGTCAACCATCGCCACACATCGCATCTGTGGGGCTTGTTCCCCGGTAACGAAATCAACCCCAATACGCCCGAGTTATACCGGGGGGCGCGCTTGTCGTTGGAACGCCGCGGTGACGACTCGACCGGCTGGTCGATGGCGTGGAAGACTTGTTTCTGGGCGCGCCTCGGTGACGGCGATCATGCAAACAAGCTGTTGGCGATGTTGATTGGTCGCGGTTATGCCAACTTGTTCGATTCCTGTCCGCCCTTTCAGATCGACGGCAACTTCGGTGGCTGCGCTGCGGTGGCCGAGATGTTGATCCAAAGCCACGCCGGCGAGATCGCGCTGTTGCCCGCGCTGCCACAGGCGTGGTCCAGCGGCAAAGTCACCGGCCTGCGCGCCCGAGGCGGCTTCACCGTGGACATCGAGTGGAAAGACGGCAAGGTCACGAACTACCGGATCACGGCGAAGGATGGTCAATCGGTCAAAGTGCGCGTGAACGGCGAGGTGAAATCGGTTTCCGCATCAAAATTATGAAAGAAATGATGAAACGTTTATGCATTGTGTGGTTGTTCCTCGGCGCAGTGCCAGCAGTGGCTCAGATCCCGGACAACCCTCACCCGCTACGTATTGGCTCGGATCAGGCCGGCGGCAGCTTGTTCAATGGTGAGATCGCCGCGGTACGTCTCTACGAACGCGCGCTCACCGGGGCGGAACTGAAGGCGTTGGCTGGGGCACCACGCGACGCGAAAAGCGCGGTTTCCGGGATGGTTGGCGAATGGCTGAATCCCGGAATTCCGCTGGTGTCCGAGCGGAAGTTCGCCTTTCCGCAGGGCGCGACAATCGAAGCGTGGATTCGCCCCGCTGCCGGCGCGAACGGGCGGATCGTGGACAATATCACCCTCGGGGGTTGTGACGGTTTCTTGCTAGACACTTATCCCGGCGACGCGCTGCGCCTGATCGTCGGCAATGAAACCATCACCCATACGCTGCCACACAGTGACCAGTGGACGCATGTGGCGGCGACGGTTGACACGACTGGATCACTCGCGCTGTTCGTCAATGGCGCGCACGTTGCCGGCACCTCGTCCGATTTCGATGGTGTCACGGTAACGGGCGCGGCGACCGGACCCGGCAAGCCACTCACGCTCTGGTATCGCCAACCAGCGCGGAAATGGGTCGAGGCAAGCGTCATCGGCAATGGTCAGCTGGGCGGCATGGTTTGGGGCGGTGCGGCCCGGGAGCGCATCGACCTTAATGAGGACACGCTCTGGTCGGGCGAGCCATTCGACAACGTGAACCCCGCCGGCCTGGCCGCTTTGCCAAATATCCGCGCGCTGCTAGTTGCGGGCAAAAATGCGGAAGCGAAGCAACTCGTCGAGCAGAAGCTGAATGGACGCTTCTATGAATGCTATGAGCCGCTCGGCGACCTGCAGATCAGTTTCCCGTTGACCGGCGAAGTTGCGAATTACCGGCGCGATCTCGATCTGGAAACGGCGGTGGCGCGGACAACGTTTGAGCAGGACGGCACGAAGTTCACCCGGGAAGTCTTCGCCTCGAAGCCCGGTCAGGCGATCATCGTGCGCCTCACCAGCGACAAGCCCGGCAAGATCGCGTTCACGGCGCAGTTGCACAGCCAGTTGCGGAATGCGACCAAGGCGGACGGAAGCGCGTTGCGACTGATAGGGCGCGCCCCGGTGCACGCCGACGCTTACGGTAGCGGCAAAGTCATTTATGATGACGCGCCGGACGGCAAGGGCATGCGTTTTGAGACACGACTAACGGCAGTGAACGACGGCGGTTCGGTGAAAGTCACCGACACGGAAATGATCGCGGAGAACTGCAACAGCGTCACGTTGCTGCTGGTTGCGGCCACGAGTTACAACGGCCCGCGCAAAAGCCCGAGCCGGGAAGGAAAGGATCCCGGCAAGTTGTGCGACGGTTATCTAACCGTGCTGGCCGATCAGCCGTATGCCGCAATACGCGATGCGCATATCGCCGATCACCGGCAACTTTTTGGCCGGGTCGCGTTGGATCTGGGACATGGCGATGCGGAGAAGTTGCCCACGGATGCGCGGCTGAAGCGCTATGCGGCGGCGACCGATCCGGGACTGCCGGCGTTATACTTTCAGTTTGGACGGTATCTGTTAATTGCCGGGTCGCGGCCGGGGACCCAACCACTGAATTTGCAGGGCATTTGGAACAAGGACATCATCCCGCCGTGGGCGGCGAACTGGACGCTCAATTGCAACGCGCAGATCAATTACTGGCCCGTTGAGGTTGCCAATCTCGCCGAGTGTCACGAGCCGTTGATCGATCTGACGACTGAACTCAGCGTGGACGGCGCGCATGTCGCCAGGAACCTCTATGGCGCGCGCGGTTGGATGGTGCACCACAACACCGATATCTGGCGTCACGCGGCACCGGTCAGTGGTAACGCGCTTTGGAGTATTTTCCAGGCCGGCAGTGCATGGTTGTGCCAGCACGTTTGGGAACACTATGCGTTTAGCGGCGACAAGGACTATCTGCGGCGCGTCTGGCCGGTGCTGGCTGGTGCGGCGCGTTACTATCTCGATTCGATGATCGAGGAACCGACGCATCATTGGCTCGTGACGGCACCGGATACGAATTTCGAGAACGAGTTCCTGAAGCCGAATGGCGAACGGGGTAGCACATGCATGGGGCCGACGGCGTCTATGCAGATGGTGCGTGAGTTGTTCAAGAACTGCCTGGCCGGCGGGGCGGTCCTGGGTGTGGACGCGGACTTGCGCGCGGAGATCGAGAAGGCCTTGCCGCGACTTGCGCCGATGCAAATCAGTCCCACGACCGGCGAGTTGCAGGAATGGGTCGAGGACTGGCAGCGCACGGCGGACTGCCAGGTATTGTCGATGTGGGGCGCAGTTTGCAGCGCACAGATTACGCCGCGCGGAACCCCGGAACTGGCCGCCGGACTGCGCAGTATTTTCGATGGCGCGAAGTGGTGGCAAAAAGGCCTGGTGGGAAGTTGGCAGGGATCGTTTCAGGCAAACACCTACGCCCGTCTCCACGATGGCGATACCGCGATAGCGGTGTTGGAAACCCATCTCAAGACCCAACCGAACCCGAACCTGCTCGCCCGCTTTGGCGGTTACTGCGATTTTCAAATCGACGGCAACATGGGCCACACCGCCGCCATTGCGGAAATGTTGCTCCAGAGCCACACAGGTGAAATCGAGCTCCTGCCCGCTTTGCCGAAAGCGTGGCCTACCGGAAAAGTAACCGGTCTTCGCGCCCGCGGCGGTTATACCGTGGATATCGAATGGAAAGACGGCAAGGTCACCAACTATCGGATCTCTTCGAAGGATGGCGGCCCGGTCAAAGTGCGCGTGAACGGCGAGGTGAAGACGGTGAAGGCAGAGCTGTTGTCAGTCACTCACGAATCCCGATCTAAGGACATCACCCATCCTGATGGAAAATAGCAGCTCGTTTGAAAGCCATCCAGTTCCAATAAACATATGAAAAACAGAATGCATGCGGCTGCTTTGTATATAGTTTTATCTTTCACGTTAATCGCCAATTCTTCCGCATTGTTCGCTCAATCGTCCGTTAGGGACGAGTTCCCGACCGGCGCTCAGCGGGGTCTGCTTTTTGAGCACTTCTCAAAGGATCAGTGGGAATCGTCCACTTTCGCGAAGACTGAGGTGATGAAAAAATGGCAGGATCTCCGTTACGGCATGTTTATTCATTTCGGCATCACCTCAAGGGCGATGAAAGACCTGTCGTGGGGGAGCATTTCCCAGCGATACGCTCCTGATTCGCCTGCCATCATGGCTAACGGCCAGAAGCGTATGGAGGAATGGACCAATTGGCCCAATGACATGAAGCTTGAGAAATTCGACGCCAATGAATGGGTGGCAATTGCTCAACGTGCCGGATTCAAGTATATCGTTGTGACAACCAAGCATCATGAGGGGTTCCACATGTGGGACACCGCTTTCTCGGATTTCAAGATTACGAAGACTCCTTTTGGTCGAGATTACATCAAGGAAGTGGTTGATGCCTGTCATGCAGCCGAAATGCCTGTCGGATTCTATTTTGCCCAGCGTGAATGGTATCATCCCGACTATCAGCCTGTGGACCTTAACAACCCAGGGAAGCCCGGCCCACGGCATGCCAAGTATCTCGAATACATGAATCATGCGATTCGCGAACTGTGCACCAAATACGGCAAAATAGATATCTGGTGGTGGGATGCAGTGACGTGGGGTTGCATGTTCAACAAGGAAATGTGGGACTCCGAGAAGATGAGCCGGATCATCCGGAAGCTGCAGCCCGGCATCGCCATCAACAACCGGGCCTCAATTCCTGGTGATTTCGATACTCCAGAGGGACACCTGGGCGCATTTCAGGACTGGCGGCCCTGGGAATCCTGCATACCGCTTTGTGATGGCTGGTCGTATACCGGGGCTCCCGCTCACTCCTTTGACCATATTCTGCATCTCGTTGTGGGTGCGGCATGTGGTAACGGAAACTTGCTGCTCTCGTGGGGCCCGAAATGGGATGGGGCCTTTGATGATGCGCAGAAGCAACGGCTCTTTGAAATAGGCGACTGGCTGCAAGCTAACGGTGCGTCAATTTATGGAACGCGCGGCGGGCCGTGGAAGCCGGCAGGGTGGGGTGGCTCGACTCACAACGGCAAGACGGCATACATTCATTTGTTCAACCATCCCGGAGGCGATCTTGTTTTGCCTGCAATTGCCGGTCGCTCGGTTGTTTCTGCCAAATTGCTGGTCGGCGGCGAGCGCGTGAATTTCAAGCAATCTCCTCAACGCATTTCCATCACGATCCCTTCACAGGCAGTTGTCAATGGGGACTTGGTGATCGCATTGACAATGAACGATACGTTGGATGGATTGACATCCGTATGCGCCGATGATGTTGGCTGTGCCTTCGCCGCTGATCCGAGCACCTATGGTTCTGTGGTGTCGCGCCATGCTAAAATAAAGGCCAGTTCTACATCGCAATGGATGGCGGAAGATGGTGGTGCCACGCTGGTTGCGGAGAGTCAGCCGCAACCCTTTGCATTTCACACCGGTGAGGAAGTTGCTCCTTTTGTGGAAATCGATCTTGGTCGAGAAATGAAGGTTACAGGGTTGTATATCCGCAATGCCGAGTCCACTCCCGAACGCATGGCAACAATGCGCGCAAGCGTTTCGCCCGATGGCTCGACCTGGTTCGAAATATGGAAAGCACAGAAGGCGGATAGAGTTTGGGAAGTCCCCGTTACGGAGTTTGTTTCCGGCGCACAGATTCCCGGTCGGCAAGTTCGATTCATTCGCTTGCAGACACATCCGGCCAAACCGGATCATCTGTTGTTGAAGCAGGTTGAGGTGTGGGGTAAGTGATAGGTAATTGACGGGTGTGTGAAACAAGGTCTCAATGCGGAGTTCTAACATTGGTGGAAAAATAATTCATTGCCTCTTGATGTATTGGTTGAAAGCAGTCAATTTTTCCTCCTTATGCGCTACCTGATTCCGCTCTTCATTGCTCCGCTAGCATTTGCCCACCCGGATCCTAGCACCGTGCCCGGCACTGAGCCACAATCGGCGGTGCGGACCGGTAACGGTGTGTGGTCCTACGCGGCCGTGCCTCATTGGGGAGAGCTGCCGGATGGCAAGATCATCGGCCCGACACATGGCGGGGTGGTGGTGGACGACTCGACGGGATTGATCTATGTCTCCACCGACTCCGCGCTCTCGGTGATTGTCTATCAGCCCGATGGAAAATTCGTCCGCACGATTGCCCCGGAGTGCCGTGGATTTCATGCCCTGGCGATCCGTCAGGAAAATGGCAAAGCCGCGATCTACGGAGCCCAGCTCAACAGCAATTCGCCACCGTTGCGTGTTTGCAAAATCGATACGGATGGCAAATTGCTCCTCGAAATTCCCAACGCGACTGCCGGCGAAGTGCCCGGTGGTTGGAGTGGTGTCACCGGCGTCACTGTCGCCCCCGATGGGGCCATTTTCGTCTCGATGGGTTACGGCTCAAACATCATTCATAAATTCGATGCCACAGGAAAAATCATCAAATCCTTCGGCAGCAAGGGCGCGGATGAAAAGCAATTCGACACCCCGCATGGATTGGCCATCGATACCCGATTCGGCGAACCGCGTTTGCTGGTCGCGGATCGGGAAAAGCGCCGCCTGGTTCACTTCGATCTTGAGGGAAATTGGATTGGTGTCCACGCCAGCAATCTGCGCCGTCCTTGTTCCGTTAGTTTCTTTGGTGATGTGCTTGCAGTTGCCGAGCTCGAATCCCGCGTGACGATTATCGACAAGACCGGCACGCCGGTTTCCTTCCTCGGTGATAATCCGAATCAAGCTCAATGGGCGAATTTCGGTGTCCCTACGCAGGAGCAGAAGCTCGGGATCTTCACCGCTCCGCACGGACTCAGCTTCGACAAAACGGGGAATCTTTACGTCCAAGACTGGAACCAAACCGGTCGTATCACCAAGTTGAGCAAGCTCTGAGAGATTTGACGAAGGTCTATCGGGGTTTTCTCGAATGGCACTTGAAACAGGTGTCTGTCCGCGTCTAACGGAAACAGAGGAGGTCTCCGAATTCAACCGGTGAGTATGAAACCCGCATGCCAGTTAAAGCATGAAGCGAATCTGCGTCTCCGCTTATTTGCTGAAATCAGGGTGCTTCTCGTCGCCCATGGATTCGAGGTAGGCGAGCAGGTCGAGGATTTCCTCCTCCTTCAACGTGTTGAGCAGGCCCGGGGGCATGAGTGATACCTTGGACAATTCCCTCGATTTGATATCCGTCTTGGCAATCGTCTGGGTCGCGCTGGGGTCGAAGGGGTTGGTGATCACCACGACCGTTTCGTCGTTTTCCTGACCGATCCGACCGGCAGTGGCGGTGCCATTTTTCAGGGTGAATACCGTGGTCAAATATTGTTCAGAGAGAACCTTTGAAGGTTCCATGATGGACTCGAGCATATCCTGACGTTTGAAGCGTGTGGCCACATTGGTTAGGTCCGGGCCGGCGGCTCCACCCTGATCACCGTAGCGATGACAGAGGATGCATTGCGCGGCTGCGAATGCGGCTTTTCCACGGGCGAAGTCGCGTCCCTTGCCCACATGATCCAGCAGTGGCTGCAGCTCGGCGGTCGTCCACGCCTTCACGAAGGCGCGGGGCTCGGTGGGCACCTTGACTGCGGATTGCACTTTGGTGAGGTCTCCCAAGGCAGCGATTTCGGTGGGCGTCATGCTTGCTTTGGCATCCTCCAAGGCGTGTTTCACGAATCCATCAAAGCTCGCACCGTTGTTGTAGTTGACGCCGGCATCCGTGAACCATTTCACCACCTCGAGAGGATGTTGGTTGGAGCGTGCGCCATTCCACCATGATAGATAATCCCGACGCAAATTCTCGGTCCAGCCGGTTTTGATATTTCTCAACGCAGTGACATAAGTGACCTGTTCTTCCTGCGTGGTTGCAGCGCGCAGCAGAGTGACCGTCCTGGACACCGCTTCCGGAGCATTAAGTGCGAGCAGGATCTGGCACAGTTCCCGGTTCGCATACTCAGTCTTCGCGGGATAAAGCGGGTTCACTTCCGCGAGCACCATTTTAGCCGCCTCGCCGGCCGGGACTCCCTGACGCGCGATCGATACGGTGATCACCCGCAGCTTGTTCAGAACCTGTTCTTCAGTCAGCGAGGAAAACGGAATAACTGTTAGTGATTTGAAAATGGCGGGTTGTGTTTCGGCCGCTCCCAACCGGGCCAATGCCAGCAACGCGGTGAATGCGGCATCCGGTTGTTTTTCCTGTAATGCTTTCGCCTGCCATTCGGCCACTGGATTCCGCTCAATCGCGAGCCGGGCCGCGTAACGGATGAAGCGGTCGGGGCTGGACAGGTGTGGCCATGCGGCAGCGACCGTTGCGGGATCAGGCGCGACATTCATGGCCTCGAGCTTATGGCGCAGTTCGCGTGACTCGCTGCCTTCTCTATCATGAAGCGCGCTTGTGGCAAGTGGTGCTGCGGCCTCGTTGCCAGCGTAGGTTACGCGGAACAAATTGGCCTGTGTTCCACGTCCACCAACGGTGAAATACATCGACCCGTCAGCGCCGATCAACACATCTGTCAGATTGAGCGGCACTTTCCCGCTGCGGGCTTTCAACGATTTTGGTGCAACGAAGTTCTCACATGTGGCACCGTAGCTGGCTCCCTTGGGTGCAAGATGCACGGCGATCAAGCGGCCGTATGTCCAATCGCAGATGTAGAACGCCTTCTGATATTTTGCCGGAAACTTCGCGCTGGTTCCGAAGACCACTCCGGTCGGCGAGCCCACGCCGATATTCACCACTGCTGGCAGGCTGTCGGCATAATACTCGGGCCACTTGGCGCTGCCTTCACGATAGCCGTGGTCACCACCACGCACTGCATGGAAAGCACGAGTCGGCCGATACCATGGATTGCCCCAATCCCATTCCATATCACTATCGAAGCCGAAAAGCTCGCCATCCGCATTGAACGCGATGTCATAGTTATTGCGCTCACCCGACGAAAAGAGTTCCGCATTTTTACCATCGAGATCCATGCGCAGCACATAACCTCCCGGCGGCTTTGCGCCCGCGCCGAATCCATTGCCGTCCTCCATGCGCTTGAGCGCCAGGTCATCCCCGTAGTTCCGGTGCGGCGAACTGGCCACGAGATCATTTGGCACCGCAGTGAAATTCCCGCAGACCGCGTAAAGCATTTGGTCGGCTCCCAGAACCAACCCGTGTGCCCCGTGTTCACCGGAACCACCTTGCCACGGACGGAGAAACTCGACGTCGTCATAGCTGTCATTGCCCTTGGTGTCCTTGCAGCGATAGAGGCCGAAGCCGTTGCTGCCGCTGCCATTGAGGTAAAGCACGTTTCCAACAAAGAGCATCCCCATCGTTTCTGTGACCGGAATCAGGAGGATCTCCTCTTTCACGCACTTGCCATCCTGAAGCGTCATTCGGGTGATCGGCTGATTCGCCTGCCCACCTAGCAGCAGGCGTCCTTTCGGATCATTCGCCATGCAAATCCATGAGCCGCTCTTCGCACCATCGGCCTCAAGGACATGCTCGACCTTGAAGCCGGGTAAAGTTTCCAGCACTTCGCCGGGTGCGTCCGTCAGAGAGACGGGCGTGGATCCATCCGCCGGACCATACGTGGCCTTGAGGATGATCAGTTTTTTGCCGGCAGGTGCCGAAATTTGAACTCTGCCGCCTTCGGGTGCCTCGCTCGTGAGTTTTTCATCACCGGCCTGGTATTCCACTGTTAGTTTTTTTGGAATACCATTTGCGGTATCACCGAACAGGTCATTGCTTGCCGGAATGGACAGGCTTTCATCCTTGATGGCGGCGTTGACTTTGGCCGTCACGTCGGTGGAAATCTTGGCAGCAAAAGCAGAATCCGTAGCGATGAGACAAGCGGTTATAAGAGTTAGAAACGAGCAGTTCAGTCGATAGGATAGCATAGGGGTAATGAGTGAGTAGATGAGAGTGTTGAAATCAAGCGAGGATGTTTTTTACGACGCTGCCATGGACGTCGGTTAGCCTGAAGTCGCGGCCTTGGGCGCGGTAGGTGAGGCGTTCGTGGTCGAAGCCGAGGCAGTGCAGCAGGGTGGCCTGGATGTCGTGAACGTGGACCGGGTCCTTGATGATGTTGTAACCGAGGTCGTCGGTGGCGCCGTGGATGACGCTTGGTTTGATGCCGCCGCCGGCCATCCACATGCTGTAGGCTTTCGGGTGGTGGTCGCGGCCGCGCGAGCGGCCCAGTGCGGCGTTGCTCTTGACCATCGGCGTGCGGCCGAATTCACCGCCCCAGGCGACGAGGGTTTCATCGAGCAAACCACGGCGCTTGAGATCGATGACGAGAGCGGCGCTGGCCTGGTCGGTATCTTTGCAATTTTTGCGATGATTTCCGACTACGTCGCTGTGGGCGTCCCACCCTTCATGGAAGATGTTCACGAAGCGCACGCCGCGTTCGATCATGCGGCGGGCTAACAGACAAGCGCGGGCGAACGATGGAACGGCGGGATCACAGCCATAGAGGTCGAGGGTTTCCTTCGTCTCGCTGCGCAAGTCCATGAGTTCCGGCGCGGAGGTCTGCATGCGGAAGGCCATTTCGTAGTTGGCCAGGCGGGTGGCAATTTCCGGATCACCCGTCGCATCGAGACGCTTGTGGTTCAGATTGCTGACGAGGTCGATGGTGTCGCGCTGGAGCGTGGGGTCGATGCCGGCCGGATTGGTGACATTGAGGATCGGATCGCCTTGGTTGCGGAAACGCACGCCGGTGTAGATGCTGGGCAGGAAGCCACTCGACCACAGACCGCTGCCACCGCTGATGCCGCTGCCGGTGCTGAGAACCACGAAGGCCGGCAGTTCGCTGGTCACGCAGCCGAGTCCATAAGTGGCCCATGAGCCGATGCTCGGGCGACCTGGAACGGCGAAGCCGGTTTGGAAAAAGGTCTGGGCGGGAGCGTGGTTGAATTGATCGGTATGGCAGGAGCGGATCAGGCAGATGTCATCGACGATTTTTGATAGATAGGGCAGGGCTTCGGAAATTTCCATACCGGACTGGCCGAAGCGCGCGAACTTGAACTGCGGCCCCATGACGGCGGCATCGGCGCGGATGAACGCGAGACGCTGACCTTCCGTGACCGAAGCCGGGAGCGGCTTGCCGTCCATCTTGATGAGGTCCGGCTTGAAGTCGAAAAGATCAAGATGGCTCGGTGCGCCTGCCATGAAGAGATGGATGACGGCCTTGGCCTTGCCCGCGAAGTGGGGAGGATGCGGGGCCACGGGGTTTACAAATGCAGGAGCGGTTTGTGCTCCGAGCCTGTCGGCTAACAATCCGGCGAGCGCCATTTTTCCGACGCCAACGCCGCAGTCGCGCAGGAAGTGGCGGCGGGTGATATCAAGACAGCGGTGTTGAAAAGGGTTCATGCGGGTGATCAGCTTTTGGTGACGAACTCATCCATGTTCATCAGGGCGCGGGCCACGGCGGTCCAGGCTGCGCGTGGGATGATGGTTTCGGCAGGACCATTACCGGCGAGGGCTTTGGCGGACTCAGGAGCAGCGGTGAAGCGCTGCTGTTGTTTTTGATAGAAATCGATGACCGCCGCGAGTTCCCCGGTCGAAGGAGGACGCGAGAAGCAACGCACGAAGGCCTCGGACGCCAATTGCTCGGGAGTGCCCGGGGTTTCCACCAGGTGCTTTCCAAGAGCCTGGGCGGCTTCGATGATGGTGACATCGTTGAGCAGCGAAAGTGCCTGGAGCGGCGTGTTCGACTTGTCCCGGCGGACGATGCAGGCCTCGCCGGTCGGCGCATCGAAGGTGTTGGCAAAGGCAAATGGCGCGGTGCGTTTGGCGAAGGTGTAGAGGCTCCGGCGATAGCGATCCTCGCCGGTGCTGGTGCTCCAGGAGAGGGCTCCAAACGTCCCCTCGGTGGTGACGCTGGCGGGCTGTGGCGGAAACACGCTGGGGCCTAACATTTTGTTGGAAAGAATGCCGGCGGAGCGCAGCGCCGAATCGCGAACCTCCTCGGCGTCGAGTCTTAGGCGCGGACCCCGCCACAGCAGGATGTTTTCCGGATCCTTCTCCTCGCCAGCGGCGGTGGAGGAGCTCGATTGCTTGTAGGTCCGGCTGGTGACGATGAGGCGATGGAGTTTCTTGAACGACCAGCCATCATCCATGAAACGGATGGCGAGCCAGTCGAGGAGCTGCTGATGGGAAGGCGGGCTGCTTTGGAATCCGAAGTCCTCCTGGGTCTTGACGATGCCGCGCCCGAAGAAGGTGGCCCAGGCGCGATTGACCACGACGCGGGCAGTGAGCGGGTTGTCACGACTGACGAGCCAGCGTGCGAAGCTAAGGCGGTTCTTCGGAGACCCGGCAGGGAGGGGATTGAGAATGGATAGAACCGCGGGCTCGACTGGCTCGGTGGGTTGGGTCCATTCACCACGATTGTGAATGAAGGTGCGGCGTGGGTTTTCCGCCGGTCGTTCCTGAAGAACCAGCGAGGTGAGGAACGATTGCGGGCGGCGCAGCTCGTCGATCTCCTTGCGTGCGGCGACAAGCTCCGGGGCGTTGAGAAGGAATTCGTTTCTCAACAACTGGGTTTCCGCTTCGGTCCGATTTGGCTTGTGAATCAAGGGCTGCACATCGGAGGAAACCTGGCTGGCCACCACCTCGCCCGATTGGGTGGTGAGGGAGATCCGGAATTTACCCAACGAACAGGCGTAGTGGCGACCGAACATCATCGTGAGATTGAGGCTGGAGGTGGTGAGAGGTTTCTCCAACTGGAAGACGGCCTCGTGGGCGCGACCCTGGCCCTCCGCACAGCTCCAGCCGGTCTCGGGATTTCCGTCGATCGCGAAGCTGGCCTCGGCTTGCGAGCCGAAATGGTTCTTCGCATAGCTCTGGCTGGCCTTGGCGATCTTGACGGGTTGGCCGTCGGCGGTGAGCTGGAATTCACCCAGCAGGAAGTCACCCTTGGGTCCCTCGTAATAGGCCATACCGGGGCCACGGGCAGGCAGGCGAGGATCCGGCAGGGCTTCCAAACGAATGGCGGTGACGGCTTCCGGTGGCTTGCCGAGATCGACCTGATAGGTGTCCGCCTTGGTGATGTCGCCGGAGACGAAGACCGTGGAATCCGGCTGGATCGTTAGAAGCGGAAGATTCGAGGTGGCCTTGACCGGAGTGACGACCTGCCAATTCGCGGTATGGGATTTCTGTTGGTCTAGCCACGTTGAGAAAGTCTTCGCCAGCGACTCCTTGCGAACAGACTCCGGGTCGCCTGTGCCTGAGACGGATGCACCGAAGCTGACCTTCATTCGTCCGATGGTGTGCAGAGAGCCATACATCTGCCTAACAATCACCGTTGCATCGCCATTTACGTCGACGGGAGTTTCAAACCTGAAGGTGGCGGATTTGTTGTCATGGATGTCCTGTCCAAGAATCTGGACGGCCCAGCCCGTATCGTTCTTGCCGTCAATGGCGGCGGCGACCGGAAAGCCTGGCTGTTCGACGTTGGCAGTCGGTTGTGTTAGTTTTACCGGCTGCCCCGCCACGCGGATTTCCAATTCGCTGAGAACAAAGTTGCCGTGTGGTGTTCTGCCGGGACCTTTGCCTGGAAGGGAATCATCAGTTAGGGCTTCGATGCGGAAGTAGGTAAACTTCCCCTTGAGCCCGGTGAATTGCACGGTGGCTGTGCTTGTGTCAGGCCGTGGGGCGGTGAATAAAACCGAACTGTCGTCGAGGATTCGCGTGGCTTCGGTGGGTTCAGTGGTCACTGTAGGGGCGGGAGTGGACCAAGCTATTGATGGTTCCTGGACCGGCCACCTGAGCGGCAGCGCGGCAACCAGTTCGTCTGCCTTGGCAATCCGTGCTGCGGCCTCGCGTTCCTGATCCGGACTTGGCAGTTCGAGGATCGGCTCGTCCGCATTGTCGAGGAACGCCATCATCGAATAATACTCACGATGCGGGATTGGATCGTATTTGTGGGTGTGGCACTGGCAGCATTGAAGTGTCAGCCCCAGCCAGGTGGCACCGGTGGTGGCCACGCGATCCACCATCGCCTTGAAACGGAATTCCAAGGGATCGATTCCGCCCTCCTCATTGAGCATGGTGTTGCGATGAAAGCCGGTGGCGATTCGTTGGTCCGCGGTGGCTCCTGGGAGCAGGTCGCCTGAGATCTGCTCGATGGTGAACCGATCGAAGGGCATGTCGTCATTGAGCGCTTTGATCACCCAGTCGCGATAGGGCCAGATCGTGCGCGGATTGTCCTTCTCGTAGCCGTTGGTATCGGCATAGCGGGCGAGATCGAGCCATTTGCGGGCCCAGCGTTCGCCATACTGCGGATAGGCGAGCAAGCGATCCACGGCCTTTTCATAGGCATCTGGCGTGCTGTCGGCCAGATACGCGGCCAGGTCTTCAGGCGTCGGAGGCAGGCCGGTCAGATCGAAACTGGCACGACGGTAGAGGGTCGCCTTGTCGGCTTCCGGGGAGGGCTTCAGTCCGCTCCCTGCGAGGGTGGACCGCACGAAAGCATCGATCGGATTGGATGCTTCTGACTTGGGAACGGCAGGCGCGACCGGAGCTTGAAACGCCCAGTGCTTTTCATATTTCGCCCCGGAAGCGATCCACTTCTCCAACACGCCGATTTGCTCCGGGGTGAGGTTTTTTTTCGTGGATGGTGGCGGCATCTGCTCGTCCGGATCATCGGAGTGCAGGCGTTTGATCATTTCACTCGAGGAAGGCTTGCCCGGAACGATCGCCGCCTCGCCGGATTTTCCGCCTTTCAGAGCTCCATCCAACTCGCTGAGCAGGAGTTCACCTTTGCGCTCCTTGTCATCCGGTCCGTGGCACTTGTAGCATGCGTCCGAGAGGATCGGGCGCACGTCGCGACTGAACGATGGCTCCTCCGCCTGCATGTTGTGCGCCAGGCAGAAAATGAATGGCAAAATGTGACGAATAGCGGGTAAGGGCATTGAGGCGGTCTGTTACGCAGCGGGTAGAAATGAAATTGCTTGAAAAAAATTGATACCCCCGTCCGAAAATGCGGTCCGCTTTATTTGTGTTTGCTGCCAGCCAAGGTGCTTGGCAGACGGATTCCACTTTTCCGATAGATGTGACCACCACTCGAGGCAGTGTTTGTTTTGACGAAACACTCGGAGAAGGAGTAAATGGCAGGTCATCAAGCGCAATTCTTTCGGATGAGGGTGTGTGAGCGGATGGAACTTGTCATGTGACGTATTTGCGTCACATGACAAACGTCGGGAAATCCGTACCATTTACTCGTCCGACCACAATTCGCGTCCTTGCAAAGTCTAGAAAATCAAAGTCCGCCACCATCAGCGGTGATGCCATCGCCTTCGCATGTTTCACCATGCTCCACCTCAGCGTGCGGGCGGTTGGTGCGCACGGATGTCGGAGCCGATCTTGTGTCCTGGCCGGACGACCGGAATTTTGCCCGAATCGCTTTGATACCGACACCATGATCGCAACCTTCGATTTGTGGGAGATGAAGGCTGCCGACGGGGTGTCATTGATGAAAACCGGCGACTTTCATCAGAATCGCGCCTGACAGGCTTGCTGGTTACCCCAAGTATTCTCACCTGAATTCAAGACAATAAGTACCACCAATAAGATGAACCGAAGAAAATTCCTTGGTAAAACCCTGGCGACGACAACCCTGGCTTTCAGTGCTCTGAACAGCCGCGCGGAGGAACCTGCGGCTCCCACGGCATTCAAGCGGAAGATCAAGCTGGGCATCGTCGGCCTGGGTGGACGCGGTCAATGGATTGCCGGACTTTTCCAGAAACATGGCGGCTATCAGATTTGCGCGGTCGCGGATTATTTCCCGGCCGTGGCCACAACTGGCGGCAAGGCATTGGGCGTGGACGAGGCGCTTTGTTTTTCCGGCTTGTCCGGCTATCAAAAAGTGATTGCCAGTGGCGTCGAAGCCATCGTCATCATTGACGTGCCATATTTTTACCCCGATCAAACCCGTGCCGCTGTGGCTGCCGGACTGCACGTGTACATGGCCAAACCGGTGGCGGTTGATGTGCCGGGCGCCCTGGCGATTCAGGAAGCGGCCAAGGCGGCGACGCAACGGCAGCGTGTATTCCTGGTTGACTACCAGATCCCGACCGACCCGATCAACATCGAGGTGGCCCAACGCATCCGCGATGGTGGCCTCGGCAAACTCGCACAGATTCAGACGACGGGAATGTGCGGAGGCTTCGGCGACCCGCCCAAAACCGCCAATCTCGAGAGCCGCTTGCAGAACCTCACCTGGGTCAATGACATCGCGCTGGGCTGCGATTACATCGGCAACTTTGACATTCACGCGATCGACGCCGCGCTGTGGGCTGCCGGCCAGCGACCGGTTTCCGCCGCCGGGGCGTCGCGTGTTTGCCGCGAAAATCCGCACGGCGACGCCCACGACGTTTGTTCCGTGATTTATAACTACGCCGACGGCCTGGTGCACAACCATTTCGGTCAGGGATTGGCCAACAACAGTGACGGCACGATACTCGCGACGTTTCAGGGGCCGCTTGCGAACGCGCAAATCAATTACTTTGGAAAATCCTTTGTGCGCGGCGGGCCGAAGCATTACGGCGGCGGCCCGGTGGTGAATCTATACGAAGCCGGCGCGGTGCGAAACATCGCCACGTTCTATAATCATGTCGCGGAAGGTCAATTTGAAAACCTGACCGTTCCGCGCGCGGTGGACGGTGTGCTGACTTGCGTTCTCGGGCGTGAGGCCGCCGCGCGGAAAGCATTTTTGACAATGGAAGAATTGCTCAAGGAAAACAAAAAACTGGAAGTGGACCTCACCGGACTGAAGGCATGAACTGGAAAATATTCTTTGTCGTGCTGACACTTGCTGTCGAACCCTGCCTAGCTAATCCGTTTTTCGCGATGGACACGGCAGTGCGGGATTTGAACGAACTCGACACCGTCAAGTCCCTTGGCTACGACGGCATCGGCTGGAAAACCGGCTCAGTGGAGGAGGTGGCCGCTTCCGTCGCGCGGGTGCGGAAGCACGGGCTGAAATTGTTTGCGGTTTACAGTGATCCATACGCGGTTCTGAACGCGACCAGTCTAGTGCTGGATGAGCGACTCGAAAACGCGATGAAAGCGCTTGAAGGCACTGAAGCCGTGATCTGGCTGCCGATCAACAGCGAGGTTTTCAAAGCCAGCTCGCCGGACGGTGACGCCATCGCGGTGCCGGCCTTGCAACAGCTTGCCGACAAAGCGGCCACGCACGGCTTGCGGGTGGCGATCTATCCACACAAAGGTTGCTGGACCGAGCGCGTGCAAGATGCCGTTAGGGTCGCCAAGGCAGTCAATCGGAAGAATCTGGGCGTCTCTTTCAATCTCTGCCACTGCCTGATGGTCGGCGATGAGGCGAAAATCCCCGAACTGCTGGCCGAGGCGAAACCCTACCTCTTTCTCGTCACCATCAACGGTGCCGACAGTGGCAAACCCAACAGTGATTGGGGCCAATTGATCCGCCCCTTGGACGAAGGCACTTATGACACGGGCCGGTTGTTGCGGACTCTGGAAGAATTGCATTACTCCGGCCCAATCGGTTTGCAGGGTTACGGTGTGAAATTGCCGGCGAAGGAGAATCTTACCCGCTCCATGTCCGCTTGGCGTCGCCTCAATCCGTCTTCTGGAGCAATCGATGGCGGAAATCTGCCACCACAGAAAAACCCATGAGACGGGTTCCGATTTCAGTTTCCCCGTTATTGTCGGTCCTGCTTCTTACATGGTCTTTAACGGCTGAATCCCCACCACTGTCAATCTGACTAATATTCGTCTAACGAACTAAAGCCGCCAATACGAATGTCGCCCTGCTCCATCCTCATCCTACCCATTTTCCTGACAGGCGCTGCCAAGGGCCAGGCCGTTACCGGACCGGAGATCGTAGCCAAGCACTCAATCACACTCAACGCCCCGGTTGGCGAGCCGACCCAGTTCATGCCTAGCGGTCCGTTGCTAGGCAACGGGGATGTTGGCGTGATGCAATCCGGCCCGGCGGAACAACTGATCTATTACATTGGCAAGAATGATTTCTGGAGCATCAAACATCAGTCGCCAATCGCGGTCGGTCAACTCCGTATCCTGACACCCGCGCTGCAAGGGGCGAAATTCCAAACCGTCTCCGACATGCGCCTGGCGGAAATCCGCGGTGACTATGCCAATGGGGATGCCGCCATGACTTCCCGCGCTTGGGTGGATGCCAACCAGAATCTGTTGTGTGTGGAGCTGTCCAACAAAGGCAGCAAACCGCTCGCCATTTCGCTGCAAAATTCTATGGGTGCCGGCGCATCGGCGGTGCCTGCCAGCGTTCCAGCGAGCCCCGCTCCGGTGAAAATCGGCTGTGAGCAATACGGTGGCGGACGTTGGTTTTTCAACGGTGAAATGGCGGATATGACTGTCCTCGACCGCGCTTTGAGCCTTGAGGAAATCGCGACGCTGGCCAAGGGAGATAGGAAAGATGTCCTAACCTTCGACGGGAGAGTCGGCAAGCCGTTCGCCGCCCCGGATGTTTCCAAGTTGCTAACCGTCTCCGGCTGGATCAAAGCCGCCACTCTATCCACCGAAGCCGACTACATCGTCAGTAAGGGCGATTGGAATCAGGCCTATAGCCTCGGTCTATCAAACGGCCACCTGCGCTTCGCCATCGGAGATTGTATGCTGCAATGCGATGAAACGATTCCGCTGAACCAGTGGGTTCATGTGGCGGGTGTCTATGATGGCAAGCAAATGACCGTGCTGGTGGATGGCAAGGTGCTGAAATCCACTGGATACTCCCTCGCCGTCGAAGCCGCATTCCTCTACGCACCGGACGCCCCGAATGCCGAGGGCCGCAAAATTGGCTTCGCCACCCGGGTCATCGGCGCTGACAGCCCCACGGAAATCCATATCGATCCCGGCAAGTCCGTCGTCGTCACCACTGCCATCCTGAGCGACCTGGACACCAAGGGAGCGAATCCACTCGAATCCGCTAAGGCGCTCGTCGCCAGTCTGACGATAGACCGGATCGCCGCCAATACCGCCGCTCATCGCCAGTGGTGGAATGATTTTTGGAGCCGATCGTTCATCGAGATTCCCGACAAGACCATCGAGCAATGCTGGTATGCCTCGTGGTATATCATGGGGTCTTGCAGTCGCGCGGGCAAGGTGGCCCCCGGATTGTGGGGCAATTGGCTAACGGTGAACGATCCGATGTGGTTTGGCGACTTTCATCTAAACTATAATTTCCAGGCACCCTTCTACGGCCTCTATTCCGCCAACCACGCCGAGACCACGCTGCCGTTCTATGATGCCATGAACCAATCCATCCCGCGCGGCAGGAAAATCGCTGCCGCCAAAGGCTGGAAGGGAATTCACCTGCCCGTTTCCATTGGCCCATGGGGTATGTGTCCGTATGGGGAAGACATGGATCTCGGCCAACGCTCGAACGCCGCCTATGCCGCGCTGCTCTTCATCTGGTATTGGCAGCACACGCAGGATAACGCATGGCTGAAAACCACCGGCTACACCTATCTGCGCGAAACCGCTGCATTCTGGGAGGACTATCTCAAGCTGGAAAACGGCCGATATGTCATCTACAACGACTCCATCCACGAAGGCTCCGGCCCGGACATGAACGGACTTCTTTCTCTGGGTCTGGTCAAGACCCTCTTCAGCAACATGATCCCCATGAGCGAGGCGCTGGGTGTCGATTCTAACAATCGCGACAAATGGCGGGACATCGTAGAAAAAATCAGTGCCTTCCCGCTGCAGGAAAAGGATGGGAAAACCGTTTTCCGTTACACCGAAAAAGGCGTGGAATGGTGGGGTGACAACACCCTGGGCATCCAGCACATCTTTCCGGCAGGCGCCATCGGCCTGGACAGCGATCCGAAGCTCCTTGAAATCTCTCACAATATGATCAATGCCATGGGCCGCTGGCGTGACTACAACGGCTCCTCTTCGTGGTATGCCGCCTGCGCCCGCGTCGGCTATGATCCGAAGAAGATCCTCGCCGAGTTGAACAACATGTATTCCCACCACGCTTTGCCTAACAAGCTGCTCAGCTTCGGCGGCGGTGGTATCGAGAATGTCTCCCCCGCGCTCGGTGTCACCGAAATGTTGCTGCAAAGCCACGAAGGCGTGATCCGTTTCTTCCCCTGCTGGCCCAAGGAACAGGACGCGCGCTTCGGGACATTGCGCACGAAGGGTGCCTTCCTCGTTTCGGCAGAACTCAAGGGCGGCATTGTTTCCGGTGTGAAAATCACCAGCGAAAAGGGCGGCGACTGTGTCATTCAAAATCCCTGGCCGGACAAAGCTGTCCGCATGATCCGTAATGGCCAGCCTGCGGAAAGCGCCTCCGGCCCACGCTTTACCCTCAAGACAGCCGTCGGCGAAAACATCGAACTGAAAGGAGAGTAAGGATCGTCCAACCAAAAACCCCAATTGCTAATGACGGCATCAAAATTGCTCGCTCTCACCCTATTTGCCGCATCCGGGGCAAGCACTGGGAAATCCACCGCCCGCAGTTCACGCTCCATGCTCCGCAACCTTCCCTCCGTTGGCGGCAGACGGCCCTAAATGTTCCGCATCGCCCTTTCGTACACCTCTACGCTTGCCCCCGCTGAGCCGAATCCCTACCATCAAATCATGAGAAACATCTACTACACCCTCTACCGTGAGGACAATGACTATGTCGCCCAGTGTTTGGACTTCGATGTTTCAAGTTTTGGAGCCACCGAACAGGAAGCCCTGCACCATCTCAGGGAAGCCATCGAACTTTACCTCGAAGACAGCCCTGATTCCGGTCCCGTGCCGCAGATCAGCGAAGTGAGCGTCGGAGAACTCGCTATCGCCTGAGAAAAAACACATCCCATGCCCAAGCGAATCTCTTCAGACGCTTTCCTCAGCATCCTCACCGCCCATGATTTCCGATTTGTCTCACAACGCGGCAGCCACGCCAAATACCGGGACAGCCTCGGGCACACGGTCATCATCCCCGCAAAGATATCCCCATCGGCACCCTCCGGTCCATGATTCGACAAAGCGGCTTGCCAAACGCACTCTTCGAATGAGCCGCCATACGCCCTCTTCCTATCAAAAATCCAAAATCAACAATCCCCAATCGTCAATCCATCCCTCTTCCCTTCGACGTTCGATGTTTAGCGTTCAATGTTCGATGTTCCATCCCTCTTCCCAATAACTCTTAACAAATAACTTCTAACTATATCCCCCTCCCCAAAATGCGCCCAAGCGTCCAGCCCGCCGCCCGTCTTTCACACCAAGACAACTGCCCAATGTCTGTTATTTGGGACTGACACCGTCGGATTTATTTATTGTTCGGGTAATAGCTGCGATTCCTCAAGGGATGTCGCTCGATATATTTGCCTCGCCGGATTTGATGTGTACATTTATCCCGCCGGATGGGTGGATCTAACAAACAATGCTGAGACTCAATGGACTCAATCAGAATAGAATCAATAAAAGGTATCCAAGTGATCTGCGCAGACCGGTGGTCTACACCTCATTCTTGGGTGATCGGTGGGTTCCCCAGCGAGTGTATGCGGCTGTCACCGAAGGCAACATTGTTCGTAACTTTTTTAATTATACTTATTGGCTTGTTAATTTTGCTGAATTTGAGCGCTCTGCGTGAGAATATTGCTACAACCTGCATTGTTGGTACCCTGCTTGTTGTGTCAATTCTCGTAGGTTTATCCATCCGCCAAAGGTTTATCCTCAGAAGTTGGGAAAGTGCTGATTTGACTGTTGTTCGGATCGAAATCCGGGAGCGTTTGGATGGGACGCAAGAACGGCTAAGTCAGCGCGTATATCGGTGGCGAGTGAGAGTAGAATGTAAAACTAAGGCCGATCTGGAAAAAGAAAAAATTGTGATACCGGATGATTTAGGGAAACAGTTTCTGTCCGAATCTTTAGCGAAAAGTGCGCTTTTCAGGATTATCGATGAAAACAGAATTTCTGTGCTGCGCAACCCCAGAAACACAGATCGTTGCGTTATTAAATGGGACTAAGTGGGGAACCTATTTGTCTACGACGGAGTTGCAAATAACAGACCATTGGGGTATAATACCGGTCAAGCGCTGAAGGGCAGGGTCAACACGGAACACTCCGGGCGGTGGGCGTGGTTTTGCTGGCAGTTGCCGTATTGCTTGGGCTGTGGATTGGTTTTGATAAGAATAAGGGCGGGGGCGCGAAACAGACGGGAGGCTCAAGCGCGGCACGGGGTAATGTTGCGAAGAGCGGGAAGGTGCAAGAGGCGGAGAAGCTGGGGGCAAGCGGAACCGGTATTGATGAAACAATGGGCAGCGCCAGTCCGAGACAGCCGCTCCAGTTTCGGGCGAAGCCGGCGGCACCGGCGGCGGTGCTTGCGGTGCTGGCGAGTGGCAAGCAAACGGTGGATACACGTGTATTCGTTAATTTGACCACTTGACCGAAATAGTTGTCATTGTCTCAATTCCCTCCTTACTTTGCGTTATGGCATCATTGGCTAGCTTCATCGTATTTCGCACTGATTCAATTTCCTCAGGGCTTTCAGGTTTATTCAGCGCTTTTAGTGCTGCCTTAATTTCTTGTACGGATAATTTAACCACCGGTAATTCACTTGGGTTGGATACTGATTTTACCGAAGTGATGTAGTTATCCTTGGTGGTCGTTACCGATAGTTTAATGCCTTTAACCTGTGATTCCCCTGATATCAGCAAGCCATCATTGGTTTTTGACACGACAATATTGGTGCTTGGCAACACGGCTTCCTTTTGTCCCTTCCATAGCGCGTACATTAAATGAACGCTACCTTGCGAAACGCCGGAAGCGGAAGCCATCGCCATCATCGGGTCATTGAATTTCTGCTCTCCGATGCCTGGCATTGTTAGAGATCCGCTATTCGCGGTTATCTTCACCGAGCCTTTCATCCCCCCGGCAAGACTTGAAACCCAATCACATTCAAAGGCATCTGCGTTGGTTTTTCCGGAAAAGTGAAGGACGGAAGCCAGTGTTCCAATCTTTCTTTCCACAGTCCCTGTGAAGGTGTAACTGCCTCCAATGTATTTTTTATTTATTTCGATTGCTGGCTCTGCTCCGAAAGCGGCAGTAGTCATAAGTAAGGCTAGTAGTAGGATGCGTTTCATGTGATTCTTTCTTGTGGTTGTTTATAAGCGGCGAACGGACGAAGGTGCCATTCTCACAGGTATGACAACGACGGTCCGGGAACGTTACATGTTTTTTCTGATACCCTGCTCCTGCCTTGGTTGTTTGTGGCGATACGAAAGACAATGTGACCTGATCTAATTTCTTTGGTAACCCCTAACAGGGGTGTCGTCGTCGGTCATCCAACCGCCGTTGAGGGCCTTCGCGACGCGATGGGAAGCCAGGCAATAGTCAATAATTGCCCGCGCTCCGCAGGAGCTAGAAATGATTGCCGGGGACGGACTGGCCAAAAGCGCACCACTTCGTTCGCTGGATTCGACTAGATCAAACAGGGGTTGGTTCGGGTATTGGAATAGCAGTCAAATTGAAATAATTCAGGTGAACTGTCATCTGCCAACCGTCATCTGCGAAAATAAAAAAGCTTGATTCCGACAATTGCGAAAACGAGCAAAGTGAGCGCGAAGTCCAACAAACCCATAATCCACCTCCAGCGGGCTACCGGAGCCGTGCTGACCGGCTTTTTTAGGATTTCCGATTCCGGTAATTCTCCTAAGACTTGCTCTGCAAGAGTGTTTTTTCCCTCACAGAACAGGCCGAGCGAAGTTTGCAGAGCGTTTTTCACATTGGACTCCCACATTTCAATTTCTGGCAATTTGTCCTGACTGAGAGCGGCAATATCATAGGCATCATTTTCGCCGCACATGGCCGTCACGCTTCCATCCGGATGTATAAGAACGAAAGAACGACGCTCCTTGATAAACGGAATCCCGTGGAAAATGCCGCGAATGTGTCGCATCCGGACGGGCATGAGAAATAGGCGCAGCCCGTCTGGCCTGCGCTCTTGTTTAAGGGTCAGGAACCGGCTTCCAAGAAATCTGGCGAAACGCACGAGATTGTCCTCCGTCATCTTTATGGATGGAGATTTATCCATATCAGTCACCAAGGGCTTCAGCAGCCCCTGGCTGGACCGGAGAAAAAGGTTGTAGTCCATCTTCATGGGTCGATAGCGGTAGGCGCACGACTGAAATAACATAATTGCAGCCCACAAATTGAACGCGCTATGACTCGGCAACCAGCCGATTCCCGCCAAGAGCGAAACGACCGCGTTTAGGCTGAAGCTCAAGCACTGTATTGCCCAAAACAGGTTCGGCCCATTTCGATATATGCGAAACATGTAGATGGCCATCGCCCAGCAAACGATAGACATAACGTAGTAGACCAGCAAGGTGTCCAGCCCATTCACCGTAATAAGGTGCAAAAGATATTGGGTCCATTCGCCTTGCAACAGCAAAAGGCCGAGCGTGATGATCAATGTAAGAAGGCTGGGCTTATCCAGCCGGTAGAGCCTGGAACGGAATCCTTCTTGCTCGATAAAATTCGCTGCTTCACGACGTCCAATCCACCAGTAGACAAGTGCCCATGGCAGGAGCCAGCCAAAGCTGACAAGGGCCTTGCCTGACAACCATGTCGAACCAGCCGCTATCTTGGAAGCCGTGTATCCGCCACCTGTAGCAGTTCCCCCAACACCCCCAGCGGTTGTCGACGGTGCCGCTACGAAGATTCCGGCCATGACAGCACTTGAGAGTGAGTTTTCGGGGCGCAATTCGCGCAGCGAACCCGCCAGCCTTTGGTCCAGGTCCTTGCGCAGCGACGCTCTGGCACGATGTAGCTTTACCCGAAACGTCGCTTCTGAAATACCGAGCGTTGCTGAAGCCTCCAGATTGCTCTTCCCCTCAAAATAAAACAATACCAGACACTCTCGCTGTGTCGTTGGCAGCTTGGCCAAAGCTTCTTGGAGGATCTTGGGAGAGCATGCCTCTCCGGATTCCTCGTCCTCATCCCCGGTGGTTGCGGCCTGTTGAAGGGACCATTTCTCGCGTTTGTCCATTTCGCGGCGATGCATGAGGGAAAGATTGATCGCGATGTTTCGTGCCATCGCCCCTATCCAAGGTCCGACCTTCGCTCCATTTTTGAGTTGCGAGAGCTGCGTATAGCCGCGGATAAAGGCCAGCTGCGCGGCTTCCTCCGCAAGGGCGGCATTCCCAAGTCGACTCCATGCCACAGCGTAGATTTGTCTTTCGTGACGGCGCACAATTTCCTCGTAACGATCCGGCGCACCGCCGAGTACGGCCTTGACTGTCTCCGCGTCTTGCTGCTGAAGATCTAGCGTATCAGTCATCATACAAACAAGACAACGCCCCTCCGATAACGTTACAAGACTTTATTTGAAGCTCATGACAAAGGGAGATGACAAAGGGACACGAACGGGGCGAACGGGGCGAACGGGGCGAACGGGGCGAACGGGGCGAACGGGGTCAGTGAAAGTGCCGGGATAAACCTTCGAACGGGACCAGTAGCATCAGATCGAATCAAGGTTTTTTTTGATCTTTTATTGAGGCTTGCACCGAGTCCCAAATAACAGACATTGGCAAAATAAGGGGACAGGTTTTATAGCAACTCTGGCAGGGTGCGGTTGGAGGGCATGATTGTATCAGCGATCTGGGCTGGTAGTTTTCACCTAAGAATGGGGTAAGAGTTCTCGGATTCACAGAAGGTGAACTGGGGCCGTGAATGGGGAAAGTGATCGGCGGCTTTACAGGCAAGCCACACCAGCGGATTTTCCACTACCAAGCCTAGCGGGCGGAGCAATTGAAAGTGTTTGGCATGGTCTGTCACCAGCGTATGCCCTTTGGCAAGGCATTGCGCCGCCAGCAAGGTGTCTTCACACGGCAAGGTCCGGCGGATGGATTTCAGGGAAGATGAGCAATCCATCAGCTTCACGAACTCCTCGTTCCCGAGATGCCGATACGACTGCGGTGGGTGAAATCCACCTTTTCTGCGGCGGAGGGCTTTGATTTCGGCGGCGGATTCGAACTGCCAGGTGCGACCGTTGAAGATTCCGTAGGTGTGGTCGCGCCTTGTAAATAGCGGAGGTAGGTTTCCTTTTCTATGCCGGATTGTGCCAGCCATTTTTTTGCAGCGAGTGAGGGAAATCCGAATCGATTTTGCCTTACCTGTTGACAGAAAATGTAATGTGGCAGACTCTAAGAGCATGCTAATCAAAGTGACGAGTAAAAGGCAGGTGACGTTTCCGGCAGCGGTGCTGGAGGCGCTTGGAGCTGGCCCCGGAAGCCAGTTGGAGCTTCAGCCGCGCGGGGATGGCTTCCTGCTTAAGGCTCGCGGCATCGATCACTCCAAGCTGGCTCCTTTGCGGGGCGTGATCCGCAAGAATCTGGAAGCATTCGATCTGGAGAAATTCCGTGAACAGCACCATGAGCCATCATTACGGGATTGATACATCGGTGTTCGTGCGGCTCTTGACCGGTGATCCCGAGGCGGATTACCGGAAAACGGTGGCGGCATTTGAGAAACGATTGGAAGCGGAGCCTCAAGCAGAGTTCTTCGTTTCCAATCAAGTCATCGGGGAAGCCTACATTGCGCTGCAGCATCATTACGGGATCACGAAGGTTGATGCGAGATCCGCCATGGCAGAGCTTTTGACAAGCGGCCTGTGCTCGCCACTGCGGGGAGCATCCGTGCTCGTCGCCCTGCAAACGGACAAAGGCTGCGGCTTGCTAGATCGCTTGATTGCGGATGATTACTCCGCGCAGGGAATGAAGGTTCTGACGAATGATCGGAAAATGAGCCGACTTCCCGGTGCTGAGAAATTGTAGGAGGGAGTCTCTGCAGCCCTTGAGTGCTTGCGATACGACTGCGGCGGGGAGTGTGGGAATTCCTTTTCGCAATGCGATTCAAAAATCGAAAGCGAAGAGAGGATTGCCGCGTGACGCATTTACGTCACATGACAGATTCGGCAAAGTTCTCTATTTCCTGTCGTCCGTAGCGGCCATCCTGCCAAACCGACGACCGATCCAGACCTTTCACTTTCACTTTGAGGAACCCTGAAATCAAGCGCCTGAAATCAATTCCGCGAAGAATGGCCGGCGGGTATGACGTGCTCGGCCTTCATGGCAGCGGGTCGTTTCGCGTTCCAGGACGGACCGCTTGGATTCAATATCCATCGCGAGATCCAGTTGGTCGGCCAACCAAGTGCCCCAAGTGCCAATGACAACATCCAAATTATTTGCTCTCATCCTGCTTGCCGCATCCGGGGCAAGCGGGGTTAATGCGCAAACCAACCCTGCTCCGGCCGCGCCGATGAAGCTGGATGGCCAGTGGGCCTACCGGTTCGATCCCGAAGACAAAAATCTAACGACCGGCGGGGTGCAACCGATGATCGCCGAGGGCCAAACAGAATTGCCCGGCACCACCGACAACCGTGGTATCGGACCGGTGAATTCGGAAGCCAGCGAGTTTCATCTCACGCGTGCTTTCAAATACCGGGGAGCGGTCTGGTTTGAGCGTGAAATCGACATTCCGTCTGCTTGGGCCGGCCAAGCAGTGACTTTGGAAATGGAGCGCGTCCAATGGGAGTCGCGCGTGTGGGTGGATGGCAAACCCGCCGGGATGCAGGACAGCTTAAGCGCGCCGCATTTCTACGATCTAACTAGCTTGCTCACTCCTGGGCATCACCGGCTCACGCTGCGGATTGATAACCGGATGAAATATGTCATTTATCACAGCCTCGGATCATGGCAGTTCACCCATGCGATCACCGACGAAACGCAAGGAAACTGGAACGGCGTCATCGGTCGCTTCGAACTGCGCGCCAGCCCGATGCTGGCTCTGGACCAGATCCAAGTGGCCACGCTGCCGGGAGTAAAGGCGGTGCGCGCGACCGTGCGTATCAACAACCGGACCAAACAGCCGGCGACAGTCACGCTCACCGGCGAAGTGCAGCCCGGCGGTGGCGGGGCAGGTAAACTCACCGAGACGGCAGCTCCCGGAATCAGCTCTCATGTGGTAGATATCCCCCTGCGACAGGATGCGGAGCGCTGGGACGAATTTTCTCCGGTATTGCAGAACTTGAAAATATCGCTCTCTGCGCCGGGTATGACCAAGGACACGCGGTCGGTTCAGTTCGGCGTGTTCGATTTCAAGATGGGGCGGCGGCAGTTTGAGTTGAATGGTCGGCCGATCCAGTTGCGGGGCAACTTGGAAAACGCCAGTTGGCCGCTCACCGGTCACCCGCCAATGACGCCCGATGGCGGCTGGAAGAAACTCATGGCCACGCTCAAGGAGCATGGCATGAATCATTTGCGGTTTCATTCGTGGTGTCCGCCGGAGGCCGCGTTTGTGGCGGCGGATGAGGCGGGCGTCTTTTTCCAGATCGAGTTGCCACTCTGGGATGGATACGGCGACATCGGCAGCGATCCCAAGCGCTGCGTGTGGTTGCGCGAGGAAGCCCATCGCATCATCGAAACCTACGGCAATCACCCGAGCTTCCGGTTGATGTCCATGGGTAACGAACTCGAGTCATCGAAGGGCGACGATCATTGGCTGATGAATCTCGTGCGTGAGTTGAAGCAAGCCGACCCGCGCATTTTCTATACCAGCACGACCCATCCGGCTTTTCGCAGTTCTTCGGACGACTATTTCGATGCTGCCTACACTCCGGGCGGCATGGTTCGCGGGGCTGGCGCGGGGCCGTCCGGCCGACCCGCATTTGATGGCACGTTCACTGCGGGAGCCACGCCGATGGACCGGCCATTGGTGGCCCATGAGATCGGGCAATTCAGTATGTTTTTCAATCCGCAGGAGATCGCGAAATACACCGGCTCCATGAAGCCGCGCAACCTGGAAGCATTTCGTGCCACCATGGAAAAGAATGGCCTGCTGGATATGGCTGATCCATTCCGGAAATCGTCCGCGCAAATACAGCTTCTGCTGTACAAACAGGAGTTGGAACAACAGATCGCCACACCGGAACTCGCTGGCTTCCAGGCTCTGGGCTTGCAGGACTACAGCGGACAAGGCACGACCATGTGCGGCTTTCTCGATGCGTTCTGGGAATCCAAAGGTATCCTCCCGGCGTCGGCCTGGCGGCGGTTCTGCGCCCCCACCGTCGTGCTGGCGCGCTTCCCCGATACGGTGTTGACGGATGCCGACACGTTCACCGCGCAGGTGCAGGTCTCGCATTACGGACCGCGCGATTTGACATCCGCCGTGGTGCACTGGGAACTGAATGCCGGCGAACGCGTGGTGGCTTCCGGCGCGTTTCCGCCGGTTGAAATCGCTACTGGGGAATTGACCACCATTGGAGACATCCGCCAACCGCTCGCCGGACTGTTCAAAGCGCCCGCCGGTTTGAAACTAACGGTTCGGCTGGATCACGAGGCGGTCACCAACGATTGGAATCTGTGGGCCTATCCGGCACAGAAGGTGGATCCCACTCCACCGCCTCAGGCGCTTGTCGCCAGCCAGTGGGATGACGCCTCCAAACAGGCGCTTGCCGAAGGACGCGATGTGATCTTGTTTCCCAACCTCTCGACCCTGATTAAAGGCGTCCCGACGCACTGGTATCCGGTGGCTTGGAACACGTGGTTGTTTGCCGCCCAGCCCTCCACCATCGGCATCCACATCGACCCGGCGCACCCGCTCTTCGCGCGCTTTCCCACGGCGGACTACGGCGATACCCAATGGGAAAAACTGCTGGATGGCGGAGCGGTGGGAGTTGATCTAACCGGGACGGCATTGCGCCCGCTGGTGTGGTTGATTGATGATTTCCATACTACCTTTCAGCGGAAACTGGGTGCGGTCTTTGAAACCAAGGTTGGCCGGGGGCGCTTGCTGGTATCGACGCTCAATCTGACTCCTGATAACCGCCAATGGCCGGAGGTGCGGCAGTTCCTCACCAGCCTTTACGCCTATGCCGGCTCGCCATCATTTGTCCCCTCACATACCTCCACGGTCGCCGAATTGGACACCCTGTTTGCAGCACGCGCGCTCGCGCCAGGCAGCGATCAAACGCCTAAGGGTCTCGAAAATGCTGTGCTTCATGTCGCCGCCGCTGCTTTGGCCGAGCCCGGCAAATCCGCACCCGACCCCAAGCTCGATCAAGTCAAGCGCCTCAGGGATGGATTTGATTACAAGGTCACTTGCGATATTGCGTGGAAGGACGAGCAGTGTTCAGCTTGGGTTGGCTCGCCGATCCTTTTGAATGTGACCGTGCCGGAGAAGTTCAAGGGACGTCTGGCGGTGCGCTTCACCGATTGGAACAAGGCGCACCGCGATGGGCACATGTTTTTCAATGGCCAGGATCAATCACTCATCGGCCCACACGAAGCAGGGCGCTGGCTGATTTTCAAACTCGACGAGCAGGAATCCAAGACCCGCGAATACACCCTCAAGGTCGATCGGATCAGCGGCCCCAACCTGATGCTAACGGACATTGCCGTGTTGGATGACGACGTGCCGTCAACCATGGTGAAACTGGGAGCAAAGGTGATCGCGTGCGACAGCCAGGTTGACGCGAATCCCGCCGCCAATGCCATCGATGGCAAAGCCAACACATTCTGGCATACACCATGGGGCGATCAGGCCAAGCCCATGCCGCATCATCTGGTGATCGATCTCGGCAGCGAGGTCTCCTTGAGCGGACTGAAGTATCTTGCGCGTCAGGACTCAGGCGAAGGCCGTCCCATAAATTGCGAAGTGTTTGTTAGCAACGATTCCATCGTGTGGGGCAATGCAGTCGCCTCCGTCCAGTGGCAGAACAACGACCAGTGGCAGGCGCTTCCGCTCAAGCAAGCCGTGAAGGCCCGCTACCTGAAGGTGGTGGTTAAATCCGCTGTCGGCAATGTCGATTACACGCACATTGTCGAACTCGATGTCATCACTCCATAATCATGAATCCGACCACATCACCTTCTGGACCCTTGCCATCAATCCAATTTTGGAAAGACGAATCCGCCATTCTTCGACCCCATCTTGGAAGACGGGAACAACTTTAAAAATGAAATAACTCAAACAGACACATGAAAACGACTCCGATTTTAGTTCTCGCCGCATTGCTGGCCAATGCACTCACAAATATTCTGATTGCCGAACCGGCATTAGTATCAAAACCCGAAATAGATTCTCAAATCACATTAAGCGGCGAAGTCGGTGTCGCGGCGGAATCTAACATGGAGCGTTTCCGCACTTCACCTTTCGACTCCGTGCCTTGGCTGCGTGCAGATCTCACCGGTGAGAGTGCACCGGAATTTGACAAGCTAAGCGAGGGCGGCATGCCGTTCCGGCCCTTCAAGAATTACTCCGGCGATATTTCGGGACGCTTCATTGAGATCATGGCGTTGAGCGCACAGAATTCCCATGAAGTGAATCCCGCCTTTGCTGAACTGCTGAAGGAAGTGCCGAAACATCAACGGGCAGGCGGTTACTTCTGTGCTTCGGGGGAAATCGATTGGCAACAGCCCATTGACCGGACCAAGGATGGCGAGAGCAACCTGATGATGCCAGCGTTGTGGGGCAACGCGCGAATGCTCTGTGGGTTGATCGAAGCCTCCTGCGCTTTTCCAGAGAACAAGGAGATCCTGGAAACGGCCGAAAAACTCGGCGATTTCTATGCCGGCATTGTTCCACGGTTCACTGACCCGGCGCGCATGACGGAGTATATCAGCGGCACGAGCTATGCGTCGGGCTATGTGACCTGCTGGTTCCCCGCCATGGAAGGTCTCGTGAAATTGTCCAACCTCACCGGCGACAAAAAATATCTCAATGCCGCCAAGGCCATCGCTGAGTTCTACAAATCGATCGACCGCATTCCCCTGGATCATTCCCACGGCATGCTCTGCTGTCAGGTTTCACTGCTGCTTCTGTTCGAGGCGACAAAAGATGCGTCCTATCTGGAACGCGTTGAGAAACGCTGGGATGAACTGGTTCAAGGCGGGTACATCAACCCGGCTGGCGGAATTCTGGAGAAATGCAAAGTGCTGGACGAACGTGATGAAGGCTGTGCCGAAGCCGACTGGCTGCGCCTGAACTTGGAACTGGGCCGTGTGACTCGAAAATCCCGTTACTGGGATATGGCCGAGCGCCATTTGAATAATCAGTTTCTACAAAATCAGGCGGCAAACGGTGGCTTTGGACACCACAACATCGTTTGTGACAAGGAGGGTGTGCGTGGCTTCAGCGGTAACGTCTTGGAGGCAACCTGGTGCTGCGATTACCACGGTCAGATTGGTTTCATCAATCTGCGCTCGCATCTGCTGGAGCGCGACGCCGCGGGTCTGACCTGCAACCTGGCACTGGAATTCGCCGCAAAGGGATCCGCTGGCACGGTGAAATCCACCTTAAGCGCCGGTGCCGCGGCGGGTGAGGTGATGCGCCAGAAGGTACAGCTCGACGGATTGCCTGCCAGTGTGGTGCGGATACGCCAACCGCAATGGGCGGATTCAGTGACTGCGATCGCCGCCGATGGCTCGGCCTTGCCGTTGACTACCAAGAATGGCTATTGCTCCACTACTAAGCCAGTCGCGAGTGTGGAATTCATTTATACAGGTGGCGTTTATGCGGAAGGTAGACGTTGCAATCGCCTGCCGAACGGTCCGGTTGAAGGTCAGCCGTTCGCGCTCGGCATTGGCCCCAAACTGTTTGCCGGCGCGAATCAATCCATAACCCTGCCCGCGTGGCCCACGACCGTTGAAGCACTCAAGGCACAGGGCATGGAGCCCTTTTCCTCGGCGCTGCGCGGCAAGGACTATCGATTTGTTTTCGATCATTAAGGGACACCCATGAGGACCATCACTATTGCCGTCCTGCTGCTAGCGCAGCTAGGAGTGCTCACCACCGCTTCCGAGATCCAGGATGCGGGTAAGGCTCCCAAGCATGGTGACGCTGGCACCTGTGATGCCATTCCGATTGCCGAGGCCCACTACAGCTTTGGCACCGTAGTCGCCAACGATGGATCTGTGCTTTTCACCGAGTTCAATCGCCGTGAGATCAAACGCTGGAATCCAATCGATGGGACCGCGGACGTGTGGCGAGCGAAACAGATGCCCGGCATGTTCGGCTTGTGCGCGAATAATACTGGCGATGTCTTTGTCGGCATCGATCTGGGCGACAATGGAACCCCCGGCAAGGTTCTCCGCATCGGAGTCGACGGCACAGAGGCTTACATTATCGAGGGCGTCACGCGTCCGCGCCAGTTAGCCTCTGACGTTGCTGGAAATCTTTTTGTGGCATTGGAAGACGGCAAGATCCTCAAATGGGATCATGCTACTGGAACGACGAGCGAACTCATGACCGCGCAGCCTCCAGTCAATGGCATCGCAGTCGGTTCAGATGGCTCCATCTATGTTTCCGAATATGCGACCTTTAAACATATGGCCGAGGGCTACAGCCACCCCGAAACGGCCGGGGTCGTGAAGGTGAGGAGACCCGACGGAACGATCAGCGTTTTGGCCAGCGGCTTCTGGCGGGCACGCGGCCTCGCGCTTTGTGGAACGCAACTGTATCTCTGCACGGAGGCGGACCGAGAGGATCATGGCAATTCAGGACTTCTCGTTCGTATCAATACCCTAACCAGAGCAGCGGAGACTTTGATTGATCACTTGGACTATCCCCAGTTTCCCGCAGCCGATGCGGAAGGGAGAATCTACTTCACCCTCGGCCGCGACAACAAGCTGATGCGGTATGATCCGGCTTCCCCCTTTCAAGCTGTATCCAGTCCTGCTCCTGATGTGCAAAAAGCGTCCGTGCGCAGCGGTCGCATTACCTGGACTCCGTCGGTCGATGGGACATCCTTTACCATTCAGTCTCAAAGCCGCACGTTGCAAGGCTTTCTGCACCTTGATGAAGGTGTTTCGTCCATGGACGGATACTTCGAGGTGCCTGCTAACAAATTCGATCTGAGCCTAGATCCGCTCTATCATACCTTCGACAGCGAGCATCCTTCCCCAGGAATCTTCGAGCTTCCATCAGTCCAAGCCAAGTGCGCTTCTGGCACGATCAAGGTCGAAGTCCTACCGCTGCGATCCCATCAAGGGCAACGCTGGCCCATGCAGAGTATCGGAACCCCCAACGAATCTCCCTCGCCAGGTTTCAGTGAGCAACCGGAAGCCTTTCGTTTCTATTTCCACTGGAGTCCCTCAGGGAAAAAACAACCATGAGATCGGTTGATTTGAGTGGTCGCGATGCTCTTGAAAAATCATGAGAAAACTATTACAACAAATTGTCATCGTAGCTCTGCTGTCCGGCATGCCATGGTCCACTGCTGTTAACCGTGTTGATGCGGCAGAGGCACCGCCAGGTGGTGACCCGGGACTAGTCGGGTGCTGGAGCTTCGATGAGGGGGAGGGAAATGCCGTCAAAGACAGTTCCAAAAGCGGACATGACGGGGCTGTTTCCGGATCCAGGCGGGTAAAAGGAGTAGTCGGGAACGCCCTGGAATTCAACGGGGTGAGTGATTTCGCCAATCTAAGTAGCCCGGGAAGTGGACTTGTCGATAAAGCGGTGAGCGTTGAAGCGTGGATCCAATCAGCGGGAAACAATGTGAATGCCAATCTGGTTTTTGCCGGACCCGAGAGCCTTGATTTTGGCATCTGGATCCAGGGAGGCAGATTCTTCGGCGGTATCTGGAATTCCGATGGAGCTCAATGTTCCGCGGTTTCCCCAAGCGGCCCGACTCCAGGTCAGTGGTATCATGTTGCTATGACGTGCGATTTCAACACCGATAAGACCGTCAAATTATACATAGATGGAAAGTTGATCTCCACAAACCCGGCGGTCGGATCGGCGATAAGATCGGCTCACACAACCATCGACATCGGTGGAAGGACACCAAATGCATCCTATTTCAATGGCATCATCGATGATGTGAAAATATATAACCGGGCACTGTGCGAAGAAGAGATCAGGAAACCATGCGAGGAGAATTTGAAAAGGAAGGCGGATGAGATCGATGTCGCAGTGTACAAAAAAAGTCCGTGGATATGGACGGAGAATCCCGAGAAACTCACCGCCTATTTCCGCAAGTCGTTCACGGCACCGGATCTGACAGGGAAGAAATTTTTCATGGTTTGTGATGGAGGCCGTTACCAGGTGTTCCTGAATGGAAAGGCAGTCATACCCGTTCAGGATTACTCCGAGGCGCAAATTTTCGATATTACCAGTGAGTTGAAACCCGGCGAGAATGTGATTGCTGCCCAGGTGACGAAAGATGGCGGCAATTCCGGATTCTTTGTCTCTGTGGGATATCCCAATAAGGAATCGCCTGGTGGAAATGAGATGCTGACCAGCGGTGAAGGGATGAAGTGCAGTTCGGAATCGTTCAAGGATTGGCATCTGCGAGAATTCGATGACTCCAAATGGACGAAATGCAGGAAGCTTTCTGACTTCAACAACAGACTTGCGATTGATCGAAATTTCCCGGATCTAGGGAGCCTTTCTCATAATTCAGTCGGACTGGCGCCTCCGGAGATTGAAGGAGGAAACACGATGCGGTTCTCCAACGACGGCCTGACGCTTGTTCTGCAATACGGCGGGAAGAAGCATGATTTCAGGGTTGAAGACAGTAGCACCCATGAAAATTGGTCAATGCCTGGTGCTCCATTTTTGATCGATGAACAGGTATCCGCATGGGACGGCGGAGTAAGCTGTGAAAAGATCGAAAACGGATTCAAGGTGACATCGACCGGTTTTGAAAAGTATCCGGGGCTGGTCATCTCATACACGCTGGTTCTGAAAAATCGCGCTCTGGAAGTCACGCTTGATCCCATCCAGTTTCCTGCCGATAGAAAATATATCTCATTAACATTCCCTCTCAACTTTGGTGCGGCCCGCGCAGGTGAAGATGGATACATCGTGAGCTCGATAGGCAATTACGATTCGAGAGAAGGACGCATGTTCCCTCTCGGTATGGATGTCGAAAGATATGGGAAACCGGAGGGCTTCGAGATAAGGGGAGAAGCCACGCTGCCATTGTTTGGGACAGTCAGACGGGGGCATCCCTGCGTCGCGATTATAACGGATTTCCCCGCTGCGGATTACGAGTTGAAAACGGTGGTGAGACAGAACGGCAATGGATACAAACGCCTCTGTTCCACCACTCCGATCTGGAGTTTCGAGAAGGACAGGGTGAATGAATCGCGACATGTAAAGTACCAGTTCCTGGAAAAGGGAGGCTATGTCGAGATGGCAAAGGCTTATCGACAGTTTTTGATGGACACGGGAAGATACGTGACTCTCAGGGAGAGGGTTAAGCGGCGTCCGGTCAGCAATCTTTCCGTGAATGCCAGTTTTTTCTGGGGCGCCTTTTCCTTGACTGAAATGCCGGCTTTCATGGCGAAGCTCAAGGAAAACGGCGTTAACAAGGCGGTTCTGCATGTTGCGAACAAGAACGATTTTGTCGGCGGATGGAAGAGATGGCCCGAGGGGATGACTCCCGCAAGCAGCACCACGGAGGAATTCAGGAATGTCGCCGATGTTGCTAGAAAATTGGGTTATGGATTCTCTCCGGTGGATGAGTTCACGCCCTTCGCGGATCGAGGCCAGGATTACGATGCTAGCCTCCGGGCCATGAGGCGCGACGGCAGTTTTTATTCTTTCGAAAAGGAAAAGACCTTTTTTCTCTGTGATAGCCAGAAACTCAGGTTTGCCCAAAGGGACCTGCCGCACGTTAAAGAGGTGATCGGGGAATGCCCATACCTTCTGGATTGTGAAGGCTGCTCGATATACGATTGTTTTGATCCGAGACATCCGCTGACTTCCAGTCAGCAAATCCTCGCCAGGCGCGAGTTCTTGATATATGTCAGGGACACCATGGGATCAATAGTTTCGGAAGGATCTCCTATTGATTGGTTGACCGATATTATCGACGTGGGGCACGGCCATAGTATTGGTTTCGAATTTTGGAAACTAAAGCCCGGAGTTTTCATTCCCCTATGGTCGTTGGTTTACGGCGGATCCGTCGTCGATCTATCCAATAATCCGGGAGCGAAGGACGCAATGCTTTACGCTGCCCTATACGGGTTGAATGCAAGATTCAATGATTACCAGATCGGTAATACACAATTGGATTGGCATAAGAGAGTCAGCGATGCATGGCCTGATAGGAACTTTTATGAACTTGCCGACCATGAATTCCTCACTCCACTTGTCCAAAAATCACAGTTTAAGGAAAATGGCAGAACTGTAGACGTGGTGGCCAATTTCGGGGATGTCGAATACTTATTTGGAAATCAGGTGATTCCGCCGCACGGATTTAGTGTTTTATTCGATTTAAAAAAGATTGATGATTGATGATTGATGATTGATGATTGATGATTGATGATTGATGATTGATGATTGATGATTGATGATTGATGATTGATGATTGATGATTGATGATTGATGATTGATGATTGATGATTGATGGGCGGGTATCTTCTCTGGCAGATTTACAATTACAGTAACGAAATGTTAGAATTCCAGAGGCTGGAGTTCATCCTGTCTAGTTTGCAACAATCTGACTGTGAGTAATACCATCTCGCAGAAATAAAGTGACATCCTTGCGTCTGTTTGCTAATCCTCGTCATGGCAAAGACAA
>Ga0209190_1000128_pt1 | contig 52322 bp, 69 predicted proteins | sample M_140205_XF_Meta_FD_187315 | JGI IMG/M metagenome (GOLD analysis project Ga0209190, IMG submission 187315) | Freshwater microbial communities from Lake Montjoie, Canada to study carbon cycling - M_140205_XF_MetaG (SPAdes) (version 2) | ecosystem: Environmental > Aquatic > Freshwater > Lake... | reverse complement strand
AAGTTAGATATGGTGTTGGATTATCAATACCTTTTGGTATTTATTGATAATGAGTGAACTTGATGAAATAAGACAGGGTATAGTATCTGCCAACAAATTTTTGAAGAATCATGTATTTGAAATGTATTATCTTGCGGATTCTGAAGGAAATTTAGAAATCCCAACAAACGTTAAGGTAAAATTAACAGGTATGAAACATTACCTTAATATGGGAGAGTCCAAACCGTTTGTTCAATTCACGGCATATATTTTACCAACAAACAAAAATTCTGACAAATTTAACTCCATATTAAGTGCACAACTTGGACGAGAAACTGAAATTAAAACATTTGATAATAATGCTTATTTGAATTTTGAGTGGGTTATGAGTAAAAAATTGTCAGAGTTTTTAAAGTATTTTTCATTACCAAACGCAATGTTAACTAAAGTAGTAAATGAAGTAGAACCAATGAAGTTAAATGAAAGTTTAATCAAAGAAGCCAGATTTGATAATGCTGTTAGAACCGTTGTCCAAGATATTATTGCATTTTTCAAACATCAAAGAGAAGGTGATTTTGGATTACCTGAAGATTTGAGAGACGATGAGTTAACGTATAAGTTTCCTGATATGGAAACTGAATTTTCAATATTTTTAGACTTACAATTAGATGATACTGTTCAAGGTGTTGATGTTGATGCCGATTATTATAGAGACGATGATTTAATTTATCTTACAATCATTTCAAACCCAAAGGATGGATATACAAATCTGAAAGAATTAACGAGTGAATTAAATGAGATTCTTAGACATGAATTTGAACATATAAAGCAATTTGAACAAGGATATAAGTTTCCTAAAAAAGAACCTAAAGACCCATATAAGTATTATACTCAGCCACATGAGTTAGAAGCTCAAAGAGCTGGATTCAGAAGAAGAGCAAAGGGTGAAAGAGTTGATTTTGAAACATTGGTTAGAAATTGGTTTGTCAAAAATCCACACAAACATAATTTAAATCCTGACCAACAAGAAAAGGTGATACAAAAAATTATTCAGAAATAATGAATACTGAACTAAAAGATACTGAGTTAAAAATATTTCGTAAGGTATTGATGGACCATTCTTTTAATAAGGATGGTTATGAATATTACTTTTTATCAATAGAACCAGATGAAAAAGGGTGGAGTTTTGATATTGTGGTTAATGTTGTTTTACCTGTTAAGGGTCAATCATATGCAACACCAGTGTTCAGTGGACATATTCACGACATTCTTAGTAATATATGGAAATACGTTGGTAGTTCTTTTTCCTATTCAGAAAAAATATTAGTTGATGGGAAAGAACCAATTAAGGGAGGTGTTTTTATTTCCCATGAGAAACAAAGAGAAGTGTTATTTGCGATGAGAAGAGAAGTTAAAGAAGTAACTTTAAAAACAGCAATAGGCCCATTGACTTTTGATGTATATTGGAGACCAATGGGAGAATTCTACGAGTTAAATGACGTGTACATTGATTTCAACTTTGATATTGAAATATCTCACTTCTTATTAGATAGTCATTATGCGGTACCTAATTTGAAAATTGCCGATGACGTTGCTGGTGCTATTTTGAACGTGATGTATGATACTGATTACTTGAGAGATAAAATTAATAATGTAATCTATGATGTAATGGGTAATGAGATTGATATTATGGGTATTGATGATTTATATTATCAAGCAAGATTCTTTATCATAAAAATAGATGGGTTCGAGGTTGACAATAAGTGGGGTAATCACTATGATTTAGAAGATGGAATGTTTACTTAAGCTTTTTAACAATTTTTTTAAGTCCTGCACTTATTATTTCCTTACTTAAAACTACCACAGCAGAAGCTACTAATCTTTCAGTGATTAAAATTGCTGCTTCAGTTGGATTTGATGATTGAGTTGATACGGAATAGATATCCGCAATAATTGGAATTAAAAAACTATATGCAACAGTATCCAAAACAGCTCCACTAGTTATATTACAAGATTCTAAAAATCTGGAAAAAGAATTTTTTAATTGGTCCCCTTTGGTTAAAACTTTATCAAAAACTTCTTGAAGACCTTCTTCTTTAATTTTTTTCAAAATTGAAACAATCCCTCTTTTATTTTCAAAAAAAATTGTGAAAGCAACTCCAGCTAAAACCAACATTCTTTCTTTTTCTGATAAATTAAAACCACCTTCTTTTATAAAATTATCTAATGGCATTACTAATCCACCAACAGCAGTACCCCACGTCAACAACATTTTAATGTTAAGTCCGTAGTTTTTAATTACTTTGTTAACCATATTGTTTGTGAACGAAAATAGTTGTTTCATATTACTTGTGAGCTTTGAGTCACTTTGTTCAAGTAATATTAGTTGTAATTGAGATTCTGTTATTAAAAAGTCCATATGTAATATAAATACTTATAATATATTTATTGTTATGAAAGGTCAATTAAATCCTGAGTTAAAAGTTGGTGATAGAGTAATGTGTTTCCATATGGAAGGGGAAACTGGTGTTCCTCCAGGTACGTTGGGGACGGTTGCAAGAATAACAAGAGACCCGTTTGAGTCTGAAAATGATAGTCTTATTAACGTTAAGTGGGACAACGGGAGTAGTCTTGCTCTAATAACATCAACAGATGCTTGGAAATTAGCGCCACAAGAAATTCAAGAACACGCAAGTGGTTCTCCTGAATATGATTTTTTTAGTAAAAATCCTGAGGTGTTTGAAAATTTTGATTATAAATTTTTGAAAAAATTTTTACAAAAAGTTAGAGATTCTGGGGTTATTAACATGTTTCAGTCGGCACCTTTTTTATATTCAGGTAAAGAATGGATAGACAGATATCATGGAGAACATGAGGAAGATAACGAATCATTCCAAGAAGTATTGGAAATGGCTGATGAAGCTAAAAACAAAATGATTCAAGGACTTTTAAAGTATATGGAATCAAAAAACCTTGATTTTGAAGATATGGGTAGAGTTAATAGTTTGATACATAAATTTGCAATGAAAATTAACCAACTTTATGTGACTTTTCCTTTATCAAACAATTAATTTAAGTATGGTTTTGGTTTCTTCTTTTATTATTTTATAATCTTTTAAATAACGATTGTCCAAATATATTGCATATTTTTTTAAACTGATAATTGTTTTATCAATGTTTTCTCCTCTAATATTTCCTGTAATTGATTGAGGTTCAAAATCAATTCCAATATTTTGCCATTCATCTCCAATTATTTCTGGCAGTATTATTTGGTATTCCATTATTTTAATTAGCCTTTTGAATTTTTTCTATTGTTCCGTCTTTCCAATGTTTTACAATCCAACCATCTTCATCTAAATAAACCATTGGTTTATCTTTACCCCACGTTTCTTCCTCAACCCTTTTTCTGAAAGATTCTTTGAATTTTTTGGACCTTAGGGCTTTTGATATTTTATCTTCTTCTTTGTCCATGTTAGTTGCTCAACGGAGCTTTAATTTTTGGGTGTGATTCATATCCGATTAATTCAAAACAATCAGGTCTATAACTTTTAAGTTTTTCATCAAGAGTTTTTTCACCTAAATGTTCTTTAACTGCCTCATGCATGTACCAATTACGTTCAGTTATTTTAACTGTTGGTAGTTCGTATGGAGTTCTTCCAATCTGTTCTTTTGCCTGTTCAATATGATTTAGGTATAAATGAACATCACCAAGATTTCCAATAAGTTGGTCAGGAACCATATTCACTTCTTTGGCGATTATTTCCAATAACAAACCATAAGATGCAATGTTGAATGGTAATCCTAAAAATGTATCTACTGAACGTTGATTCCACATTAAAGAAAGGTAACGTTGTCCATTATTTTCTCTCGTATAAACTTGAAATCCATAATGACAAGGGGGTAATACCATTTGGTCTAATTCACCCACATTCCATGCGTTAACCATCAATCTTCTACTATCGGGATTTGTTTTTAGCTCGTTGATTAGGTTTTGGATTTGGTCTATTGATTTTGATTCTTCTTCGTAGTGATTCTTTCCGTCATACCATTCATTCTTTTGGTATTTCCAACTTCTCCATTGCTTACCATAGATTGGTCCTAATTCACCCCACTTATTACGAAACTCTTCATTATTTTTAATTCGTTCAATGAATTGATTCATATCTAAATGAGGTTCCCATGGTTGAACATTACTTGAATAATTCTTATAAGCATCACCATCCCAAATATGACAATCGTAATCCAATAAAAACTTGATATTAGTCTCTCCACGAAGGAACCACAATAGTTCAACTACCATAGTTTTCCATGCCATCTTCTTTGTTGTGAGTAATGGAAATCCATCAGACATATTATGTCTGAACTGAATTCCAAACAATGATTTGGTTCCTGTCCCTGTTCTATCTGATTTGTTAAAACTTTGGTCTTTACTCACTAGTAATGATAGTAAAGCTTGATACCATTCGTCTAAATAATTGCTATTCATATCAATATCCTTTTTGTATTGTAATGCCGTAGGCCCAACTTATCCAACTAATTTGTAATCCAAATGCTGGTGATGTAACACCTGTTTCTAAAAAATATTCTTTATCGTACCAAAGACTTATACATGGAATAATCCAGTATTTGCCTCGGATACGATAAAAATTATTGTGTTCAATAAACCATTTTTTCATAATAATCCTGCTTCTTTTTTCCAATCTTCTTCCATTTGGTTTCTACCTGAATTGTATTTACCGTAGTCACCCCAATACTCCAAAAGGTCTAAAAATGTTTTTTTTAATTGATTATAATTCTCAATATTCTCGTCTTTACCTAACATATAAGATTGATACATGCAACTATCTATAGCACTCTTTGATAAAAAGGACGAATGTGGTATAGTATTGTGATATATTTCATTTAATTTGTCTTTCATTGTTACTTCTTAATTAACATGTTGGTATTCGCGATTGGGATACGAGCAACGGGAACTCTTGTTTCTTCCGCTGATGTCTTGTCTATTTGCATTACTTGATAATAACCGTCTTCAATTTTTACGGTTGGTACGTCGCTATAAGTGTATAGGACTTCTGAATCTTCCGCTTTACCATCATAAAGCTTTGCTGATTTTGTTGATGTGTTGAATACTAATGTCTGCATGTGTTTGTTTTTTTTTAATTTATAATTTTTCAAAATTTATTGTGTCATCTTTACTAATATCGTCAAAATTACTCCAATTTCCAAATTTTCCGTTAATTCTTGGAAGAAGATGGTGTTCTCTATGTCCACACCATTTACATTCTCTTACGACTACACGAATGAATTCTCGGTTATTTGGGTGCCCCTCAACTTTATGTTTTTCTCTACTGTATTCCCAATTATGTGCTCCTATATAACAAAAAGGATTTTTCATCTTCTATCAATTTTCTATTATGTTATTATCTATATTCCAAATATTAAAAAAATCAAATTCATTTTCTTTTTCCCACCCATACATTCTCATACTAATTTCGTTTCGGGTCTCCAAAGATAATGCTTTTGAGATAAATTGTCTACTAACTGGATGAATCATTTGTACCATCATCACAAAATCACAACCTTCATTTTTTAAACTTTTTATTCTACCAATTTTTTCATCAACATATTCAACCTCATCAAAAGTCCTCCAAAAACGAATGCAAATTGTTCGTAATTCCTCAAAGTATTCGTCTTTTGGAGGAGTATAAAATAATTCTACCGTTGTCATTACTTATCCGAATTTAATAATCTTTCTAAGTGGTGGTCAGCTGGCATCTCAGATAATTGTTCTCTGTGCCTTAACAAAGGTACGACTTCTCTGTATAAGTTGTACGGTCTAAATTCAGGGTGACCATCCATACCAACATCCATTCTTTGACCTTTACCAAACCTCATGTGGGTTGGAAGGTGACAGTGACCGTGTAAGTGCATTACACCCTTATTAAGACCATCCCAAGAACTTATGGGGTAGTGCATCAAACGGAATTTAAATTGTCCCATTTCAAGTGTATTGTAGTGAGAAACAGATTTAAATAACCCTTGAGACCCATCTCTATTATTTTCTATGTGGTGGTCGTGGTTTCCGAGTATCAAATGTATGTTTTTACATATAAGTCTATTCCAAAATTCACGTATTTGGTCAAATCCACCAAACGACCAGTCACCAAGGTGAATTAATATATCATCTTGCCCAACATATTCGTTAATGTTATTAACAATTGTGGCATTCATTTTTTCTATTGTGGAAAAGTCACGAGTTTGGGATATAGGTGTTTCACCTTCTTGGGTTCTCCAAGCTGTAACCCCCCTACATATATTCTTGTGAGAATAGTGGGTGTCAGAAGTAATCCATACATTAACTTCTGGTATATTTTTGGTATCTACAGGTATTTTTATCATAACACAAAGATAAGAAATTATTCTGAAATTAAAAAAACTGGATTTTGGTCTGCAGCGAATAAACCTAAAATGTTGTATTCGTAGAATTCAACAGCTTCAATAGAGGACATCCCGTCTCTCTCTTCAAGAATATGAAGAACTTTGTTTTTGGAGTATAAGATTCTCGGTCCATTACCGAATTCTTCAACAATACCGATAATTGCATCATCCAAACCGTCCAAAATAACGGCTCCTTCGGCAAATTCGTGTATATCGTAGTTGTTGGTTATCATTTAAAGAAAAAAAAGAAAGTGGGATTCCTATTCAAGGCGAAAGTAAATTACCAAGATACTATTCAAATGAATTGGAGAACCCCACTTATTTTACAAATCTATAGAATAAGTTCAGATTAGTCAATTAAAAAATTTAAAATATTTTGAAGTATTTATATAAAAATAAGTTTATGAACGGATATTTCGCAGCAGGTAGAATGTCAGAAGAAGAAAAAAATGATATTCTAAAATTACACACCAGTGTTTACAATGGTTACAGAACTATGCAGCCAGAAGTTAAAAATGAACAGCCTTTATATGTTTACGACCCAGCACAAGATAAAGTTGGTGTGGTTATGAACAACAAAGGAGTAATAAAACCATATACTAATTTTGGAATTAACGAATCAACAGAACAAAAAGAAGTTTGCGATGAGTGTGGTTCAATGATGATGGAGGGAGAATGTTCTGAATGTGGTTGGAAAGGTGAAGTTGGTGATATGGACGAACAATGGCAAGCGGCAATCGCACCAGCACTTGAAAGAATGGCTGTAGGATATGTTGCGGACAAAGCAATGGACAAGGTTTCTGACATGTTTTCAAGTAACGAAGGTGAAATGGAAGAATCTCATCCACACAAAACACATAGAAAAAATGGTAAATTTAAAAAACATCAATATACTGAGGAGGAAGTTTCAGAATACGAAACAGGTCATTTAGATGACATTTATGATGAGAGTGATTTAAATCCAAATGCAGAATTTGATTATGTTAAAGGAGCGTCAAATAAGACAAATGCTTTCCACATGAAAGAACAATCTGACGATTATATTGATAATTTTGAAGACCCAGATAACGAAGATGATGGATTTGAAGATATTAATTCATCAGAGGTAACAGATGAGATTGAAGAACAAGGTTACACAGGTGGTGGAAATGCACCTGATATGGACCTTAGTAATATAGACCCAGCTTATGACTTTGTAAGTGATGGACCAATGGCTGGTGGTGATGTTTATCCTACTGAAGGTGAAATGGATGAAGAGGAATGTGATGAATGTTGGGAAAAGATGGAATCAGCTTGGTCTGAGGAAATTGATGAAACAGATGTTTCAGGTGTACAAGGAATTTACGGAGCAATGGAACCAGCATTTGATTTTGATAGTGAAGGACCTGGTAAAGCGGGACCTTATCAACACAGTCAATATAATGAAGGTTCATATGTTATTGGTTCTGACGGAGAACCAAGAGATATGAAACCAGGTGAAAAGTTTAGTGCTTTTTCACCAGAAGATTTTGATGATGACGATGATTTTGACGAAGATGAGTTGGAAGTTGATTTTGATGAATTTGACCCAAGAGACAAATCGTGGGAAGAAATCACGGCTCACACAGGAGATGATGAGTTTGGAGGTGTAGACGAAGACATTAAAGAGTCTTTAATCTTACAGAAAAACAGAATCATGGAAATGATGAACAGAATGAAAGTATTTAAATAAAAAAAACCCCTCTTAGGAGGGGTTAATTATTTCTGAGAACTTTTGATTTTTGAATTTTTCCCATAGTCCCACAACATCATCAAATCCTTTATAAATTATTCTTATGCTGTCTTGGTCTTGAGGAAATACCGTTTCAATAATTTTTTTAATTTCATTTTTCTTATAATCATCGTGAAAATCTTTTAAAGGTTTTTCACCATATAAAACATTTGTAGGAAGATGAAGAATACTTTTATAAACTGATTCTCCAATATTTTCAGCAATAACCTCGTTCAGTTTGTCCGAAAATTCAATTATAGATACCGTATCATATAATTTACTAACCTCATTAAGGTTAACCGTATTACTTGATTCTACTAAAAATAAATGCTTTTTCATATAATCTCTACCAATTTTATTATAAGCTAAGATACCGACATTTTTTGGTAATTCAAAATCTGAAGGTGTTTTTATTACTTTATAAGTAGTTGCGGAATTATAATTAACACTAGGTAGAAGGTTTTCTCTAGCAAAAACCTCATCCTCAGTTGGTTCATGAAAGTTCAAAAATTTCCAACCGTTTTTTATTTCTTTAAAGTTAGATTCATTTTTTCCAAAAAATCTTTTAAAAATATTTTTGTGAGTTAAAAATTTTGAGAAGGTAAAAACATATGCCCCAAAAAAAGTATCTTTTATAAGATAATCAGTATTCCAACACAATGTTGTGTGTTCAATAAAAACATTCCTAATTTTTGTTTCATTAATGATTTCATCAATATTATTAAAATCAGGAATTTCATTTTCTTTTGATATAAAAATTAAATCATCAAAACTTTCATAATTCGTACTTAAGAATTCTTTTAATAAATCATAAAAATGAGTTTCGTTTTTAAATGTTTCAAAAAGTATGACCCTGTCTTTGACTCTTATGTCAATCTCACATTTAACCTCATCCGATAATGGAACAAGGATGAAAAAATCAACAATATTATAGAATTCAGAAAATCTAAGATTTAATAAATCTTTATTACCTTCAAATAAGATAATATCAAAAATTTTAAAGTTTTTTTTCATTTATATTGAAATAACATTTACGTTAGATTACTATTAGTATAACTAAATTCAACGCAATGTCAAAACAATTTTTAGCAAACGAAAGAAATAACGTTAATCATTTTAACTATTACTATTTTACCAACGCATTCACACCTGAAGAATTGGATACGATAAAAACAATTGGAAACTCATATCCTAAACAATTAGCTGAAGTCGGAGGAGGAGATGATTCTCAAGTAAGTGATTATCGTAAAAGTGAAATTTCTTGGATTCCAGAAGAACCCAATAATCAATGGCTTTACGATAAAATATCTCAATATGCTATTTCTGCAAATAAAGAGATGTGGAATTTTGACATTTGGGGTTACCACGATTCTCTTCAATTTACAAATTATTATGGTGATGGTGGTCATTATGATTGGCACGCAGATTTAGGTCCTGGAATTTCTAATAGAAAGTTATCGGTTGTTCTACAATTATCTGACCCTAAAGATTACGTGGGAGGAGAATTACAAATGAATACTGGCGGAGGAATTACATCGGTCGCAAAAGAATATAATTCATTATGTTTTTTCCCATCATTTGTATTACACAGAGTAACCCCTCTAACTTCAGGAACAAGAACTTCTTTAGTTACTTGGTTATGTGGTGCAAATCTTAGATAATGGTTAGAGAAAGAATAACAGTAAATGATTTTGAAAGGATAACAAAAGAAAATGAGTATTTTATTTGGCATTTTGTTAATCCAAATAGTGCGACGCAATTAAAATCAATATTTCAGATAGACAACCCATTTAATCCGAACCCATTTATTCCAATTTTAAAGTCAATATCAGTACCATATTTTGAATCTGACAGTCAAGAAAGCTATGATTTTTTAATAAATTTAGATACTCCATTTATAGTTAATGCACATAAAAATAATACCTATAATCCTGTAGTAATTTCGTTTAATAGAAAAAGAATGGTAAACCACACTTTTGGACCATATTGTTATTGTATTGAAGGGGTGATAGAATTAATTGGGGAACTTAATCCCCAATTTATATTAGATATTAATTAGCGTTCAGTGTTAAAGAAAAACACTTGGAACAATCTTCCATCATACATATCTTTTCCAAAATAGTCTAATGATACATGATAATTGTCCGCTCTGTACATGATTAGACGATTAAAAATATTACCGACTCTATCAACCATATCCCATTTTGTGTAGTCTTGCATATCATCACCTGAAGGTGCTGATTCTTTATATCCAGCTTCATTTTCTCTTTTGTAATTGTAATGCATCCAACCAGTTTCTTTATGTTTAAAGATTCCTGTTCCAGCACTAATAGGTGCGTTAGGTGTTAAATAACAAACAGCGGCCCAATCTGTTGTTGAGTCTGCATGAATCCAAGACCTATCTTTTGCTGTTGTATATTGGAACGAGCCAGTATAGTCACCACCCCACCAAGTTACTTCACCAGCAAATGGGTAAAGAATATCTCTAAGTTTTTGTCTAATAGAATCGTTTAAGAAGGATTCGGTTCTTAATCCAGGGTAGTTACCTCTTACCTTAAATTCTTGTTTTAGTGCAAATTCTCTAACCTCCATTGGGTTTGAATAAAAGTCGTCAATTGTTAAAGAGTTAAATCTCATATTAAAAGTTTTATAAACAAGTATAAGAATAAAATGCTCTAAAAAAAATGATGTTTAATAATAATTTATATGACTTTTGCTTCTTTTTGTAATATTTCTTTATAAATTGTTTTATTATGGAGATAAAAGAAATCGTATCATATTTTTTGAATGCAGAAACAAACATTTTAGAAGTTTCATTCAGAACTATAGATGACAATGAAGAAGTTTTAAGAAACGACAATATTGATTATACAATTGTTGGAGATTATGGATTTGATTTAGTTACAGAATCTTTTGATTTTTTTGGTGAGGAGTTTGAAGATGAATTGTTTGAGGAAGAAAAAGTTGAACTTGATGAGGATGAGTTAGTGATTTTCTTAAATGAATATTACACAATAAATCCTGATACTTTACCAAGAGCGGAATTCTATTAAGGTCCGACACGAGTAAGGTACAATGTCATTACTTGTTTTTCACCAAATTTACCTTTAAACCAAGCACCCGAACTTTTTAATTGAAGTGATTCAAATCCGTCATCTTCAATCAAAAATGTCATAGTCCGATTTGATTCACCCGTAAAATAAGTAAATTGAACGAATCCATTGTTGTAAGCATTATTACTTAAGATTTTGTAATATATGAATCCATGTGGTTGGTTCGGTAGTGGGTATTTCCAAATATCTCCACTGGCATTAATTCCAATACAATCAATTTTTACTACCGAATAATCAAAATGAATGTAAAATCTATTGATAACAATAGAATCAAAAGGAGTGGGTAATAAATGATTTACATATTTTTGTCCCAAAGTATATAATGAGTCACGACTTTCAGTTTGGTCTACGTTTGTTATATCTAATTTAGAGACAACGTACTTTCCACTTAAAGTTACGTCACTATTATTTAATACAAATTTTTCACAACTTGTTAGACATAGTAGTATAAATAAAAGATATTTTTTCATTTTGCAAAGATATGAAACTTTATTCAAAATCAAAAATATTTATATCATATGATTTTAGACGTAGATTTTTTAATTAATTTTTTTGACAAATATTCAGGTAAATCTGGTAAAGGAGAAATGGGTGAACAAGACGATGCTGCGGCATCATCTGCACCATCATCGGGTGGTTCTGGAAAAGGAGTTCCAAAATGGGCGGATTCTTATTCTTTGAAAAGAGGAAAGGCAAATATGTTGAGTAAAGGTGGTGAAAAATGGGAAACAGGTCTTACAAGGGGAGCAGCAAATCAAATTTGGTAATTTAAATATATTTATAAAGAAAAGTAATATGGTACAACCTAAATACAGCCCTGAAGAAGCTCTACAAAGAGCCAAATTAATGATGGGGTATGACACAAGAAAAACTCTTAAAGAGAATAAAGAAACAATTTTTGAACAAGTTAACCCTACCAGTGCTACTTTAGGTACTATTGGAGCGGGAACAGGATTTGTTGCTGGTACTTCATTGGCCGCAGGAGCTGCAGCTGGTACTACTGTATTTCCTATAGTAGGAACAGCAATTGGTGCGTTAGTTGGACTAGGACTTGGCGCGTTAGGTTATTGGATGGATAATGCGGATAAGGGTAAAGAATCTTTTGCTGAATTAATGAATGCGTGTAAAGCTCCTGGTGCTTCTAAATTAGTTCCTAAAATGTCAAAAAGTGACATACGAAATATAGCTTATTCAATAGAAGATGCTAAAGGTGATTGGAATGACGATGAAGATGCAATTGTAGCTGCGTTACAAAAAGTAGAGTCAATTGCTGACCTTTGTGCTTTAGATAAAAAAGTAACTGGTGGTTTATTTAAATTTTTGGACGATTTAACTGATAGCCCTGATGAATGGAAAATGTTTACTAGACCAATTGCAGGAATGATTGAAGATAGTGAAATAGTATTAACTCCTGAAGAACAAGGTAAAAAAGATAACGGTAAATCAGGAGGAGCATCTGGTGGTGCGGTTGTTAAAGGAGGAACTAAATCAACATATACACCTTGTACACCAGGAAAATATGTTAGAGGTTGTAAGTCTGAAGTTGTTAAAAAAGTTCAAGTTTGTTTAAAACAAGCTCCAAAACATCAAACAGGTAACTTTGGTCCAATTACACAAGCAAACTTACAAAAACTTGGAAAAGGGTTTGAAAATGGATTTACAGATGCAGATGTTGCAACTATATGTCAAACTGAAGTTAAACCTGAAGTTAAAGCAGTTGTTACCCCTGGAGAACAAGGTGTTGAAGATGTAAATAATGTTTAAAAAAAAATAAAATGAAAACAAAATATATCACAGAAACTAAAGAAGTACAAAGAATTTTGTCTCTTCATGAGAGATACAAAAAAACTTTAATGAATGAGCAAGTAATTTCCGCCACAAATAAAAAAAATAGACAAGAACTAATACAGTTTTTTGCTAGTGCAAAAGCCTATGGTTGTTTGACTGACCAAAATTTGGTGTATGATGCCCCTTTTAGACTTGCCTCCGAAGAAAGAGGTTATATTAAAGGTCCATCAGGTTCAATGAAAGGTAAAGATAAAAGAGTTTATGATGATTTCACATACGCTGTTGTTGAGCCTGCAACAGGTGTTGTTTTAAAACAAGGACTATGGACTTGTACACAATTACAACCAAAAACACCAGAACCTAAAAAAGAAACACCTAAACCATTGAGTTCAACTCAAAATAAAGTTTTAGAGTTGATTAAACCATCAGGATGGTTCCATGAACCAGCTCCAACAGATGTTGAAGTTGACCAAAAATTATTTCAAAAAGTGAATTTAACATCAGATGCTGTAAATGATGGTTTGAAGGATATAGAGGGAGGAGTAGATTTGGTAAGTAATTATTCAAAGTATTTTCCGAGAACAGATTTTAAAGAATTTTTTATATACAAAAAAACTAACCCTGGAACACCTATCGTTCAAAGAAAGGCTGGATTAACTGTAACTTCTGAATCTTGTAAAATCGCTATTGAGACTCTCTGGGATAGTGTTAAAAATCCGAACAGTTATTCACTAACTGACCAAGAAGTTTCCGATTACAAAAGAACTACTGAAATATGCGCTCAACCAGAAAATTCAGAGAAGTTTTTATTAAGATTTAGATTGAAAGATAAATTGAAAGATTTAGTTAATTCTAAGTATAGAATAAATTCAAGATTATAATATAACAAATGAAAAAAGAAATAAGAAAGGCTTTAGTTGAAGCCAAAGAACAAAAAGAAAGACGTTTGATTAAAGAATCGTTAATCAAAAGTAAAATCATGATGATTTGTGAGTCTGAAGAGAATATCAAAAATTTTGATTCTTTAACAAAAACTAAACAAAGAAAAATTGCTAACGCAATATTAACAGAAATTATTTTAAGTGATGACGAATTACTTAATGAAGGATTATGGGATGCTATTACTTCTTTATTTGGTAGTTCTTTTTCAGGATTATTACAAATGATTGGTGAACCTATTGTCAACTCTATTTTAGGTGCTTTAGGAATGGAAGACGGATACTTTAAAAGTGTGATGATTTCATTCTTCACTAAGAATTGGGGTAGATTGGCAAAAGCTCTAAGAGGTGACTGTAAAGAACTTACGGGATTAGTTGCGGAGTCGTTAGTTGAGGGAATGGTAATCCAATTATCAAACTCAAAAGGAATGACAGGTGCGGGATATACATTCTTAAGAAATACTCTTGAAGACGCAATACACAGTACAAGTTTTATCCAAGGTTTAGAAAATTCTTTAGAGTCAACAGTTTGTGGACTACTTAATAAATTTACAAGTAAGGCAACTGAAGTTGCTTCAAATTTAAAGGCTAAGCCAGCGTTGGCGGCCTCATAAAGAATAAAAACAAAAAGGGGGTGTTTTAAATTCTAAAAAAAAGAAGGGTTATTTACCCTTCTTTTTTGTTTTAACAATCTCATCAATTATTCCGTACTCTAAAGCTTGTTCACTATCAAGCCATAAATCTCTTGAAGCATCATTTTTAACAACTTCAGCCTCTTTACCACAATACTCACCCAATAATTCAAATAAAGTATTGTTGATTTTTTCCCACTCAAGAAACGAAATTCTTGCGTCTTGGATGTTACCTCCAGCACCTCCCGATGATTGATGTAGCATTGTTCGTGAAAATCTTAAAGAACTTCTTTTACCTTTTGTTCCCGCGCCTAATAAAATTGAACCCATTGATGCTGCCATACCCGTATTTACTGTTCTAATATCACAGGAGATATAATTCATTACATCAACCATAGATAATCCTGATTTAACACTTCCACCAGGAGAATCAATATGCATTGTGATATCGGTCTTATCTGATGAATCTAAGAACATTAACTGAGCTTGAACCACAGTTGACATACGGTCATCAACAGGACCTGCAACCCATAAAAGACGGTCTCTCATTAAACGAGAGAAGATGTCCATTTGAGTCACTCTCATCTCCCTTTCTTCTAAAATGTAGGGAGTCATTGATGACTCAATTTGGTTTTCATAATAATGAAGGTCCAAAGAACCTTTACCTAAATGTTTTGTGTAATAATTTTTGAAATCTTGACCAATATTCATATTTGATAATTTTTATAAAGGTATGTAAAATTATTCAATACACAAAATATCATTAATAATTTCTTTGCTAGAAAGTGAAGTCCAACATCTTGGATGTTGATATGACCAAAAAGTTTTCCAATAACCAAACCATAATACTCCTTCTTTTCTTGGGTCTATAGTTCTCCAGTCGTTAGATGATTTAGGGTATCTACCAATATTATATATTCTATAAAAATCAATATCTTTAGCTAGATATTTTGTATTGAAAGTGTTGTTTAATACATCAAATTTTGATTCAACAACAATTTTACAATTATGTATTGATTGGTATTTTTTAATTTGTTCAATCCATATTTCCGCCTCTTCAAAATTTGAAGTATCTAAAACAAATTTTAATAATTTACCATTATCATTATATCTGTGAGAAAATATTTTTTGTAATCCTGAATCTTCGTTGAATCGGTAAACATTAACTTCAAAATCAAAATAAAATTCTATTGGTAAATTAAAGTATGAATTTTTCCCTTTACCCGATTTAGTTGTTATATGGTATGATTCTACAAATACAGGAGAATCACTATTTTTTTTAAATTCGTTAATTTCAACTAAATAATATGTTTCAGGACCATCAACATAAACTTTAATACCTGACTGAAAATTTAGTCTAATTTTTTCATTATTTATTTGTGTAAACATAATTTTCAATAACAAGTTTATCTATTATACCATTTTGTAAACTAATAAAAGCGTCTTTGGGATTATCAATGATTGGCTGATTATGTGAATTGAATGACGTATTTAAAAGAATTGGTATTTTTGAAAGTTTATAATATTCATTTAGAATATTCCAAAATTTTGGACTATTATCTTTTTTAACTAATTGTGGTCTCGCTGTTTTATCTGATTTTTGAATCACTGCGGGAATTTTATCAATCCATTCTTCTTTGGTTGGATAACAAATTGTCATGAATTCCGCACTATATTTTGATTTATTACCCTCAAATATATCATCAAAATGTTCTTCCATTACTATTGGTGCAAACGGCATTAACTCATATCTCTTTAGTCTTGTGTTAAGTACTTCATGAGTACCAATATCTGTTGGTCTCACTAAAATACTTCTTGCCCCAAGGGCTCTTGGCCCATATTCAAAACCATCTTGAAACCACCCAATAATTTTACCTTCATTTAAATCTTTTGCAATTTCGTTCGGTTCATAGAATTCTTTATTAAAATCAAAATTTTTTGATATATTAAAAATTTGATAGTCAGAGTATTTTAATCCAAAATATAAATTTTTTAACTTTTTTGGTTTTGTCCATTCACCTAATTCTACTGCTTTGTAAATGCAGGCACCTAATGAAAGTCCTTCATCCCCCATTGCAGGATAAATATAAATTTCATCAATCCAGTCAAGTTCATTTATCTTTTGATTTAATTTAACATTGGCGAATAATCCACCTGAAAAACATAATTTTTTGTATTCAGGAAACCTTGTGTGTAGGTCATTTAAAAATGACAAGAATAAATCTTCTGTTATTTTTTGTAAATTATATGAAAAAATTTCTCTTTTTGTTTTTGTGTTAAAAAAACCTTTTTGATACATTGAATCAATAACGAGTTGGGTTTTTCCTGCGGTATTTGATGGAAAGAATTTTAAGTCTTTATAATCAATACATGAATTGAGAAACTTATAAATTTTATCGTCGTAGTGACCATTCGGAGCCATCCCCATGAGTTTACCTTCATCTTTACACATTTTCCACACACCTTCAAAAGCTGAGGTATATCCCATTATACCATTTGTACTGAAAGCCCAAAGATGTGCCAAACTTCCTGTGTTACACATATCGTAACTGTATAATAAGTTCATTTTACCATCTTCACACATATAGACTTTCATAACCGACATATCTCCACCACCATCATAGGAAATAGTTAAAACTTTTCCGTCCATTCCACTTGTAAAATAGGAACCATAACAATGAGCGTCGTGATGACTTACTCTTTCGTAATTGTTGTTTGTAATTTGGTTCGCAAATCTATCGGTTAGGGGTTCAACAAATACCCTATGGTCAGAGTCTAATATCTTTAAATCACAATAGTCTTCCACAACTTTTGATGATTGTTCTGCAACTGCATCAAAGTTATCTCCAGCTTTAATACGGGTGATTCTTTCTTCTTCAATACAACAAACAATTTCACCATCAATTACAAGTGATGTTGCTGGACTATGAGACCCACCAAAAAAACCATAAATTGAACTCATGTTGTCTTTGTAATTAAAACGTTATTTAATACTAAGAAATCTAATCCATTCTCAATAAAACTTTTTATGGCATCTCTGGGTGTTTCTACCATTGGTTCTCTTGGACCATTAAAACTTGTGTTGAGTAATACTGGTACTCCCGTCTTTTTATGGAATTTTTTAATTAACGAATAAAACCTGAAATTATTTTTTTCAGTTACTGATTGGTGTCTCGCGGAATAATCTATGTGAGTTACTGCGGGGATTTTATTTCTCCATTCTTCTTTTACTGTTGTAGTTACCAACATGTATGGTGAGTAAACGTCTGATTCAAAAATTTCTGATTGATGTTCAAACAAAACAGCTGGAGCAAATGGTCTATACCATTCTCTTTTCTTAATATCTGAATTGATATGTCCCGTCATCCAAGACTTAATTGGTGATGCAAGTATTGAACGATTACCTAATGCTCTTGGACCAATTTCAGAACCTCCTTGGAACCAACCAATTACTCTGTTTTGTGTTAACCAATAAGAAACATCTTCAATTAATTTTTCAAAGTCATCATATTTTTCAAAAACTAAATGAGGAAATTCATTTAATGTTGAATTTATTTCTTTGTCGGAATATGGTTTTCCAATATATGGGTTTAAAGGTTCAACAATATCAATATCAATAAGTTGTTGATAAGCGTACCACGCACATCCCAATGGGATACCGCTATCATCTGCGGGAGGAAGGAAAAAGCAGTCTTCAAATAATCCTGAATTTAATATTTTTTCATTTGAATTACAGTTCAAGAATGAACCACCAGCAACACATATATTTTTAGAATCAGTTAGTGTTTTTGCCTTTTCTGCAAGCATTAAAGAAACTCTCTCTTGTTCTCTTTGATAAATTCCTGCAACACAAGCTCTTGAGAAAAAATCTGAATTGTAATTAACTCTTGGATAAATTCTTTTGTTAGGGATAAAAATATCTCCGTCTTTTTCAAGTATAAAATAAGGTGCTTCGTTTACAATATCTTGGTCGGCATAAGACGCAAGACCCATAAGTTTACCTGCTGGCCACGTATTATGGTTTGGTTCAAAAATTAATTGTAATGAACCTTCAGAATATACGGTACCAACGGAAACACCATCTTCAGTTTCCAAAGGAACTGGAAATTTAATCCATTTTTTGTAAACTTCAGTATATTCATTTTTCTTAATGTGATATATTGAAATTCCTTCACTCCAATCTTGACGAGTTTCTATTTTTTCTTCATAGACATCTTTATACCAAAGTGGTAGTTTATTGAGATGACTCAAAATACTACCAGACGCGTCGGCAACAACAACCACAGCTTCGTCAAAACCTGAGCTAAAGAAAGACGAATATGCGTGAGCTAAATGGTGAGGTAAAAATTTCGTTTTATTTGTTAAATCAACTTTGAAATGTTTTCTCATTTGTTCGTCTATATCATCAACCATTTCGGTTGTACTATAAACAAATAAATCAATCTCTTTATAAGTTATTCCCAAATAATCTAAACAATAATTAATTGAATCATAAGGTATTGTTCCTCCTTGATATGCACCGTCGTGTTTTATTCTTGAAAGTCTTTCTTGGGTAATACCCACGGCAACTTTTCCGTTTTCAATTATAACTGCGCCCTTATCATGGCCAACAGAAAATCCTAATGTCCTCATTATTTTGATATTTTTAAAAAATTATTCTTGTTCTTCCTTCGTTGCGCTTGTATCCATATTAACAGCGTTTCCTTCAGGAATGTCATCATCACATTTGTAGATGTGAACTTGGTTTTCAAATTTGAAAACAATAACTTTTTTAACTTCTTCTCCTAATTTAATTTCTCCAACAACATCAACAACAATTCCTTCGTTTTCTTTAAGGATTAGTCCCAATGCTCTTGCGAATATTAGAGATGCGTTTATTAAGTCTTGAGGGCCGTCTTGGTACCCTTCTTCGTTTGGTTTTAAATGATTTTCTTGCATTTTATTCAGTTTGTGTACTTTTTATTTCTTCTATCTCATTAACAGCCTTTGGATTTTTTTCTTTGTAAATCTCCAAAGCAGCTTCGTATCTACCAGCTTCAATAAAATTTTCAAATGATTTGTCGTAAAGACTATCTGATAATTTTGTTAAACTATCAATTTTATTACTTTGAACTTTTACAGTCATAATACTATTATTCCACATTACAATTGACCATAATAATGTTAAAATTGATGATACCAACCCAGCTTTTAATGTAGTTTCTATTTTCATGTTATTTAAATTTAATAATTTTTTTTACGAAAAAAAGGATTTTTGATAATCATTCCAAACACTTTGTAATTTTTGATTTTCTCCTACCAAAGTTGGAACAAAAGGTTTTTGCGTCATTGTTAATTTCGCCTCTTCAGGGGTTTTATTTCCCTTCCTTAAATTACATTTAAAACAAGATGTGACAAGATTGGTCCATTCGTTTCCACCACCTCTTGATTTGGGTATAACGTGGTCTAATGTTAAGTCTTTGTTAGACCCACAATACACACATTGATAATGGTCACGTTTATAAATTCTTGGTCTGCTAGCTCTAATTGTTCTTGTTTTGTGTTTGATATAATTCAATAATCTGATGATTAACGGGCGTACAAATGTCTTATACCCTGTAAAAATAGGATTCTCATCTGATTTTATAATCTCAGCTTTACCCTTGTCCACAAGTACAAATCCCCGCCTAATACTCGTCACATTTAGTGGGGTATAATCGTAATTCAAAACCAACACGTTACTCATTATAGTAATTTTTACAAATATAGTTTATTTTTTAATAGAAACAAAAAAGGGGACGAATGTTCTCGTCCCCTTTTGATATACTACAGATTTAGCAATAGTTTATGGTTCGAGATTGTTTAATTCTCATTACATCTACGTTCTCATACGTTGTCGTTGTTCCCAAAAGACACTGTTTATTTCTGTCTATCATAATAATAAATATCAACAAAAATTTTGTAGAATCAAATTAATTATTATCTTTGTGGTATATTAAAACAAATACTATGAAACTTAAACAACTTTTCCTTGCGGTGATGGTAACCGTATTAGCAATCTCTTGTACCAAACAGGATATTATTATTGATAAAAAAGAAACCTTAACTCAAGTTAATGCCACCGCATCGGTTGCATCAACATCAACACCTGAAACAAATAATAAAGCTTACATCTTTGTTGAGCCGTATACAAAATATGTAATGGTTGCAAATTATCTTAATACGGTAACTCAATCGTTAAATAAAACACGTTTTTTAGGTTTCTTCGTTGGACCTGGCGCGTCAGTTCAACACAACTTACTTTATTACATTGATATGCCACATTGGTATGATGGAAGATTACCATCAGTAATTGAAGCTGAAATTCCACAAGTTAGTGGAGGTACAGATTCTTTTGGAAATACTAAAATTGCATATAATTTTACAACCGTTAAAATACCAAAAAATACTGTATCGGGTTTTGGATGGATTAACATTTTAATTCCTGTTTCTGCAATGTCTAATGATACAAAAAGACAGAAAACAATTTATACATATGAGAAGATAGGAAACACATTGGTAACCAACGGAACCGTTCAAGGAAGGTCATATAACATGAACAGTGTGATGTATTCATATACTTTCAACTATCAAGGAAATAGAATACCAAAAGGAGTTTATCGTTTATATACAACATATCCTGACACAGGTAATAGAGCTAATTTAAACACAACAAATGATTACTACTTAAGAGGTAATGGAAATTAATTGACTTTGGAACATATTTATAATATTATTACACTATGAGACATTTGAATTTAAATACAGGGAACACGCCGACAACACCTAATGGTGATACGGGCACTCTATGCTTAGATTCAGATACTGATGTTGGATAATTAAAAAATGAAGCCAAATATTAAAACCCTGAATCTTGAAAGTTCAGGGTTTTTTTATTATTGGATATAGAGTAGTTGACCAATAGGTAGGTCCCTTGCTTTGGGAGCAAGTGCGTGCAGGTTCGAACCCTGTCTACTCTACTATGAAAAAAGAAAAACATCCATTTTGGAGTATTACGACTTTGTTTTTAGGAATAATATTTGTATTTTTGTCTCCAGTGATAGTAGGTTGGAATTTGTGGTTATTTGTAAGAGTCTCCTTAGCTCAGCGATAGAGCGATTCGCTGTTAACGAATAAGTCCCTGGTTTGAACCCAGGAGGAGACGCAAAAAGGATTGTTGGTGAAGTTGGTTATCATGCTACCCTGTCACGGTAGAGTTCACGGGTTCGAGTCCCGTACGGTCCGCAAAGTGGGTAAAACGTGTAGTAACCACAGGAATGATATCTTCCACTACACTCTCGCAGTAGTCGTATAATGGTTATTACTTCACCTTGCCAAGGTGGAGACGGAGGTCCGATTCCTCTCTACTGCTCAATAAGCGGATTTCGCCTAGTTGGTATGGCATCACACTTCCAATGTGAAATAGGGTCGGTTCGAGCCCGATAATCCGCTCAAGGGGTGTGTGGGAACCCATGAATATGTGATGAACATATACCCACAAATTGCCTCCTTAGCTCAGCTGGTAGAGCGTATCATTTGTAATGATAATGTCGTTGGTTCGATTCCGACAGGAGGCTCAAAATTTATATTTATGAGTATTTTTATTGGATACTACCTTGTATGTGTAGTATATTGTTTTTATCAGTTGTTTAAAAACCTTAATAACAGGTATAGTGATGACCCCACAGGTGGTTCACCTGAATTAGACACCATTATGGTTATGGTGATGGCTTGGTTATTGGCACCAATTGATGTATCTTTAACTTGGATTAGATGGTACAAAGAAGCGGAAATTGTTAGAAGGAGACAAACAAAAATATTTTAATGCCATATTCAGATAATTTAAAAGTTTTTTGGTTTACACCTATGAGGGCGGCAACTCGTTCATGCGACATTATAATGCGACATTTAGACTTTACAGATTTATCACACAGGTTTTTAGAAGACAAATTACATGAACAATATTATTGTGTGTCTAATATTAGAAATCCGTATTCTAGATTAGTTTCAATCTATCACATATATTGTCATCATCAAAAAAGAGAACCAAATGATTTTAGGAATTGGGTAATCAAAAAATTGCGAGAAGAGGTTGAGTTCCCAATTCAAACTTTAAATTATCAGATTAATTTATCAAAAATATATTCTTCTTGTAATAGATTTCCTGATTATTTAATAAGACAAGAATTTCTTGAAGAGGATATTAGAAATTTATGGTTTATAAAAGAAAATATGTCTGAAGAATTAGAAATTATAATTCAAGATAACATTGTAAATAACGGGTATTTAACTGAATTTGGAAAAAGGAACCCTTGGCAAGAATATTATAATAATTCATTGTCAAACTACGTTTATAACTTTTTAGAAAAAGATTTTCAATTATTTGGATACGACAAAAACTCTTGGAAAAATGGCACACCCTAATGTACATGCAAAATCATCCGCCAAAAAATTTGGTGGAAAACCAGAAGATTACATCCATTTACATGAATGGTTAGATGAGACCAAAGGATGGTTTGGAGATTCTTTACACAGAATGTTTAGACATCATAGTGAAGGTATTTTTGAGATGGAAAAACGTTTTGGTACTGAATTCCTTAATAGTGATGGTAAAATAGTTTACACCAGATATGTTGGAGAACAACATGTTAAAGAAGATTGTAACAACTATATTCCGTCAGCTAAAGAATGGGTTAATAACATATCAACCAACCAAAGACCTCAATGGATGACCAGAACACTTAAACTTGAAGACTAATATTTATTATTATGAAAAGAAAAAAAGTGAATTCATTTAATATATTAACCCCTGAGGATAAACAATACCTTAGAAGAGTTTGTAGATACCTCGCATCACTTGGAATGCAAGACGGAAGTATTGAGATGGATATTGACAATAGCGCCGATTTTGATTTTAATGACATAGATTGGGAACATGAGGGTAGTCATTTTTCAAACAATTATAGTGCCGAAGTACCTGATGGTTTAGTACCAATATTGAAAAAAATAGGAGATTATATTCAAGAAAATGGAATATTCCAAGTACCTGATGAAGAAGATTTAAATTACGAAAGAATTGATTTTGATATTGATTGTGAAAAATCAGAAATATCAGTAAATCATTGGTGGACATTTTATCAAAGAGGTGATGGTAATAGTGTTGAATGGGATAGTGAAGAAGGAAAAGATATTTTTGAGGAATGGGAAAAAGATGGAGTTCTTGATGACCTTGAGGTTCCAAATGACGGCATATTAACTGTAAAATATAATGGTTCAGGTGACTCAGGATATATTGAAAGTAGTTTTGAAGAAAACGGTGATGGAGTACCTACTTCAATAGAGGATTGGTGTTATAGACAACTTGAAAATAACTTTGGTGGGTGGGAAATTAATGAAGGTTCAGATGGCGAATTTATATTTAACTTCCATGAAATGACGATTGAATTAAATCACACCTATAATGTAGAGGAAAACGCTCACGATACCATCTACGAAGAAAGTTTTGCAGAGTAACTTTTTTTTATTATCTTTGTAATATATTGGTTCGGTAGCTCAGCTGGATAGAGCACAAACCTTCTAAGTTTGGGGTCAAAGGTTCGAATCCTTTCCGAATCACAAGGTCATATCTTCAGGTACCCATACAGCGGTGAGATGGGTTAAATAAGATACAATTTCTCGGCGCTGGAAGTAGAATGCCTGTCTGATGTGATTATGCCCCGATGGTGAAATGGTAGACACTCAAGTCTTAGGAACTTGTGACGTAAGTCGTGTCGGTTCGAGTCCGACTTGGGGTACACTTGATACTTTAATAAAAAGGTATATATTTATAATAACATGAACACTACAATGCGTCATATAGTCTTTAGTAAACAACAAGAAATTTGTTGGTATGAGATTATGCCTTGTAGTTCAGACGTGTAAATGATTTGGTAATTCCTGAAGAGAGTTATATATACAGACCCTGAACGACAGAAATGAAGTTCGGGGTTTTTTTATTTTTGGTTCTTTGAAATATTGGTTGTAAATTTGCTAAATGCTCGGTTCGACTATCGGTTAGGTCATCAGGTTTTCATCCTGAAAAGACGGGTTCGATTCCCGTACCGAGTACAAGATGATGGCATAAGAGAGGACGAATTCCGAAAGGATAAGGTTACTAATCCCTGCCGTAAACGCATTGAGAGAGTCAATGGTGTCATCATTTATAGTCCTTTAGCTCAGTTGGAAGAGCACTTGGTTTACATCCAAGGTGTCGTAGGTTCGATTCCTACAGGGACTACAAAAAATGACAAAGTCGGAAGTAAAACCCGTCCAAAGTCGGAAGTAAAAACAAGACAAAATCGGAAGTTATGAAATATATTTTTAGAGGTCATATTGTGTTTGAGTACAAACCAGATGAAAAAAGAGATAAAGTGGTTCAAGGTAAGATTCATGATGCAATTCCTGCATTTGATTTTTGTCATATGATTCCTGAGGATTATAGATTGTTAGGAGAGTTTTTTAACACAGTTTATAGGCATACTCAAGGAGAAGATGTACCTTTGGAAGATATTGAAGTGAATTAATGGTGACGTAGCTCAGTTGGTAGAGCACTTGCCTGAAGAGCAAGGTGTCGTCAGTTCGATTCTGACCGTTACCACAACAGACCTTGTAGCTCAGTTGGTAGAGCACTAAACTTTTAATTTAGGAGTCCCGAGTTCGAGTCTCGGCGGGGTCACAAAAAATGTATATTATGAAAGCAATACTTGAATTTAACTTACCTGATGACCAACAAGATTTTGATTTGGCAAATAGTGGTCTCAAATTTTGGAGTGTACTATGGGAATTGGACCAGTCTTTGAGGTCTAAGACAAAATACGCGTCTGATGATTTACCAAAAGATAAGTATGATGCTTATCAAGAAATAAGGGAAGAACTCCGTGAACTAATGTCAAACAATAACATCAGTTTTGACATGGTTCATTAGAAAAATATAATAAATAATTAAAATTATGGCAACATTAGAAACACAATATAAAAACTTTCTTTTAGATAATCCTGATTCAAAGTTTACCTTTGAGGAATGGAAAGAATGGTTTGGAAAACAACTGGTAGAATCCATTAAAAATATGGAAAGAACATTTAATAGTGATGACTTGTCTTGGATTGCATTCAGTTTATTAGAATATAGTCGCTCAATGGATTATGAAGGTGATTTAAGTGATTGTGGTAATGAAATTGGTCATACAGTTGGACTTAAATATAAAAATATGACTGAGGGTGAGATTGAAGATTTTATCACAGGAATAAGACATGGGATTTCATTAACAAATGGAACCCATTAAAATAAGGTCAGTTGGCCGAGTGGCTTAGGCGATAGTCTGCAAAACTATTTACACAGGTTCGAATCCTGTACTGACCTCATGAGAAAAAAACAAATAGACCAAATGGTCAAGGCAATTAAAAAGGTGACGAAGAAAGCCTGTAAGAATAAGAAATCTGCTCGTAAGTTTCTTGTTAAGGCTGGAATTATAAAAAAATAATGCGTGTGTAGCTCAATTGGTAGAGCACTAGTCTCCAAAACTAGGAGTTTCAGGTTCGAGTCCTGACATGCGTGCAGAGGTTGATTGGGGAATGATACAGGTTAGCCTGTTGGTGGAGCTCAAAAAGCATTGGCCGACTGTATCGGAGTTGAAACCAACGTTAGTAATGCCAATCATAAAAGGAGTTGTCCACTCGACCATCTTCTCCTTTCCTGTTTTTTGGGAGTATTGCCTAGTGGCAATGGCAGGACACTGTAAATGTCCCCTCTTTTGAGTTCGTTGGTTCGAGTCCAGCTACTCCCACAAAACTTACCTCAGGCGGTGAAACCGTGTGATGGCCGATGAATGAAAGTGACGCACTTAATGGCCGTGGCCCGTAAGGGGATAAAACATTCATATGGTAGGTTTTTGGGACCCTTAGCTCAGTCGGTTAGAGCAAATGACTCATAATCATTAGGTCCACGGTTCGAGCCCGTGAGGGTCCACAATTTTATCCTCTGGTGTAACGGTAACACAATTGGTTTTGGTCCAATTATTTAAGGTTCGAATCCTTAGGGGATAACTTCGGTTCCATAGTTTAATGGAAAAACATTTCGCTACGGACGAAAAGAGTTGGGGTTCGAATCCCTATGGGACCTCAAAATTGCGGTGTAGTTCAGTGGTAGAACACTTGATTCATATCCAAGTCGTCAGAAGTTCAATTCTTCTCACCGCAACACATGGTGGCTATAGCCTAATGGTAGGGCGGAAGCTTGTGGCGCTTCATGTGAGAGTTCGATTCTCTCTAGTCACACAATGAGGTAGAGAAGGATTCAGTAGAAACTGATGCGGCCGTCGCACAATATCGGGGTTGGAGCACAGGGCTCCTATACGTGATGTAACCCGAGGCCAAACCCCTTTTGGGTGCTTCTACCTTATTTTATTGGAGTATAGCTCAGTTGGTTAGAGCGTCATCCTGATACGGTGAATGTCGGTGGTTCGAGTCCACCTACTCCAACAATGGAGAGTTGGGAGAGAGGTTTAATCCAATAGTTTGCTAAACTGTCGTACTCCTAAAGGGTACCGCTGGTTCAAATCCAGCACTCTCCGCAAAATAATTTAACCTATAAATTGACTAATTAGATAAGTTTTTATATATTTATAGTCTTATAAGTTATTAAACATTAACCTAAAAAAAAAAGAACATGAAAAAAATCCTAGCTATCTTGTCAATCATTGCATTGGCATCTTGCGGAACAGGAACATCAACTGAAGTAAAAACTGATTCAACTGCTGTTGTAGCTGATTCAACTAAAGTAGATTCTACAGTTATTTCTGTAGACCCAGCAAAAGCTGAAACTCCTAAGGCAGAAGAAGTTAAATAATATAACTTTCTGTAAAAAAATTAACCCACCAATTGGTGGGTTTTTTTATTTTAATAACTTTTTAATTTTTTCTATATTTTCATAAACTTTCTTCTTTTTTCTTTCTTCCTCTTCTTTGTTTTCTTTTCTAAATAAGTCTCCGATTTTTTTGAATGGTGCAACAATTGCATCTTTAACCCAAGGGTCAACTTTTTCACCAGTATATCCCCACCTTTTTTGTTTTAATTCACCTGTATCTTTATCATATTTGTCTTTGAATATGGTCAGTGGTGCGGTTAGAATTGCTCCCATTAATGGGTCTGAAAATGTAGGGTCTTTTGTTCTTGTTCCTTTATTATCTTTTACTTTGTCATTACCAACATAATATTCAATAGTTATTTGATTTTTACAAGAGCTATTGTATTTGGTTGTTACGATTCCTGAAACAGGGCTTTTTATTTTTGTGTTTGAGTCCTTTGGTATCGTTAAAATACCTAAATACTCTTTGATATCTTTACCCAAATTAATATCTCCTTTTTTTAATCTAATTTTGGTTCTATTGGTGTCAAATTTACTAACTTCAACATCAGTATCGGTTTTACCTAAAAGGGTTCCATCACTTATTTGTTGTCCGTTTTTAACCGCTAATTGTGAAATATTACAGAATTGTAAATAAAATCTTTCTTTACCTTTAGTCGTTTGTTCTTTAATACCCGCCCCTGCTTGAAGTTGGGATACTAATGGGCCTGCAATATTGTTTACAAATGTTGCATCGTTTGTTTTAAAGTCTAAATTTGCTTTTGGTGTTGATGTAGTTGTTCCTGACATTGAAGTGGAACCCGAACCAGTAATTGTTCCACCACCACATTTTAAACTACCATCAGCATTTAAAAACTCAGTAATTTCGTGACCAGTTTCAACTCCAATGTGTACATGGTCATAATTTACGGATTTAGGTGATTTCATTACATACCCAAGAAATTGTCCACATTGAATATTATCTCCTTGTTTTACACTTACGGTTGTCAAATGAGTATAATAAACGTCAGGAAGGTTATTTTCACTATCTACAGTAAATCCGTACCCATATAATCTCTTACCTTCAGTTTCAATAACATCTGTACCGTTATCTTTCAAAGTAATTACCTTACCTGAGGCAATTGCATAAACAGGAGTATTTGGTGCTGCCGCTATATCCCAAGCGTTTCCACTTTGCCAACCTGATTGACCAGCATGTGCTCCACTGGCAGGTATTTTTACTTGAGTTCCACCAAGTAATTCATTACTTGTTGCGGATGCTTCGTTAACAAATGACTTGTTTTCATTAAGAATTTTATCAAATGACTTAAGTATTCTTTTAACATTATTTGATTCCTCTTTGATGCCAACACTTGATTTAAGTTGAGATATAATCGGGTTGGCTATATTATTAATGAATGTGGTATCGTTTGTTTTAAAATCTAAGTTTCCTTTTGGTGCGGTTGTACCTGACGTTGAACTTGATGTTGGAACTGATGTTGAACTTGATGTTGGAACTGGTCCTGTTAAATTAACACCCGATTTATTTATATAATCCATTGGGTCAACATATTGACCATCTTTTTTAAGAGTAAAATGTAAATGTCTTCCGTCGCTTCTACCACGTCCTGGGTCACCTGCACCTCCACCACTAATTGCAATAACATCCCCTTGTTTAACTTGTTGACCAGAAGTAACATTTATTTTTTGTAAATGACAAAATCCTGTTCTATATCCATCGGCATGGTCAATAACAATTGTACCACCACATGGGTATTCGTCAGCGGCAACTGTTACAACAACACCATCAGCAGGCGCTTTAACTTCCGCAGCATTTGCTGCCAAATCAACACCATTATGCAATTTACCCCACCTTTGTCCAAATCCTGAACCAGCAGATGTTTGGTCTAATGGTGAATTAATGGCGGCTTCATTAACAAATGATTTATTCTCATTAAGAATTTTATCAAATGATTCAAGTATTTTTTTAATGTCTGTGCTCCTCATATGTTATATAAATACAACAATTTGAAATAAAAAAACCGAGCGAACTCGGTTTATCTATTAGATGAATAACTTAATACTTTTTTTCCTGTAGGTTGAACTATATTTGTTGGTTCTTTACTTAATGGTTCAGGTTGAACTTCTTCTAAGACTTTAGTCTCCACTTCATTTAATTGAACTTTTTTTGGTTTGGGTTTCTTTTCCTCAACTAATCCAAATTTGAACCATTTGTACCATACCCTTTCGTGGGCGTAATATAAAAATGGTTTGAAAATTAATTCAATAAAACCAAAAGCGGTTCCAAATCTAATATCTCCTGTTGCCCACCACATGGCAAAAAATCCGATTAATGTACTGATAATTCTATAACTAATTGTTTTAGCTAAATGTCTTTTTGGTGATACTTTATAACTCATACGATTTAATATCTGGGATTCCACCTATTGGTTCAAATCCACCGTCTCTAATGAAGTTTATTCCAACAGCCCGTTGGATTGGGTTTTCAGGGTCCATATCGTTTAAAACGACTCTTGTACCTCTTCCACAGTCCATAACAATTTGATGATATTTTACACCAAGAGTTTCAAGCTCTTGTTTGGTCATCAACTCATAACTTGAAGGACGTGCTGTAGTTATAATTATCACCGACCCTGAATTGTAATGGTTATTTACGTAATCAATTACATCTTGAATGGGTGTTAATACTGCTGTGGCTAATTCATTAAATTTACGATACTTCACAATTGTACCGTCTATATCCACAAATAATGTGGGGTTTTTTGTTACTTTACTCATAATGCTTTTAAATTATAGGTCAGAGGTTGGTGGGTATTACCTAGGAGCTAGCTTCCGTTTACCACTGCAGATGGCTACACCAACTTGACCCTGTTTTGAAACTTAAGACTTTTTACACTCTTCCATCTCAATTCTGTTTTTTAAATCTAATTCAAGAATTTTATTTTTCCACTCTTTCCAAATTTCAAAATCTTGTAAATCTTGAATTGTCTTTTCATGAAGTAGGACAAACCCCTCAGGAGCAACTCCTACATACCTTCCTTCAACTATCTTATTTATATCTATCATCTTTATTCATTTTATCTCCCAACCAAAATGCGCCCCCTGCAATTGCTAAAATTATTATTACAATAGAAACAAGCCCTATTATTAAATTAAATACCTGATGTAGTATTGTCATCATTTAATAGTTTTATGATTTTATCTTTTAATCCTGTTTGTTTAATCCCTTCACTACTTTTTGGTGTGAGTACAAAATTGGTCAAACCCCAATCCATTTCCATTTCACCCCAACTCTCGTGAGTCTGTGGTATTCCCATATTCAAATCATCTACTGCAACCCATTCTGTGACCTCTGGATGGTCTTTAAGGTATTGAAGTATCTCTAAGGACCTTGACTGTTCTAAATTCCACTGACGAGACCATGGGAAGTTTTTAGGTTCTTGAAATTGACCTAACTTTTTGGTAAATCCGATTGGTTTTTTTGAGATTCCTTGGGATAAATAATACCCACCTAATTCTTCTAAAGTTGCATGAAATCTCCAATCAGAAGATACTACAATCTCTGCTCCTGTTTCTTCTAAAATTTCATTTAAAATTTTAATAGATTTCTTATCAAAATCATCAAATCTTACATCAACTGGCGCTTCGCTGAGTAAATTACTTGACTCAGGATTTGCGGAGCGATATTTCGCCCATTTTTTTGTACGACCCCCCCAATTATTTGATAAACAGATTACTCCATCATTATCTAAAAATATGACTTTCATAGTCTACAAAGATAAATAAATTATCTTTCATATCCAAATAAATCAAAATGGTCCGAAGAAATATTATAAATGATTTCTTTAATATGTGGTGTTAGATACTCATCAGGGTTAAGTTGGTTATAACTTTTGTTTATTTTTTTATCGCAAAAGTTTTTTAAAACACCAGAACTGGTTAAATCAGAATCTCTGATAAATGGTATTTTTATTATGTCGTCATATAGATTTTCAGTTCTGATTAAATAATTGGGCATTCTATCTTTAAAAAAAGATGAAAATTTGAATATAGGTAAGATAGTGTTTTTTACGATTCTTTCATCTATAAATTTTTCAAAATTATCAACACTTAGGTTTTTTGCATCACTTTGATACTGATACAGTGATAGTGCTCTATAATAAGGATTTCTTATTGCACAGATAAATAATAATTCATCATGATTCGGGGGAAAAATTGTATTATGTCCAAAATGAGTTGTTTGATTTGGTATTATCTTATGAATTTGATTAGTTTCTGTATCCATTACAACGGACGAAAATTCAAAATAACCTAATACCCATGATATTAAATTAGTTGCACATTTGGGAGGTAACCACACAAATGTTTTATGTTTTTCTGATATTGTATAAGTTTGCATTTTCATTTAAATAAGTATTTATGTTAATTAAGATAGGTCAAACGACATAAATTTTAAACGTTAAAATATGACAGATGGTGACAAACAGAAAAACGTGGAGAAGAACGTTTCAAGACAATCTCTCTCAAATATTTTTAATGCTGGCATTGTTTTTCAATCCTTTTGGGTTCGATGCCGTTCAGTATTCCCTAATATTACTGACAGGAAGTTTATGGAAAGCGAACTTCGTTTTGTATTGTATTGCGGGGCTTTTCTTTGGATTGTATATCTACTTTCGCAAATTATCTAAAGAGCTTTGAGCTCACCTGATTTGAATGCTTCAAAATTAGGACCTTTAACTAATAAGAAGTCCTTACCTACTTTTCTATAATTTAAAATTCCTGCATTTTTGGCTGCCGAAAAGAATGTTGCAAACTGACCTCTCCAATTAACCGAAGGGTAGAATTTATCACTTCCTGAATGGGAATACAATTTTTTACCGTCAACAACTTTAGAATCAAGTTTACCTATATTTTCCAAGAAATCTAACTTAGTACCGATTTCACCTTTGTCTAAATAATCAACTAATTTTTTAATTAATCCTTTGTTTTTACTAAACTTATATCCACCGTAAGATGCATTCCAAACTTTTGATGTCCCAACGACTTTTTGTGTAAGTTTTGGATTAGTTACGATGTGGTCCAATACTCTATGTGCAATGTGTCTTCTAACACCTTCAGCGGTTTCTGCAGGAGTTTTACCAAGATAGTATGTTGAATCAATTCCCCACTCCTCAAGACCAAGGTCCTGAATGTCATCTCCTCTTATATCATCATCACCCATAAATCCTATACTAGCGATGAAATTTTTTTCATCTTTAGATTTATATGTGACAAAAATTCTATATCCATCAATTAATTTATTCTCATTATCTGAGTCTAAAGATATGGTTAAAATACCTTCCGTATGACCAAAATCTGAATTAGATAAATTTTGAAATCCTCTAACAAGTGTTGATAAAGTATAAGTTGAATTTAAGTAGTTTTTTTTATCTGCAGAAGTTTCACCTACAGAATTAAATGCTTCTGTTAAAAACTTATCAGTCATTGACCCCGCAAATATTCTATAATCTGCCTTTATTGCGTCAATCATTTCATCAAACGCATATTCAAATATTTCAATCTCCCTTTGACCCATTGGTGAATCTTGGGAGTCCCAATATCTTGGTTCTCCACCATCATCAAAATGAATTGCAACTTTTGAGTACTTTTTGTTTGTGGACTTGGCTTTATTAATTATGAAATATAATCCTTGACGACCTGCGGTGTATCTATTAAAATGTCCTGAGTCTTTTGATGATACACACCATTTTGTATTTGAACCGTATTTACAAGATGCTTGCTCAGTTTTTGGTTGAATAACTACAAAGTCACCTTTTTCGTAAATCTTTTTTGCTTGTCCTTCTAATTCTTTATCCTTGTTTTTGGTTCTTACAAAATTGACTACACTTTCAAGTTCATTTAAGGATACGTATTGATTTATATCTTTTTTAGGAAATTGACTTGAATATTTATCAAAATCTTTGACCAATTCTACAATATATTCAACATCATCATCAAAATTTTCCGATTCAGGGTCTACATTTTTAAGTACCCAATCTGTGTATTTGTGATTAAAGTCTACCAAATCGGAAATATTCAAAATAAAGTCTAACCCAGTACCACCCTCAAACTTGTTGGCATATTTTTTCTTTAAATCTTCTTTTCTGCCTTCTGTTAATAAGATACCCATGAATTTCATATTCATAAATACCTTTTATTTCCAAAACAATTGGATTCCAAGAATAACAAAACTTAATAAAAGACAAACCGATGTTTTAAGGGTAACAGGTTCTTTTAACATAAACCAAGACATAATGCTAAAAACAATAACTCCAAGACAAAATCCAATGATTCTATTTGGCCAAGTTTGACCATCCCATAAATTAACCATTTGTCTGCTAGCTAAAATAACGTAATAACTAATTGGAATACCAATCAGTGTCATCATAAATGGATTCTCTTTAATCCATTTATTCCACAAGTGTCCTTGTAATTGATAAAAAGTGAAAATTTGGGATATTGTATATATAAAAAAAATAAATAACCCGATAAATAATTTGTTCATTGTCACAAATATAGTAAAAATTTGTGACAAAAAAACCCCATCCGAAGATGAGGGTTTAATATTATAATGATATATTTTCCTTCAAATAGTCACACATATAGTCTTGACAAGTCTTTGGTCTAATTTCGTAAATTGAACATGCTTTGATTTGTGTATTATAAAAAATACACGGTTTTTTCATACTTGAAAAGTTAATTTTTAAAGCAGGATATGAGTTAGGATTTTGCCAAGTTGACTTATTTGGAAAAATAGTTTTACCTTTTTCGTAACTATAAAAAATTTCATCAAATTCAAATTCACGACCAAATTTTTCATTCAATTTAGTTAAGAATTCTTCGGAATCAGCATGTGGACCAATAATGAAATCACGGTCTTCAATTGAGCAACAACTACCGTGATAGCCTGGACTACCCCAACATTTGTTACTACATATATCGCATATTTTACTCATAATTTAAAAAAAATGGTAATCTTTTCAGATTACCAAGTGGTGGACCCGAGCGGAGTCGAACCGCTGTGTTTCCTGCTCAACAATAAGTGACTACATGTTTAGTACAACATTGTTTCTCAATGTTACGAAATATCAGGTCTGATGTATGTGAGAAACCTACCTGCAAACAACTTGGTCTCAGAATTATTTTAAAGGAGCTCTGACCTGTGACCCCTATAGTGGACTTCTGTTCCTAGGTTATATGTCCTAACCGACCCGAGACTGTTCTGTACTAATTAAGCACCAACAGTAACAGCTTCTCTAGTTAAACCTAAAGCAGCCATTTTAGCAAAAGTATTGCCATTTGAATTTTTTCACCATGGATTTAAGTCATAGATGAATTCTGACTACATGCCACCTACCCCTGACACCTGAAATCAAATCCAAGGCGGGCCCATATTTTAAAGAACTGAAACAAAGGTAAGTATAAATATGTTATTTTCCAAACAAATGTGGGTAGTATTCCTCATAGAAAGGAAATATATCGTCATCTTTTGTGACTTCTACAACACCAATACCTAAATAAGTCCCTTTAACTGAATCATATTGGTCGGTAAATTCGTAAGTTTTTCTGTGTTTCTTTTTGATGTCATCCCATGCCATTTTTGATGGTACGGAAGATTGACTGATAATATCGTGAAATATAATATACTTGGCACCTAAATTTAGTGCTCGTTGATAATCTTCTTTAATGCACCAATATAGGTGACATCCATCAATAAAAACACAATCAATGTGAGGTTCTGGTTTATGTATTTTTGGTCCTATATTATAAAACAAATACACGTCGTTAGAATCATTTTGTAAATAAGTGAATCTGTTTCCTGTAAATTTATTTTGATATGTATCTAATATTTCTGAGGCGTCAATAAAATCATTTGCAAATGATTCAATATATGGATTGTTTGTTCTTAGAACTTCATTCATTATTATAAAAGTCCCACCCCACCTTACACCAATCTCAAAATAAGAATTAATTTCTTTGTCCCTGAGGTATGTAATTAACTTACTTAATTGATTTGGGTATTGCCAAAACTTGATTCCCCAACCCATATTAGGTTCAAATTCTTTCGGCATTTCAAACAACTGCTCGTCATTCATTCCAAACGTAGGCAAAATATTTTCAATCTCTTCTTGAGTTGAATTTTTCCAGTCAAAGTCTTTGACAGACTGGATTGCCTCTTCAATTGTTTTCATGTGAAAAATATAGAATATTTTAAGTATTTATAAACAATATGGCATCATACGATACTTTTATGGCTTTGAAGGATTACGTTAGAGGTAAAATTCAAAAAGGGGAATTAGAAGATTCTGACTCAGACATCTATCATGTTAGAGAAGATAGGTCTAACCGTGGACAAAGTGTTGTTAAACTAGGGTTTAACGATAAGAAATTTTGGGACAGAGTAGGTTTACACGAAGATGATGTTTGGTTTATGAAAATGATTAATTCGTATTATTCAGATTATGACTTTATTGATTCGTCTAGTGTTAAAGAGGACTTTGAAAATGGGTACATCATTTTTTATGAATTAAATGAGGACAATATTGAAAAGTTAAAACAAATATCAAGATACATTTTCCCAAAAAAGTTTGATTTGGAAAATGATGAGTTCAGGTCAGATTTATCAAAAAAATTATTATCCTCATTTAAAAATGAAACCCAAGATATTCTTGACGATTATCATACCGAAAAAAATAGGGAAATGACCCAAGTTGCTCAAGAAAGAATTGAAAAAGAGTTAAATGACTATTTTAATGATTTTGGATTTACCTATGTTGCTGATGACGAATTTACAACAACTATTGCAAATCTTGTAATGTGGTATATTAAGGAAAATATGGTACATGTACCAATTGCGGAATTACTACCTAAAATTTTCAGTTCAAGTAAATCTTCAATAGGTGGATGGCAAGAGAATAGTTATGAATATCAAGATTCTGAAAAATTTGATAGTGATTCATTCAACAATTATGTTGGACGTAAATTAGATGATATAATTGAAAAGATTGAAGATGGTGGAAACGGTGATTTCAGTATGCAAGAATATCTTGATATGGTAGATAGGGTTGGCAAGAAATTTGAAGTTGGTAAATGGCACACTTTACCTAAAAAGAAAGATGTTAGATTTTATATTGAAAATTTTGAAATGAACCCAAATAAGGTTATTGTTAAACTTTCAAAAGAGTTAAAACAAAGAACATTGAAATTGACTGAGGAGAATTTCTATTATCTACTTTATCAGCCCACATTATTTAATTTGGAAGAAATCTAATTTTTTCTTATCTTTGTGTTTATGACACAAAATCTACAATTACTTAAAGACGTTCTAAGTGTTCCAACTAAAACGTATCAGGAAGACCTTATGGTTGAATTCCTAAAAAATTGGTTGACTGAAAACAATATTGAATTCTATGTTGATGAATTCAAGAACGTTTATGCCACCAAGCAGGAATCACCATTAATTGCTCCTGACTTTTATTTCCCGTGTGTGATTTCACATACAGATACTGTTCACGAAATTGATACAATCAATATTGCGGAAGAATACCTTCCAAATGCTCAAGGAGAAACAAAGTTATCCTATAAAGCATATAATGACTTCGGTCACGCGACAGGTATTGGTGGTGATGACAAATGTGGTGTTTTTGGATGTTTAACTTTATTGAAAGAATTACCATATTTGAAAGCGGCATTTTTCGTATCGGAAGAAACTGGTTGTCACGGGTCCAAAAAAGCTAACGAAGAATTTTTCCAAAATGTCGGTTATGCAATTCAATTTGACGCCCCTGAAAACTGGATGATTACTGAAAAATGTTTTGGTCAAATATTATTTGATAGAGATTCTGAATTCTTCAGTACTGTTGATGAAATCTTAACAGAAGGTATGGACAATGAACGTATGCAATATATGGTTCATCCGTATACTGACGTTTATTCATTAAGAGGTAAGTTTGATTTTTCTTGTATTAATTTCTCAATCGGATATTACAACTATCATACAAAAAATGAATATGTCGTTGTTGAAGATGTTTTCAACGGAATCAGTATGGGTAAAAAAATGATTGAAAAATTAGGGTATAAATTACACTATAAAGAGGCTAAAATTTATAACCAACAGAGTAGATTTATTTTTTAAATAAACTCTTCTAGTTTATCTAAATGTCTTTTAACAAAAGGATGGTCTTGGATGTCAGTAAATTCAACACCATCCTTTTTCATGCGGATAATATCCATTACTAAACGTTGGATGTAGGCTTTTACTAAATTACTTGAATATTGGTAATTTTCAATATGTTGAGCTAATCTGAAATTTTGTTTCGCTTCTTTAATTGGGATACCTAAATCTAATATCATTTTCGCCACTTCTTTTTTTGCTGATGTGTCAGCATCCATTTCCATGTTCCAGTATTGTTCTGAAAGTTCTTCAAAATCTTCTAAATCCATATCGGTTAATGGATTTTCCATTTGAAGTGTTGTCATTTGGTCTTCATGCCTTAATTCGTGGAAAATTGTGTAAATGAAATCACCAATAGAACTCATAGTCATTGGTGAACAAATTATCACTTGTTTTTTAGTTCTAACACCTGAAAACCCTGTTGAACAGGAATTTAAAAATTTTACGGTGTACCCCCTATCTTGAATGTATGACTTAATGTAATGTTTTATTCTATTAAGTAACTCAGAATCAATTCCGTTACCTAAAGAGTCTATGACTCTGTCTAGATTAGATTGAGTTTGTTCTTCAGTTAAAATTTTTCTTATTAAGTCTCTCACTTTTATAAATACAAAAAAAGGGGGATTTCTCCCCCTTTTATTTATTTACCTTTCTTCACAATTTTAATCTCCTCATTTTCAACCTTGATGTTGTAGGATTTACCTTCAATCATCTTACCTGTTAAAACTTCTTCAGACAACAAATCCTCAACTTTGTCTTGTATTGCTCTTTTCAAAGGTCGAGCTCCGTATAACTCATCAAATCCAATTTTAGCTAAGTATTCAACCAAAGTCTCATCATAAGAAATTCCGTATTTCATATCTTTCAAACGAGTTACTAATTTCTTCAATTCAATATCAGTTATTTTCTTGATGTCTTCAGGAGTTAAAGAATTGAATACAATTGTATCATCAATACGGTTCAAGAACTCAGGAGAGAAGAAATTTTTCATCTCTTTCATTAATACTTGTTTCTTAGCCTCATCATTACTGTAAGAGTTAGAGGAAAAACCAATACCTGTACCGAAGTCTTGTAATTTTTTAACACCTAAGTTTGATGTTAAGATGATTAAGGTATTCTTGAAGTTAATCTTACGACCTAAACTATCTGTTACGTGACCATCATCTAAGATTTGAAGTAACACAGTGAATACGTCTTTGTGAGCCTTTTCAACCTCATCAAATAAAATAACAGAATATGGTTTATTCTTAACCTTTTCAGTCAACTGACCACCTTCTTCATATCCAACATAACCTGGAGGAGCTCCCACCAATTTAAATACAGTATGTTTCTCTTGGTATTCAGACATATCCACACGGATAAGTGAATCTTCAGAGCCAAACATTTCTTTTGCTAATTGTTTGGCCAAGTGAGTCTTACCAACACCTGTTGAACCAAGAAATACAAATGAACCAATTGGACGGTTCGGGTCTTTAATACCCAATCTGTTTCTTTTGATTGCTTTCGCAATTTTAACAACCGCAGCATCTTGACCAATAACCTTACCGATTAATTCTTTATCCAAGTTGATTAATGCTTTTGCATCATCAACACTCATTTTATTAACAGGGATTTTAGTCATATTGGAAACCACATCATAAACATCCTCAAGAGAAATGATTTGTTTGTCTTTTTGAAGTTCGTCTTCAAACTTTCTTTTTTCTATTTCAAGTTTGTCTAATAACTTTTTTTCCTTATCTCTTAACTGAGCAGCTTGTTCGTAGTTTTGTTTCTTAACAACATCAACTTTTTGTTCACGAATTTCTGCAGCTTTCTTCTTCAATTCTTCAATTGCTTCGGGTACCTTTAGTTCAGTTTGCATACGAGCTCCAACCTCATCCATAATATCAAACGCCTTATCAGGGAATTCTCTATCTGTAATATAACGGTCAGCTAATTTTACACAAGATTCAATAACCTCGTCTGAATAGACAACTTTATGGAAGCTTTCATATTTCTCACGAATGTTCTTTAGGATTTGAATTGTCTCCACCACAGAAGATGGTTCAACCATAACCTTTTGGAATCTACGCTCAAGAGCTCCATCCTTTTCAATATTTTTTCTGAATTCATCCAATGTGGTAGCACCAATACATTGAAGTTCACCGCGAGATAATGCGGGTTTAAAGATATTAGAACCATCCATTGAACCAGCTGAGTTACCAGAACCCACCAAGGTATGAATCTCATCAATGAATACAATGATGTTTGGATTAGCATGAAGTTCTTCAATAATCACCTTCATTCTTTCTTCAAACTGACCACGGTATTTTGTACCAGCAACCACTGAAGTCAAATCAAGGTTTACGATTCTTTTATCAACTAAATTACGAGGACATTCCCCGCTTACAATTTTCATTGCCAAACCATCTACAATTGCAGTCTTACCACAACCAGGTTCACCAATAATAATTGGGTTATTCTTTTTTCTACGAGATAGAATTTGAGCGATTCTTAAAATCTCTCTGTCACGTCCGATGACAGGGTCTAATTTACCTTCAGCGGCAAGTTTATTTAAATCTCTACTGAAGTTGTCCAAGACAGGAGTATTGCTGTCAGAAGACTGTTTTTGTTTTTTACTCATTTTGTCGTCGTCGTCCATGATATCGTGCATAATTAAATAATTTTTACAAAGATGTGTCAAATTTCATACACCGCCAAATAATTTGACAAATTGTCAGGATTTATTTTTTTTATATGTCATAATGACATATTGTTAAGAAAAGAACTGAAATAATTACAGGTAAGTTTCAGCGGCATCAAACTTGATTATTACAAATATAAATAATAAATTTTAAAAAACTAAAAAATTATGATTTACAGAAATGCAAATGATTTATTTGACAAATTCTTTGGAGAAATTCCGACTTATCCGTATTATAAAAAAACTACAACAAGTGATACAGATGATAAGTATGAAGTTGATTACACAAATGACGGAGCGTATCTTTTCTTTGAAGCGCCAGGATTTAATAAAACAAATCTAAAAGTAGAAATGGAAGACGGTGTTCTACACATTGAAGGAGAAAGAACATATAAAATGAAAGGAGAATCAAGAACCAAATCAATATCTAAGAAATTTACTATTGGTGATGGTTATAATCCTGAGTCTGTAGAGGCAACAATAGAAGACGGTCTTTTAACCGTATTTGTTCCAAACTTCAAAAAACAAGAGAAGAAAAGAATTAGTATTCTATAATTAAATTCCGTGGATTTACAAACCCTCATCATTTTGGTGGGGGTTTTGTATTTATATTATATGAAACCATTTGAAAAATTTTTGGAGAGTAGTTTAACCTTAAGAGAACTTTTGGATAATTATCTTGAGTTAAGAACTCATTTACAAGAGGAGGGATTTAGTCAAGAACAATTGGAGAGGGTTATGAACCCTACGTTTAAGATGATGACATTACGTGAAAAGTTCATTAACAAGAAAAATGCTTTATTTAAACAAATTAAGGATTATGGTTTTGAAATACACCAGGGTGAGTTAACTGAATACATCCAACCGTTATTAAATAAAATTGATGAATTAACACCTTTAAAAGATGGGAATAACTAAAGAAGAAATCAAAGGAACGAAGATTATCAATGAAATAAAATCTTCAAACATAAAGAAAACTGAATACGATACTGAAACAAGTAAGTTAATTGTTGAGTTTAATAATGGACACAGATACGAATATGAATCAGTTCCACACCAAGCCTACACAGCATTCAGAAAATCCGAATCTCAAGGAAAGTATTTTACAACCGATATTTCAAAAAAGTATAAGTATAAGAAACTGTAGTATTTATTAAGGATGAGTAATTTTCAAAAAATCCTTGATAGTTTTTCCGTTAAAGAAACTTTAAATCCAAAAGTTTGGGAAAACCCTGCAAATCCTAACAAGGCAACAATAATTCCAAAAGTTAGAAAGGCTCTTTTAAAGATTGCTGAGGAATTCATTGATTATCTTGGAGAAGATGTTTTTGTGGAAGATGTTGTATTAACAGGTTCTTTGGCTAACTTCAATTGGTCAGAATTTTCTGATTTTGATTTACACGTACATGTTAATTTACAACAATATGAAGATGATTCAGAACTTTACAAAGAATTATATAATTTAAAGAAACAAATCTTTAATGACAAACATGACATCAAAATCTATGGATACGATGTTGAACTTTATGCCCAAGACACTGAAGAATCACATTATAGTTCAGGTGTGTTCTCAATTATGAATAATGAATGGATTAGTGAGCCAAGTAAAATGAAAAATCAGGTAGACCAAGAAGTTTTAAAACAGAAAATTAAAACTTGGACTGATAAGATTGATTCTGCGATTGAAGATGATGATAATAAAAAATTAGACTTGTTAAAAACCAAATTAAAAGAATATAGAAACTCAGGTCTTGAGAAAGACGGGGAACTTTCTTACGAAAATTTAGTATTCAAATTCTTGAGGAGGTCGGGTCATATTCAAAAATTGTTTGACAGATTAAATAAAACTTTGGATAAAGAGCTGACTGTAGAGAGACAAATTCAAGAAACACTTAAATAATTAGGTATAATCGTATATTTATAAAGAAAAAATAGATGGCTTTAGTAACATATCTTATAGGTTATTGTGGCGGTGGTCCCGCAATATTAGTTGACTTTAATAGTTCATCATTACCAGCGGTTAATGGAAATTACTATTTGACATTCACTGGTGGTACAACACCTGGATGTTATGATATCATTGATAATGCAGAACCTAACACAGGTACTGATACTGTATTAACTATGTCGGTAGATTATACGGATTGTGCAACTTGTTTAGCAGTTGTAACACCAACACCAACGGTAACAAAAACACCAACTCCTACACCAACTAAATCTCAAACACCAACACCAACAGATACTCCAAATGTAACACCAACACAAACTGCAACACCAACAGATACTCCAAATGTGACACCAACACAAACTGCAACACCAACAGATACTCCGTCATCAACTAATACGCCAACACCAAGTATTACGGCATCTCCAACAGATACACCAAATGTAACACCAACAAAAACACCAACACCAAGTGTAACCACTACACAAACGAGAACACCAAATGTAACACCAAGTATTACCGCATCTCCAACTGATACACCAAATGTAACACCAACAAAAACAACAACGCCAACACCAACAAAAACACCACCAATAACACCAACTAACACACCAACACCAAGTGTAACACCATTCTATAGTGGTATTTCGGTAAATGAATTTTATGAATATACTGCGGCTATGTTAGGTTCATTTAGTGGTGGAACATTACCTCCAGGTACAGTTGTTCCTTACGCTCAATATGTAACTGATAATAATGATGGTACTACAACACAAGTAACACAACTAAACGCAATTGCCCTTGGAGGACAATACGGATTAAATAATTAAAAAATATAAATTTTTAGATATGGGAGACTTAAAACCAATAGGAAGCGAAAAACTGACTGGTCAAGAAAAAATGAAAAGAATAATGGAAATCGCAAGATTCAACGAAGTTATTCCTGAAAAAATAAATGAAACTGCCAAAAAAGAATATTCAGTAAATTTAGCGGATGGACATGACTATCAAATTGTTAAAGAAAGACAAGGATATATCATTAAAAAAACTATTTCAGAATCTGATACTGATTACATTGAACCAATGAAAAATAGAAAATACTATTCTTCATATTCTCAAGCATTTAAAAGAATGAATTTACTCGCGGGTGAATTGAATCGTTTAAACGAAAATGAGGAAGGTGTTTCTTTATACGGCGAACAAAAAAAATTCGTTTTAAAAACACCTAAACCAGCACCTGAAGAACTACCTGCACCAGCTGCTGAAGTTCCAATGGAACCTCCTCCAGTTCCTTCACCAGAACTACCTCCTTCTCCAATGGGAGATGATTTACCTCCAGAAGGTGGAGAAGAATTACCTATGGGTGATGACTTAGGAATGGAACCAGGAGATGAAGATATGGGGATGGATTCTGAAGAAGGCCAAGATATGGAAGAAAAAGTAACTTTCAAATCAATTCAAAAACTTACAGGTAAATTGACTCAAAAAATTAGAACATTAGATAACGAAGAAGGAATGACTTCTGAAAATATCAAATATGTTATCAATATGGTTTTATCATCTTTAGATTTAAAAAATTTATCTGAAGAAGATAAAGAAGACATTATGGGTAAATTTGAAGAAGCTGAAGAAAGAGAAGAAGGTTCTGACTTTGGTGGTGAAGAGGAAATGACTGCTGATTTTGAAGGTCCTGAAGGGGATGTTGAAATGAGTGCTGAAGTACCTGCCGAAGGTGAAATGAGAGAAACTCCATCATATGGTGCAATTATGGACCATATTTTCGGTGAATCAAAAGTTGACAAAGTAATTTCAAAATATTTTGAAGTAACAAAAAAAGAAATATTGGAAAACAGAGAAAGAAATGCACAAAAACAAATTCAAAAAATTTCTCAAGTTAAAAGACAAATGAAAGAAGTTGTAAAATTTACTGAAACAATTGAACAAGAATTGGCGTCAAAGAAATTTTTAGAAGAAAATAGAAGTGCTAAAGTTGTTGGAATAACAAACAAAAAAAACTTGGTGTTTGAGAATAAAGGAAGACAAGTAAAAATTTCACCTGAAGGATTTTTAGTATGAGTAAATTAATCTACGTAAATGGTTTAGGGCCTAATTATAAGGGAGACAATCTTTACGAGTTTATATTCTCTGATACTGAAGATGTTTGGGGAGAATCTTGGGAAAGTAAACCATGTAATGGTTATCCTGGACCACCTGAATTAAAATATATTAAAAAAGTAGGAGTTCTGAGAAATACTGATGTAAAGTTGGAATTGATTCAGAACTCCGATTTTTTTTGTATGATAGATGCAATTGATGATGTCGTTGCATTAGCCTGGGAAACTGATGAAGAAGAAAGTCAAAAAAGATTAGTATTTAGATTTGGTACAACAGAACAAGAAATAAAAGACAAACTCTACGAAAGAGATTTGATTTTAGAATTTGAAAAGAAAGTAGTATATGAAAATTAATAAAAAAGCTTTGAGATTAATAGATAAAGGTTTATCTGCTAATACTGTTTCAAAATTAGATGAATCACAGATTGACGTTTTATACAAAAAATTATTTGTTGAACAAGTTAATGTTTCTAAAACGGATACTGCTATGATTAGCAAATTAAAAAGTGAGAAAAAGCCATTCCAAGTTTATGAAAAAGAACTTGACGAAGAGGAAGAAGTAACCGTAGACCCGAACAAAGAAACTGAAACTCAGGACCCAAAACAAGTTGGCCCATCATCAGATGATGGATTTGGAAATGAAGATGACGGTATGGGTATGTTTGAAGGAAAATCAACCGCATCGTCTATTTGTCATTCTCAAGTAGGACCAAAAAAATCAAGAAAGTGGGAAAGATGTGTAAGAGAAATTAAAAAACAATTGGGAGAAGGAAAAAATCCCGTATCTTTGTTTTTAGAAAACGAAATTATGAGAATAGTTGAAAGAAATATCCCACCAAGAATTACTAAAGGTGATTTAGTTAAGTATTTGTCAGAAGCAGGTCCTGCAACTGCACCATCAAAACCAAAGACATCTCCAACCACAAAACCAGGAAAACCAGCAACTAGACCAAGACCATCACATCCTGGTAAGAATCCAAACCCAGGAGAAAAAGAATCCCCAAAGGCTCAAAAAATATCTGCTGAAAAGGCGAAAGATGAGGTTATAGATGTTATTATGCAACTTTTACAAAAATAAGAAAATGGCAAAAAAATTAAAAGAACAATTAGATTACGGTAATAGACCTGAAAGAATGGACCCAAGTTTGGAAAGAAAATTGGCTAGTCCTGATAGTTTATATGCACAAAATCCTGCAATGAGAAAGGGGGTTGCTGATGTACAAAGATTAGTTAGTCAAAGATTCCAAAAAGTTGCGGATAAATTAAAAGAAGTTGTAGGTAATAGAAATATTGGTTCTCAGCAAGTTCAAGGAATGATTTATAATGAGATGATGGGTAAGCTTAGAAACATTATGTCAATTGAATCTGCTCATAAAGATGAACTTGAACAATTAGCAGTTGATGCCAGTTTAGAAGAGCAAGAAGTACCTGAAGGGTGGTATCAAATTGAACCACATTTAGGACAACAACCTGATGTTTCAGATTTTAGATTTTCACCTGAAGAACCAAAGGATGACGAAGATGATGATGAGGAGAAAGATGAATTAGAAATTCCATCATTTGATATTGAGGATTTAACAGATGAGGAAGAATTAGAATTAGAAAAACATAAAAGAAATATAATAAATGCAATTATTCAAGGCGCTGCAAAAAGAGGACATTACCTTTTTCAAAAGCCTGACATTAGAGCAAGATTAGATGCTATTGACCCATCTCTATATGGAGATTATTTGGGAATTATGGCAATCAATGATTTCATGTATTTTACTATGGAACAAATGATTGAAATGATGAGTCAAACAGGTCAAGGTGTTGCAGGTAAAGTGTCATTAGATGATGCAGATGAAGAAGATGGTGAAGAAGGTGGTGGTGGTGAAGAACAACCTGACACAAAAATTATTGCAGTAGGAATGATATTCCCTATCTTATGTCATGAAATTATTAAAGGTTTAGAAGAGGCTAAAGGTAGACATGGTCATTCTAAAAATCCTGATATTCGTGATAAAGTTAGAGGAGCGGTAGATGTATTATCTAACGAACCAATGCAATTAAGAATAGGACCCGAGATTGTAGAAAAGTTTAGACACGCAATGCCTGATGAAATGTTTGATGAATCAAACAAGGGTCTAATAAACTGGTTTCAAATTTTGTTATACCAAATACCAGCACAAGAATTTTTAGAAATTATCGGAAATGCAATTTCAGAAGATGAATCTAAAGTTAAAAAAGCAACTGATAGATTCAGAGAAGTTATGAGAGAAGCCCAAGAAATGAAGAGTGAGTTTGAAGATTATAAAGAAGAAAAAGGGATTGAATCTGATGATGATGATTTTGATGAAGATGATGGACTTGACGATTTCTTTGGTAGTTTGGGTATATCAAGACCCAAAAAATAATTTGTGACTAAAGAACAATTAATTATAGAAGTTACGAAGTGTATGAGGAATACTCCTTACGCACTTCGTACTTATTTACAGACATACGATAACACAGTATCAAAGTATGTTCCCTTAGACCTTTTTCCTGACCAAGTTAGTCTTATTGAAGATTACGATGCCCACAATGAAAACATTGCATTAAAGTATCGTCAGGCTGGTGTAACAACAGTAACCGCTGCATGGGCATCCAAAAAATTGGTATTTGCCAAAAAACAGAAACCTGAAAAAATTCTAATCATTGCCAATAAGTTAGATACATCCGTTGAGATGGCTAACAAAATTAGAAATTTTACAGAACAATGGCCATCTTGGGTAGGTGTTGGATTTTCACCTGATAAAAACGCACAAAGACATTTTAAACTTACTAATGACTGTGAAGTTAAAGCGGTTGCAACATCAAAGGATGCGTTGAGAGGTTATACCCCAACTATTCTTATTTTTGATGAGGCTGCGTTCATTGAAGCTGACGGAGATTTCTGGTCAGCGTGTATGGCCTCACTATCTACGGGTGGTAAGGTTATCGTTGTTTCTACTCCAAACGGATACGACGCAATTTATTATGAAATTTATGACCAAGCATTAAGAAATATGAATGACTTCAAAATTTCTGAAATGTACTGGTATCGTGACCCAAGATATACAAAAGATTTGTATATGGTTAAAACAAATGATTTAGTTCATTTTTTGTTAAATAGAGAAGATTATGCCAAAGATGTTGTTGTGGAGTTATCAATTGATAATCCATATGAACGAGACCATGAAATAACAACTGATTATATAAGTCAGGGGTATAAACCATGTTCGTCTTGGTTTGAAGGAATGGTTAAAAAGTTAAAGTTTGATAGGAGAAAAGTGGCTCAGGAATTAGAATGCAATTTCTTGGGTTCAGGTGATAACGTTTTTGACTCTGAATTAATGCAGAACATTTCCAAAAATCAATTAAGAGAACCTTTAGCTAAAATGATGGGTGGCTCACTTTGGATTTTTAAAGAACCAGAAAATGGTCATAAATATGTTATGGGTGTGGACGTATCAAGAGGTGACTCGGAAGATTTTAGTAGCATTCAAATAATTGATTTTGATACAAGAGAACAAGTACTTGAATATGTTGGAAAAGTTCCACCAGACATTACTGCTGAGATTGCTTATAAGTGGGGAAGTATGTATACCGCATATTGTGTTGTGGATTTAACAGGTGGAATGGGGGTCGCTACAGCAAGAAAAATGCAAGAAATGGGTTATCAAGGAGGGATGTACGTTGATAATGTTGACCCAAATAATAAGTGGAAATGGGACCCAAAAATGAATGAAAAAATACCTGGTATTAATTTCAACAATAAAAGAGTTCAAATTATTGCATCATTGGAAGAAGCGTGTAGACACGATTTCAAAATATATTCTCATAGATTATATAACGAAATGAACACATTTATTTATGTGAATGGTAGACCAGACCATCAAAAAGGTCATCATGATGACTGTATTATGGGTATTTCTATGGCAATATATGTTGCAGAAAAATCATTTCAATCCTTACAAAAAGTTGTTAATCATACAAAGGCAATGTTAAATTCTTGGACATCTGTCGTTAACGAGAATAAAAACACTTCAGATTACTTTAATCCAATGATTCCTCAAATGGGAAGACAAAACCCTTATAGTAACCAATCAGCCACTAAAGCCGATTATCAAAAATATGGATGGTTATTTGGTTCCAAATAACTATTTATATTATCAAGGTAATAAGTAAAATTGTAATATGGCAGAACAGAACATGACGGTTTGGCAACGATTGTCGCAAACATTTGGACCTAATTCACTTTTAGGACAAGATTATCCAACATTTAAGTTTGATAAACAGGAATTGTTGCGTACAACAAACAAACAGGAATACGAAACCGAAAAACTTCAAGCACAACAAACTTTTTATTTAGCAAATCAATGGGCTAAGGTTGAGAATAATTTATATTCTCAAGCAATTTATTATGAGCCAACAAGATTATCTTCTCAGTATGATTATGAATCAATGGAGTATACTCCTGAGATTTCTGCAGCTTTGGACATTTATGCTGAAGAATCTACAACAACAAATGAAGATGGATTTATATTACAAATTTATTCTGAATCAAAAAGAATTAAGGGTGTATTAGCCGATTTATTTAACAACTCATTGGATATTAACACTAACTTACCAATGTGGACAAGAAACACTTGTAAGTATGGTGATAACTTTGTGTATTTGAAATTAGACCCTGAGAAAGGAGTTGTTGGTGTTCAACAATTACCAACAATTGAAATTGAAAGACATGAAGTTGGTGTTAGTCAAAAAATTTCTGTTGATATTACAAAAGAATTAGATAAGGACAAAAAGGCATTACATTTCACTTGGAAGAACAAAAATATGGAATTCCAATCATGGGAAATGGCTCACTTTAGATTATTGGGTGATGATAGAAAACTTCCTTATGGTACTTCTATGTTAGAAAAAGCAAGAAGAACTTGGAAACAACTTTTATTGTGTGAAGATGCTATGTTAATCTATAGAACTTCAAGAGCTCCTGAAAGAAGAATCTTTAAAGTATTTGTTGGAAATATGAATGATGATGATGTTGAAGCATATGTACAACGTGTTGCTAACAAATTCAAAAGAGAACAAATTGTTGATAGTAAGACAGGTAATGTGGATATGAGATTCAACCAAATGGCGGTTGACCAAGATTATTTTGTACCTGTTAGAGACCCAGCGGCACCAAGCCCAATTGATACATTGCCAGGAGCAACAAATTTATCAGAAATTGCGGATATTGAATATATTCAAAAGAAATTATTAACTGCTCTTCGTGTTCCTAAAGCATTTTTAGGATTTGAAGAAGTTGTTGGTGACGGAAAAAACCTAGCATTACAAGATATTAGATTTGCTCGTACAATTAATAGAATTCAAAAAAGTATGATTCAAGAGCTTAATAAGATTGCAATTGTGCATTTATTCTTATTAGGGTTTGAGGACGAATTACAAAACTTTACATTAGGATTAACTAACCCATCTACACAAGCAGATTTACTTAAAGTAGATATTTGGAAAGAAAAAATATTATTATATAAAGACTTGGTTGCCGACCCAGGAAATGGTATTCAAGCAACATCTTCTACTTGGGCTAAGAAACATATCTTTGGTTGGTCAGACGAAGAAATTAGACTTGACCTACAACAACAAAGAATTGAAAGAGCTGTTGGAGAAGAACTTAAAGCAACAGCAACTGTTATTACTAAGACAGGTATTTTTGATAATATTGACAAACTTTACGGAAGTCCTTCGGGCTCAACACCATCAGCGGGAGCTTCAACAACTCCAGGTGGTGCCGAGGAATTAGGACCACCTCCAGGTGGAGATTTAGGAACACCTCCGCCACCGCCAGGAGGAGAGGAATTAGGGGGAGAAGCTCCTCCACCACCAACTGAAGGAGAACCACCAATACCTGAGTCAAAATTAAATAGCTTAAATATGTTGATTGAAAACAACTTAATTGACGGAGCAACATTCATAGATTTAGGTCATGGACAAGAATCTTTAGGAGAAATTTCAAAAGAATTGGATAAGTTACTAAATTCCTAATATTTATTAAAAAATGTTAAGATGACCTTCGGTAAAATAAAATCCATAATTGAAAAAAATCTTCTTGAGTCGTATCAGAACGAAAAAGAATTCAAGAAATCTTTGAGAGAATTCAAACACAATGTTTTGAATGATAAGCCAATTTCAAAGGCTTATTCTTTGTATGACCAATTAAGTACTCCTCAGGGATTATCTGAATCCGACGCTAAAGAATTTTTAGAAGAAGGTGTAAATCTTTTAGGTAAAATTTTACCATCTATTAAACTTCCAAAGGCTTTGGAGGAATCAGCCGAAAACAAATATTCTGATATTGATACGTTAGTTTATACTAACAAATTAAATCTTCATGAGAGGATACAATCAAAAAGAAATATAATTTCTATTTTAACATCTAATTCAAAAACAATTAAAGAATCAATCAATATACCAATCAAATCAATGGTTAATATTGCAAATCAAACTTTAAGAACTTATATTGAAACTTTAGATGAAAACACTAAAAAAGAATTTTTTAAATTAATTTCTGAAGATTCTAAATCTCTTGAGACAAAATTTGAAACTTTAAAAGAAAGTACTATTACTAAATTAAAATCTATTTTAGATAACGAAGAAGAGTTTGAGTTAAAAACAAAAATTTCTGAAACAATTGATAGACTTAAGACTGAAAAGTTTGACCAGGTTAATTTCTTAAAACTTAAAAACTTAGAAGGGTCAATTTAAGATATTCTTTTTTTCTGAATATAAATTGCCTTTAAAACTTTATTTCTGTTTACAACAGAAGGTTTAATGTATTGTTTTCTACCTGAAAGTTTTTGATTCTGTTTTGTTTTAATCACTTTTGACTTAAGTGTTTTGAGAGCTCTTTCAATATTCTCTCCGTTTTTGATTTCTATTATTAGCATATCTTACAAATATCTTGAAAACTTAAAAAATTTTTGACATTAACATTTATATGTGTTATTTTTTTAATGAAAATAAACATAATAACAATGAAAATTAATGAAAAAAGGCAAAAGTGTAAAGTTGAATTTATACAATCCTATTAAATCAGTCTATGGAACAGTTGATTCCAAAAACCTAAAATCCGTCTATATTAACATCCAATCTTGGATTACACCAAAATATGAGACTGAAAATTGGAATCGTATTGTAGGTAATTTAAACAGAGAAATTAAACATTCCGTATTTAATTCAATCAATCAAAAAATTTTCCAAGAAAATAGTATTGTTGATTTAGATTTAAGAACAAGTGGAATATCTCACGGAAAAAAATCCTTTTTTAATTTAGAGGTAAATCTTTTTACAATATCTGAAATAGATTTCAAATCAAAGGAAATTAAAGATTCAGTAAAACAAATCGTACGAAACATTTTTAAAAACAACATTATAGAAAACAAACATTTTGAATTTTCAATTTCTAAAAAAGACGAAAAAGAATAAACTTATCAATACCGTATATTTATCATAAAAGATTAGATGAAAAATTTGAGAATTTTAGAGGCTAGCGAAGTTGGTCATGGTATACTAATTGAAATGGATGCGGGTCACGTATCTCCAAAAGATAGACTTAATTCAGATATTTTAAAAGAAGCTGCAAACTTGGATTATAAAAATCCATTTGAATTTTATGCGGTTCTTCAGAAATACGATACTCCAAATAGAAACGGTAGATTTTATCCTGAAAGGATTTTAAAAAGAGAAGCCGAAAATTATAAAAAAGCAATTGATAAAGGTTTATCTACTTCAGAATTAATCACCC
>Ga0209190_1000127_pt1 | contig 52393 bp, 40 predicted proteins | sample M_140205_XF_Meta_FD_187315 | JGI IMG/M metagenome (GOLD analysis project Ga0209190, IMG submission 187315) | Freshwater microbial communities from Lake Montjoie, Canada to study carbon cycling - M_140205_XF_MetaG (SPAdes) (version 2) | ecosystem: Environmental > Aquatic > Freshwater > Lake... | reverse complement strand
CGACGCCTCTTCACCAAAGATCCTAGATGGAAAAAAGCTGGCACGCGCCGTAGCTACTACCATCTCGGCACGGGTTGCCGACCTTAAATCTCAAATTAAACGGGCCCCAGGGCTGGCTGTAATCCTAGTCGGAGAGAATCAGGCCTCGAAAACCTACGTCACCTCTAAGCATAAGCTCGCTAGGGAGTGTGGTCTTGAGAGCTTCGATGCGCACCTTTCAGCCACCACAACGGCCGCACAGCTACGCGAAGTTATTCAGAGCTATAACGATAACGATCTAGTTGATGCAATTCTGCTACAGCTTCCACTACCCGCCCCACTGGATGGCGCTGAGTTTATACGGCTAATAGCCCCTGAAAAGGATATTGATGGGCTGCATCCTATTAATCAGGGGCTCCTGCTGCAAGGGCTACAGGCGCCGCGCCCCTGTACTCCGCTCGGAGTGATGACGATGCTTGATCTCGCTCTCTCAGATATTACGCTTAGTGATAACACCGTGCTGAAGGATCTGCCGAAGGCCTCCTTAGCCGGAAAAAGTGCCGTTGTAATCGGGCGCTCTCAGCTAGTTGGTAAGCCGATGGGGTTTTTGCTCCTGGAGCGCAACGCAACCGTGACATTTGCGCACTCAAAGACCGACGACCTTGCTGCAGTATGCCGCGCTGCAGATATCCTAGTGGCAGCGGTTGGAGTGCCGCTGCTCGTTAAGCGCGATTGGATCAAGCCGGGAGCTATCGTGCTCGATGTTGGAATAAATCGACTCCCTAACGGCAAGTTGTGTGGAGATGTTGCCTACGAAGAGGTTGCGCCGCTCTGTGCCGCCATTACCCCCGTGCCTGGCGGCGTAGGGCCGATGACGGTTGCGATGTTGATCTCAAATACGGTTGAGAACTGTGCGCGCAGAAACGGACTTATACTATAAAGCTACTACTATGAAGCGAACCCCACTCTACGATGAACATGTGCGGCTAGGTGGTAAACTAGTAGAGTTCGCTGGCTGGGAGATGCCGGTGCAGTACTCAGGCGTTGTAACAGAGCACGTTAATGTGCGCGAGCGGGTCGGGCTCTTTGACGTTAGCCATATGGGAGAGATCTGGGTTAGTGGCCCTGAGGCTGAGAGCGCCCTTGAGTACCTGACCTGCAACAAGGTTTCGGCTCTCTATGACGGCAAGGCGCACTATAACGCTATCCTTAATCAAGCCGGTGGAGTGATAGACGATATTATCATCTACCGCTTTAGCGCGACACTTTTTCTGCTGTGCGTGAACGCTTCAAACGCAGAGCGTGACTATGCCTGGCTAACTGAGAACAACCCAACAGCGGCCCTTATTACGAACGTCAGCGCAGAGTACGGCCAGATCGCCGTGCAGGGCCCACATGCAATGGATCTCCTAGCACCACTCGTAAGGGACTATGACCTCTTAAGCCTAAAGAGCTTTCACTTCGTAGAGTCTGAGCTGCTAGGTAGTAAGGTGATAATTGCAAGAACCGGATATACCGGAGAGGATGGTGTTGAGATATTCGTTAAAGCTGAGAGTGTCCCTGATTTGTGGAGACTTCTGCTAGAGCACGGCGCAAGCTACGGAGTGCTGCCGTGTGGGCTTGGAGCGCGAGATTCTCTTAGGCTTGAAGCGGCGCTGCCACTGCATGGACATGAACTAAGCGAAGACACTCCGGCCCTTGAGAGTGGGCTCGGTTGGATAGTTAAATTTGATAAGGGCGATTTTATCGGACGGGACGCTTTGCTTAAACTTAAAGAGAAGGGGTTGCAACGTAAGCTTGTTGGGTTTTATCTAGACAAGCCCGGCATAGTTCGTCAGGGAGATCTCGTGCAGCAGGCCGGGGCTCAGGTAGGGGTTGTAACCAGCGGCACAAAGACCCCCACCGTTAATAAGGCTCTCGGCATGGCGTTTGTTAACGTTAATCTGAGTGCACCAAATACTGAGTTGTTGTTCGTTGTGCGTGGCCGCGAGATAGTGGGACACGTTGTGCCGCTACCGTTTTATAACCGTACCAGACTAATAGCATAGGAGGAGTTTATAGTATGAAATTTCCAGAAGAGTGTCGCTACACTAAAGATCATGAGTGGGTACGGATGCAGGACGGTCTAGCCGTTGTTGGTATTACTGAGTTCGCGCAGGCCGAGTTAGGAGAGCTCGTATTTGTAGAGCTTCCAACAGCCGGTAAGATTGTAGCACAGAAGGCTACGATGTGTGTGGTAGAATCAACTAAAGCAGCCTCGGATGTGTATTCACCGCTGACCGGAACGGTAGTGGGGATAAATGAGGCCCTCAGTACAGACCCTGGGCTGATTAATAGCAGCCCTTATACGGAGGGCTGGCTTGTTAAGCTCTCTGGGGTGTCAGAGCTTGAGCTAAACGCACTTATGTCGGCAGAGCAGTATCAGAAGCATGTTGAGCGCTAAATTGAACGGTATATTATGTTGGCAGAAGAGATGAAAAACGAAATTAAAAGTGAGCAAGTAACGCAGCACCGTAACGGTTTCGGAGTATCCGGATTTCCTGCGCGGCATATCGGCCCAAGCACCGATGAGATTACTCAGATGGCGGCTTTTCTTGGCAAAGGCTCGCTCAAGGATTTAATTGATGCCGTAGTTCCTAAGAAAGTTCGTAGCGCTAAGCCACTTGAGCTCTCCCAGTTTCCAACAGCGCTCTCTGAGTATGAGGCTTTGGAACGCATCAAGGGCATCGCTGTAAATAATATCGTGGCACGCTCCTATCTCGGCATGGGGTATTACGATTGTATCGTTCCCCCCGTTATTCAGCGCAATATCCTTGAGAACCCAGGCTGGTACACACAGTACACCCCCTACCAGGCAGAGATTGCACAGGGGCGACTTGAGGCGTTGCTTAACTATCAAACGATGGTGATGGATCTTACAGGAATGCAGATCTCAAATGCCTCGTTGCTAGATGAGGGCACAGCGGCAGCAGAGGCGATGGCGATGTCGCTAGCGCTATCAAGCAAGACAGCGACAATAACAGCGCCTGAGTATATCGTCTCCGATACGGTTCATCCACAAACGTTAGGTGTTATTGCAACCCGCGCCGCAGCGCTCGGAATCACCATTAAGGTGCTAGCGATGGCGCAGTGTGAATTTGGCCCGCAGAGCTTCGGGTGCCTAGTGCAATATCCCGATACGCTCGGAAACGTAGTGGATCTCTCTGGATTATGCGCCAAGGCGCACGCAGCAGGGGCAATGGTGTGTGTAGCATCGGATCTATTGGCGCTCTGTTTGCTCACCCCTCCTGGCAAGATGGGGGCTGATATCGTAGTTGGCTCTACGCAGCGCTTCGGTGTGCCGATGGGTTTCGGCGGGCCGCACGCGGCGTTCTTTGCAACAAAGGATGAGTATAAGCGCAGTATGCCTGGGCGTTTGGTCGGTGTTTCACGCGATTCATCCGGTAAGCCAGCGCTAAGATTATCGCTACAAACCCGTGAGCAACATATTAGACGTGAAAAGGCTACGAGCAATATCTGCACAGCACAGGTGCTGCTGGCTGTTATGGCGAGTATGTACGGGATTTACCATGGACCAAAAGGTCTGCGCGAGATAGCTGAGCGTGTAAACTGTTTTGCTATGGCCTTTGCAGCACTGGCAAAAAAAGCGGGATTAGCGCTCGTAAACGAGAGCTTCTTTGATACCGTAACGGTTGAGGTGGGTGCCAAAAAAGCGGTGGCGCTGGCTGAGAGGGCCGAGCAGGCCGGAGTGCTCGTTAGGGTTGTCTCCGATTCGCGCTTAGGTGTTAGCTTCGATCAGGCCAAGGGTCTAGATGATCTTGTAACGCTCTGTGAGGCTTTAGGCATTAAGGCCACGCGTGCCGAGTGTGAGCAGGCGCTTAACGCTGTAAGCATCTCTATTCCAAACCCGGCCATACCAGAATCCATTCAGCGCGAGGTTGATTACCTTAAGCACCCGGTTTTTAATTCCTACCACTCAGAGACCGAGTTCCTGCGCTATGTGCGTAAACTTGAGGCGCGTGATCTCTCTCTGGGCTTTTCGATGATTCCGCTCGGCTCCTGCACCATGAAGCTCAACGCTACCTCTGAGATGCTGCCGGTAACGTTCCCAGAGTTTGGAGCTATTCACCCCTTTGCGCCGGCGCACCACCGCCGAGGTTATGAGGAGCTGTTTAGAGATCTTGAGATCTCGCTTAACGAGATAACCGGATTTGATGGTTGCTCGTTGCAGCCCAATGCAGGCTCACAGGGTGAATATGCAGGGCTAGTTGTGATCGGTGCCTATCATGCTAGCCGCGGAGAGTCTAAGCGAACTATCTGCCTTATTCCTAAATCGGCGCACGGCACTAATCCGGCGAGCGCCGTTATGGCCGGTATGCAGGTGGTTGGAGTGGCGTGTGATGCTTTCGGTAACGTTGATCTAATTGACCTACGGACCAAAGCGGAGCAGTACAGGGAGACCCTTGCGGCAATGATGGTTACCTATCCGTCAACGCACGGCGTATTTGAGGAGGATATTAAGCAGGCCTGCGAGATAGTGCACGCCAACGGTGGCCAGGTTTATATGGACGGCGCTAATTTAAATGCGCTCGTCGGGCTAGTTCGTCCAGGTGAGTTCGGCGCAGATGTTTGCCACATTAATCTCCATAAGACCTTCTGTATTCCGCACGGCGGGGGTGGCCCAGGTATGGGACCGATCTGCTGCGCGCAGCACCTGACACCGTTTCTGCCGAATCACCCCTTGGTGGATTTCGGACGTGCGCACGGTGTGGGGGCGATCTCAGCGGCACCGTGGGGCTCGGCTAGTATTTTACCTATCTCGTGGATGTATATCGCGATGATGGGGGGTGAGGGGCTAACCAGGGCTACGGAGGTAGCTATACTTTCAGCTAACTACGTAGCCAAGCGTCTAGAGAACGATTATCCGGTCTACTATAAGGGCGCTTCAGGGTTCGTTGCGCATGAGTGTATCATTAACCTAGCGGCACTTAAGGAAGAGGCCGGTATTGAGGTAGATGATATAGCAAAACGGCTTATGGATTACGGCTTTCATGCGCCAACGGTTTCGTGGCCAGAGGCTGGTACCCTGATGATTGAGCCGACGGAGAGCGAATCAAAGACAGAGCTAGATAGATTTTGCACCGCACTTTCGATGATCCGTGCTGAGGTTAGACAGATAGTAGCGGGTGAGTTTGATAAGACCAACAACCCCCTAAAGCAGGCGCCCCACACTGCCCAGGCCGTTATTAGCGATAGGTGGAATAGGCCCTACAGCAGAGAATTAGCAGCGTTTCCAGCCCCCTGGACCCGCGATAATAAGTTTTGGCCGGCGGTGGGCCGGATTGATGGGGTTTACGGGGACAGAAATCTCTTTTGCTCCTGTGATGCCTTAGGAGAGTAGGGGCCCTACTAAACAGCTAGCGCTAAAATAGCTGCAAAATCTAAAGCACACGCACATCATAGGCGACCATAATCATTGGTGAGACGCTATTTATAGCCGGTCGGCTCCACTTGAATGCCAAGTAGGGGCGTACACGGGGGTCTATCAATAGCTGGGTTCTGGAGCATTATGAAGAGACAGGTACGAATGTTACTCACAAGGTTATCAACCAATCTGCTTTCACGAAGTATCAGAGGTGTCGCCCGGACACTCGCCATTGTTGCTCTGTTATTTGTGTCACTACTGATAGTTGGAGCGGTTGCGTTTGCGCAGAATGTGAAACCGCAGCAAGGTATGATTATATACGGGAATGGTCGCGGGGAGTCTGTGCAGTTTATGAATCTCGATAATTACTCTTACAACATCAGCCCGAAACCTGGCGTAATCTATCCGAACGCTTCATTACCAGACGGTACTATGTTGTATGGTGCGACAGCTATTAAGGAACAACTGGATAAGGAAAAGAGCGAGTCTGAGGACGTGATAGGGGCTGAGGAATATTTGTATAGGAACAATGTAAAGGAGGCTCATAGTAATACAACACTGAAAATTGCCAAACCTAAAGAGGAAAAAGAAACTCCTATTAATCAAAATACTTGCACTAGCTGTGGAAACTCCGCTAGCAAAGGCGGAGGGGGATTTGGTGGTAAAAAGCCCTTTGGTGGACAAGGACTATTTCGCAGAATTATTAGTCGCTTGGTTGGCGGTCGCGGCGGCGGTCGCGGCGGCGGCGGCGGCGGCGGTTGTAGTGACGGTAGCTGTAGTGGCGGCGGATTTAGTGGCGGCGGTGGCGGCAGTTGCGCTAACGGTGTCTGTTCTGTTCCATAAATACAAAAAACAGTTATAAAAGTGGTGCTACGGATATGAATATAAGATTGAGTAGTAGATTATTTTGTACCTTACTAACCCTTTTTTGTACCTATCCTACTCTTAGTGGGTACGCCATTGAGCCCGAAGTTCTGCGTGAGATGGAGCAGGAGGTTGTAGAGAAGATCTGTTCAGATGGGGGTAATTGGTTAAAGTGTTACAACCTTGAAGCTGGTAGTTGTAACAGGGTGGCTTCGAGCTTTGTACCTAAGTGCCTCGAGAGAACATTAGCCGGAATCTCTCAACCGATAGCACAGAATCAGCAGTCGCCGCTCTCTCTTGAGATCGTAGACTGCTTTAATGAAGAGTTCACTCAGAGGTACGGCATGGATCATCTAGGTACGCCAGAATGCGAGGAGACGCCCGAGCATTTACGGTAAGGCGATCAGGCGAAGCCCTGGGACCGCCACTCTCCAGAGTGGCTGGGTACAAATTCAGGAGCACGATCCCTTTCATGGCCGGTCGGATACAGGCGTTCCCAGTGCTTACGCCTCCCCCAATAGGATACCGGCGTTCCCAGGATCGGCGAAGCGTAGCTCTTTATTTTTATCATTGGGGCGCACATCTTTGATAATCTTAGAGACCGAATCCTTAACGTTACCGTCATCTCCATCGGAGCCGCCGCTAGAGCGATTCTAGGCCGCCGTAATGTTTTTATTGATAGCTTCAGCAACCCAATCCGCGGCCTGATCTCCCTCCATAAGTTCCTTGGAATCTTTTACACACTCTTTGACCTTTTCCTCATCAACTATCATCGTTGTTGTGCGGTCGTTCTCCCACCCCAGAGCAGAAGTAGGATAATAGTATTCGAACATTCCGGCCCAGCCATCGCCCCTTGGATATTGGCAGGCGATCTTTTCAGAGGAGTCATTCTTTCCCCTGTTCCAAGCGCTTGGCGGCCTCCTTGCCAGCAGACTGCGCTGAGCCCTCGTTTGCGTAAGAGCACAGAAGGCCCAATAGGACGATACACACCACGTTAACGATACGTTGAGAAAGGGACATAAAACCGACCTTGGATAGTTTATTAATACTCTGCCCTATTAACGGTATGCGAGAAACTCGCAAAGATGTGCGATTAGAGAAGAGAGAGAGCGACTCAACCCAACCCAACGCCTTACTGTCAGATAATTCTAAAACCGACACTTTCACACACCTTCAACCTATTGATAACACCAAGATTTGTAACAAATCAATCACAAAACCGACCAGTTAGGTATCACAGCGGCTAGATCTCGACATAACCAGTATAGACCCTCAATCGGTATAAGGTTTGTTTTGGTGATGGATATAGCTATGCGACTTTTACTTTCTCTTTTCACGTTGAGTGCATTAACGGTTATCTCCGCCAGCTCCACGGCGTATGCAGCCTCTGATCCGCTGACCGGTTTCTGGCGCAAAGGGGACGCTACGAATTGGGGCTCTAACGTTAAAGAGAACTCCTCAAGTGCGATCAAGTACCGCGATTATCCTATAGGGGTAGATAAGGCCAAGCAGGATTTAAAGAGCGCTACACAGCAGGCGGCAGAACCTCAAAACCCGCAAAATTCAGCCGCAAAACAGGATTTTGTGCAAACTGCTGCGGCAGCCCAAGCACAACCAGAAACACCGCTAACCCGCGAGCAGATCGTTGCCAAGTACGGCTCCCCCGATCAGAGCACCCCCATTCGCGCGCAGAAGGACTCTCCAACCGAGATGCAGGGGCTCTTCGCCGCTCTTAACTCGGGCGATAAGGAGTTGGCGTGGCAGTACTCGCTAGCCCTTGCGCGTCGCAACACCGAGATGCAGAGCCTGGTGTCTAAGGCTACCGATTATCAGATGCTCGCCTTTGAGTCGCTCGGCATGCGGGAGCAGCAGGATATCGATGCAGAGCGTGACCAGATTAACCCCAATCGCCTTGAGCTACAGCAATTGATGGCTAAAACCCGCGAGGCCGAGCTTAAGAAAAAGATCGATATCGAGCAGACGCTTAAAGGACAGGAGGGGGCACAGGTTGAGGCTGGGCTCGCCAAGCTACAGGCTGAGGCTGCCCTAGCTGCAGAGGTTCCGGTTGATCCTGAAGGCAAGGTTAAGGTGCTGGTTTTCTTTAATGAGCAGGATGCAGCGCTAAAAGAGGTAGTGAAATCCCTAGAACCGCTCAAGGAAACCCTTAAGGCCAATCCGAAGGTCTCGGTTATCGGGCTAACCCGCGGAAGTTACGCACTTCCTGGGTTAAAGAAGATAGGAGCTACCAGCTCATTTCCATTTCCCCTTCTTAATGGAGAAGCACTCGCACAGGAGCTGCGGATACAGAGTTATCCAACTGTAGTGTTTCTGGCAGTTACCTCTAAGCAGACTTACCGCTTGGAGGGGCTACAGAAAGCAGAAGAGATCGAGCGAGTCGTTAAGTTAATGCAGGGTCAGCGGTAATGAAAGCCATACTTAAAAAAATGGATCTCATAGTGAACTTAAAGGGATTTGCCGCGGCGCTGCTCGGAGTGGGGGTGCTGGTTTCGTCTCAGGGGGCTTGGGGGCAAAATAATGATGACGCGGGTCCGATTGAGAAGACGATGAAAGCATCGATCCAGATCGGAAGAAAGGTGAGAACCTCAAACAATAACATAAACAACCAGATATTACCGATGCGGTTGCCTGGTGATGCAGAGGCACCAAGAGACGAGAATGCGGAGAATGGGCTAAAAACTGACTTCGGAAAGAGTGAGAATAAGAACGTAAATATCGTTCTACCCCCGTTGAAGGGATTCAGACAGCTCGCTGACGCGGAGCCGATCCAGAAGATGTACAAGGAGCTTATAAACAAGAGTGTTCCGGTTCTCGTTCAGACCATGATGATGGTTGAGAACGGCGCAGCGACCGGCTTTATTGGGTCGATGAACATGGTCTCTAACCTGATGAATAACACCATTCAGACCCAACAGTTTCAGCTTGAACTTATGAACCTCACCGATGATACAGGGCAGATGAAATATGCCTATGCCGGGAAGATTCAGAAGGCGTTCACAGAGGAGAAAGCAGAGTCTTGGCCCGAGGCCATCTACCTTGCAAATGGTGATACGGTCACGGGGACAATGGGAAAGTTCAATGCACAACTAAAAGATAAAAAAGAGCCATTTAAGCTCAATGATTTGCCTAATATCCAGAAAGATGCAGCAACAAAGAAAAAAATAAGTTTTTTGAAAGATATGCTTATGGTTAGGGTGGATACTGATGATAAAGAGGCTGACGGTTACCACAACAATGAAATCCAGAAGCTACAGGAGGAGTTCCTCAAGTACGTGGGTGACATAGAGTTTGAGCTTAAAGCGGAAGATACGGACGAGATCGCCCGCGAGAACAAGATCTCCTACATAAAGCCTAAGGAGACCGAGAATGACCAGTATGGACTCTCCCTTAAAGCCAAGAAGGAGACTAAAAAAGTTTGGGAAAATATCAATGAGCTGATTAATAAACTCTGTGAGTTTAAGAAAGAGGCTGCTAATAAATCTAGTGGGAAGCCACAGCTGGCATCTGTCGGCGCCAAATGGACGGTAGAGATGTGGGAGGACGCCAGCGCTCCAGATATCCTGATAACCCAGAATTTAATCGAACAGCTCTTCTCGTTGTCGCGACTGAGTACTGCTCAGAAAGAGGATCTTGATTGCGAAAAAGAGTTTCCAAAAGGTAAGGGTCTAAAGGTTCCCTTTGGCGGTAACTTTGCGCAAGCAGAGCAGAATTCCCCTGATAGCTGTAAAGCAAAAGACCAGAGCGTAACCCCCTGTCTTAGGTTCCAGGCTATCTACCATATGGCAACTGTTATCGGCACATCCAGAGCGCTACATACCTACCATGCTATGCAGACCATTAGCGGTCGCTATGTAAAGGACCCGTATACGCAGGAACTAAATGATCAGCTCTTCCGAGCGCTTCTGGGGGGTGAGGAGCTTGGAGTATTTTTGGATCAAAATCAGGATCGATGGAGTACTTTTATCCAGTACCTGGGGCGCTACGTTCAGGCGCAGGGCCACAGCGGTGCGAACCTCAGGGGTGGTGGTAACAATGCAACGGCAGGGTCTGGCATGGGTGGGAAATAGTTAGAGTAGGAGTAATTAGCAGGTTTATATGAGTTTAGAAATGGCACAATTACTAACCGATATTAGCGAGATCATAGCCAAGATCCTGCAAAGCACTGATATGCTCCAAGGCAATATCCTCCAAGGTAATTTAGTGCAGTTTGCTCTTCAGGAGGGCGCAGAGAAATGTGGCAACTGTCCGGGAGCTGAGTCCTCACTAGTTGCTGCAGCGTGGGCAAATATCGCCTACATGACCCATGCTGCACTCCTGCACTACGTAAACTTTACGGGCTTCGGTGCCTGGGCGATTCTTCTCTATGTGGTAGCGGCTGGAGGGGCTCTGATTAGCGTTGCCCTTAACTCACCCCCCCGTAACTATGTCTGGTTCTTTCTTGGGCCAGCGATCTACAGCTTTCTGATCGGCACTACTCAGGAGGTTAAGGGGGTTGATTGGGCCGTTGCTGGAGAATCGCAGAACATGAAGGAGGTCTGGCGTGATGCTGAGACCGGGCTAAGGAACTCACCACTGCTTAAGATCTCTGATTATAGCGGCATGGAGATAAATAAGAACACCGGCCCAAGTCAGGAGTATAAGGTCGCCATGCCGATGCTCTTCTTAGATGAACTCTTTAGCGCAACAACGAACATGTTGGTAGGGTGGTCAGGAGTAAACAGCCGGTTGGGCGAGGGGGGAAACAATTCAAACCTCGCAAAAAACGCATCGAGCTCTGGTAGTGCGGGCACTGGTTCCGGTAGTAACAATGGCACCCCGTGGTTCCTGCTCTCGACTCTAAAGGCTCCGATGGTCGAGAACATCACAAACGCTAGAATTCGTAACTCCAGCCTACGAGATGCCTTTATTACCTTTCTCTCCTCCGAGTGTGGTGATTCTTTCAAGCAGGCAATTAACTCCGGTAGCTATAATGCAGCGACTATGTCACGCGGGTCCGTTATCCCCAAAACCATTATGAATGGTGGTGACTCAGAGAATAATAATTTCGGAGAGAATGACACCCTTGGGGCTGGTGGTGACTACAAAGTGGCCCGTAGGGCACTTTTCATTAACGAGATGCCGACACCCCGCGCCTTGTATCAGATACTCAGTGAGGCTAAGGATAACAACGAAGATGGAAGCCTTGGAAAGTACTCCGGTGAATTAAATCAGGGGACGCTACTCACACAGCAGGGGCAAAATATCAATTGCAGTGAGTACCTCAGGGTCCTTATTAAGGGCATACTGCATGAGACAGGGCATGCATACTGGCAGCTTGTTCGCACCGCCCCACGTGGCTTTACAAGCGAGGAGGACGTTCTTTTTACCCTCTTTTACGGTTGGGATATCCGTGAAAAGGGGCAATCAGAGTATGCCAACGATACCCAGATAAAAACCTTTACTAAGAACTTAATATTTACATATATACTAAAGAATGAGCTTGAGTTCGCTCCCTCAATAACAGCTACCGAGCAGAAGTTTGCGCCGGCGGATCAGACACAGCAGTATGCACAGACCTACGTAGCCAATGTAGGAAGTAAGAGTAAGAGCTCAGAGCTTTATAACTGGGCGTTAATGTTGCCCCACGTTCAGGGGATATTACTGTACGTTATTATCGTAGCCTATCCGCTCGCAGCGATGGCGATGGTTATTCCTGGGTACTGGAAGGCCTTCTTCACCTGGGTAACATTTTTTGCTTGGATCAAGATGTGGGACGTGGGGTTCGCTGTGGTGCAGGTGCTTGAGCGCAGCGTCTGGGCGATGATGGGAAATCACAGCAATATGGCGCGCGTGGCTAATATGCTGATTCAGGTTGGAAGTGAGGGCGGAGAAGTTAATGTGTCTTGCGGTACTGGCGGCACGAGTGGCAGCGACGTTATGGGTTCGAATAATAGTATTATGAGCAGATGCGCCGTTCCCGATGTCAGAGAGGGCGATCCGGACGAAAAAGGCGATAAAGGGTTCTTCTACCTAGATAAGGCGCTACTTCTTGGTGCCTCAGTCGACCTAAACGTTGCAAACGGGTACTACCTATACATTATGGCGGCGCTATACCTAGCGGTTCCGGCCGTCACTGGGCAACTTATTCTTGGCGCAAAGGCCGGGCTCGGAGGTCTTGCTACCAATGCCTTGGGAGAGAACGCGAAGGATATCTCAGGAGCCGCGAAGAGCGGATTCCAGGGCGAGATGGCGAATCAGATTATGTCCTCCCGGGATCATATTGGACAGGCGGCGCATGCGAAGGCTTTACGGTCGCCATCGAGTGCGTTCCTTTCGAGCCTTGATACCTCTAATAATGCTTTGTTTCAGGGTATGAATGCAGCGAAATTTGGCTCGCAGGCGCACGGATTAGAAGCTAGGGGCAGGACAGCGGGACTTAGCGGGAGCTCGTTCGATCAGCAAGGTAAGGTCATTTCTGCTGTTGCGGCTTTTGGAGCTTCTGGGGTTGGTGCATTGAACGGTGGTGATGGTACTGGTACTGGTACTCCCGGTACTGGTACTAGTGGTGGTAAGATGGGGGTCCTTGGAAGGTTAGCAAACGTCGGTGGACATGGTGTTAATGCCGGGCTGGCCGTTGGTTCGAATAGTGTCAATCAACGTGCTTTTCAAGCGCAAGCTGAGTCTATGCAAAAAGGCGCAGACCTTCATTGGAAGGGCGCAGGAGCTACTCAAGAAGCCAGTGGATTAGGTGCCTACTCTAAGAACCAAGCAGCACTTGGTCAATTCCAGGCAGACACAGCAGCTTGGGAGGCTAAAAATAACTGGGCACAGAACTTATCAGGTGCTGCCGGAGTATACGGTGTGAACGCCGGTTCCCTAGCTCCTGGAAATAAGCCGACAGATAGTATGGGTATGGCGATGAGCGGTAGGCTCGGAAATGATGTGGACGGGTTCTCGATACAAGAAAAGGCGGGCTACTCAGGTAACAGCTTCCTCGGGCAAGTAAGAGGCATGGCAAATCAAGGAATCGAGAATTTTGGAGCGAAACAAGCAGAATATCAAGCCGCAACCGCGGGGAATATGTTGGGTAATGTCACTGGGGGTTGGACGGAACAGACCGAGTTTGCAGTCGGGGCCGCACAAGCACTTCCCCCAGAGCCCCAAAAACCAAATGAAGCTAAGAATAACGAAAATAAAGCAATGCCAAAACTAATTCCACAAGGATTTTAAGTTCAGCAGCAGCTGAAATAAATACCGACATCTTCTCGGATAGGGGTTGGGGAACCTCTCTAGGGAGAGGGGATTTTTAGAGGGATTATGACAATAGGTATAAAAACAATAGCAAAAGAAGCAGTACAGACGAACTCTATACATCTAGCACAAGAGTTAAATCTAGCATATGAGGTGCTCCCTAAGGCATTTGCGGATGTTACAGCTTTGCGGGAACGGGCTCCACTTCTTTTTACAGCAGGGGTTAGTCAGCCACTGGTGGAGGTACAAGAAAAAACCAAACAAGAGCTGAATGTTCTCAAGGAAGCGCATACTAAGCAGGGCAAAGAATTAACGGAAGCGCGGAAACAGGTTGAAACGGTCAAGCTAAAAATTTACGAAGTTAACAAAGAGTTCAGAGAAGCAGAAAATAAACACCAAGACGATCTTAATGTCGAGAAGAATAAAACAACCACAGCAAAGAACCAGGTCACGGATCTAGAAAACAAGCTGGCCGAAGCTAACGATAAAGAACAGACAGCCAAGACAGATTTAGCTAAAAGTGAGAATGACCATAGTCAAACAAAAGCTGAATTAGCCAAGGTAGACAAAGATTTAACTTCGGCGAATCAAGCTAATTTAGAACTCACGAGCCAACTCAAAGATAAAACTAAAGATCTGACTATCGCCCTTGATAAACTTAAACTCGCTGCAGTTCCACCAGCAGTTACGCCCGTTACGCCCGTTACGCCCGTTACGCCGCCGACCATTGGCGTTACCGTTAAAGCTAAAGTTACCGCAGAGCAGGTCAGGGAAGATCTGGCGAAAGTGGCCATGATGGTCTCCAAGTTTAAAGAACCGGCCTGGCGGCTATACGCTGGGGCGAAGTTAGTTGGAACGATCGTCTCAACTGCAGGGATTATAGCGGGGGTCACAGGAAGTCTGGCTATGGGGTTGGATCCGAGTTTAGGGGCGATAGCCTGTCTCGCAGCGCCGGTGATAAAATACACGATTGATAGGATCTGCAATGAGGAACGTAATGGACCCTTTCAAGAGACGATTAATGCTACACTCAATCAAGCAAACAAGGCAGAAAGCTGGGTCAAAAAGCTAATCCCTATTAAAGCCCTGATTAATATGGTGGAAAAGTTTAAGGATTCAAACGTTCCTGAACAACAGGAGATCGTGGGAAAGCTTAAAACGGTGGCTGACAGAATAACCACGCATATCGAGAAGCAGAATCCCTTTGAACCAAGCAAAGAGAAATTTCCAGTAACCCAGAAACAGATTCAAGATCTCAAATGGGCGGGGACCGATGTTTCGAGGCTAATAAATTCAGTTTTCTATGTGGGGGCAATAGCTTCAAACTGTTTATTTTATAACGAAATGGTCGCTTTTGGTAACACAATAGCTGCCTGGGGTTGGGTGGTAGAACTTAAGGATATTCTGATAAAATGAAATTACAACTGACATTCCTTAAGGAAGGGTGGCGTGATAAAGTCACATCTACGACGATTACTCCCATAACAGGGGAGATGAGCTTGAAGAACCGGTTTATTTTTTTGAGAGCTATATATGATTAATTTTAATACGGTACGTGGGCAAGTGGCAGCAGTAGGATCTGCTCTTAAAGAACCTACTCTTGGGGGCTTAAGTATTTTGGAAAATTTCTTAAGAGGGGTCTGCAGCAAGGATACCGCCGCAGTTCGAACTAAAGAACCCACAAAAAAGGTTGAGTTTAACGGTAAGACAATTAATCGATTTTATGATGATGAAGGGAAGGTAGCGACTGCTGATTCTCTTGAGGTTGGTAACCCCTACTTGAATAAGGCGATGGCGCTAGATGTGCTCGTGACCGGGGCCAATGAGATACTTTTGGCGCATGGCGGCAAAATTCCCGTAGGACACAAGCAGCAGCTAGTGATCTCTAGGCCGGGTGAAAAAGCTCTAACATTAGACTTGGCAGATCTCCCTAGCCACGTTAATGAACAAACACTCAAAGTTATAGTGGATAAAGAGGCTACAAGACTAAGTGGGATAAACGCGGCAGTACGAGAGGCAGAAGACTATGCATATTTAGCGAGATATAGCAAAAATGATATCGCGAAAGCTGGGGAAAAGGCTAGAAAAGAAGCGGAAGCCAAGGATCCTATGCCGCTTGTTGTGAAGGCAATGGATGCTATCATGAGAACACCTGCCGAGATCAAGGTCAATACCAACGGTACGGATGCGAAACTCTCTTTCCCAAAAATTGCTTCTCTCAGGGTTCAGTTGGTGGAGGCTTAAGAATATTTGGTACGGGGTCACGCATGGCCCACGATACTGCTTAAGCCCTGGGAGCACCGTTCTCCAGAACGGCTAGGTATAAATTCAGGAGTAAGATCTTTTTTATGGCCTGCCTAGAGTCCGGCGTTCCCAGTGTCCTACTCAAACAGCTCAATCTCATTAACATGACAGAAGTTGTCACGGGTTCTGCGTAGCACCTCGAAGGTAACCTTCTTGGTCGTTACTGCGGTTGGTAACACCAGTACCGATATAACCCCATCTGGAATCGACTCGATAATCATACGCTCCCCGCCCTCGGGGGTCATTGACCAGTTATAGTCCGAGTAGGATGAGAGCATGCGCGCGGCCTTAAGCTTAATCGGCTCTACGAAGGTTAGGGTAATCTTTAATGGATTGATATTCTCTGTACGCACAACGGTCGCGTCGTCGCCGTCAAAAAGCCTACTCGCATCTTTGCCAGCAGCCACACTCTCAATGGTAACCTTCTGGAGCGCCTCAAGGTCTAGGATGCTCAGTTTCTTAGCGCCCTGTGGAGTGCTCTCAGTAGAGGTCATCAGCTTGCCAGGAGCAAGAACGGGCCGCTCGGCGGGAGGAGCTTTATTAGGCTCCCTCTCTGGCTCACCCTCTGGTTGGTCAGCTTCTAAGGCAGCCTCCTGTGGCTCATCCTTGAATTCGTAGTCGCAGCCGCTCAGAGGCGATACGGTGCTAAGGAATAGAAAAGCCAAGGGTAGGGTAGTTTGTAAGCGCATAAGGTTCTAAGTAAAAGCGTAGCCTTGTTAGTGTAATGTAATAGATATGGCAGGGTTTTTTATATTAGGCCAGACCCATCTATGACTCATCATATGGTTGCTGCTACGAGATCGCCCGAACAACGGCGCGCCCCTGCGAACGAAAGGTCGTATACTTTGTGCTGAGCACCTCAATATAGCCGCCAGCCTTGTGAATTCGCCCGTTCGCGTAGAGCTTAGGACCTGCAGGGGTATCGTTCAACATCGGTAAAAGCCCGACATCAACCCCGATGACCTCAGCTAGGCGGACATTAGCGCCGGGCAGGGCGGTGTTAAACGCAGAAATAAAGTTTTCTAGCTCTGCTTCAGAGACCGTAGGAGGTAATCCTTTGTTTGAATCTGGCAGATAGTAGGTGCCGATCGACGAACCTGAGCCGCGCGGAAGTGTGAAAAACAGACGCCCATCAGCGCTCTGAACGCCGATACCGTAGGTCGGATCGAGTTGTCGAGCTATCGTGATGTTAAAGCCCCTGCTCCAACGAGGTCTAATCCCCTGCAACTCAGCCGGAACGTTAACGTGCGGCAACCACGGCCCGAGCGCGTTAACCACAAAACGCGAGCACCACAGCCCACCCTTTGTATCGCGTACCTCAAAATGATCGCCGTTTTTAACGACGCTCTGGACAGCCGTATTCTCATAAATCGCAACGTGCTCGCTCAAAGACCCCCGTACAAGGAGCCCCCGTACAAGAAACTCTGTAACTTTTTGTGGTTCGATCATCACTGCGTCATGCCAACACAGAGCACCGTGCGGAGCGAGGCCCCGTAGTAGTGGAATTGAACTGTTAATATCTGCAACAGAGAGAATACTAGGAGTTTTTAATGGCGAGCCACATAGACGCATTAATGTTGCGTAGAGCAGAGCCGCACAGGAGACCGGTACGCGACTTTTTAATCCAAAGCGCGCGAGTGGCATAACGCAGGGCAGCGCCGCAAGCGCATCAGGGGCCTCTCTTAACAACGCTTTTTGATCAAGAAGCGAGGTCACAACCCGCGGCAGATCGCCGGTCTGCAGGTACCTAAAGCCACCATGAATAATGCGCAGGGTGTTGTTCGATGTTGCAGAGCCGCAGGAGTGTGCCTCAAGCAGGGCGGTTGATAAGTTACGCTCTGCAGCCGCACGCGCAATGCCAAGTCCTGAGATTCCGCCGCCAAGAATGATAAGGTCGAATGTTTTCATGCTGTTGTTGGTTATGCCCCCGTATGTAGAGTGTTATAGCGCACGAAGCGCTAGTATGTAAGCATCACTAAAACAGGCAGGTAACTGTTTTTAGTCGTGAAATATTAAGTTAATGTGAAAATTGGTCGCTTTAGGGCTATATGACACCCCTTCCAAAGCTAAGCGATATAGAGGCTGCACAGGCACGCCTCACCCCACACATCGCGGTTACGCCGGTAACGCAGGCGCATGCGCTCTCAGATGAGTGTAACAGAACGATCTATCTAAAATGGGATAATAAGCTTCGTACCGGCTCGTTTAAGGAGCGTGGGGCGCTTAATTTCCTATTAAATCTCGATGCAAAAACGCTCGCCCGTGGTGTCTGTACTGCGAGCGCCGGTAATCACGCCCTGGGCTTAAGCTTTCATGCGCAGAGACTCAAAGTACCGTGTCATATCGTAATGCCTGCGAATGCGCCCCTGGTAAAGATTCAGGCCTGCCGAGCAGTCGGTGCAGAGATAACCTTTAAAGACACCTTTAGTGAGGCGCTACTCTACGCACAGCAGATGGCGCACGAGCGCAAGATAACCTACGTTCCGCCCTTTGATCATGAGTGGATCGTACATGGCCAGGGGGTTGCCGGTCTTGAGTTAATGCAGCAGCTAAGCGATTTCGACTCGGTTATTATTCCAGTTGGTGGCGGCGGCTATGCAGCAGGGGTAGCAACGGCGATTAAGGCGAAACGGCCCGAGGTCTTTGTGCTCGGAATCTGCTCTGAATGGGCGCTTGAGGCACGCAGTGGCCCAAAGGCGCATGAGGGAATGATCGTGCCGATGACTATAGCCGATGGTATTGCGGTTAAGTCAGTCGGAAAGATTACTGGACCCATTATCGAGAAGCACGTTGATCTCGTTAGGTCCGTTAGTGAGCAGAGCATCGCACGCGCTATTATTATGTTACTTGAGCATGAGCACATGGTGGTAGAGGGAGCAGGGGCGGCCGGGTTGGCTGGGCTACTAAGTGGACATCTTCCGGAGAGGTTTAAAAAACCGGCGATCTTTATCTGCGGTAGTAATATCGACAGCAATCTTCTCTCAAGGTTGATAGAGCACGATCTGGCCGAGCGCGGCAGGTTGCTGCGCGTGACTATAATGCTTCCGGACCGTCCCGGAATGTTGCACATAATTTCAGGTATTATAGCAGGGCAGGGCTCTAATGTTTTGCAGGTCTCGCACGATAGGTCCTACGCAAAGCTCCCCGGCCACGTAGAGATTACGGTCATGATGGAGGTGCGCGATCATACCCATGGACAAGAGATTATCTCTGAGCTGATGCGCTCCGGCTTGCCGACGGTTGAGGCCTAGGCGAAGCGCTGGGAACACCGTTCTCCAGAACGGCTAGGTATAAATTCAGGAGTGCGATCTTTTTCATGGCCGGTCGGATACCGGCGTTCCCAGGGGAGGGGCTTACGCCTAGGCGAAGCGCTGAGAACACCGTTATCCAAATACTCCCCTACCGATCATCAGTTTCTAGGAGGCGCTTAGGCTGCTAGGATAGGGAAGGAACGAGATAAACTGTTCAAATAACCAAGGGTCTTAGTCCGTATGTCAAAAGCAGTTGCATATTTCTCAATGGAGATCGGTATTCATCCTGAACTGCCTACCTACTCTGGTGGCCTTGGGATCTTGGCAGGTGATACGATTAGGGCAGCAGCCGATCTAGGCGTCCCCATGGTTGCCGTAACGCTTCTGCACCGCAAGGGCTACGCGCGGCAGAGCTTTAACAACGAAGGGTGGCAGATGGAGGCCCCGGAACAGTGGGATCCAGAGCAGCTCCTGACAAGGTGTCAGCCGATTATTGAGGTACCGCTACGAGACCGCCTAGTGCGGGTACAGGCCTGGAAGCATATCGAGGTCGGAGCTAACGGGCAGGTTGTTCCGATCATCTTTCTCGATACCGATGTAGTTGAGAACGATCCTAACGATCGCCGCATTACAGACTCACTTTACGGAGGCGATCAACATACCCGCATTCTGCAAGAGCTCGTACTAGGAGTTGGTGGAGTACGGATGCTGCAGGCGCTCGGATACCCTGAGACTACGATCTACCATATGAATGAAGGGCACGCGGCCTTTCTACTCTTAGAGCTTATACCGCAGGGTTGGGCCTTTAATATGGAGAGTGAGGTAGAGCAGGTTCGCCAGCGCTCTGTATTTACAACCCACACCCCCGTAGAGGCTGGACACGACGTGTTCGCAGCCGATCTGCTCGAGCAATACCTAAGTAAAGAGCATCTGCAGAAGGCCTTGCCTATCTTCGAAAACAACTCCCTTAACATGACCAAGCTTGCGCTCCGTTTTTCAGGTACGGTAAACGCCGTATCACGCAGGCACATGGACGTTACAAAGCAGATGTTTCCAGAGGCCGAGGTCGTTGCAATTACAAATGGTGTGCACGCGGTGCGCTGGACCGCACCCCCCTTTGCCAAGCTCTTTGATCGATACGTGCCAGGTTGGCGACAACGCAGCGAGCAGCTACGCCAGGTTACTATCGTACCGACCGAGGATATTCAGGAAGCGCATAGGGAGGCCCGCGCCAACCTGCTGCAGAAAATTCAGGAAAAATACGGCGTGTCGTTTGGAGGCCCTGGGATCCTGATCGGGTTCGCCAGGCGCTCAACTGAGTACAAGCGCCCGATGCTGCTTTTTCGTGATCTGCCGAGATTGCAGGCGCTCGCCGCCCGCTTTGGTCCGATTAACATTGTGTTTGCCGGTAAAGCCCACCCACGAGATGATTGGGGCAAACACCTGATCAAACAGATCCATGATATCGCACCTAAAGTTGGGGATCTGATCCGTGTTGCATACCTACCTAACTATGATATCGATCTGGCGGCCTCTCTTGTCTCCGGTGTTGACCTATGGCTCAACACCCCAAGAGCGCCCCTTGAGGCCTCCGGTACCAGTGGCATGAAGTGCGCACTAAACGGCATTCCGAGTCTCAGTATCGCCGATGGTTGGTGGATTGAGGGTGGAGTGCAGGGAGTTACCGGTTGGGTGGTGCGTAGCCCCCTTAATGATGGCGGAGTAGCGGCGATCGATCAGGACGATGCTGATGCTAATGCGCTCTATGAGCAGCTTGAAAACCATGTATTGCCCTGTTTCTACGAACCTTCAGCACGTTGGGCTGAGGTCATGAGAAACGCTATCGCACTCAATGGCTCCTTCTTTAATACCCACCGCATGGTCGACCAGTATCGCATGATAGCCTATGAACGGTTTGCGTGAGTGCGAAGGATGTGCGCCATAACGAGATAGCCCTAAAACATTCAAACGGGCGCGCTATTTATGCCAGCACCTTCGGAGCCCGTGATTTTAAAAAAGTAGTTTTCTATAGCCACGGCTTTCCGGCTAGTCGCTTCGAGGCGACTTTAGCGCACCGCGTGGCGCTTGAGATGGGACTGACGATCATCGCACTTGACCGCCCCGGATTTGGGGGCTCTGAGTGGTATCCAGAGAGACGCTTTGAGGATTGGGCAAGTGACGTAGAGTTAGTGGCAAACCATGTCGGGGTGCAGAGCTTTGGAATCCTTGGTGTATCCGGGGGAGCTCCGACGGCGGTCGCTGCTGCTGGATTACTCTCGGCACGAGTAACGAGGCTTGTAATAGTGAGCGGAGTTGCTCCAATGGTAGATTCCAAGGCCCTAGAGGGGATGAATATCGCTAATAAAGCTCTGATACGGTTAGGGCAGCGCTATAAAAAGCTTGGACGCCTCTCAATCGGCTCAATCGCTACGATCTGGCGCCTTATGCCGGGCTCAGTTGCGCTCTGGTTTGGAGCCCTACTCCCCAAACCAGATATAGAGATCGTATCACGCCCCGAGGTTTCAGTAGTGCTGGCGCGAAATATGCGGGAATCTTTGCGGCAAGGGATCAGGGGTGCAGTGACAGAATTTATGCTACTGATCTCTGATTGGTCCCCGTTATTAGGGCGTGTTACGGTACCAACCTCTATTTGGCACGGTGATAAAGACACCTATGTGCCGCTTGGCATGGCCATAATTCTCGCTAATAGCATTAAGGGCAGCAATTTTCATACGGTAGTGGGTGGTGGACACTTTATGATAGTTGATAGACTAGCTCCGATTCTGACAGACTTTGTAAATAAATGATCGATCTTACTACAGTTTTGCCCCTTATAGCTGAGCGCAATCTTCATGCGCTGCGTGACCTATTGCTCGATGTCGCACCGGTTGAGATTGCAGAGCTCCTGCAAACCCTCTCAGATGAGGAGCGGGTACTTATATTTCGTATCCTGCCGCGTGATAAAGCCGCTCTGATCTTCGCTGAGCTTGATGTAGACGTGCAGGAGCTGCTGCTGAGTGGGCTGGGTGACCGGCAAACGGCTCGGTTACTCGATGAGATGGCGGCCGATGATCGTACCGCACTACTCGAAGAGATCCCTGCTGAGGCAGCGCGCCAACTGCTTACCCTGCTCTCAAAAGAGGAGCGTGAGGTCGCGCTCACCCTTCTCGGATATCCTGAGGGCAGCGTTGGTCGACTCATGTCGCCAGACTATCTTACGATCCACTCCGACTGGAAGGTGCGCGAGGTGCTCGATCATATTCGGGGTAACGGTCAGGAGAGCGCCTCACTAGATACCTTCTACGTTGTGGATGCCAAGGGCAAATTGGTTGATGAGATCGCCATTAAACTAATCCTGCTGGCATCGCCCGATCAAGAGGTGGCAGCGCTCATGAACTTCACCTTCGAATCGCTCGATGTGCACTCCGATCAGGAGCAGGCGGTCGAGCTTTTTCGCAAGTACGATCGATCAACCCTGCCGGTGGTTGATTCCGCTGGAATCCTGCTTGGAATCGTGACTGTAGATGACATCCTTGACGTTGAGGAGCAGGAGGTAACCGAGGATATTCAAAAACTCGGAGGTAGCGAAGCGCTAGAAGATCCTTATATCAAGACCCCCGTTGCAACCCTTATTAGAAAGCGGGCGCATTGGCTGATTGTGCTCTTTATCGGAGAGATGTTGACGGCATCGGCGATGGTGGAGTTTGCCGATGAGATCCAACGCGCTGTTGTGCTCGCACTCTTTGTGCCCCTTATTATCTCAAGTGGTGGAAATTCGGGTAGCCAGGCATCAACCATAATCATTCGAGCTCTCGCTGTCGGCGAAATTCGACTTAAGGATTGGATTAAGGTTTTCCAGAGAGAGTTAACGGCCGGCGCGGTACTCGGTCTTCTGCTCGGTACGCTAGGATTTTTTAGGGTAGTAATCTGGGCACAGTTCTCTCCTATGTATGGAGAGCACTGGTTGGCGCTAGCTTTTACCGTATTCTTCTCACTTACCTGCGTAGTGGCTCTGGGAAGTATCTCAGGGGCGATGCTCCCCTTTATTCTCAAGCGGCTTAAATTTGATCCGGCAACATCATCTGCACCATTTGTTGCAACGATAGTGGATGTGGCGGGCCTTGTTATCTACTTTACTATCGCGGCGATGCTTCTAACTGGCAGGCTGCTTTAGGGCCGAGGGCTTATTTGGGAGCTTCGATGGTTGGGGGGAGGGACTGTCCACCTCCTTGCGAATTCCAGCGCTCAGAGCTAAGACAGCATCGATATAGGCCTCACTCTTGTTGTATCTCCAGATAATTGAACGCCTCTCCGCCAGAGATAAATCTGCTCGGTAACCGTACCCGCTCAGGTAATTGGCTACAGACCAGGCCGCGTCAATAGGGCTGTAGAGCGAAACGTGGCCGTTCTTATCTCCATCAACTCCAAAACGCAGAAATGCAGAGGGCAGAAACTGCGGCAAGCCAAAGGCGCCAGCGCTTGATCCGGTTACCTTAAGTACCGGCACATTGTTACGCTTGCCTATCTCTATTAAAGCCGGGATCTCTGGCAGAAAAGTTGATTCAAGATAGCGCCCGCGCTCCTTTACTGCTTCGAAAGTTATACTCAGGTCCTTTTTTCTTTGAAGCTTATAATTGTGCGCCAAATTATCAGGCGCACAGATAGAGGCTAGGCGCGAGAGCCTGTAGGCCACCAATTCATGTCCGGTATTTTCTCCTATGCGGGACTCTATAACTAAGATAGCTACGATCGTTTCTGGCGGAATGTGTAGTTTCTTTTCGATATCATCAAAGAGCGTCTTATTTTCTCGGATAAAGTTCGCTCCGAGCAGTAGAAACGAATTGCGATTAAAGTTGGTGTATATAGAGGAGGATTCACGAGGCTTTACAGAGAAGGGCACAAAGGTAAAACGGGGCATGCGGGGATTTTTATAAATGTGGTTAATGTCCTGTTCCTTTACGCCGATATCACGTAGTCGTCCAACGAGATAATCCCAGCCACGATAAGGTGAGTGCGGTGAAGCGGAAGCAACATAATTTGTAGATAGTGAGAGCACAACGGTTGCAAAAATCGCGTAGATTCTTCTGATAAGAGTAGCCGTAGTCACCGCAGCCGCCCATTGCTAGGTGTTGCGTTATAAGCGAGCGAGCTCAGTAGCGCTGCGGGACCAAGCGAGCGGTCCTTTAGACGAAAATCAGTTTTGAGCAGCACCTCCGTGCAGTGCTCTATCTGCGCCATTGAGAGCCGCTTTGCTAGCGGCAGATACTTGGTAAAAAGCCAGGGAGTTAGAGCGAGATCGTTTCGTATATCCTGCTGAGAAAATCCACGGTCCAGCAGCGTACGGATTCTAAAGATGGTAACGAATGTTTTCGTAAGAAGCCCCATTAACATCATTGGGACAGAGCCCTGATTCAGTAATTGATGTAGAAGCACCTCGGTTTGTATCCGCTTCGAGCCAAGGAGTGAATCGGCGAGTGTAAAGTCGCTGGCAATCGAGCGCCCCGGCTCTAGGGCGCTTAGCGCAACGGTCGTCGGAGGGTCGCCGTTCAGGTAGAGAGAGAACTTTTCAATTAGGTGTGTGATGTCATCCGGATCCTCTGTAGCGAGTGAAAGAACCAACTCAACTACCTGATCGGGGGCATCTTCAACGCCGCTCTGTCTAAGCTCCTTTTCAGTCCAGCGTGATAACTCTGCGCCTTTTAGCTCCTCAAAGGCGCAGTGGATACCGAATTTAGCGATCTCTTTTTTAAAATTCGGACTATTCGGTAGGCCATCACCGATTAGTATCAGGTGTACCCCCTTTATCTGCCGCGCGATAAAGGCTGAGAGCGGTTCAAGATCAATTACCTTGGCTTTTTCAAGCGAGCGAAACACCGCGAAACGGACCGGTTCAAATAGCGAGGGCTCACCGATATCATTCAGGAAGGAGGAGATAGTTAGGCGCCCCTGCTCGCCGAATGAAAAGGTTGAGGCCCTTGAACCCTTGCCGATAAAGTGATTGAGAAGGTATACGAGCGCCCGCTCACGCCTTACCCGATCAGGTGATGTCACCACCAGGCAGAGCGGGCAGACCTTGCCACTAACAATTTCCTTAAGGCGCACAGCAGCGCTTGAAGCTCGCATAGGTGGTATCTAAGATAGCGTTTAAGGCTAGGATAGCTCTTGGGTGGCGTCGCCCGCAAGGGTCGAGGGGGACCTAGCCTTTTGAGCCCACAGCTACAGGAGAGGCGCCCCGGACCTCAGCGCTAACGCCATCGGCATAGCTCTTAAAGTTGTTAATGAATAGGTTCGCTAGCCTGTTAGCCGCCGCATCGTAGGTGGCTGTATCCTTCCAGGTGTTTCTAGGGATAAGAACCTCAGAGGGCACCCCCGAACAGGCGCTAATCACATCAAATCCGAAGACCGGATCGCGCTGAGTTGGGGCCTGTAGCAGCTCTCCACTATGAATAGCGTCGATAATCTTGCGTGTTAGGCTCAGTTTCATGCGAGAGCCTGTTCCATAGGCACCCCCCGTCCAGCCGGTATTAACCAACCACACGTTTGCCTTGTGCTCACGCATACGGGTTGCAAGGAGCTCTGCGTACTTGGCCGGATGCCAGACCAGAAACGGCCCACCAAAGCAGGGCGAGAATGTAGCCGAGGGCTCGGTCACTCCGACCTCGGTCCCAGCTACTTTAGCAGTGTAGCCACTGATAAAATGGTACATGGCGTGTGGAGCCGAGAGCTTGCTGACCGGTGGGAGCACTCCAAAAGCATCACAGGTCAGAAAGATAATATCTGCAGGGTGCCCTGCTACGCACGGAATTTTAGCGTTACGAATGAACTCTATCGGATATGCCCCACGGGTGTTCTCTGTAATCGATGAATCATGGAACTGCACCTCACGGTTCTCCTGATCGAGCACTACGTTCTCAAGTACTGAGCCGAAACGGAGCGCCTGAAATATATCAGGCTCCGATTCCGGTGTAAGGTCGATAGCCTTTGCATAACAACCCCCCTCGATGTTGAAGATTCCGGTGTCTGACCAACAGTGCTCGTCATCTCCGATTAAGAGCCGCTTCGGATCGGCTGAGAGCGTTGTTTTGCCCGTTCCCGATAATCCGAATAGCAGACTTGAGCGATCTGAACTTTTATCCGCCGTTGCTGAGCAGTGCATCGAAAGCACCCCACGCTTCGGCATCAGGTAGTTCATGACCGTAAAGACCCCCTTCTTCATCTCGCCGGCATATTCGGTGCCGAGTATAACGAGCTCGCCCCTTTCAAGGTTTAGATCGATACTGGTCTTTGAGGTCATGCCGGGTGTGTGTCGATTGGCAGGAAATCGACCGGCGTTGATGATAAGCAGATCCGGAGTCCCAAAGTTATCAAGCTGAGCTTGAGTTGGTCGGATCAGCATCGTATGCATGAAGATGGCGTGGTAGGGCCGACAGCAAATAATGCGAACCTTAATCTGAGAGGCAGGGTCCCAGCCTGCAAATCCGTCGAAACAATAGAGCGTCTCCCTGGTATTGAGGTAATCAACGGCACGCTCACGATTTATCTCAAATATGTTTGGATCTAGCGCTACGTTAACTGAGCCCCACCAGATATCGCCCTCTGATTCTGGGTTTTTAACGATGCGCTTATCCTTAGGGGAGCGACCAGTTTTAGCCCCCGAATAGGCAACTAGGGCTCCGGTCGATGCGAGGCGTGTGCCAGGCTCGTGCAGGATCGCCTCTTCATATAGCCGGCATGGAGCAAGGTTGCGATAAACGGTTTTAACGTTTATTCCGTGCTCGACTAGGGAAAAATTCGACATAATTGCTCCACCTGCACAGGGTCAAGATCCGTGTTTAATCCAGCACTTAGGGTAACACAAAGGAGCATCTACTATCAAAGGCCTTGTCGCAAGTTGCTGAAATAGCAGGCTATGTGTGTGCACATAGCGATTTTACATATGGTACGGTTGGTATCGAGATGAGCAGTATATAAGTACGGATTATGTAACTAGTCAGCATATTCCAGAAATATTCACATACGGTAATGACACTCAATAGCCCCTAAGGGGCCGATTTGCGGAGCAAATCGGGGGGGTGAAAACATTAACTGGTCACAAAATCTGCCGTCCCCGATCAGGGGACGACCAATCGAATTACCTATGAAACTTCGCCGTAATCTGAATAGCTTGAATCGCGACATTAAACTACGGTGACCAGTTACCGGAATATATGAATATAGAGCCCTCGACGAAGAAACATACTGAACCTCCAGTAGCCCAGAACAAAGAGTCATGGCAGGCGCTTTGGCGCGATCTATCTCGCAGTGATGATGGAGTTCTACGGAAAATTCCTGATGTAGTCGAGAGCAAGATCGTGCAGTTAAGGGAGCTTGAGCAATCAGGCGATAATTACAAGAGGGTAGAGGCGAGCGGATATATTCTCAGGCAGCTTCACACTGATCTGAAAATGATTGAGGGCGGGAATGAATACAAGCAAGCTAGTGAGGTTGATCGTAGAGCGGTCGTAGAGGCCTGGGCTGATTACAGCTGCTCGACGAGGAATTGGGGCAATCTGTATGAAGCTATTAGTTCAGTTAAAGATACACGTGTGCTTGTAGCAGTTGTGGCGAATGAGATCTCAGGGCGGCCAGATTCTTTTATTGGAGCACTTCACAAGATAGAGGCCCCGCACATTCTATTTAAGGTGCGCGAAATATTTCACCTATTAAATAAGTCCCCTGAACTTCTGCATGGCAAGGGTGCAGAGGCGATGGTTGATGTAGCGGTATTATTGTATCGCCACGGTACTATCACTGAATTAGACTACGCGCATGCCCTAGGAGCTTATGCCAAATCACCAGAAGCATCTATTCATAAAGCGATAGATCAGATACTGCTTGCCGATGGTCTACTGCCACAAAAGATAGCAATCAAAGCTGAAAAGAAGTTGCAACACCTAGGAGAGATGCTTGCAATAGCTATTGAGGTAAGCGACTACCAGGGGATAATCCGAATCCTGTATGGGCAGCCTGCTGTTATGTTAGGTGCGGCGCCTGCCTTTATAGAAAAGTTGACAGAGGAGCTTCCAGCACTTTCTGCGATAACAATGCTGCAGCAACTCTGTTTTCAGACGATAGAAGCAGAGGAACAGGTCGATAAAGGCACCTTTTTAAAAGCGCTGAATATAATCAGGCCTGCTTTAATCAACGCTATCAATAAGCTTCCTTTGTCCGATGCTTTGGCGATAATAGAACACTTAGAACCGCTACTATTTCGGGAGGGATGGGGGCAGAATCTAACGCCCCTCTGGTGGCTTATCTCTGATGGGGCAGATAGTGATCGCGCACCGTTGAGGACCTCCTTGATGCGACATATCCTGAGATCGCCTGAGGTCTTAGATGAGCTGTGCGCACGCTGCGAACTAAAGGCTAGCTCTAACTTTTTTAATGCTAGTTTGGAGACGATAGCAGGCTCGTTGCAGGAGCTACTGAGAGATCGCAGAGTAGCGGGAGAGCAGATGATCTCTGACCGCATGTGTATCGCAGCGCTTAAGATATTGTTTGCGCTTGGTAAATCGATGCGCCAGGCAGCCCCTGAGGTAGGAGCATTACTAGGAGTTCCTGTGGTAACGCTGCCCTGGATTGGGCCGGTCTGCCTTCCATTTCGAATTAAGCCCGATGAATGTCCAGCGGTGATTGCAGCGGCAAAGTTTGTGGTTGAACATATGGCCGGGCATCTAAGGTCATTTTTTGGTAATGGGCTTAGAAAGCGCGGGATTATAGGGGGGTAAAAATACCTATTACCAAAACCCTATTCAGTGATAGTATGGGCTATTATATCTAAGCGCATGCTTGAGTGATGTCTAATCTAACTCCAGATCCTAAAAGAGATGATAATCCTGTACCTGTGCCCCCTGGTGCTATCGAACGAGGGCTTGAGCTCTCACATCTTATGGTGCCAGGAGAGGCCTTGCAACAGCGAGAGCTTTTTAATGAATACATAAAAAGTTGCCGCACAGGTTTTAGTGGTCCAAATCGCTTGATAGACAGACCTAGCAGGATGTCGTTTGAGGATCTGAACTGCTTTGCGCATCTAGAAGAGAGAATCAGGGATAATATTCAAAAAACGGTCCTGGCGCATGTCCCTAGAAGAGACGGGGATATAAAGGAACGAGTTGATGTGCAGGTGAGGATCTTGCATCATGTTGTTGCGGTTTCAAAGGTGCAACGCGAGCAACACCTCTTTGTCGATGTGTTGGGAAGCAATCTCTCCTCAATTATGGCATGGAGGGGTTGCATGGAGCAGTTTGTGACGGGGCCCGTAGCACTGCATCTCTATACATCGGACTACTACCAATCAGGGCAGATCATTGCGAGACCGATTATGTCGCAGCCTGCATTTAAAGAGGCGGTTACAAATCTCTCTAGGTTGGCAGATGGGCAGATTCAGGCTAGCAGTGAGTCGAGTAGGGGCAGTGAGTCGAGTTGGGGGATGAGATGGATAATTAGCGCCGTTAATTCTCATCGTTCAGCGCTTTTAGATGTGGTGCAGGAAGGCCGCATCAAAGCGAGCGATCTTTGTAATTTTAGGCATGTTCAGAGGGAATCCTCTACGAAAAAGCTCTTCTGTTTTGAAATTGGTTCAGTAGAGTATCAAGCAGAACTTACATTAAATGACGAGCATAAGCGCCCTGATGTCTATCTGTATGCAAGATTCACCTAGAGTTGTTATAGTAATGCGAGGGGATCTTAGCAGATGGCAAAATTAAAAAAACAGAGCGCTAAACCGGTGGGAGCGTCGCCAGGGACGGTGGCGTACATCGGGCCAGCACGGGACACGCCCGTAACTATATCCCGTATCCGTTACAGCGCAGATGGCTACGAGCAGCCGCAACAGATCGAGCTTAACGAGTGCATTCCCGAGTCGAGGGCTAGCGGCGTTACCTGGTATACGATCGATGGAGTACATAACGTCGAGATCCTCCGTACAATCGGCGAAAAATTCAATCTCCATCCCCTCGTAGTTGAAGATCTTGCAAACACCTCTCAGCGACCCAAGCTAGAGGAGTTCGATGGATATCTCTTTATCGCTATGAAGATGGTTACCTATGATCGCGCAAAGTCAGCGATCATGGCCGAGCATATCAGTATTGTTTTTGGGAACGGCTACGTCTTGTTGTTTCTAGAGGACGAGGGGGATCTTTTCGAGCCGATTCGGCAACGTATTCATACCGGCAAGGGGCGCATAAGAAGGTTGGGGGCAGATTATTTGAGCTACGCCCTGATCGACATGGTGGTTGATTGCTACTTTCAGGTCTTAGAGCAGATCGGCGAAGTTATTGAGCAGGTTGATGAGCAGGTGATTGATAGCCCACGACCGAGCACTCTAAAAGCGGTGCACAGACTAAAACGCAAGCTCATATCTCTAAGACGGGCTGTCTGGCCGATGCGCGAGATAGTTAACAACCTTATTCGGGACGAGAGTGATCTAGTTAGTGCAGAGACGCGCCTTTTCTTGCGCGACCTCTACGACCATACGATCCATACCATCGATACCATCGAGACCATGCGAGATATAGTCTCTGGAATGCTCGACGTATATCTGTCCAGTCTGAGTAATAAGCTCAATCAGGTCATGAAGGTGCTGACCGTTATATCGAGTATCTTTATCCCCCTGACCTTTATTGTAGGCATATACGGCATGAATTTTGAGTACATGCCGGAGCTTGCGTGGCGTTGGGGATATCCGGCCGTAATGATCGCTATGTTGATAGTTGCATCTTTGTTTATGCTTCTATTTAAGCGAAAGGGCTGGATCTAAGTAACTGATGAAATGGACCCGTATAGTATGACAATCCCACATCTCTCTCACCGTGCCCGTAAGACACCACCGTCACCGATTCGGCGCTTGGCTGGGATTGCACAGCAGGCAGCTTTAAGGGGCACGAAGGTTTATCGGCTTAATATCGGCCAGCCGGACGTTCCGTCTCCAGTAGAATTTCTTGCAGGAGTTGCTGAATACCGAGAGAAGGTGGTCGCCTACGAGGCATCTGAGGGCAGCCAACACCTACTGACCTCGTGGTGTCGCACTCTTAATCACGACTATGCGATCGGAATAACGCCTGAGCAGATGCTGATAACTGTTGGGGCGAGTGAGGCCCTTATTTTTGCATTTATGGTCTGTTGTGACCCGGGGGATGAGATCCTAATCTTTGATCCAACCTATGCAAATTACATAGGATTTTCTGCCATCTCGGGGGTTAGGCTTATTCCGCTGCCATGTGCTCTTGAGGATAAGTTCGCTATTCCTACACGCGAAGAGATTGAGCGCTATATCTCGCCGTACACGCGCGCAGTGCTGGTGTGTAACCCAAATAATCCAACGGGAACGGTCTGCAGCGATGAAGAGTTGAGGATGTTGATTGAGGTAGCTCGCGAACGCGACCTATTTCTGATAGTCGATGAAACATACCGTGAGTTTGTCTACGATGGGCTTAAGCCGCGTTGTATATTTGAATTGGCTCCACAGAACCCCCGTATTATCGTGATTGATAGCCTCTCGAAGCGCTTTAGCCTGTGCGGCGCACGCATCGGATGTCTAATGACCTGGCATGCGGAGCTGCGTCAGGCGGCGTTTCATATCGCGCAGGCCAGGCTGGCAGCTCCCAGTATAGATCAGATCGCGGCAGCACAGATGCTCGATACGATCTCTCCCGAGTATCTCCGTAGCGCGCACAGAGAGTACTGCGCGCGGCGCGATGTGGCGGTTAGTGCGTTGTCACAGATTCCAGGCGTTGTTACCAATACGCCCCAGGGTGGTTTTTATCTCCTTGCGGAGTTGCCTGTTGCTGACGCCGAGGACTTTGCAACCTTTATGTTGACCGACTTTTGCTTTGAGGGAGCTACTACCTTCGTTGCCCCAGCGGCCGGGTTTTACATGCGGCAGGGGGTAGGGAAGAGCACAATACGAATTGCGTTCGTGCTTAATCGGACAGATACTGAGCGGGCTATTAAGATTCTGGGTGAGGGGCTGATAGCGTATAGTAAACGGCAAACAGGATTGGGAGAGCGATGAAGAAAGAAACGATATCTATACTAGTGGTCTCACTGCTAGCTCTCTGCTTTAACAGCACCCCTGGATTTGCAGCACCAGAGGAGCCGTACGATCCGATTGAGGATATTAATCGTGACATTTTTTCATTCAATAACGGGCTGGATGAGTATGTACTTGAGCCGGTAGCCAAGGGGTATCGAAATAATGTTCCGGATGTTGTTAGGACCGGCGTTGGAAACTTTTTTCTTAACTTACGCTATCCCTCGTATCTGGTCAGCGACGTAGTACAGGGCAAGTTTGTTCAGGCACGCGATCACACCGGAAGATTTCTGATCAATACAACTATCGGTATCTTCGGCATAATAGATTTTGCAACCGATATGGGGCTTCCCGATCACGATGAAGATTTTGGAATAGCGTTGGCGTACCACGGGGTTCCGGCGGGTCCATATCTAATGATACCTATATTGGGCCCATCTAATGTGCGTGACGGGGTGGGGCGTATCGTTGATGCGTTTTTAGATCCGATCGGATGGGTTGGTTACTCCTCTCTATCATCTGGAACAAAGTTAGTGATTGCTGGGTCGGCGCTTGGATTGAAGTTAGTTCATACCAGAGCTGGACTGCTGCAGGCCGTGGAAGCCGCCAAAGAGGGCTCGGTTGATTACTACCTCTTTATGCAGGGTGCCTACTATCAACACCGTCAGGGAGTTCTTACCGATGGTAAGGATGATGATGAACTTGATTCCCTTGCGGGCGAGGGGGATGATATCTATGAGCCTAGCCCCCTTGATAGCGAGAAATAACAATGAGCGTTGGTATAACTGGTAGGTATATAGGATCGAAAAAGATAGAGCTTCGGCATGAGCCATCTGGCTCTATTCTGGTAACCGAGGCCCCAGTGGATAATGGCGGAGAGGGGCAAAGCTTTTCACCAACCGACCTGGTTGCAGCGGCTTTTGGCTCATGTGTGCTGACAACTATCGCAATCGTAGCGGATCGTAGCGGTATTAGCGTAGATGGTATGCATATGCAGGTTGATAAGCACATGCAACAGGAGCCCCGTCGAATCGGTGACATGCCGCTTATGATCCATCTTCCGGCGCAACTACTAGAGGAACAACGCGCAAAGCTTGAGCGTGCTGGGCGCTCATGTCCGGTGCACAGGTCGCTGCACCCAGAGGTGCGGGCCGAAATTACATTCGTTTACGACGTAGTTTAGTAATCAATTGAGAAGCTCTCGGCTTCAGATGCGCCGCGGATCGCTTCAACCTCGATCTCAACGACTAGGCGTGGGTCGACTAACTTTACGACCTGCACCATACTGCTAGCTGGACGGACATTTCCAAAAACTTCGCGATGAGCGCGGGCATAATCATCCCAGCGTGAGATGTTCGTAACGAAGAGCCGCGTGCGGACAACCTCCGTTATCTGAAAAGAACGGCTTGAAAGTACGGTTTTAATGACCGATAAGATATATTTAGTCTGTTCGTATGGATCGCCAGGAGCCGTTACCTCACCCTTGGAGTTCATCGCAGTTGTCCCAGAGATAATAAGGCGGTCATCTATCTGCACCGCTCTTGAGTATCCACGTAGTGGCTCAAGAGGGGAGCCTGAAAATATATTTGTTCTAATAGTCTCTGTTGTCATGGCTAAAGATTCGCACACTCAGATCACTCCGTAAAGCACTCAGGAGATGTTGAGTATAGGTGCTATAGTTTATTGAGCATCTCTGATGGTGGTGTCAGATCCTTTCTAATTAATAGTTCGATATGATCTGAGCCAAAAACCTTACCGGATGAAAGTAGCGCTAGGTCCTCCATTGATACCGGCGGAAGTATAATCCTGGTATACCTTTCAGCAACTTTAGAGCTTAGCAGCTCTCCTAAAAAGCTACTTAAACCTAGTATAATATCGGGATCCTGTTGAGCTGCGAATCTTGATGGTACGGCCCCAATATAGCCGGCTGGGCGTTGTAATGGCACGGCTAGGGGGTGAAAGGGGAGGGCTGCTGGGGTAACGAGTCCAAGCCCGTCTATAATCTCTCCGGTGTATGTATAACCGAGCGCCCCTATCTCTGGAGCCATTATGCGCTTGCCAGGGAAGCTGCGTTGCAGCTCTCTGCCGATGGCCAGCAGGTGCTTTGCACGAGCACCGGATTCAAATAGGGGTGAGAATTCAGTCCTGAAAGCTCCGGCGACAAATAATGCGGTTGTAGCTGTCAGGGGGAGCAGCGCAAGGTAGCCGAGAGAGCTGATGAGCCAGCGCTGCGAGAGCGTAAGCCAAAGCGCTGCGCCGTAAAACGGAAGCATCATAAGGGGCGTATACCAGGAGAAAACCAAGACATGTTTCACTCCGTATAGGGTCAAGATAATACCGCTAGCTAGGAGAAAAATGCATGCGTCAGGATAGCGCGACCCCTTTGCTTGCAAGCTTTTGCCCGAGGAGAGAGTAAATGGCAGAATGCATAGCAGGACTGTCATAAGCGCCACGCTAAATGGCAAGATTGTGCCAGATACCTTAGAACCAAAGGTAGCTAGAGAGAGGAGCTTTACGAATTCGGCCGTTGTGATCTGATACACGATAGCTTTTGCCGCTGCTGTATGTGGATAGATAGAGCCAAATAGTAGCAGCTCAAAGGCTATAAATGCCGCCAGCGGCACAACGCCTGCCAGGATCTCAAGCATCGATACAGGTCGTTTCTCTCTGTAGCGGTGGATAGCAAATAGCACCGCAAAGACTAGGCACTCTGGACGTGTAAAGACTGCAAGCGTTACTGGGAGGGCCCATAATGTGTTTTTGCGAGAGAGCGCTACATACGCAATTCCGACCAGCAGTAACGCAAGTGGAGTTTCCATTAGGGAGAGGCTAGCGGAGATCAGTGCCCCCCAAGCCACCAATAGAGCCAGGATCCAGTAGAACGATCCAGTTGTTTTAGTTGAAGAGCTAAAGATCGTTGCCCAGGTGATGCAGGTAGCCGTTATTATGAAACTGTTTAGGATCGATACGGCTAATGGCATAAGCTCTCCCAATAGCGAGAGGGGGGCTAGTAACAGTATCCAGAGGGGTGAGGTGCTTCCCATTACCGCTATCAGAGGATTGTAGTACGGACGCCCATTTTGCCAGAGGTTTCTGGCGATCCTCATATGGATGTAGGCGTCATCTTCGGCATAGGGCAGATAGATTAGTTGGAGTGTTACGGTAATAATCAGGAGAGTAAGTGCCGCCACAATTTGTATGGGCTGAAATAGTTGCAGGCGGCATCTGTAAGACATGTCTGATCTCGTATAGGTAAGTAGCAAGCCTACACCAGAAATAATAGATGGTCATCGCGTACTTTTCGTGGCCGGGTGTATACTGAGGCTCTCAGTACCAATGCTTTGGTGTTAGCGCTGGGAGCGCCGTTATCCAGAACAGCAAGAGCCGAGTGAGCCTAGAATTTTATGCCGGTCGGTTCATAGGCGCTCTTAAAAGCCCCCACCCGTACGCTGCTGCTTGTGGGAACCTGGTAATCAAAGATCAACGATTGAGCGGCAATCCAGCCCCTAACTCCGGTTGATGTAATGACTCTGTACCATTCACCGTTTCGCATCTCAATCGATACGATCGAGTCGCGCGGCATCATAAAGAGCATGCTTTCTGAGCGACCTGGTCCGACACGTAGCGGAACTTTGGCGGTTGTAACCCGAGCATGTTCTGAGGTGGGTCTATATGGATGATCTATTCCCTCACAGCATGATTGGGCATTACCACTGTATGTGAAGTCCTCAGAAGAGCTATGACCAAGCACATCTGAGATGTTTTTGCGTTTTGTGATGGGTGGAGAGTGCTTAACGACCTGCGGCTGAGTGCGCGCGCCCTGTTTGGCAGTTCTCTGTTTGGGCTGAGTAATGTGAGATGTAGTAGAGGTTTTTTGAACTGTTGGTGGACTACATTTTTCGCACTCGAGCCGTATTGAGGGGGGAATATCTATCCCCTGAACATTATTTACAGGGATGTTGACTGTACTCGGGGCAGCTTGTTTTGGGTCACTAATTTTGTCAGTTTTAACAACAAGACGCTCCTCAAGTGAGACAGAGGCAGGGGCTGTGTTGGTCTTTACCTCAACGGGTTCAGCTATAAACACCTCGCCCACTAATGGAGCTACGGCAGGTGGTTTTGAATTCTGTGCTGGATCGCCAGATGTAAGAGATGCGCTCAGTTGTTTTAGTAGATCATCCTCTGCCTGTCGTAAAGTAGCTTCGCGGGTAAGCAGCTGGCTCTCTAAACGTTGGCCGGCACGGTCCTGTTCTGAGATCTGAGGAGTAGCATCAGGTTGCGGAGTTTGTTGCGCTAGTGATGGTAGCGATATGATAAGCAGAGCAAGGGCTGCAATTCCAAATAAAATTCGTGGTAAAGAGCAGATCTTGGCTATATCTTTAAACAGCATGGTGTTTGAGCTTATTCTAAACGACAAGCAGCATGGTAAACTCAAGGGGGAGGTTAATCAAATAAAGGTTCTATCCTGATCTGGCCATGTAGATACTTGAATTTATTGCGGATTAAGATGATAGCATGACCACATGCCTACCAGTAGCCAGATTGCTATGAGTTTTCAAGCAACTTAAGGACCTGTGTAGAGTATTGATTTGCCTGTGCTAGAAGGGCTATCTGAGACTGCCGAAGCACATTAAGTCGGGTTAGCTTTGCAATATCTTCGGCTATATCTGTATCTCGAATCTGACTCTCTGCTGCCAATGTGTTTTCACGCATAACGGTCAGCAGGTTTATAGCCGATCGTAGCCTTGCGCTTGCAGCCCCTACAACACCGCGCTTGAGCGAAATCTGATCAATAGCTGAGCTTAGAGCAACTACGGCCAACTGTGCTGCCGATACCGCATCGTTGATGCTGGTACCTGTCAGGGAATATGTCAACGCACCAGCGGAGCCGATGCTGAGATCTGCTAGGGTCGCAATCACGGATGAGATAAGTATGGTAGAGGAGCTATCGCCAGAGAATCCTACTTGAATAGTTTTATCGGCACTTCCGTTGAGCGTATTAAATCCATTGAATTGGGACACCACTGCTACGCGCTCTACTTCAGAGCCGAGAGCCTCAAATTCAGATTGCAGGGCGGAGTGTTGTGTTAACGTATAGATCGAGTTTGCGCCCTGATTTGCAAGCTCCGACATGCGCTCAAGTAGGCTAGTTATCTCTGCCAGGCCTGCATCAGCCGTTGCTACATATGAGAGTCCATCGTTAGCGTTTCTGACAGAGACGGCGAGCAACTTGCTTTGTGATCTCAGTTTATTCGACAACGCTAGGCCAGCCGGCTCATCTACAGCAGAGTTAATTCTAAGTCCCGAGCCCAGCCGTTCGTATACCGAACCGAGCTCGCTTACCGTGCGCTTAATCTGGGTTTGTAGGCGTAATGAAATTAGGTTGGATGCGATAACTACAGACATCTTGTCCTTGCACTTTTATAGCGGGTTGCAAATTGCCTTCTTGGCAGCGCTCCCTTACAAGGTCTAACGGCTATACCTCTGAAAGCATGAGAAATTGGGGCATTTTTATACGACACCTTAAAAAGAGGGTGGCCTAAAATTACGCAATATTCGTAGGCGTAAATTATAAGTATAGTAATATTAGCTAGTTATAGCTACTCATAGCGTATTTTACAGCTGCCAAAGAGGACCTAAAGATACAGAAGAAAACTAAATGTTACATGCACCGTTCAATTCGCCATAACTAATTAGAATGTCCGAGATGAGGGGGATTTTGGTTGCGCATGTTCTTTTGAGGTTTCCGTAGCTATGACGATGAATGACAACGATCATAACAACAACGAAGAGGCAACAACTGCTGCTAAGAGCTTTAACTTTCGCCTTGGAAAGAATGCAGAGAATGCTGGGCCAAAGACCGACGGTAGCGAGCTTGGTGTCGTTAATCCAAACTTTCATTCCGAGTACAAGCCGGATCATATCGGCTTTCAGAGTGTCGGTACGCCTGAGGAGCTAGAGCTCAAACTTGCCGATGTTGGATACCACAGTCTGCCGTTCTATGCGGTTCAGATCTCACTGATGCTCAACACGAACGTCAACAGCGTAAAGTGCATACTGCTTGAGGGTCCCTCTGGTTGCGGTAAGAGCTTTATGGCTAAGTCACTGGCGAAAATTACCGGTGCTGAGTTGATGTGTCTTTCATGCTTTAAGGGCATGAACCTGCAACATCTGCTTGAGATCCCATCTACGCTCGGCATGGTGAATGCGATGGCTGGTAAGGCAATAACTAATACTGAGGAGTTGATGAACCTTGGAGTTATCTCTAAGGCGTTTCTTGCCTCTCAGACTAAGCCGGTTATCTTGCTAATCGATGAAATAGATAAGGTCGAGGTTGGTATCGATACCTTCTTCCTCGGACCTATTCAGGATGCGCGTGTATGGCTTGAATCGCGACCCCCAATTGATGCAAACCTCAATAATCTGATTATTATCTTCACAAAGAACTTTGAGCGTACTATCAGTGAGGCGCTACTTCGACGTGTGCACCCACTACGGATGAAGTTCATGGACTCGTCGCTTGAGAGAAAGGTTCTTGCGCCGCACTGCTCACCTAAGATCGCAGATAACCTTATTCGCGTTGCAGATCTGATGCGTGCGTCGGATGGAAGTTATCCATTCGAGCGCCCACCTGCGCCTGAGGAGCTGCTTAAGGCGGCACACTACATGGGGCATCTTCTGACCTGGGATCTGATCGACTATGCCTTTATAGGCAAGAACCTTTTCTACATGCTCTCAAAATCGGAGCACGATCGCATCGTATTTGAGCAGATGATGCGTGACCACCCAATGTTTGCCGATCCCCTTATCCCTGATAATCGCAACGCAACGATCGAACAGATCTATGCGCGTCTAGGACGATGGCTGCTTGAGGGCATCATCGACGATCCAGATGCCAAGCGTCGAGGCAAGGCGTATCGACCCGAAAAAGTAGGACTGACTAAGTTTAAAGATCCTGAGGAGATGGCTAGACGACTGGCAGAGGTCGGTTATCAGTGCGCCCGTTTTACAGCCACACAGATGTCGCTCCTGCTTACCACTCCCTCTGATAGAACACGCGCCATGTTGCTTGAGGGGCCATCGGGTTGCGGTAAGAGCTTCCTCGCCAAGTGCCTTGCCAAGATTACAGGGGCGGATTTTATGTGTCTTAGCTGTTATCAGGGCATGAATACAGCACACCTGATCGAGGTGCCTTCTGCACTTGCTATTGCATCCTCAATGGCAGGGCAAGAGGCGGCGGCAAAAGATAAACTCATGAACTTAGGAATCCTTTCACGAGCGTTCCTTAAATCACAGAGTCAGCCGGTTATTCTGCTAATAGACGAGCTTGATAAGGTCGAGGGTCATATCGACACATTCTTTCTTGGTCCGATTCAGGACGCGCGAATCTGGTTAGAGTCGCGACCGCCGATAGATTGTAACGTTGATAACCTTCTTATTATCTTTACTAAAAACTTCAATAGAAAGCTCGATGATGCCTTTCTGCGACGTGTTCATCCGATGAAGATGGCCTACATAGATTCGACCCTAGAGCGGCGCGTTCTTGCCAAGCACTGTATGCCGCAGCTTGTTAATAACCTGGTCTGGATTGCAGAGCGTATGCGTTGTACTGAGGGGACCTATCAGTTTGAGCGTCCGCCAGCACCTGAGGAGCTACTTTCTATAGGGCATTACGTGCAGCAAATGTTGGATTGGAAGGCCGCAGATTTCGCATGGATCGGTAAGAACGTTTGGGCCATAATCGCAAAATCTGAACATGATCGAGCAGTTATGGAGCATATGTTGCGCTTTCACCCAGATTTCCTTGATCCGCTCTTTATGGACGGAAAAAGCGCCTCAATTGAGGTAATTTATGCCCGACTTGGCCGACTAGTACTTCAAGAGATCATTGATGATCCGGACCGAGACAAGCGCGAACGTGCTTGGTTAGAGATGGAGTACGTGTAAGGCGCTGTTTCACAGGAGCGTTATAGATGAAGGACTCCGGACGGGGAGGAGGCAAGAAGATCGTCTTTAAGAAGCGTATACTAGCTTCTCAGCTGCTTCCAGCGGAGGTTACTTCCGCTATTGACCCAACCTCTGAGCAGGGTGAGCAAGCGCAGGATCTCTCTCACTACTATTATCAGGGCGAAATTTTTGACCAGTTCTATCGACCCCTCTCGATAGAGGGTGGAGAGGGGTTGCTTGCTGAGATTGCACACGAGCCCCTGGCCCCTCCTAGTCCTGAACCCCGACTAGCTAAGGATGCGCGCGATGTTCGCAGCAAGGAGCAGCAGGAGACTGCAGAAGCCTTGGCGCATCAATTATATAATCTAGCTCAAAAGGTGCGCGAGACCGACATAGATGTGTACCTAAGCGCAGTTAATGTGGTGCTGGCTGAAAGGGGAGCTAAAGAGTCAAAGGAGATCCTAGACAAGACCAACGATTTCTTTACCGAGCACTACTATACCGCTATTCGCGATCGTGGAGAGCGACCAGAGATCTATCATCAGATAATCAAGCGGGTCGGGCATGAAGCATCCGAGCGTATAGGGCGGATCATTAATGGCTTAGATATAGAAGGAATGGCTAAGATAATTTGGAATTTATACCACGGAGACGATCCAGATAAGGCCGCTCGCATTACAACTCTGCTACTTGCCTGCACCGAGAGGCAGATCCGCGCACTGCGTGAGGAGTTTCTCCTTATTCCATACAAAGATCTCGCTCGACAGTTATTTCTTATTATCAATCCAACTGCAACAACGGAAGTTCAGAGTGCAGGGCGCCGCACGATCGGAAAGGCAGAGGTTAATGATACAAGAAAATTGGCAGCTTTTAAGAGTAGAGACCAGCTTAAATCCATCAAATATTTACTGCTAGGACGCAACACGACTGAATTGGCGCTTATTAAAAGGTTCTATCTCGATAGTGGGGATCAAGATGCGCACGAATCTGAGATTGGCCTTGAAGTTCAGGTGCAAAAAGTTTTTCAGGCGATTGATTTAGACAGGATGGGCAATCTATTTTCAGGGTGGAGCCCAGATGGAGAGGCGCAGGAGCTGCACAAGATCTTATTTCCAAAGACTATGACCGATGGACTAGAGGATCTACTAAGTGATCCAAAGGACTCTGTTGACCGGGATCATACGCAGGGTATTGGGCCCTTCCTGCGACGCTTTAAAAAGCAGCGCATGTGGCGCAATCGAAATTCAATCCGTCACCGACTACTTAATTCATATGAGTTAATCGCAGAGCGATTAAATGCGCTCTCTATCGATCGATTTATGCGCACTAACGATGCGTTGCAGGATCAATTTGGCTACGAGATCGATCCCTCGCTTTTCTCATCCCTAGGTCTTTTTGACGCGCGACGACGCGCTTTCGTAATGAGCGAGCATATAGCGGCCTCCTTCGATATTACCCAGATGCTAAAACATGTTGAATTCCTCTCTCCCAGGGAGTGTATGAGCGTGCAGCAGGCGTTTCGATCTCTCTTTGGCTTAGAGGTGCGAGAGGCTATTGAACAAAGACTAACGGCTATAAAGGTTAAGGTAGCGGCTAAGGAGCTGCAGGAACTGCTTGTTAGATACCTGGATGGACAGGGACGTTGGCCACTTAATTTGGACCTATTGGCGCGTTACCGAGGCGCAGAGCCAACACCTGGTGTATGGGAGCCTGACTTTATAACCTCTGAGCAGGATGAACAGGTAGCCATTGATTGCGCGCAGTTAATGGATCGGGATGCCGACCTTGGAGAGCTAGATCTACCCATTTTGGAGGTGCTACGGAAGCACTCCTACGAGGAGCTCAATCGCATTGAGCGTGCTTTCTATGAGTTGACAGATCCACAGGTGCCGCTGCGCATAGCGCTCAGTGAGTGTTTAAGCACAGAGGTGCTTTCTGAGGTTGAGTTGTTACTAAACGGCGTAGAGCTCGCCGAGGTTGTTAGCACAATTTATGATGATCCCCTAACGTTAGAGAGTGTTAGGGATATTCCACCCAGCCATATAAGCGTTATTCGCGAGAGCTTTGAAAAAACTCACCTTGTTGATCTTGGCGCACATCTGTTGGAGCGCTTCCCTGATCCTGAAGAGGAGGATCTTTTGATAGACACGCTGGCGATTGTCTTGGCCCCCGAGGCGCACGCTTTTCACATCACCTTGCGCGAAATGCGCAGGGATACTCCGCAGGATATGGAGAAGTTGCGACAACACTGGAGAGGGTCCGCGCTTCCTAATTTGTTGGCGTTAGAGCGGGCATTTGATCGCGATTTTCCACGATTGCGGCAACACTTAAAGTTTGGCGCGGCGCGTATCGCATTAACGCCCGAGCTTTTTGCCGAGACCATCCTACACCTTGAGGGCATAGACCCTGAGATAGTTCCCCGTCTTTTAGAGTGCTTTGATTCGGTTGATATCGACCTCCTGCAACAGAGGTTGCGGGATAATAAACTGGATCAACGCACGATTGAGCAGGTATTTGACCTGCTTTATCCCGATGCAACGTTGCGTCGTTGTATTAAAGAGATGAAGGTTGACCTTGATCTTATTAACGAGACCCTCTTGCATCTTGAGGGGTATTCATCCAAGGAGGTTGCGACCGAGATTCACAACCTTACCGAGTCACTCTCTGCAGAGCAGCTAGGTATTGCCTTACTAGATGTGCTTGCTACACCTGCGGCAGGTTATATTAATCCACGTATTCCAGAGGATCTTAACTGGATGGATGAGATGATGTACCAGATCGGGCTTTCATTTCAGCGCAACGTTGGTCAGGACCTGGTATCTGTCGCTAGGGCGCGCGGCGTTCCGACAGCGATGCTTGAGGAGCTGACCTTGCGACTATTCGGGCAGGAGGTCTGCGCATCTGCGCGTGAGCTATTTAACCTTATCAAGTTAAATAAAGAGGGGCAGAGCTCTTCAGAGTTTACAGAGGCGCGTAGCTGTAGCTACCTTGAAAGTCGTGGGGTGCGGCACCGAGATCGTCTGCTGCGGGCATACAATACCTTCTGGGCGCATATACCTGGATTTGGTAACTTAATTGATGATGTCACTAAGTTTTTTATAGATCCCACGCTAAAACAGAAGACCATAACCATGCTGATTGGGGTTAGTCCTGAGCGTAAGAAGTCAGTAGATAGTGCGGAGACCTCCCGTTAGGGATATCGTCAATAAGTATGGGGGTAGAGGAACCCCTAAAATGAGGACAATATGCGTTTATTAAACTATCTATATGGTGGAATAACAGCTAGGCCCAAGAGCTCTGATGCTAGGCTTTATCCGCTTGAGGCTGCAAGCAGCCCAAGGGAGCCCTCGGACCTCTCATGCTACGCTGGCCAGGTCGTTATGATCGTTAATACGGCCTCTCAGTGCGGGTTCGCCAAGCAGTACGACGATCTGGAGGGGCTTTATCAAAGGTACAAGGAGCACGGTTTTACCATCTTAGGATTTCCTAGTAACGATTTTATGGGGCAAGAGCCCAAATCAGATGGTGAGATTCAGGAGTTTTGCCGGATACGCCACGGTGTAACCTTTCCACTTTTCTCTAAGGCAGCGGTCAAAGGAGGGGAGAAGCAGTCGGTTTTCTCATTCCTGACTGAACGGGGCCCAACCGATCTAAGGGGTGAGGTGCTTTGGAACTTTGAAAAGTTTCTGATCGATCGTGATGGTCGTTTAATCGGTCGATGGCGTTCCTACGTCTCTCCAACCTCGCGCAGTATTGAGCAGGGTGTGGCACGCGCCTGCGGCTTAGCGTAAGCCAGCTACCAAGGTTCGCCCCCCTTGCCATCGTCGTTACTTGCTACGGCTTTGCCGGCAGCCTCTTTCTTTTTCTTCTCTTCATCCTTCTTAAGGCGGCTGTAGTCGAGGTAGCTTAGATTTGCCTGAATATTATCGGTATTGCTGTAGACGTAGGCTAAAAAGAATTCTGTGATTGTAGCTTTGCGGGTCTGAAGCTCCTCAGCCAGACGCAGCACCAACGGTGTGCGGGTTTTGTTCTCGCTCTCAAAGGCTTCCCACCACTTGCGTGCGCTACCGGTTGTATTATCCCACTCAAGCGACTTTTTAACCTCAGTAAGCTTGTCCACAATCTGTGTATCGCTCCAGCCCTTAGTATCAGAGATGCCTGGGGGCAAGCCCCCTGCCGCGGGTGCCGCGCCAGTGGTTGATTGTGCAATCTCAAGTGTTTTCTCCTCGTACGTGATCTCCTCAGTGCGGAGCTTAAGCTCATAATCGCCCTTATCAAATTCAGTGAGGGGCTTAAGGAGCTCAGGAATCTTGTAGAACGGTATTAGGTGTCCCTGAAATACCGGGGTATTGGGCATAAAGATAGAGCAGATATTATCAGCTGGTCGACCGACCTCATCGGGTGTAAGCACCGCTCTCTGCTGAACCTGCTCCTGAGTGCTATCGTTTTTACTTGCAAAGACCTCGATCATCTTTCTATTCGCGCCGGTCGACTGGGTCTGAAAGCGGATCGTCATCTGACCGCTCTCCTTAGAGGCCCATTCGGAGTCCGCTTGATCGAGGGCCGGCATAAAGATCTTGGTATTAAAGCCCGCCAGCACCGAGTCTGCATCATCGCTATAGTTAGCTTTGATCTGCGCGGTAGATTGAATAGCCGCTACGATACTTACGTTACGAGAACGGAGGGTGTTGAGCTTGACGTGAATATCAGGAAGACGACCTAGGGCACTTGCGAACTCGTCGATTACTAATCCAACCGGCCTTGGTAACGTTACACCTGGGCAGCGCTCCGCACGTTTTGTGAGGAAGCGCAGCAGCTCTACTACAATTACGTTCGCCATGGGGCGCAACATCTCAACCTCTGACTCGCGTAGCTCAACGATAAAGAGGGTAGGCTTCTGAATCAGGTCATCAATATCAAGCTCGTTAAGCGAGGTAGTAGCGCGGATAGCGGGGAGATCCCATGCGCTTAGACGCATACTAAGTTCGGACATAATCGTATCGGCGTTCTGAGAGCCGGAGCGAGCAAGCTCAACGAAGGCGCGGGTGTTTCTAATCGCCTCAGGATGGGCCTCTAACCAGTCGCAGAGCGGCTTCATGCCGGATTGAACGATCTGATGGATCCTCGGCATCGAGAGGGTCTCTTTCGGATCGTGCAGCAGGCCAACCATGATGGAGTTAAGGATCGCCAGGGCGTTGTTACGAAAGAATGGACTGTCTGATTTTGCCTGCGGTAGATCTGTTGCCGATATAACGGTCTGCGCAATTAGTTTGCAGTCCGTATCGTCCTCAATTTTAGCCAGGATATTCCAGCTTAGAGAGCGTTTCGTGTCTAATGGATTAAAGAGCAAGATCTGCTTGCTAGGATTGTACTTTCTCGTCATCGCAGCGAGCGATTGCCACATCTCAGGCTTTGCATCTATGACTATCGTCGAGCGCTGCGGATCCATGCAATCGTTGTACAGGATCGGTTTGATGAACTTGGTTGTTTTTCCTCCGCCGGTTTTAGCTACGATAAGGATGTGACGGTTGCGTTCCTCTCGTGCGATAATTAGTTTGGCCTGATTAAATGAGACCCCATCACTGCCGCGCAACTCATTGACGTAGAGAATCGTATCTCCAGGTTTTCCGCTGGGCTTTGTCCACTTAGCGATCTGCTCAGTATTTGCGAGGTCACCGGAGCCAAGCTCATTAGTCATCGATCTTTTAGGGCGCTTTGCAGTCTCTTTGACTAGCGAGGAGAGGGAGATATCTCCGAGGATAATGCCGGTCTTCTTGTATTCGCCCCAACTATAGCGCACCACTAGAAATAGATAGCCGAAGAAGACAATGAAGAGGCTCTCCTCAAATATAAAGCGATTCTCTGCGGGGGCGATTAGGATAGATAGAAGGGGCTCAAGGAGGGGAACTGGAGCTATCGATTCATGCGGCTCTTGTAGGAGCGATAGGACTGCGGAGATCTTTGACTGGGCCTTCTCTTGTGATGAAAAGTGAAAGACCTCAGCCACGAAGAAACAGAGTCCAAGGGCACCTGGTAAGAAGGTCTTGCCGAGCGTTGTATTTCCGGTGATGAAGAACTGCGCAAAGATGCAGCCTATAGTCGCTACCCCAAGGGTTGCTAGGCCCATGATCTGCGGGAGCGTATAGAACCACCCGATAAATTGAAGTAGCAGAATTTCAAGCGTACGCAGCATCGTGTATCGATATGTAACTTATCGGCCTATCTAGGTTATGCACCCAACCGGGGTCGGGGTAACAACCAAAAGGGCGTATTAAGCGCAGATGTATCTAGTATAATCGAATGGTTATAAGAGGTCCATCCGAGTTGGATAGCCTAACCACTTGAATCTACTTACTAATAAGCGCAAACATCTTTATGTGCCTGAGCACACTAACTTTACTCTGGGGGAGCTCCTCACATGCCCTTAATTATCTATCGACTAGATCTCTACGGAGGGTAAGGGGATGTGGCAGAATACTTGGCTATACCCGCTCCAGGATCGTCGCAATTCCCATGCCTAGCCCGATACACATCGTCACCATGGCATAGCGCTCGTGACGCCGCTCTAACTCATCAATCGCCATCCCTATTAGCACGGCACCCGTTGCGCCGAGGGGGTGGCCAAGTGAGATCCCTCCGCCATTTACGTTGACCCGCTCAGGATCTATCCCTAGCTCACGCATCGTCATAATCGGTACAGGAGCAAAGGCTTCGTTTATCTCCCAGAGATCTATCTGTTGTACCGATAGTCCGGCTCTTTTTAACGCCTGACGAGAGGCTTCAATTGGGCCAGTTAACATAATGCGCGGTGGAGATCCTATTGATATTTGAGCCACGATACGAGCTCGCGCTTTAAGTGAGTGCTTAGAGAGCGCTGCCTCGCTTGCAACCAAGATCGCAGCTGCGCCGTCGACAATAGCAGAGGCGTTGCCGGCGGTAATAATTCCATCCGGTTTAAAAACCGTCTTAAGAGTTGCCAACCCTTCAAGCGTCGTTTCAGGACGGGGATTATCATCTCTGCTTAATACCTGCTCTACGCCCTGATCATCTCTGTAGGGCACTGCTATAATGCTCTTTGAGAACTTACCCTGTTCGAGTGCGAGCTTGGCATTAGTTTGTGAGCGTAGCGCAAAGGTATCTGCATCAACCCGCGAGATCTTGAAACGTTCAGCTAGGATCTCGGCAGATTCGCCCTGCTGAACAAGGTCTGCATGGTGCTTAAGCAAGAGGGGACTTGTTTCTCCGCCACCATCGCTAAACATCGGAACACGTGTCATGTGCTCAAGTCCAGCAGCGACTACTAGATCGTATTGTCCAGCCAGAACGCCCTGAGCCGCAAAATTAAGGGCCTGTAGCCCAGATCCGCACAATCTATTGATAGTTGTTGCAGGAACAGAGATCGGCCAACCGGCAGCGAGAACTGCGGCCCTTCCTACGCACCAGGCCTGCTCCTGAGCCTGCGTTACACAGCCAACGAGCAGGTCCTCCATTAGCTCCGGCGCGAGCTGTGTCCGGTTGCAGAGCGCATTTAAGGGGTATGTTAATAGGTCAACGGGATGAACCGTTGTAAATTTCCCCTTTCTGCGCGCGCGTGGGGTACGGACAGCATCGACGATAAAGGCAGCGCTCATGTGTAAACCTTTACTACAAAAAAAAGATATTTAGATTAATCGTTATGCTAACGCTCTCATGAGTGTAGCGCTACCGAGAAATATATACCTCAACCCGACGGTTAAGTTGACGCCCCCCGGAGGTCTTATTAGTTGCAATTGGGCGACTTGCTGAGTAGCCGTTGATTTTGAGCTGACTTAACGAGATACCCCGTGAGGCAAGATAGCTACCAACCTCTGAGGCGCGTGTCTGGGCTAGCCGTTCGTTATATTCTGCGTTACCTGTGTCATCCGTATGACCGGCTACGTTGACGGCCGTTACCGTAGAGCTCGCCTTGATAGCCTCAGCCACCTGCTCAAGACCTGAGAAAGCCCCAAGTCTTAAGTTCGTTTGATCCTCATCAAAGAAGACCTGATAGACACCACCAACTGGGTCGGTTTCAGTTGTGCTATCGAGGCGCGCCTGAATCTTCTCAAGTTCTATCTGGTTCGTCGTGCTCTGAACTCGCAGTGACGCCAGTTGCCGATTCTGATCAAGTTGAGCGCTTTCTGATAGATCCCAGCCGGCACCCATCAGGAGCCCTGCCGCTGCGCCTACACCGGCACCAACTGCAACACCACCACCACTAGCATCAACCTGATTGCCGATAATGGCACCGGCACCAGCGCCCCAGCCGGCGCCGAGAATAGTGGCTCCGATCGTTTTATCGGGACCTGATTGCGGCATTGAGCAACCGACCGTTAGTAGGATAGTTCCAATGGTGGAAAGAGTAGCTGCGCGAGATAGCCCCCTAAGGAGCGAGCAATAATTCATAAAACCCCCATATCGAAAGCAAAAAACACAAGGCAGATAGGATCTAGCGAGGCTCGATACAACGGTAAGACTCTTCGGCAGAGCAAAGCTAACTATTCCCTTCACAGATACCTATCGGCAGGGGAGGCTTTCTTCACAAGTGAATTTAACAAACCCCTCAGGGGTCGATTTGCAGAGCCCGTCCAGCAGCGCACGCTGCTGGCGCAGCAATGCGGTGGGGGTGATAATATTAACTATTCACTCCTAAAATGAGCGTCCCCGATCAGGGGACGACAAGAAAGGGCGAGTTCCTACAAAGACCGCCTCCTATAAGTCGTAACATATACAATGGTAAAACATTGTGAATAGTTACTAGCGCTTCTGAGGCCGCAGAGCTAACAGTACAAATAGAACCGCCAACCCCCACCAAACTAGGTAGATAGGGTAAGTAGTAAAAATAGTACTATAGGAAAGTAACTGTATCTCCATAGGTAAAACACCCTCGGTAAAGGGCAGGAGTGAGGCCAACGTTCTCCCAAGTGGATCGACCACCGCGGTCACTCCGGTATTAGTTGAGCGCAAAAGAAACCGCCTGTTCTCTATGGCACGAAAGGCCGCGATCATATGGTGTTGATACGGAGCTACGGAGTCTCCGAACCAGGCGTCGTTGGTTTGATTGATAAGAAGTTGAGCTCCCAGCACGGTTGCATCACGGGCAATTGAGGGTAATATATCTTCGTAGCAGATGAGCGGCGATAACTTTATCTGAGAGCCGTTTGAGAGCGTAAATGAGAGCACAGAGGGATTACTTCCTGGTGTGAACTGGCCCGCCGTTGAGTTTATATCCTGCAACCAGGGCAATAGGGAGCTAAGCGGAGTATACTCTCCGAACGGCATAAGGATCATCTTGTTATAAGGGGTATCGAGGGTTCCATCTGGGCGAATCAGGATAGAGCTATTGAAGTACTCCGCTTTCGATCGATAGGTAAGCCCCCCTATTAGAAACGCCGAGCCATTATTTAGAAACGGTAGTACTGCGCTAGAGTACGCGTTCTCTAGGTTAGCAGGAATAAATTCAGTGATAGTCGATTCTGGCCAGATTATAAGTGAGTCCTTCTCTGCAACGCGCGCGCTTATTTTTAGGTACTGCTCGCGATTAACGGTGAAGTACTGCATATTATGCTTTTTGTGCAGTGAGACGTTGCCCTGAATAAGGAACGTTTTAAGTGGAGTTCCCGCTAGCCTTTCGATAACGTCTTGGGCATACACGCCGTACATAATAGCAGCTATAAATGTAGCGCAGGCAGTTATACGGGGGAGCGCTCCGACTGATCTTCGGGCTACCAAGGCTTCAGCCAGCCACATCATCAAAAAAGTAATGCCGGTTACCCCAGTGATATCGGCGATCTGTGCCAGGGGAAGAAAGGCGATCTGGGTATGTCCAAAATCCCAGGGAAAGATCTTAATCCAAAAATGATGCGCTATCAGCCATGCAACAGCGCTGCGCAGCCCTAGGCGGATAATAAAATGCGGCAGGCGCTGCCAAACGAAGCCCCAGATAATAAACTGTACAGCACTTCCAAACACAAAGAGGGCAAATATAGCTATAGCCGCAACGGTCGGAAATCCACCGAAATCCTTAATTGTTCCGTAGAGCCAGTAGAAACCACCGGCATAGGTAATCGCCCCAGCTACGAAGGCGCGCATGATTCGTCTATTGGGAGCCTGCAGCGCCGCTACAAAAAGAGCTACAGAGCTCCAGCCTAAGGCGGCACATTCGACCGAGCCTGGGGTCCACCAGGCAGCAACTATGGTCACCGCCGCTAATAATGAGAGCAGCCAGCCTATCACGCGAACGGATTCTCACAGATTGAGGAACCCTCTAGGAAGGTCTCGATCCACAGTAAGCGGTTATACTTCGCTGTGCGCTCACTACGACAAACTGAGCCGGTTTTTATCTGCCCTGCGCCCGTTGCAACAGCTAGGTCAGCTATTGAGGTGTCCTCGGTCTCGCCTGAACGATGCGACATAACTGAACGATAGCCGTTCTGGTGGGCGAGATTTATAGCCTCAAGGGTCTCTGTAACGGTTCCGATCTGATTAAGCTTAATCAGTATGGCATTGCCGATACCCTGGTTGATACCATCAGCTAAGCGCTTAACGTTTGTAACGAAGAGATCGTCACCAACTAGCTGTACAGTTGCGCCTAGTTTCTCGGTCATTAGACGCCAACCATCCCAATCGTTTTCATCAAGGCCGTCCTCAATGCTGATCAGTGGGTACTTCTTGGTCCAGCCTGCGTATAGCTCTACCAGGTCTGCCGAGGAGTACTCCTCCTTGGTGCTCTTCTTAAACACGTATCGTTTCTTAGTATCGTCGTAGAACTCACTGGCTGCGACATCGAGTGCGATCGACACGTCAACACCGGGCTCATAGCCGGCATCGGTAATTGATTCGATCAGCGCCTCAAGCGCCTCCGTTGGTCCGGCTAGGTCGGGAGCAAAGCCGCCCTCATCGCCGATACCGGTTGAGAGCCCCTTCTTTTTTAGGTTCTTTTTAAGTGCGTGAAAAACCTCTGAAGCGCACCTGATATTCTCAAAAAAGGTCGATGACATGTGAGGCACTATCATAAACTCTTGAAAATCAAGAAGGTTCGCAGCGTGCGCGCCGCCGTTAATAACATTCACAAGTGGGAGGGGAAGACGCCGAGCGTTTGCGCCTCCGATATAACGAAAGAGCGGAATTCCGAGGAAATTTGCCCCGGCATGGGCCGCCGCAAGGCTGACCCCCAGGATCGCATTTGCTCCGAGGCGACTTTTCATCTCAGTGCCGTCTAGATCTATAAGTTTGCGATCAAGGCTTGCGAGCTCAAGCACGTCGTGTCCGGCAACAACTGGAGCGATCTTCTCCTTAATGTTCTCAACGGCCCTTAGGACACCCTTGCCAAGGTAGCGAGCTTCGTCACCATCTCGTAGCTCAAGTGCCTCGTACTCTCCGGTCGAGGCTCCCGAGGGAACCATTGCGGAGCCCTGCGCTCCGTTTTGTAGAGTGACGGTAGCGGCTACAGTAGGAAAACCACGAGAGTCTAGACACTCATAAGCTGTAATGGATGCGATAGCGCTGGATTTCATGCTCTTATCTCCTGAAAACACTGAACTATTCACCCCAGTATAAACTTGTCGGTGGTTAAAAGGATTCGATCTTGCGATCGGCCCTAAAGACCCCCCTTTCTTGTCATCCCCTGATCGGGGACGCTGATTTTCGGGGTGAATAGTTATTATTCCACCCCAGTTTGCTCCGCAAACTCGCCCCTTGATAGGGGCTAACGCATACGGATCTAACCGGGTGAATAGTTAGTTACGAAAAGATCGATAAAACTCGGCAGCCTGCCTTAAGTTGACGGGCTCTCGGGCGAGCTTACCCCCCTTGTTTAGGGGAAGTAAATGGGGCCTTCGTAGCAAAGAACGCTGGTGGCGGATCGAATGATTCGCTATTCTCCTGGGATGCGAATGACAACACCAAAGATCCTGCTTGCCTGTGCCCTTATTGCTGCGGCCCTCTCGTTTCTCTCTGATGATGGATTTATCCGGCTAACCCCGCTTTCAAAGGGGCTTGAGCAGCAACAGCGTGTTAATGCGCAACTTGAAGATGGGATCTACGCGCTTAAGAGGCAGGTTAATGGGCTGCAGAGCGATCCGCGCGCGGTTGAAAAAGCTGCACGGAGCGAGCTTGGCATGGCACGTCCCGATGAGATGGTAGTATTATTTGAAAAGAAGGAGCCAGCACATGCAGAGGGCCGGTAATTTTAGCAATAATCAAGTTCCGAGTAAGGCGACGCAGGGTGCTCTAGGTGCTAGCCGTTCAGAAGTTCCCAATGCAGGGGCTTCCAATACTGGGACTGCG
>Ga0209190_1000126_pt1 | contig 52770 bp, 40 predicted proteins | sample M_140205_XF_Meta_FD_187315 | JGI IMG/M metagenome (GOLD analysis project Ga0209190, IMG submission 187315) | Freshwater microbial communities from Lake Montjoie, Canada to study carbon cycling - M_140205_XF_MetaG (SPAdes) (version 2) | ecosystem: Environmental > Aquatic > Freshwater > Lake... | reverse complement strand
AAGGATGAAACCATAGCCTCCGCGTGTAATGACTGGTCGAAGAACTTCACGCGGATGGGCGCTCGCCTCGTTGACGGTGCCGAGTGAGGCGATGGTGGTGCCGATGTGGCGCAGGCGCGTGTCCACGACGGCGACGACGACTTGTTCTTGGCTCAAGTGACGGAGTTGTGGACCAAAAAAATCGCATATGCGTTCAGGTGAATCCAGTTGGACATCACGCATTTGCTCGCGAGCGACTCGAATTCCCAGTTCGAATGCGGCCGCAAGCTTCGATGCTTTTGCGATGCCTAGTCCCTTGATTTTGGATAATTCTGCGACCGGCAGACCTCCCAGAGCTCCCATTGAGCCGTATTTTTGGATTAGATCGCGACCGATATCGATCGCACTGCGCCCCTTTGTGCCGGTAGAAATGAAAAGGGCCATCAGTTCGGCGTTGTCGAGGGATGTCGGACCTAGCTGGGCGAGTTTTTCACGGGGTCGCTGGTCATGCGGCATGTCTTGGATGCGCGTGCAAGAAATGTTGTAGGTTTCTTCGTAAGGTTTGGTGGTGGTTTCTGCTGCTTTTCCGTTCACTTGAACACTCTATCAAATATGTTTCACTTGGCAAGGATTAGAATGTAATTATCGAAATGGGGTAGTAATCTTGTCACCCCGTAAGTTGGCGGCACACTTGTTATCGTTATGAACTTGGCGAAGTGGGGTCGATCCGTATTCTCTGAGTCATGTCGAAGTATGGTGGGGAAGAAGTGTTGGTGGTGCCGCGTGCATTGTTAGACGAATTGGGTGCATTTGAAGGGATAAAAACTGAGGGCCTCGATGAAGCGGTAGCTCGTTTGTTAGATGCGAAGAATCACACCTTTATGGATCGTGCGACGGCTGAGGAGGACCCAAGTTTTAAGCAGTTGATTCCCTATTGTATCTTTCGTTGTGGGGACCGGATTCTCCACTACACACGTGGAAAAGCGGGCGGCGAAAGTCGGTTACATGCGAAGATATCCGTCGGCGTAGGCGGTCACGTCAACCCAGTGGACACCAATGCTGGGCGGACGGGTGCGGAGGCTTATCATGCGGCGGTCACTCGTGAAATTGAGGAAGAGTTACAACTTCCTGAGGAGCATCATCACCGCATCATTGCGCTAATCAACGACGAGTCCAATCCCGTGGGGCAAGTTCACCTTGGTATCGTGCACTTGGTGGAATTGAAATCTGACGTGGTATTCTCCCGTGAGGACGCTTTGTTGGAATTAGGGTTCACCCCGCTGGACGATTTGGCGGGGGCGATGTTTGAGCGTTTGGAGACTTGGTCGCAATTTTGTATCCGCCACTTGGCGAGCTAACTTTTTTCAGTCGAACCTAGATAAATCAATGTTCCATATAAAAACTAAAATAATGATGAAAAGTTTAGAATTTAATGTGGCGATTTTCTTTTATCTTTCACAGAATTTAATCAACTAACGATGGTAACGAATTTACGAATCATTTGCGATGTCACTCATTAAGAAGCCAGTGAAGCCGCGCATTCTCATTGTTACCCCGGAAATTACGTACTTGCCGCCGGGTATGGGAAACATGGCTCAGAGAATGTCTGCTAAAGCCGGTGGCCTAGCAGATGTTTCTGCTTCTTTGGTTTCGGCCTTATTCGAACTCGGTGCAGATGTGCATGTCGCGATGCCAAATTACCGACGAATGTTTCAGAGTGATATTTTCAACCTGCACGAAAAAGAACTTAGAAAATATCATGAGGTTCTGCCAGAAGCACACATTCATCTAGCAGAAGATCGAATTTTTTATTATCGCGAGCAAGTTTACAGCAATCACTCGGACGAGGCGATGAGGATCGCCTTGGTGTTTCAGCGTGAGTTGATCAATCACATCGTTCCGCGTGTCATGCCGGATTTGATTCACTGCAACGACTGGATGACAGCCTTGATTCCTGCAATGGCCCGGCGGCGGGGGATCAAGTGTTTGTTCACGGTCCATAATATCCACACGCGGCAAGTATCTTTGGCACAGGTCGAAGAAGCGGGAATCGATGCCGCGGAGTTCTGGATGAATTTATATTTTACGGGTTCACCGGCTAGTTATGACCATGCCCGTTCGCATATCCCGGTGGATTTACTCACCTCAGGTATTTTCGCAGCGCACTACATCAACACGGTGAGTCCTCGTTTCCTGTGGGAAATTGTCGAGGGGTGGCACTCGGTGATTCCGGACTCGGTGCGTGCGGAACTGCGCGCCAAATATGCAGCGGGTTGTTCTGCGGGGATACTCAATGCGCCAGATGTTTCTTACGATCCGGTGACGGATTCTTCGTTGGCACAAACGTATGGCGTGGATGATTTTGTCACTGGCAAGGCGGCTAACAAACTTGCTTTGCAAAGGGAACTCCAACTCAAAGAGGACATAAAAGCACCGATTTTCTTTTGGCCTTCTCGACTGGATCCCGTGCAAAAAGGACCACAATTGCTCACTGATATTTTGCATCATCTCGTCTCGGATTACTGGGACCGCGATTTGCAGGTGGTCATCGTTGCAAATGGTCCTCATCAACAATGGATCGATAAAATTGTTTCTGCGTTCGATTTGCGTGAACGCGTCGCAATTGTCGACTTCGATGAGCGAATTTCACGGCTTGCCTATGCGGCTTCGGATTTCATGTTGATGCCCTCCTTGTTTGAGCCATGCGGTTTGCCGCAGATGACATCGCCGATTTATGGATCTCTTGCGATCGTGCACTCGACCGGAGGTCTGTATGATACGGTTCATCCATTGGATGTTGAAAATTCAACCGGAAACGGCTTCCGCTTCGACCACTACAATGCGGAAGCATTTCGTTGGGCCATCGATCGAGCGATGGATTTCTATGCATTACCCGAGGAAATCCGCGAACGGGAAATCCGCCGAGTAATGATAGAAAGCGCCAAGGAATTCAGCCACAAGGAAGTGGCTCGCCGCTATATCAACATCTACGAAGAGATGCTTGCGCGTCCTCTGGTGGAGAAAGAATCAGGCGGTGGGGTAAAAGCGCGAGGTGAGAAACTTTGAGGATATATCATCCATCAGATTACGGGTTCGAATTAATTTTTTATCACGTCGGATTGCCACAACGGTGATTGAGGTAAGTCGACGGGACGACAGATAATGATCCCTGCATGTTTCGAGGCTCCGTTGATGTAGTCGGAGATCGGTCGGTCAATCACAACTCGTCGTCCCTTGTCTCTGTCTGAGGTAGCGTGGGTGAAAAATGCTCGGTCTTTTTGGCGAATAATCATGCCTACGTGTGATGTGTAGCCGCTAGATTCAAAAGTGGTAATCGCACAAATATCACCGTTTTGCAGGTATTTTTCCGAAGCTCTTACATTAGCTCTCGGTATGTGATAGACTGGTAACTTTGAAACATAAGCTTCAACTTTCCCTATCGGTTCGATCAAAGATGGATTCGAGCGGAGGTAACGGTAAGCCTTCCACTGGACAGTCATTTCATGAATTTCTCGATGGATTTTTACGGCACCTGGAATTCTCGAAGTGATGTTGATCGCGTATCCACGGCGCTGGTTATCGTAAAAAACTTCCTCCAAATGGTGCATACGGCTAAGATAGCTTCCTGTGCATACTCCATCCCTGTATCTTTCGACTTCGATCATCTGTAAAAGATCTTCGGGCTTATATGGGGCGGGCTTGTAACGAAGCATTCTAGCAAGTGCGAGTGAATTTTCATAGTACGTCCAGCAGTCCATCGCCTTGAGATTCGCGACTGGCGATTCGATACGGTCGTCAATTTCAAGCGAGTAGTTCACGTAAGGTGACCCCATTAATTCGTTGGCCACTTTGATTGTTCTATCACCTAGTGGTAGACTGCGCCAATTTTCTCGCTCAGCTTTGGCAACGATCGCGTAAAATTTAGATTCACCTTGAAACACGGTAGCAAGCGGTAGCCTTGGTTGTGTAAGATGAGGGACAGGCTTCTGAGCCAATGTTAGACTCGCTCCGAATAAGACAAAACCGAGCGCTGAAATGGTCCATTTTAAAATCATACTGTTTCATAACCTCTTTTTTAGCATTGGGAAAGCAACAATCGAACGGACTAGCAAGTAACCTAGGTGCTTGAGCATTTAATTTGTTGCGAATGAATTCTTTTTTTCAAAAACACCAAAATCAAATTCGTTCATCTTCAAATTCTAGGTCAGCTTTTAGAATTTTACCTGCGATCGCAATGTTTGCGAGTTCGTCGCAACGCTCGTTTTCCAAATGTCCCGCATGACCTTTCACCCAGCGCCAATCAATTTGGTGTGAATGCATCGCTGACAGCAATTGAATCCATAAATCTTTGTTTTTAACGGGCTGCTTGTTCGCTGTTTTCCAGCCTTTTTTTTGCCATCCATCGATCCACTTTTTACAAATAGCATCGATCAAGTACTTTGAATCCGAATGCAACTCAACAAGACATGGTTCGCTCAAACGTTGCAGTGCGGCAATCGCGGCACGAAGTTCCATTCGATTGTTTGTCGTTAGACGATAGCCGTCAGAAAATTCTAACCGATCATTTCCGCAGACCATCACAACACCAAAACCGCCGGGTCCCGGATTTCCTTTGCACCCGCCATCGGTATGAATGATAACACGCTTCATATAGCGTGGTAGGTGACTCGACCGCATGCTTGATAGCAAGCGAATGTTGTGCGCCTCATTGGCAGAATCAGGAAATTTTCACGTCGACCCACTGCTTCGTCTTCGCTGATTCTAACACGGCATCGCAGACATATTGTGTTCCGAGGGCGTGGCGGAAGTCTGGATAGGCTTTTGGAGCGCTTGGGTCGTCGAGTGACTTAAAAAACTCCGCGAGTTCATGGGTGAAAGAATGTTCGTATCCGAGGCAGAGACCGGGAACCCACCAGTTACCGGCATAGGGGTGATCGCCATCTGAGCAATGGATGCTGCTCCAACCGCGGCGGTCACCGGGAACACCGTGGTCGAAATACGCGAGCTTGTTGAGGTCGTGGAGATCCCAGGCGAGCGATTTCTTTTCGCCGTTGATTTCGAAAGTATTGAGTGCCTTGTGTCCGCGAGCGTAGCGGGTGGATTCGAATATGGCGAGTGAACCATTTTCGAAGCGTGCGAGAAATGCACAGGCGTCATCGATGGTGACGGCTTGTTTTTGTCCAGTCGCGGTGTGAACACGTTCTTTGATGAATGTCTCGGTCATTGCACTAACAGAGACAATGTTGCCATTGATCCAGCGGGCGGTATCGATGCAGTGTGCTAACAAGTCTCCCGTGACGCCGGAGCCAGCGGCTGCAGCGTCGAGCCGCCAGAGCCCTGCGCCGCCTTGAGGGAGTTCTTCGGAAATCGTCCAATCCTGAAGAAAATTGGCGCGGTAGTGGAAGATGCGTCCGAGTTCACCGGCCTCGACGATGTTTTTTGCCAGGGTGACTGCGGGAAGGAAACGGTAATTATACCAAACGAGATTGGGTAAGCCGGATTTCTCGACGGCTGCTACCATGGCTTCACCTTGAGTGCCGTTGAGGGCGAGAGGTTTCTCGCAGAGGATCATCTTTCCGTTAGCGATGCAGGCGAGAGCGATCTCGGCGTGCGAATCATTCGGCGTACAGATGTCGATGGCATCGATGTCGTTGCGTTTGACGAGTTCACGCCAGTCCGTTTCATAGGAGGCGTAGCCCCATTTTTCAGCGAACGCAGCGACTTTTTCCTTATCGCGACCACAAACGGCTTGGCGGACGGGGATGTGGTCGGTGTCAAAGAAGTGGGAGAGTTGCGAGTAGGCGTTCGAATGGGTGCGGCCCATGAAGCCATAACCGATAAGTCCGATGCGAATTGGTTTTTTCATGATTAAGTACGTTAGATTGATTGATCGACTTGGATCATTGTCTCCAAGATGTTATGCCAAGTGGATGGAGTTTCGAGGGTTTCGTTAGAGAACATGCATCCATCCCAGCAAATGTGTTTCATTCCGCGTGAGGAGGCATCTTTGAGCCAGTATGCAGAGGCTCGTACAATATCAATTTTTCCATTAGGATCATTGGCAAGGCAGTGTCGTCCCGTTTTATCATGAGAGCCGGTGCCATGCACAGACCCATCATTTTGTGCAACGTGAAAGTCAAATGTCCAAGGACGTAAAGCATCAGTTAGAGTGGTGTAAGCAGCCCAGAATTCGTCATCACTGTAGCCTTCTTTGAGTAATGCAGCTTCAGGTGCGTTGTAGCCCATGAGATAGAGGAAGGTGTGCGCGAGGTCGGCTTGGAATCCAACCGTTTCAGGCATTCCAGTTGCCTCGAGGGTGTCGAGCATTGCCTTCCATGAATGCATGCCGCCCCAGCAGATTTCACCTTCTGCGGCAAGGCGCTCGCCATGTTGCTCGGCGACTTTTCCTGCCTCGCGGAAGGTTTCCGCGATCCTTTGAGTGTTAGCGACTGGGTCTTTGGCCCAGTCCGTGACGGAACTGGCGGAGTCGATGCGGATGACGCCGTATTCGCGGACACCATGTTCGTTGAAGATTTTCGCAATCCGACAGGCTTTCTCGACGGCGAGGATAAATTTGCGACGTGCTTCAGCATCGCCCATGGCGGCATCTCCGACGGTGCCCGGCCAGATTGGTGCGACGAGCGAACCGATCTTGAGGTCGTGACTGGCGACGAGATCTGCGATTTTTCTTATCTCCGATTCTGAAGCATCTGGATCGGTGTGCGGGTGGAAGAGGAAATAGTCGATACCGTCGAACTTGCGACCGTTGACCTCAGCGGCGGCGGTGAGTTCGAGCATGTGCTCGAGTGAGATTGGTGGATGGTCAGTGCCGGGTTCTTTGCCAACGAGGCCAGGCCACATCGCGTTATGTAGTTTCATGAGTGGTTAGATTTGGTTTTTGTTGGAAATTTAAAATGAGTGATGTTTGTAAGCACCCATGGCAGGAGCGTTCGGATTCACTTCTGGGCCGAAGTAGCGGAGTGCGACGAGCGGTTCGGTGAGCGATGTGTTTTTGAAAGTGACTCCTTGTTTTGCAGCGGACTCGGTGCAGAAGAATTCGTCGTTCGCGAGTTCGTTGAAGCGAAGAAGTTTCGGGCAATTGAGGCGCAGTTTGTTTGCGAAGCCCTCGCCTTGAACGACGATGAGTGAGTAGGCCCCGTTGTCTTTGATCGTCGCGCTCTGGCCCGGTTCGACGGTGATTTCCTTGGCGGTAAAATATTGAAAACCATCAACTTTTCCATACACGATCCACTTGTCGTGATAGCCTTCACCCTTCTCGGCGGTGACGGGTTCGAGGTAGTGATTATCCTTGAAGTTAGGGTCCACATTTTTATCCCAATCTAACTGGTCGATGATGAAATCGATATCATGATGCTTGTCCTTGGGCATATCTTTCACGAGCAGTGACCATGGAACTTCGCGGCCTTCGACTAGGTTCTGATACATACCGAAGACGTCGGAACCCCACTGAGGTTCATAGGTACAGAGTGAGCCCGGCGCGTGAAGGATGCAGGGGTCGATGAGCCATCCGCTACCGACTTTGAGGCGATAGGCTTTTGATAGATCGAGGATGCCGTTTTCGCCCTTGTTCCAGTTAGAAATGCACTTGCGAACCTGGTCGCGGGTGGTACCCGGCTCGAAACCCATGAAAGTATAAGGGAAATTATTGCCGACGTTGTTATGCTGCGGCGGGAAGTAGTACGACTCCGGCTTGCCTTCCTGACCCACTAATGCTGCCTGTTCAGCACTCTGATGCATGTGGTGTGGAATTGGCCCCATGTTGTCGAAGAATTTCGAGTAAACTGGCCATTTCCCGTACTTTTCCCACATCGTCTTGCCGATGATTTCAGCACCAGACTCGGCGATCGCATCGCGCAGGGTGAATCGCTCATTGCCGACGATAACGTAGGAAAGTCCCTCATCCGCTGCACGACCTTCGTTGGCCGTTTCGGTGGTTGATCCGAACCAGCGCTCGTCGATGCCGCCGCGGTTGAGACCATAGGCGTAGGTGTCGTCTGGATGAAGCTTGATGCGGAGGCCGGGCTGGAGGAAAGAGCGGGGGACCCAAGTGGGCGAAAGTCGGAGAAGCCCGCCCGTTTCTTCCAAATGTCCCTCGATGAGGGGCTTGAGTCGGGTCTTGGTTGTTGACAGTTCTGATGTGGTGAGCGGTGACATAATATGTTTTTAGATCAATTCGATACGTGAATTCTTCTGATAATTATCATATCGGCGAGAAGTTAGTGTGAAAATTCTTCTCTTTCACTGGGAAACATTAAGCAAGAGGATCATTTGTGCCTATAGATTCAGTACTCAAGCTTTGCCGTAAAGCGGTCCATAGTTTGCACATGCACGGAAATCAGCGCCTTCCAAGTCGGTAGTGCCGAATGAGGTCCACGCGCTCGGGCGAAAGACTCGCTCTTCACTGAGGTTGTGCATGTAAACTGGAATCCGTAACATCGATGCAAGTGTTACATAAAGATGTCCAACGTGACCACAAGTCATCACACAGTGATTGGCACCCCAATGGTTCATGACTTCGTAGGCACTAGTGAAAGCGCCTTTTCCAGTTAGGATTGGCGCAAACCACGTTGTCGGCCAAGTGGGATTGGTTCTGTTATCGAGCGCATCATGCACATCATCTGGTAAATCCACGGTGTAACCTTCCGCCACTTGCAGTGCTGGTCCGATGCCGCCCACGAGATTGAGTCGAATCATCGTGGCAGGCATGCCGCCGCGTGTGCGGTAGCGGGTGCTGAGTCCGCCACCAGGAAAATACTCGGTGATGGATGGATGCCACGTCGTCGCTGCTAGACATTTTGCCACTTCAGCATCGGAAATTTCCCAAAACGGTTTCATCGTCGGCGTGCCGGTGCTTGTCTTTTGTTCACCGGTTCCATCAAGTGCTGCGGGACCAGAGTTGATCAAGTGGAGGATCCCATCACCGATGAATGGGTGACTGATTTTTTTACCGCTCGCGGTTTCGATCGCCTCGAGGCTCCAGTAGGTGCGGAGGTCGGCGAAAATTTGAGCGCTGTTTGTTAAGAGATGACCGAACAACATCCCCGCGGCATTGAGGGCATCATTTTCGGTGGCGACAATGTAGGGCGCACGCTTGCCATTCCAATCGAAAGACGAGTTGAGGATGGCTTCGAGAAAGTCGCCATTTGGGAAATGGTCGGTCCACTGGCGTTGGCCTTGAAAGCCCGATGCGATGGCGTTGTGACCTTGTGCCTGTTCGCCCAATTCCATTTCTGCGAGTTTGGGATTACCAACCATGAGGTCTCGCGCGATCAAAGTCATTTTCACGCTGTCTTCCCATTCCTTGTCGATTTGTTCGCGGCTGCGAGAGGTGTTAGGTGAGTTGTAATCTTTACCTTCCGGGCAGTTTTTCTTCACCCAAGCGATGGCTTTCTCGTATTCCACTGGGTCGTATTGGCCCTTGCTCATGCGGCCGACGAACTCGGTCATATCGATGGCTTCGACGCGCATGCCTAACCACTTTTCCCACATCGCGGTGTCGATGACTGAGCCGGCAATCCCCATCGATGTGCCACCCATAGATAGGTAACTCTTGCCGCGCATCAAGGCGACGACGAGTCCGCACCGCACAAATGATAGAAGTTTGCCTCGGACGTCTGCAGGAATATCTGTATCGGTCGCAGACTGTACGTCCTTGCCGTAAATTCCAAATGCAGGAAGACCCTTTTGTGTGTGACCTGCTAGAACAGCAGCTAAATAAACGGCACCCGGTCGCTCGGTTCCATTGAATCCCCAAATTGCTTTTGGGAGATGTGGATCCATGTCCATCGTCTCTGACCCGTAACACCAGCAAGGTGTCACTGTTAGTGATACGCCGACGTTAGAAATCCGAAAGTGATCCGCGCAAGCTGCGGCTTCTTTGACTCCGCCGATGCAAGTGTGAGCAACGACGCACTCGACTGGGGTGCCATCAGGATAGCGCAGCTCTGCGGAGATCAATGCGGCAACAGCGTGGGCCTGCTGCATGGTGCGTTGCTCAAGGGATTCGCGAACTCCGCCTAGGCGTCCGTCGATAGCAGGGCGAATGCCGATTTTTGGATAAGATGAAGATTTCACAGTGCTGGGTGTTGGATTGGGATAAGCATCAAATGAGAACCTAAATTGTCTATTTTGTAAGCGTATTAATCATTTCTTTCGAAGAATACATGGTATTGGGCATGCTGATTATGATCTTTAATGTATATTTTTATCTTTATTGGAGAAGATGATAGGTTACCAATTGATTTGTGCGCGACGATCCTCAGGCTAATTCATTCGTTTCTCAAGAGGTTGAAGCCTCGCGTCTATTTTTTCTCGAACCTGAGTTAGACGCAAATTTTTCGGTCGTATTTGGAGGATTTGAACGCTGTCGGCCGGGTTATCGAATTGATCGCCAAAACTTCCCTTGGTTTACATTAGAGTTTGTTAGTCACGGTGAAGGAACCCTGCGACTGGGTGACGTGAATTCGCCATTGCTCGCAGGAAGTTGTTTTATTTATGGACCATCGATCCCGCATCGAATTGTTAGTTCATCGATCCATCCACTGAGAAAATATTTTGTGGGGTTTACGGGCTCAGGGGTGGTCGATTTTTTAGCGAAATATGAAATCTATCCCGGATTTGTCTCTCGTTGCCTGAGAGGCGAACCGATGCGTCAGGCGTTTGATTTGCTGATCGACCGTGGAATCCGTAAGTCACGGTTTGCGGGCCCGCTGTGTTCGGGCATCACCAAACAATTGCTTTTGATGTGCCGAGACGATGCTGTGGGTGATATCGATATTTCAACGCTTGCCTTTGCGACTTACTCAAGGACTAAAGACTTCATTGAACAAAATTTTATCCAAGTAACCACGCTCGATGGAATTGCGAAAAATTGCGGATTGGATGCTCCATATTTGTGTCGTCTTTTTGCTAAGTTCCAAGGTGAGAGTCCCTATCAATTTCTCACGCGCTTACGAATGGAGTACGCGTCCAATATTTTGTTAGAAAGTGATTCTTCGGTGAAATCGGTTGCGGCCATGCTTGGGTTTAAGGATGCCTTCCATTTTTCGAGAGTCTTCAAGTCCGTTCATCATGTACCACCGTCGCGCTTTCGGCAAACGATGCACCCGCAGTGGTCGTTGTGAATCTAGGTTGACGAATCGGCCATTTACGAGAAAATGTCGCCATGCTTCAAACTGGAATTCTAAATCCGCACCTTCTTGATCTATTGGCCCGCGTTCGCCACACCAACACGCTTGTGATTGCCGACTGGGCATTTCCCTACTGGCCTGAAATCGAGACGGTTGACATATCTCTGACGCGGGGGATCCCGACGGTACTTGACGTTTTAGACCTTTTGACTCCGGTCTTTAAAATTGGTCGGATTTGGCAAGCCAACGAGTTCGTAACTTCTAACACGGTTGAAGTAGTGGATGGTTTTTCAAATTCTTTTGGTAAGATTCCTCTGACTCGTGAAGCCCACGTTGACTTCAAGAAAAGAGTGCCACTTGCGATCGGGTTGATCCGAACGGGTGATCCAACAGCCTACGGCAACATCATCCTAGAATCCGCCTAAGCGACAGAATCTAAAATTTGGCGCCAAGCTAACTGGTTAAGGTAGATTAGTTGAGCCCATTAGGAAGCGGTCACATTCGCGAGCCGCACCACGACCTTCGTTAATTGCCCAGACAACGAGTGATTGTCCACGGCGTACGTCACCCGCAGCGAAGACACCGGGAACGTTGGTTGTGAAGGTACCATGCTCAGCTTTAATGTTAGATCGGGCGTCAGTCTCTAGAGCGAATTTCTCAATCACTTGATTTTCGGGCCCCGTGAAGCCCATCGCGAGAAGTGCCATTTGGCATGGAATCACTCGGAGTGTGCCAGGAACATCTTTGGGGCTGAAGCGGCCTTGCTCGTCTTGGGCCCATTCGATATCGACGATTTCAAGCCCATCGAGATTGCCTGCAGCGTCTTTGAGAAAGCGCTTGGTTTGAACGAGGTAGTGACGTGGATCCCTGCCTTGAAGCGCATTGGCTTCTTCTTGACCGTAGTCCATTTTGTATATCTTAGGCCACTCTGGCCATGGGTTGTTGGCTGCGCGCTTATCAGGGGGTTGCGGCATGATTTCTAGTTGGATGACGCTTTTGCAACCGTGTCGCAGACTGGTGCCCACGCAGTCGGTACCCGTATCGCCCCCGCCGATCACTACCACATCTTTGCCTGTGGCATTGAGAGCTGGGTTGGTGCCGTCAAAATGGTGATCTAGTTGATAGCGCGTGTTAGCAGTGAGAAAATCCATCGCCATGAAGACGCCCATGGCATCGCGATTGTCGATGGGGAGATCACGCCCTGCGGTGGCACCGCAGCAGAGGACTACTGAGTCAAACTCGGTACGCAGACGCTCCGCAGTCCAATCAGTGTTTTTGCCGATAGTGATACCAGTTTTAAATTTAATACCTTCCTCTGCGAGTAAATCGACTCGACGTTGAACGACGAGTTCCTTATCGAGCTTCATGTTAGGGATGCCATACATGAGTAATCCACCGACCCTGTCCTCGCGCTCAAAGACGGTCACATGATGGCCCGCTTGGTTGAGTTGGTCAGCGCAAGCGAGACCGGCAGGTCCAGATCCTACAACAGCAACTTTTTTGCCAGTGCGGGTTTCGGGGATGCGTGCGACCACCCAGCCTTCTGCCCAACCTCGATCAATGATGGCGCACTCGTTGTTCTTAATCGTGACTGCGGGCTCGATGACGCTGAGAACGCAAGATCCTTCACATGGTGCGGGACAAACACGACCCGTGAATTCGGGAAAGTTATTTGTTTTGTGGAGTCGTTGGAGCGCTTCCTTCCAGCGTCCACGAAATATGAGATCATTCCACTCTGGAATGAGGTTGTTGACGGGGCAACCGCTTGCCATGCCAGAGACCATGTGACCGGTGTGGCAGAAGGGTGTCCCACAATCCATACAACGCGAGCCTTGTGCCCTTTGTTGTTTCTCGTCGGGATGAATTTTGAACTCGCGCCAATTCTTGATGCGCTCGAGTGGTGCTGCTTCTGCGTCGGTCACGCGTGGCACTTCCATGAATCCTGTAGGCTTACCCATATAATTGAAAAATTAGAACGTTGAATGTTAGTTGCCACCGACGCGGGCGAGGTCTTTGAGATTCTCCTCAAATGCCGCCATTGCAGCATCGTCGCCCGTGAGCCCTTGCTCTTCGACTTTTCGAAATGCTTCTAACATTCGTTCGTAGTCGCGGGGAAGTACTTTGAAAAACTTGGGTAGTTCAGAATCCCATTTTTCCAATAATGATTTTCCTCGTGGTGATGCGGTGTAGGCCACGTGCTTCTCAATGGTGGCCTTCACCAAGTGGATGTCCTTGTCCGTGCATTCGATAAGGCGGTAAAGATTTACCATTTCATGGTTGAGGCGCTTCTCAAATAAGCCGTCGATGTCATAGACATAGGCGACTCCGCCGGACATGCCCGCCGCAAAGTTTCGACCCGTTTCTCCAAGAACGATCACTTGCCCACCGGTCATGTATTCGCATCCATGATCGCCGATGCCTTCGACAACGGCGAAGGCCCCTGAATTTCTCACACAGAAGCGTTCACCCGCTTGGCCATTGATGTAAACTTCTCCGCTGGTTGCGCCGTAGAGTGCGACATTGCCGATGATGATGTTTTCCTCGGCTTTGAAGCGGGAATTCTTGGTTGGATAGATGATCACCTTGGCACCTGATAGACCTTTGCCAACGTAGTCGTTGGCATCGCCTTCGAGACGGAAAGTCATGCCTGGAGGAGTGAATGCGGCGAAGGATTGACCAGCACTACCAGTAAATTTGAGTTCGATGGTGTCCTCTGGGAGGCCCTTGCTACCGTATTTTCGCGAGACTTCACTGCCGGTGATTGTGCCAACGACACGGTTTACGTTGATGATAGGCAGCTCGACTCGGACGTGCTCGCCGCGCTCGATGGCGGGCTTGCAGAGAGTCAGCAAGTGCGTGTTGTCCAGAGCATCTTTAAGACCATGGTCTTGTTCGATTTGGTGGTAGCTACCGACTTCTTCGCCGACGTCTGGTTTGTGGAAAATGCTGGTGAGATCCACACCGTTAGCCTTCCAGTGTGCTGTCGCTTCGTTGGTATCTAGGCATTCCACGTGACCGACCATTTCGTTGATGGTGCGGAAACCCAGTTCCGCCATGATTTCGCGGAACTCCATGGCGATGAACGTCATGAAATTGACGACATGTTCAGGTTTGCCTTCGAAGTTTTTACGAAGTTCAGGATCTTGAGTGGCGATGCCGACTGGACAGGTGTTTTTCTGACAGACACGCATCATCAAGCAGCCCACCGTGACAAGGGGAGCCGTTGCGAATCCGTATTCTTCGGCACCGAGTAGTGTGGCGATCGCGACATCACGACCGGTTTTTAACTGTCCGTCCGTTTCGAGAACCACACGGCTGCGAAGGTCGTTGAGGAGGAGAATCTGGTTAGTTTCTGCTAGGCCGAGTTCCCATGGAGCGCCAGCATTGAAGATCGAGGACGAAGGTGATGCGCCCGTGCCGCCGTCGTGGCCGGAAATAAGGATCACATCGGCGTGGGCTTTGGCCACCCCTGCTGCGATTGTGCCGACTCCAACTTCTGCGACGAGTTTCACGTTGATGCGGGCACGCGTGTTGGAGTTCTTTAGATCGTGAATCAGTTCTGATAGATCCTCGATGGAGTAAATGTCATGGTGCGGTGGCGGAGAGACGAGACCTACGCCGGGGGTCGAATAGCGGACTTTGGCGATCCATGGATAGACCTTAGAGCCTGGGAGTTCGCCACCTTCGCCGGGTTTGGCGCCTTGAGAAATTTTGATTTGGATTTCGTCAGCGTTGACGAGATATTCGCCAGTCACCCCGAACCGGCCCGAGGCGACTTGTTTGATCGCTGAGCGTTTGCTGTCACCGTTTGCCATCGTGACGAAACGTTCTGGGTCTTCGCCGCCTTCACCGGTATTTGATTTGCCGCCGATGCGGTTCATGGCAATTGCGAGTGTTTCGTGAGCTTCTTGCGAGATTGAACCCCAGGACATGGCACCGGTTTTGAAGCGTTTGGTGATTGCTTCGATCGATTCAACTTCATCGATAGGCACGGGTGAGCGGGTGCTGCGGAATTTCATCAAGCCACGCAGGGTGGAAAGATTTTCGCTCTGGTCGTTCACTTTTTTTGCATACTGTTTGAAGACCTCGTAACTTCCCGTGCGAGTTGCTTTTTGCAGCAAGTGGATGGTTTCTGGGTTGAAGAGATGGAACTCGCCATCACTGCGCCATTGATAAACGCCGCCGGTGTCGAGTGCTGCTTCTTCTGCTTCGATGTGGCGGTCTGGGAATGCTTGGTGGTGACGAATGAGTGCTTCTTCAGCAACTTTTTCGATATCAGATCCTTCGCAGCGACTGGATGTACCGCAGAAATATCGGTTCACCAAGTCGGTCGACAGACCGATGGTTTCAAAAATTTGTGCACCGCGATAAGATGCCACCGTGGATATTCCCATTTTCGCCATGGTTTTAACAACACCTTTGATCGAGCCCTTGAGGAAATTGTAAGTTGCCTTTTCGAGAGTGATGTCTAACATATCCTCTTCAATCATCTTGTGGATAGATTCGAAGGCCATGTATGGGTTGATTGCGTCGGCGCCGTAGCCAATCAAAGTGGAGAAGTGGTGAACTTCGCGAGCCTCGCCGGTTTCAAGAATGACAGAAACTCGGGTGCGCGTGCCTTTGCTGACAAGGTAGTGATGGATGCCACCCATCAACAACAGAGTTGGAATCGCAGCTAGATCGTGATTAATACCTCGATCTGACAGGATGATGATATTGCATCCGTCTGCGATCGCAGAGTCGGCATTTTTGCAGATTTGTTCAAATGCGGATTCGAGTCCTTCACCACCTTGGTTGGATGGAAAAAGTGCGTCGAGTGTGATAGATTTGAATCCATCAAGATTGATCTCACGAAAACGAGCGAGTGCTTCGTTGTCGATGAGAGGATTATCCAAGCGGACCATTCGGCAGCTTTGTGGTCCTGGTGCGAGTAGGTTGGACTCCGATCCAATGAAGGTTTCAGTGGAGGTGACGAGTTCTTCGCGGATGCAGTCGAGTGCTGGGTTGGTGACCTGTGCGAAAATCTGCTTAAAATATTGATAGAGATGTTTTGGCTTGCTGGAAAGAACCGCGAGTGGCGTGTCGTTGCCCATCGAGGAAATCGGTTGGACGCCGGACGAAGCCGTGGGTCCTAGCAACATCCGCAGGTCTTCGTAGGTATATCCGAATGCAAGTTGGCGTTCGAGGATGCGGTCGGGTTCTATCGTCTTTGGAGCTTTCGCTGCGGGAAGGTCTTTGAGAGTGATCCTGTTTTCATCTAACCACTTACGGTAAGGTTTGGCTAAGTAGACACGCTTCTTGACCTCCTCGTCGGGGACGATGCGACCTTCCTTCATGTCCACAAGAAACATCCGCCCCGGGCGAAGGCGGCCTTTTTCAATGATGGTCATCGGATCTAGATCTGGCACGACACCAACCTCCGAGGCCATGATGACGAGATCATCATCGGTGACATAATAGCGGCTTGGACGCAGGCCGTTGCGGTCTAGGACGGCGCCAATTTGTTGACCATCAGAAAAAGTGATAGAAGCTGGACCATCCCATGGTTCCATCATGCAAGCGTGGAATTCATAAAACGCTTTTTTATCCTCGTCCATCATGGTGTGACGCTCCCATGGTTCGGGGATCATCATCATCATCGCGTGGACGAGATCGTAGCCACCGTAGTGCAAAAATTCTAAGGCATTATCGAATCGCGCTGAGTCTGATCCGTCCTCGTTGATGACGGGGAAAATATTCTCGATGTCGGTTCCAAAAAGATCTGATTGGCAGAGCGCCTGACGCGCCTTCATGAAGTTTGCATTGCCCATGACGGTATTGATTTCTCCGTTGTGGGCGATGAAGCGGTTCGGGTGAGCGCGCGACCAGCTTGGAAAGGTATTCGTGGAGAAGCGGGTATGCATCAGCGCGAGTGCCGACTCGTAATCTGGATCGAGTAGATCTGGAAAGTAAGTAGAAAGTTGGCAAGGGGTGAGCATGCCCTTGTAGACCATGGTCCTAGCAGAAAGACCGGTGACGTAATGGTAATCTGCGCCTGGGAAAGAATTCCCTTTGTTGCCATGGACGTCGCGGAATTGGTTGGGCACTTCGTTGTTACGGATCCAAGCGCCTACGCGCTTGCGGATGACGTAAAGCTTGCGCTCGAAGTCCATTGGGTCGGTGATGTCGGGGCTTTTACCGATAAAAATTTGCTTAATGACTGGTTCGTAGCGGCTGGATGTTTTTCCTAGCAGTTCGCTTTTTACTGGGACGGTGCGCCAACCGAGGAATTTCTGACCTTCCTCACGCACTACGAGTTCAAAGACCTGCATCGCGACCTCGCGAACCGATGCTTCAGGAGAGAAAAATACGCAACCTGAACCGTAATCTCCTTCTGGTGGAAGTTCGACTCCCTTTTTTGCCATTTCTCGGCGTAAGAACTTGTCCGGCATTTGAGTAAAGATTCCTGCGCCATCTCCAGTGGCTGGATCAGATCCGCTTGCGCCACGGTGGTCCATTTGGTTGTTCATCGTGAGGGTTTTGACGATGATGTCATGCGAGCGTTTGCCTTTTAAATGCGCGATGAAGCCGACGCCGCATGCGTCTTTTTCGCGAGACGGATGCCAGAGTCCTTGGGGTTCAGGCCAGCCGTGAGGAGATTTCTTAGATAAAGGCATTGAATTGGTGAGGAATTATAAGTAAACCTAAACACAACGCGTTGTGGTGCAAGGCAGAGATTGTAAAAATTATCGAGTATCTGTCTGCTTGGTTGCTTGAAGTAACCGCTGAGTTAATTCAAATAACATTCAAAACGGGCGGAAAGTTGCTTTCCGTGGGGGGGGCTGTCAAGACTCAGCGACCAAATGCTTTGGACTGTGGTAATCAAATACTCGGAATTCGCACGAGATTTGTGAACTTCGACCGCATTATTTGGCTTTTGGAGTACTCGCAGCGGGTGCCGCAATCTCTGCGGGGACGTCGAGGATATGAACTTTGAAATTGGGGTCCTGCGTAGGATCGGCATAGGGTGAATTGAGAAATTGCGCTGCAAATTTTTTCAAATAATCGATCCATTCTTGCTCAGTGGTAATTTTCCCCTGACCTTCCCAGCCGAATCCGGAAAAGAATCGAATCCCTCCCATTTTATCGGTACGGGCGATGCATAGCGCCTGAGTGAGGCCTTCCGCGTCGGTATGGTTGATCATTTTTACGACCTTCTCAGGGTTGATTACCACGGCGGTGCCAAGTCCGTAACCGTCTAATTTCTCCCAAATCATCATCGTGCCGTCTTTCGGTGAAAACACTGCCGCGCTTCCTTTGACTTCGGGGTTGAGTCCGATAGCGACTTCCATGTTTGCGGCGGGTACGCCGTCGATGGTGAAACGAGAATCACATTGAAAGAGGTGTTGGCCCGTGATTAGAGAGATGCGTTTGGTTTCGCGGAGAGCTTTGCCTTTGAAATTACTGGCATAGTCGAGTTCGAATGTAACCCGCTCTGGCAAGTTTTCTAACAGTCGATGTGCGATGAAAGTGTCGGAGTTGTAGAGTTGCTCATCCGCCCAGATTGAGATGCCGCCGCAGCCACGCGAGCTACCGACGTGATAGACGTCGTACCCTTCGCCATGGTCCGAGTGATACGGCTTGGCGACTTTTCCGTAAGGTAGAACGAGGCGATCCTGCATGTACCATTTATCTAGAATAGGGTAGGGGACGCGCTTGAACCAGCAGTCGATACCGCTATTTTCTGTCCCTGGGCGCAGAGCTGGTCCGTAGGTGCGAAAAGCGACCAAATCATTTTCCCAGGCGAAGTCATCCATTCGTTCTGGCACGAAGCGGGCAAAAGTTCTTGGAGTTGCTGGTAGGAAACTGCTCGGCAATTTTACGCCGTGAAAAGTGGCCAAATCGTTGCGGCGTTTGCTTGGATCTAGCAGGCGAATGATTTCCGCGCCAGCGAGAAGAAATGCGCCGGTGCCATAGACTTCAGTGGATTCAGCAGTGGTGTCTTGCTTGTCTGGAGCGTCACCGATTTTTTGTACGAATCCAAGCATGCCAGATGGTTGGATGTTTTTAGCAAGTGCCTGGTAGCCTTTCATGACAACTGGGCGGAAGGTATCCTCTGGCAGCAGACCGCGATTGATACCCCAAGCCATGGCGTAAGTGAAAAAAGCTGAACCTGATGATTCGCCGCGTGGGTCTTGCGGGTCTAACAAACTGGATCGCCAAAGTCCGTCTGTGTTTTGAAGTTGAAGAAGAGCAAACATCATGTCATGATAAAGGCCTAGATATTTTACCCGTGAAGGGTGATCTGCTGAAAGATAGTTCAGCATGTGAATAAGGCCACCGACGACCCAACCATTACCACGTGACCAGAAGACTTTTTTTCCACTCGGGGTTCGCTTGGTGAAAAAATTGTTATCACGGTAATAGAGATGGTGTGTAGGATCATAAAGCACATCGGTGGTGGTCCACCATTCACGATCTGCCCACTCTAGAAATTTAGGGTCACCGGTGATTTTTGAGAGATGTGCCCACACGGCGGGCGACATGAAAAGTGCGTCGCACCAGCACCAGGTAAAGCTGCCGCCAGAAATCGATTTTGGAGTTTCCGCTGCGAGGGCGGAGGTGATTTTACCAAAGTGGGTGATGGTAGGGTTTAACTTGTTGGAATCTTTATCAAGTTGGTACATTTCTAACCAAGCTTGGAGTACTGCATGATCATCTGCATGAGTAACACGAGGACCTGGACCGTATGCGATTTGCTTGCCGAAGGAATTAAGAGCGTCGAGATACTTAGCGTCGCCTGAAACTTGATAGAGATTTGCGAGCCCGAGAAAAAATGGTGCTTGCGTCCAATCGTGGATCGCGTGTTCCGAGGGATTTGCGATTTGCCAGTCTGCAACGCGTTTCATCTCTTGGAGAATTTCCTTGGGCTGAGGATCGGCAGCGTTGAGCGGAGAAACCATCGCAAGTGTGATGATTGCCAAGCTTCGTAACGTAGAAGACACAGATGATAATGTGAGAGACATGAGGATTTAAATGAATAAGAAATGATGTAGCTTAAATTCCAGTTGCCAGACTATAGGTCAGGTGAAGAATAAACACCAACTGAAGCTAGGAAATCAAAAACGCATTTAAAAACTGCGGGTCCGCTCGGTAAAAAATTATTCGAAAACTTTATCATTATGGAAATACGACTGATGCCATCACCCCGCGAAGCGGCGATTCTCGATACCGACGAGTTGCGTTCGACCTTTTTGCTCGATGAGCTTTTCGTCTACGGTGTGGTAGACTTTATTTACACCGACCTCGACCGCGGAATCGTAGGAAGTGCCGTCCCAACCATACAAGCCTTGGCGCTTGGAAATGACGATGCGCTTAAAGCAGATTTCTTTTGCCAACGCCGTGAAATGGGCATCCTCAATTTTGGTGGCGCAGGCACCGTCACGGTCGATGATGTCAATTATCAAATGGGTGCACAAGACTGCCTGTACATTGGACGCGGCAGCAAAGAAGTCATTTTTGAGAGTGGGGATGCTACCAATCCCGCGGTTTATTATTTTGTTAGTTATCCTGCGCATGCGGTGTATCCAACGACTAAAGCGACTCGCGGCGATGCGAACTGCGTGGAACTTGGCACTCGCGACGAGGCAAATGAGCGAACGATTTTCCAATACGTGCATGAAAACGGCATCAAGAGTTGTCAGCTTGTAATGGGCTTCACCGAGTTCAAGCCTGGCAGTATTTGGAACACCATGCCCTGCCACACCCACGACCGTCGGAGCGAAGTGTATTGTTACTTCGATGTTCCAGCAGCGCACCGCGTGCTCCACATGATGGGTGAACCTCAGCAAACTCGCTCGATCTGGGTGGCAGATCGTCAAGTGGTCCTCTCACCACCTTGGTCGATTCACTGCGGATGCGGCACTGCCAGTTACCGGTTTTGTTGGGCAATGGGTGGAGAAAATCAGGCCTTCACCGACATGGATCGGGTCGAAATCGCGGACCTTCGTTAATTTCATGAAATCATTCGACCTCACTGGGAAAACCGCAATCGTAACGGGTTGCAAGCGTGGTATTGGCTTTGCGATGGCAGAAGGCCTCGCCGAAGCGGGTGCTAACATCATCGGCGTTAGCGCCAACCTTGAAGCGACTGGTAGCGCGATTGAAAAATCCGTCTTAGCATTGGGACGGACTTTCACGGCTTACCAATGTGATTTTTCACAGCGCAAAGAGGTCAAAGATTTTGCCAATAAAGTTATGTTAGATCACGGGGTACCAGATATTTTGGTGAACAATGCTGGAACGATCAAACGCCAGCCTGCCGCCGAGCATTCCGATGACTTCTGGTTTGAGGTGATCGACGTGAATCTTAATGCTCAATTTCTCTTGAGCCGTGACATCGGTGCAAAAATGATCGCCCGTGGGAGTGGAAAGATTATCTTTACCGCTTCGCTTCTAACATTTCAAGGTGGCGTCACCGTTCCTAGTTACGCTGCGTCTAAGGGTGGCATCGGTCAACTGACTAAGGCTCTATCTAACGAGTGGGCTGTTAAAGGAGTGAATGTTAACGCTATCGCTCCCGGTTACATTTCCACTGATAACACTGAGGCTCTCCGCGAAGACCCTGTTCGCAGTCAGCAAATTCTCTCTCGTATTCCTGCGGGTCGCTGGGGGGAACCGCAAGATTTCAAAGGCCCGGTCGTCTTTCTCGCCAGTGACGCTTCACGTTACGTCCACGGCGAGATTCTTTTAGTGGATGGTGGATGGATGGGGCGCTGATCTCGAAAAATGTCAGGCGCTGTGCCGTTTTAAGAACTCATCTGCCATGGCACCATACGCTTGCGCTCCGAGGCCGTTGGCATCGTGTTCAAAAATTGATTTTCCGTGGCTGGGTGCTTCGCCAATCCGGATCGTCCGCGGGATCATCGTTGCATACATTTGCTCAGGAAAAAACTTAGAAACCTCCTCGACGACTTGGCGCGAGAGCAGAGTTCTTCCGTCATACATGGTCATAAGAATTCCCTCGAGTTTGATACCAGGATTTGCATCTGAGCCACGGATTTGATCTATCACATGGACAATTTTTGCCAATCCTTCGAGGCCGAACCATTCGCATTGGAGAGGGATAAGAATTTCATCAGCGGCCGCGAGAGCAGACGTCATCAGCACACCAAGCGAAGGAGGGGTGTCGAGGATGCAATATTCAAAAAGGTCGTTAGGCTTGAGTGCTTGAAGGATTGATCGCAAGCGCGTGAGGTGGTCATCGCTGCGTGCTAACTCGATCTCTACCCCAGCAAGATCCATTTCTGAAGGAAGGAGAGAGAGGTTTTCGCGACCCGTGGACAGAATCTGATGAGCCACCGTAGTTTCGCCAAGCAGTACCGGATAGATACTACACCCTTCGGAAGCCTCGATGCCAAGACCGCTGGTGCAATTCGCTTGTGGGTCTAAATCGACTAACAGGACTCGTTGACCACGCAGTGCTAGGCCTGCAGAGAGGTTGAGGGCGGTGGTGGTTTTACCCACGCCGCCTTTTTGGTTAGCGATGGCGACGACTTTCATACGCAATGAATGGAATACAAGATGGGTAAACAATCACGGGTGACCGCACCGCTTGCAATCAAAACCGCAGGCCACTTAAAAATCAATATTTCCGCAGCAAGCACTACTTTCTTTCTAAGCACTGAACCTTGATGTCAGCGAAGGAGGAATGAGAAACTGAAGCGTTCCGCTGCGGGTAGGAGGGTTGATCTGGATGCCGGCGATCGCACCTTTTTTCATTTCGATGCTGCTCTGGTTTGCGCCCAGAAGCCACTCAATCAACTGAGAAAAATCTGGCTCGTGGCCCACGATGGCGACGCATTTGAAATCGCGGAATGCCTCGAGTTCGTTCATCGCGATTTCTGGAGTCATGCCGCAGGCGAGCCAGCCTTGAATCGTCGCACCTGGAATACCTGCTGCTTGGCAAAATTCCTCGGCCGTTTGACGGGCTCGTACGAATGGACTTGTTAGAACAATGTCTGGCAGTGTTTCATTCGCCACCAACATTCTGGCAGCACGACGTGCTTGCTTACGACCCTTTTCGACCAAAGCACGTGAAAAATCGCCGTCGTTATGAGAGTCTTCTGCCTTTCCATGCCGGAGGATGATGAGCTTCATTCGATAGTATAATTGAAAATTGAAATATGAAATTTGTAAAGTGAATCACATCGTCATGCCGCCATCCACCGAGATAACTTGACCAGTGATATAGCGTGCCTCAGCGCTAGCTAGAAATCTTACAACTGCCGCGATATCTTGCGGGTGTCCAAAATTTCCTAACGGAATTTTACCGATGACGGTATCTTTCACCATTTGTGGGAGTTCGTCAGTCATATCAGTGGTAATAAACCCGGGAGCGATGGCATTGCAGGTGACTCTGCGACCTGCGAGTTCACGAGCGACGGCTTTCGTGAATCCTATCAACCCAGCTTTGCTGGCGGAGTAATTGGTTTGCCCAGCATTTCCTATCAAGCCGATGACCGAAGCGATATTAATAATTCTTGGGTCTTCAGCTTTCATGAGGACACGCATGAATGCTTTGACCGTATTGAAAGCGCCTTTGAGATTGGTGTCGAGGACAGCGTCCCAGTCTTCTTCTTTCATCCGCATGAGCAGCCCGTCACGGGTGACGCCGGCATTGTTTACGAGAATATTTACGCTTCCCATTTCTTCGGCAATTTTTTTAGCGAGTTCTTGAACCGCATCGTGATCGGCGACATCGACTGCAAATGCAGTCGCGGATCCAGGAAAGTTCGCGTTAATTTCATTGGCAGCTTTTTCGCAGCTAGGTGCGCTTCGACTGACAACGGCTACCTTGGCACCTTCCGCAGCAAGAGAGCGGGCGATTTCCTGACCGATTCCACGGCCACCCCCTGTGACGACGGCAACTTTATTGGCAAAACGTGACATGGCAGAAACTTGGGGATCGGAGGGGTGCTGTGTCAATTGCGGCGATGCTTTCGTTGCGTGATTTGCAATCAGCGAAAAATCGCCTGAAGTAACTTCCTGACGAACTGTAAAACGAGAATGATTATTCCAAAGAGTAGTCCGCCAGCAAGAAGTAATGAAAATGTGATAACTCCCACAATCGCCCAAAGTGGCCACCAGCGTTTATCGAATTTACTGATTTTGTATCGAAAATTTCCCCAGTCTTGAGGCCGGTGGGTGGCCGCTACATTATTGTGAGGGCCCGATATCGAATGGGGAGGCACACCATCAATTTCGACAATCTCGACTTCGATGGCTTGAGTTTCGCGAGTCATTAGGGTGGCTTTAGAAAATAAAACTCCGATTAGAAGGAAAAAAAGTAAAACAAATACAGGCGATTCTGGGCAAGAGTTTCGAAGATAAAAGAAAGCGCGCTTTGGAAGTCCCCCCGGAAATCTCAAAGCGCGCCTTGTTCTCAGCCACTAGGCGATACCTGTTTCGATTGACTTCCCCCCGGTTATCAAAAACGAAATCTGGTGGTATGGGTTTGCGGCTAAGAGTTCAACATTGCCGAAGCCGTACTGAACAAAAACAAATTACTTTAAAATCAGCTTATGGGAAGGAAAAAAATCAAGAGATTGAATATTTCTTTTTGCAAAATATCGAAACTAGGTGGGGTCACCCGTGGATTCCGCTTCGACGAAGATTCTAGGAAATACCGGGAGCGGTTTTTCGATCACATGACCGTCGGGGAGAAGACCCCAGTGCAAGTCATCCAACTTGAGACCTGTTAGTCGTGGGAGGTTGATTTGTTCAGCGAGTTTCGCTGCGGCTGTGGGCAAGATAGGTGAGAGTAGGACTGAAGCGTGAGCGACACTTTCTGATAGATGATAGAGTACTGTGGCAAGGCGGTCTTTGTTTTCTGGATTCTTATTGAGCTCCCAAGGCTTCATGCGCTCGGCGTATTGATTACAGTGTACGATATGGCGGTTGAGTGCCTCGAGTCCTTTTGAGATATCGAACTCGTCCATCGCGGCTCGATAAGACTTGATAGATTCAGATAAGGATAATTGCAGCGCCGTGTCGTCGGGCGTCAATGGCCCACCTCTCTGGAGGATGCCTTCGGTGAAGCGTTGGCTCATATTGAGTGCGCGGTTACACAAGTTACCGAGTTCGTTCGCCAACTCGGTGTTGTAGAGCATGATCAAGCGTACGAGATCAAAGTCAGAATCCTTACCCGTGACGATGTCGCGAACGAGGTAATAGCGTACGGCCTCGATACCGTATTGATCTGCCAGTTCAGCGGGGTCCACGATGTTGCCTGTGGATTTTGACATCTTATCTCCGCCACGACTGTTCCAGAATCCATGAACGAGGAGGCGAGGCATTTGAGCATCGGTGAAGCCCATCGCGTGAAGCATGCAGAGCCAGTAGATTCCGTGGGCTGGGATTAGTATATCCTTTCCAATGATATGCAGCGGACGATTGTCGCCGGCCCAGAGATTGGCGAAATCAGGCAATTGAGAATCCGCAGCCGCCTCATAACCCGCGAAGGAAATGTAGTTGATGAGTGCATCAAACCAAACGTAGGTAACGTAATTTGTATCGAAGGGCAATTCGATTCCCCATTGCAAGCGCTCCTTGGGTCGGGAAATGCAGAGGTCAATCCCAGAGTTTTTATCGAGTGCATTGAGTAGCTCAGCTTTTCGGAATGCGGGGACGATGACGTCGGAATTGCGCTCAATAAAATCTTTTAGCCAGTCAGTATGTTCGCTTAGTTTGAAATACCAATTCTCTTCCTCGATCACCAAGACTTCGCCCCACTCTTGACCGAAGTTTCCAGTCTCATCGCGGTCACGTTCTTGAAGAAATTGTTCTTGGCGAACTGAGTAGTGACCGGAGTGAGATTTTTTATAGAGTTGGCCTTGATTTTTTAGATTTGTTAGAATGGTGGCCACGCATGCCTTGTGGCGTGGGTCGGTGGTTGCTGCCCAACCGTCATAGTCCACGCCGATATTCTTCCATAGAACTGAAAATTTTTGAGTGGTTCTCTGGACAAATTCTTCGGGTGTAACACATTCTTTTTCTGCAGTCTGTTGGACTTTTTGGCCGTGTTGATCGACGCCTGTTAGGAAATAAACTTCATCACCACGGAGGCGGTGGTAGCGCGCGATCACATCGGCGAGCACCTTCTCGTACGCGTGACCGATATGGGGGGAGCCGTTGGTGTAGTCGATGGCAGTGGTAAGGAAGAACATGCAGGAGAAAATTGTGATTTTTAAATATTTATTGAGTAACGAAACGAAAAGTTATGGCAGAGAGAAACACGGGTGGGGTCAGTCGCGCAAGAATTGGAATCTTTCGCCAAAGTTCTTCGTAAATACTATCTGACGACTTTGCCCCCGAGCGAAAGGATGCGGGCGTTGCCCTTGGCGGCCTCTGCATCTGGGATGTTACCGTCTCGGACATACATTTGTGATAGGCTGGTCCACGCGAGTAAGTCGTTGGGTTGCAGTGTGACAGATTGCAATCCGCAACCGATTGCTTCCTTAATATTACCAGTTTTAAGAAGGGCCATGCCAAGTGCGTGCCAACCGTCGAAGAATGTGGGATCTAGCGCTACGCACCTTCTATAAAGAATAGTTGCCTCGTCGAACTCACCAACGGCAAGGTGGCCGTTGGCGTCATCAAAAAGCGTTTGGAGATCGTCTGGCATGAGAGAGCAATCGAGGCGATCGATCGCCATCTCAGATTAACGTTTGTAAAGTTGTTCGACTTTGGCGTCTTCGGTGCGAGTGGCGATCCAGGCGGCGAAGGCGAGCGTCTCGTTTTCATTTAGGCGCGATGCAATTTCACTATCAATTTTTGCGTTAGTTTCGCCAGATTTAATGACTTCACGCTTTTCGACGTAGAGAATGAAAGCACGATCTGATTCGGTGATCACGTCGGCGATTTTTCCGGGATCAAGATTGCGTGAGGCCTCAAATAAGTTTTTGGGTTCGGTGGCTTCGTCGGGGCGGTAGGTACTGACGATAGCGGTGAACGCCTTGGTATCGGCGATGCCAGCGTCTTTGGCTGCCACAGGAAATGATTTTCCTGCGGCGAGAAGCAGATTGATGCGAGTCACGGCTTCTTTGGCGGCGGTCTTCATGGCATCTGCGGCTTTCTCGGAAATGTATTGAGCGCGTGCTTCTGCTCGTGCTTCGGCGTAGGTTTTGGGTCGGGATTTTTCTTCTTCATCCAATCGAGCGACGACCCATTGATTTTCGCCAACGGCAATCGCTTCAGAGATTTTTGAGAAAGGATCCGACGATTCCTTAATAAGGAAAAGAGCGTCGGTGGCATTTCCTGGACGACTGGAGGAACGAATTTTTACCGTGAGATCTTTAGGGCCATTGCTGAGTGGAAATAGCTCAGAAGTTTTAAGTTCCCAACCATTTGATTTTGCGAGCTCTTCGAATCCGGCACCTTTTTGTTGTTCGAGATTGAAGAGAAAGTCGTCGACTTGGGTGTCGAGTTCTAATTGTTTTTTGCGTCGGTCTTCAGCGAGAGCGGTTGCACGTTTGGCTTTTTCTTCATCTTTCTTTTTGGCGGCGGCCTTTTTGACTTCGTCGCTTGCGGCAGCGTCTGCGATCGATTCAGGCGTTACAGGATCGGCCGTAGTCTCATCGGCGCCGGCCGGGCTAGCGATGATATAAGTGAATTTCCTGCGGGCTTCGGTGGTGAAGGAGTCGGAAATGGTTTCCCAATATTTTTTGATTTCCTCTTCGGTGGGTTCGATTTTTGCCTCGAATGGTGAGAGTTCAAACTTGGCGACGTTGCCGGTGATTTGTTGGTTTTCTAGAGCTAGGTTTCGGGTGATCGTGCTGCGATCCACACCGAGGCCGGAGCCGACGATGGCGTTGATCTTTTTGGCGGCGAGCACATCGGATGCGAGTTCGCGGAGATCTTTTTCGGTCAAACCGAGACGTCCCATGCCTTTTTCGATGAAGTTACGATAGTTATCAGAGTTGAATTTCTGATCAGGTCCGGCAAAAACTTTGAGAGTCCGAAGGTAGGCGGAGATTTCCTCATCGCCGGGCAAGACGCCGAAATCTTCCTTCGCTTGGCGGAGGAGCATGCGGCCTGTGAAGAATTTTTCCGCGGCATCGTTCTGACTGGTAGCACCGGAGGATAGGCCCATAAGAAACTGATAGAGACCGAAGTCACCAGAGCGTGCGAGATTTGAGGTGAGTTCAAGTGAGCTGCTGCCCAGCGTATTGAATTCTTTATCGTTGTAGGTCCGTCCAGCAATTTTGAGGATCGGGTTGCCGCTACTTAGATTTCTGACAGATCGGGAGTCGAGGAAGAAGAAACTGATAAATAAAATGACGAAGACGACGATGATGAGGCCGGTGTATTTGCGTAGGTTTTCAATCATGAAAGGGTAGGGCTGTCGTTGTGAGAAGTATTAAGAGTCAAGATGAGTCGTGCTGCGGACTCAATCGCAATCCGCTTGGCGAAGCGAGTCTCTCCATCGCGCCCTGTGGCTCAAGACGAATTTTTGTTGGTTTGCAAATGGTTCAGGTGTTTAGTTCAGTTTAATATCAAATTTGAAAGGATCCGCCTGGTTGCTAGCGATTTTCTCGACTCTGGGCTGGGGGTGGCTAGATTCTTGCCAGATATGTCCGAATCCGCCTCACATCCGAATGACCCTTTACATGGTGTGACGTTGGAGACCGTTTTACGGGCGGTGGTTGAGAGGCACGGATGGGAACGCATGGCGGATCAGATTCAAATCCGCTGTTTCATGTTTGACCCGACGATTCGTTCCAGTCTGACATTTATGCGGAAGAATCCGTGGGCGCGTAAAAAATTAGAGGACTGGTATGTCTATGACGCGATTCGCGATCGATCGACATCTTGATAGGTCGTAAAAAAATTTACCTTTAAATTTATGTTAGGTAATCTCGTCTTGAAGTTGTCTTAAAAATTGTTGGAGGAATTCGGTGCGTTGGCGGGCTTCGCGTTTGCCAGTTGGGGTTTGCATGGTGGCTTCCAGGGTAAGAAGTTTGCAGTATAAGTGGTCTAGGGTGAAGACTGAGTCGTTAGGTTTTCTTGTTTGGCAGAATGGATCTGCTGGGTCATACAAAACCCGTTGCAATTCTCCGCCAAGCATTAAGGTACGGCTCAGTCCGACTGCACCTAACGCATCAAGTCGGTCAGCATCTTGCAGGACTTGCGCTTCAAGTGTCCGAGGTCGAATGCCTGCCATAAAGCTATGTGCTTCGATTGCATGACCGATTTCGTCTAACTTGCCGTGAGGCCAATCGTATTTCACCAACCATGCAATGGCTTGTCGGGCTGCGAGTACAGAGGCGCGTTTGCGGTCAGGGGATGTTTTTGGAATGACTACGCAGTCATGCAGCCATGCGGCTGGCATCACGATGAGCCAGTCAGCGCCTTCTGCGAGACTTATGCGCCGGGCGTTGGTAACGACCCTGCGGATGTGTTCGAGATCGTGTGCGGCATCTTTTGTGGCATACTCGCCAAGCAATTCCGAGAAGCGTGCTTGCCAAGATAAATCAGGGATGGAGGTCGGTTTGGAAGACATCGTTTGGGCGCTCTTGAATGAGACTTTGAATGAGTTTTTCTAAGACAGCAAGTTTTGGCGACTTGTGATTTTTAAAATGGTTTTGCACTGATGCGTAATCTTCCTGCTGGAGTTTTTCAAAAAGGATTTGCAGAATAGAGTTGCTATGAATATTTCTTCACAGGATTACGAAAAAATCGGTCAGTTTTATCTTGGGCGTGGCTATGACGCAGAGGCTAAAAAAGTGCTTGATGATTTGATCCTCTATGACTCCAAAGATTTGGTGACTCACGGTGTGGTGTTAGGAATGACGGGCTCTGGCAAGACTGGGCTTTGCCTCGCGCTGCTTGAAGAGGCAGCGATGGATCATATCCCAGCAATTATTATCGACCCCAAAGGTGACATCGCGAACTTGCTGCTGATGTTTCCGGATCTCGATGCACAGAGTTTTCGTCCGTGGATCAATGAGGATGACGCGGTAAAAAAAGGAATCAGCCCCGACGAACACGCAGCCAAGACCGCAGAGATTTGGAAAAATGGCCTAGCAGAATGGGGGCAGAGTCCTGAGCGTATTGCCACGCTGCGCGATAAAGTGGATATCAATATTTTCACTCCTGGTAGTCGAGCTGGGATTCCTGTTTCCATACTTAGTTCGCTCGAGGTTCCGCCACTCGAGGTGATGGATGACTCGGAAATGTTCGGCGAGCGTCTGGATAGTACGGTTTCCTCATTGTTGTCGCTCGTCGGCATAAATACTACCACAGCGCAAAGCTCAGAGGCGGTGCTGGTGGCGGCAATTTTTCAAAAAGCATGGACCGATGGGCAAAACATCAGCTTGGAAACCTTGATCCGGCATATCCTAAAACCGAGTTTCGATAAGGTCGGCGTAATCGATGTCGAGTCGTTTCTTCCAGAGAAATCTCGCCAAGGTCTTGCGCTGAAATTTAACAACCTACTCGCGTCGCCCGGCTTTGCGACTTGGCTCGAGGGGCCGCCACTCGATATCGCCAAAATGCTACACACCCCCGCGGGCAAACCGCGGCTTTCCATTTTCTCCATCGCCCATCTCGACGACACTGAGCGGATGTTTTTTGTGAGTTTGTTGCTCAATCAAATGCTCGGTTGGATGCGTTCGCAAAATGGCACAACATCGTTACGTGCCTTGCTATACATGGATGAAATTTTTGGCTACCTGCCTCCGACAGCCAATCCACCTTCCAAGCGGCCTCTAATGACATTGATCAAGCAGGGGCGAGCCTTTGGGTTAGGTTGTTTGTTGGCGACACAGAATCCAGTGGATCTTGATTACAAGGCTCTTTCTAACATTGGTACATGGTTCATCGGTCGATTGCAAACCGAGAGGGATAAGCTGCGAGTGCTCGATGGGTTGGAGGGGGCCGCCGGCACACAGAATGCGAAGTTTGACCGAGCCAGCATAGAGCGTTTGATATCGGGCTTGGGTAACCGAATATTTCTGATGAACAACGTGCACGAAGATGCGCCGGTATTGTTCCACGTCCGCTGGGTGATGAGCTATCTAACGGGACCTATGACTCGCAGTCAGATCAAACTTTTGATGGATCCCAAGCGTTGCGAATTTATTAAAGTCGCAGCTCCAGCACAGGTCGCTGAGATGAATCCCATGGGTATGTCAGGGATGAACCTTTCTGCGGGTCTTGATGCAGTTTCCCGCCCTTTGGTCGCAACGGGCATACTAGAGATTTTCGTCCCGGCTGCTGGATTGGGTGATGATATCGTCTATCAACCCCATTTATTACGGACGGGGTTCGTTCATTTTTCTTCCTCCAGATTGAATGTCGACGGTAGTCGTTCTGTTAGCTTGGTGAACCCGATTACAGCAAGCGGAATCGACTGGGAAACCTTGGTGACTCCACCGTTAAATTTCGAACAAATTGGAACAGCACCTACGACTGGTGCCGGGTTTGGCGCGCTTCCGGGGTTTGCCATGAATGCGGCAAATTACAGACAGGTCGAAAATGAATTTAGCGAATGGCTTTACCGTAATGAACATGCCGAAGTTTTTTCCTGTCCTCAGCTGAAGGTGTTTTCTTTTCTAAATGAGAGCGAAGCAGATTTCCGCGCGAGAATTATTCATCAGGCTCGCGAGTTTAGGGATGCGGCCATTGATAAAATCCGTGATACTGCATCAAAAAAACTCACCATGTTAGAAGCTCGTCAACGGACGGTGCAAGGTCAGTTATCAAAGGAAAAAGCCGAATCGAGTTCTGCAACTCTTCAAGCAGGTGTCTCACTGATTGGTGGAATTCTAGCAGCCATTTTAGGTCGCAAAGCGGGTTTAGGTTCGATCACTCGAGGGACATCTTCGATCAACAAAGCGACCGGAGCCTTCAAACAACATCAGGACGTCGCGAATGCGGAAGCAAAGGTGGTAACAGTAGACGCCGAAATTGAAAGCATCCAAGCAGAGCTTGCCATAGGCATCAACAAACTAATGGATATTTTTGACCCTGCATTGCTACCACTCGAGACGGAATCAATTAAACCTAAAAAAATCGACGTCAAAGTTAAAACCGTTGCCCTGTTATGGTTGCCTTTTGACGGGCGGGGAGAATCGGCGTGGTGATTAGGTTCCAATCTAGTAGCGATAATCAATTCAGCGGAAATTCGCCATCGTCGTCGATGCCAAGCCAACCGAGGCGTCCGAAGGCTCGGTAGAGCGAAGGAATCGGTTCGCCTTCCTCTTCGCCTTCTCCGTGCTCGATGGTCGCGGTGCTGCTGAGACCGTGATTGCACTCGATACTAATGACGGTGGTGTAGGTGGAGAGATATATCCAGTCGCCCCATGCTTTGGCCTCGTGGCGTGGATCGAAGTGTTCTTTGCGAAGGGATGCAAGGATGTCAGAAATCGCGCTTGGTTCGGTGTTGTCGGGAAGTTTGAGGAGTGTTTCCATGAATGAGAATTGTGAGGGATGAAGGGTAAGATAATTTAAGTTTTGCTGCGAGGATTGTTTGCGAATGTTGCTTCGCATAATTTTACGTATGTGCCTTTTAGTGCGAGAAGCTCAAGATGGGTGCCTTGTTCGATGAGCTTACCGTGATGAAGAACGCAGATGCGATCGGCTTTTTGTACGGTCGAGAGTCGGTGCGCAATCACAAAACAAGTTCGGTCGGATCTTAGATTCTCAAGTGCTTGCTGAACAAGATACTCGGTGTGGTTGTCGAGCGCTGACGTCGCTTCGTCTAATAAAAGCAGTGGTGGATTTTTCAATAAGGCACGAGCAATAGACAAACGTTGTCTTTCTCCGCCGGAAAAGCGACTACCACGCTCACCCGCTAGCGTGTTGAGGCCATCTTGGGTGGCTCGGACAAAGTCAGCGGCGTTTGCGGCCTCAAGTGCGGCCCAGATCTCGTCGTCCTCGGCGGATGTTTTGGCGAGCAATAGATTTTCACGCAGACTGGTGTTAAAAAGAAAACTTTCTTGGGTGACATATCCGAGTTGGTCGCGCAGCCACTCCTTAGAAAGCTCGGTCAATGAAACTCCGTCGATAAAGATGTTGCCGTGGGTCGGTTCATAGAATCGTGTGAGTAGATTGAGCACCGTGGATTTGCCTGCACCAGTAGCACCTACCAATGCGATCGTTTGGCCTGGCATTGCCTCGAGTGTGAGGTCGTTGATGGTCGGCGAATCGTCCGAGTAGGAGAAGGAGACATTTTTAAATTGAACATGCCCACTCAGCGCTAGGGGTTTTAACCCATCAGTTAGGTTTGCTTCATCAGGTGTGTCGATGATTGCGAATACGCGCTCCGCCGAGACGATGCCGCGGGTGAATGTTTGTGATAGATTGTTGATTCTTGAGATCGGATCAAAGAGAAATCCCCAAGCGACGAGGAAGGAAACCACCACGCCCGGTTGGATTTGACCGTGCAGCGCGGACCATGCACCGAAGGCGACCATGAGAATGATGCCGGACTCAGCGATGAATGAGACCGCGGGCCATACAAGGGCTTGACCGCGCATGACTGACATCGTTTTTTCTCCGACCTTACGCGAGGCCTTGTCGAAGCTCTCCAACGCCTGTGGTTCGACGGTATAGGCCTTGATTTGGCGGATGCCGGCTAGGTTGTCATGGAGGATCGCGTTAAGCGCCGAGTTAGCCTCAGCAGACTCGCGCCAAAGTGGCTCGGAGCGGCGACTCCACCAAGTTGTTAGGATGGCGATGAATGGCAATGGAACCAATGTAACCAAAGTAAGTTGCCATGAGTGCCAAAACATATAACCGACCACGATGAGGAATTGAAACAATGCGGCGATCGCTTGATCCACTCCTTCGATGATGATTCGATTTGTTGCAGGCACGTCGTTGGCAACGCGTGACATCACCTCGCCCGAGGAATTTGAGTCGAACCATTTCACCGGCAGACGTTGAAGCTTGTCGTAGAGTTCTAAGCGGATGAGATGAGTGAGTTTGAGTTCTAACGAGTTGTTGTAATAAGTTCGCAACGTGAAAATCGCCTGTCGTAGCAAGATCGCGCTGATGCCGATTACGGCGGTAGGGATGATGAGGTCTGGACGTTTTTTTGCGATGATCACGTCGATAAATTCCATGGTGATGCTCGGCAAGACCAGGACTAGAGACGCGCAAGACAACGCCATCAGTAGCGAGAGCGCGCTCTGCATTGGGAAACGAAATGTATGACGGAGAATCCTTATGAAAGTAATCATATCGTATGATTGGGGTGGTCGAATTAGATTATGGCAAGCGAGAAAAAGTGTGGTCGCAAGTTGGGAATTGTGCTTGCGGGCGAGTTGGATTTAACGATGGTAAAACTAAAGATGTATTCAGATCCTCAAGTTTACGCGTTGTCCTTGTTGGGGGCATTGTGCGTTGGTCTTTCAAAGGCGGGCTTCAGCGGGATATCATTGGTTGCGGTAGTGATTTTTGCTGACATTTACGGTTCTAAAGCATCGGTGGGTTTGGCTTTACCTTTGCTGATTGCGGCAGACTTGATGGCCTATCCTGCATTTATGCGCTACGGCTCATGGCGTCCCGTTTGGCATTTGTTAGTTCCCGCTTTGATCGGTCTTTTAATGGGTTACTGGCTACTTGGCGAGATTTCCGATAATGTGGCACGTAGAGTGATCGGGGGTAGTGTGTTGTTGATGGTGGCGCTGCAATTGTTCTGGCGCTGGCAGCCAGAACGGATCGATCGCTTGGCAAAATCAACCGTCTTTGGAATGGGTGCAGGGGTGCTAGGCGGTTTTTCGACAATGATGGCGAACGCTGCAGGTCCAGTGATCCAACTTTATCTACTGGTGCGTAAGATTCCAAAGATGGAACTGATCGGTATTGGTGCGCGGTTTTTTTTGGTGATCAACCTTATCAAGTTACCGTTGAACGCTCGATTAGCCTTAATCACTACAGAAAGCCTAACGGAAAACATTAAGTTATTACCAGCCGTGATACTGGGGGTTTTTTGCGGCAAGTGGTTGTTGCGGATTATTCCTCAAGGCCTGTTCGAGTGGATGATCGTTTTTTTTGCCCTGATCGCTGGACTGCGGATGTTAATCAGTTGAGCTCAATCAAGCTTGTTGCTTGAGCGCTTGATATGCCTGCCACGCAAACATCCCGAGGAAGATCGGGAAAATATAGGATTTAGTTTGTAAAAAAACACCGATGGCAACGGTCACGGCGACGACGATGCTGATCCATAGGGTGATTTTGATGCGTGCCGGACCGAGAGCTGCGTTGAGCATTTGGCCACCGTCGAGGGGTAGCACCGGGAGAAGATTGAGGATGGCCCAAAAAAAGCTGATGAAAATTAGGTTTCTGAGAAATAGAGATCCGAAGTCGGTCAAGTTCGGGATTATTTGCATGATAAATAGCACGATGAACGCTAGGGCAATTTGAGCTAGGGGGCCAGCGGCAGTGACCAAGAAGCTTTTCCAGCGGTTAAGATGTGTGCCCGAATAGGTAGCGTATCCACCAAATGCCTGTAGAGTGATGCTGCTGTTTGCACCGAACCATCGAGCAGTCTGTGCATGTCCGAGTTCATGGACGAGTATCGAAATAAAGCCAGCAATGACGAATAGACCAATTTCAAGAATTTGTGCCGCCGTGTCTGCGCCTGATACCCCTCCAAGAATCACGAGAGTGACCCAAAAAAATGGCTGGATTTCTACTGGGATACCAAAGATCGAAAAGCGAATCATGTGAGAGATTCCGTAATGCACAATCCGCTGACAAGCAAGGTCGGCTTGAGGTGCCTCGCGCGAAGTCTTGACCCGTTGGGTGTTTCGGCATACCTAGACGCATTGACACAAGAGACGCTTGGGATCTTTGTTTAACGGTTTACAATTCAGTTTTTTGTTATGGGCTACTTCCTTCGTTTGCATCTCGCCCCAGTGCTTTTGGTATCAACCATAATGCTAGTTTCCTGCGGGGTAGAAAGTCGGCCCAGCGTGTCTCGGCGGTCGGCGCGAGTATTGCATCACTGGTACGATGACTGTGGCGATGGCAAAGTGAGCATCTATATCAGCCTCAGTGATCAGATCGCCGAATTTAAACGTGGCGACAGGGAAATTGGTTGGTGTTATGTGGCGACGGGTAAGGAGGGTCACGACACGGTTCCTGGAACTTATAAAATCACTGAGAAGGTCGTCGACAAGAAATCTAACATATATGGATGGTTTGAGGACGAATTCGGGAATGTGACAAATCCAGACGCGCAAGCCAAACAGAAGGTCCCGGTGGGGATGGTTTATGTACCTGCGCCGATGCCTTGCTGGATGCGGTTGACTTCCTATGGAGTCGGCATGCATGGCGGAATCATCCCTGAGCCAGGTGCGCCTGCTTCTCACGGATGCATTCGCTTGCCTAGAGAATTTGTGCAGAGCCTTTTTGATGTGGTCGTGGTGGGCACGCCGGTAGTTATCAGCAACGAGCCTAGCAACCGAGGAAATTTCGCAACGGATTTACCAGTTCAGCAGACTAACATACGTCCCATTAGAGAGATTGGCGATGGCAGTGCGCAGTCAGTGACTTACCGCAACGGTATTCCAGTGTCTTATCAGTAAGCGTTGCTTAAGACTGATTTTATTAAATAAAATTTGTTAGGATTCTTTCAATCACTAAGGATTTTTGACGCTGTCGTCGAAAATATTTGTGGCAAGCTTGTTGTAGGTGTCTCGGTCCATTAAAAATGGATTCGGATCGGAATCGAGACGTCCGTAATAGAATCCTGGATTGGGACCAATCGTCGAGGGGGCAAGAGTTATTTCTCGAGTGACTATACGAACAAAATCGCCTAAATCGTTGGTGATTTTCTCATAAACTTTTATGTGAAGCGAAGGGGTTTCCAGTGCGTGGTTGGCAGACTCGTCGTCGCTGGCAAGCCATCGCGTTACTTTAAGCCCCTCTAGCACACCGAGTAAAAAATTTGCACGTGAAGGATCGATTGACTGGGTGACGTCTTCTCCTGCTTGGTTGGCAGTCCATTCCTCAGTGGTGAATTCATAACGCAGTGCCACTTGTGGTTTGGTTAAAATTGTCCGATCAATTTGCATCAAGTTGACTCGGTCAAGCGACCATAATCTAGCAGGTTTCCATTCGTAAGCACGCACTGATATCGAGGTGATTAATGATGAGTTGATTCGCATCACGGTGGATGTGCCTAGACGATTGACAAAATAACCGCCCTTTCCATCCATGCCGAATAAGAGTTCGAGTCCTTGGTTGTCTTTGCCAAAAAAGCGCATTTTCAAGAAGGGGCGATTCAGTCCCCACGGGGTAAAATCGGTAGCTGCATCTGTTTCGAATCCGATGGCCTGTCCGTCGGTGACTGCCTTAAGCAATGCGAATAGGCGTTCCTCATTGGCCTCACTTGATTGTCCAGCGATGGTGGTTTTCCATGGTTGGGGTGGGGTACGTGAAATGAGGATTTCGTTTCCCGTGGCCGGTTCGATGAGAATGCCGCGCAGAGATTGGATATTGAGATTGGTCAGGGTAGAATCACGAAGGTCATTCACAGCCAAAGGTAAATCCGCCAGTGATATGGATCCAGGTGAGGGCTTAAGAGTAAGCACAAAAATTGAGTCTGGTCGGTCGTTCACTAGCGCGAGCACATCTAGTGACTCGGGAGTCTCGGGTGGGTAAATTTCCAGCATTGTCTCTTGCTTATCGCCGAAAGAACTCAGTGCGATTTGCCATGATTTGACACTGGTAGACTTCGTGGGCAGTGAACTAGTTGCTCGATCTAGAATTTTTGTTGCTTGTAATTCGTATAACCCTTCGAGCAGTGCTTTCATTGCTTTTGGGTCGGTGGCGAGTTCGAGAGGTTTGACCACGCGCCATGGACTTTTAGGTGTCTCTCGTGTTAGGGTGAGCTCACCTTGTTCTCCACGAATTCGGATTTTTTGAAGCTTCACAGGATTAAAATAAAACGGACGATAATCTCGAAGATATTTCAAACCATCTTTGAAGAGCGGTGCAATGTCTCCGGTCGCAGCGTAGATAAACCGCTTACGTCCTACATCGCGCGGGTGAATGAAAACGGTGGGTACGGGTTCAGTAATATCCTTGATAGTTGCTAACCACGGTGTCTGTCGACCGAGTTTATAAGATGCCAAGGGCTGCTTGTTTTTACCTTCTAACCAGATGTCCACAGCACTATCACCAAGTCCAGCTTTCTGACTGACGATTTCATCGCGTGCAGCGTAGTCTTCTACGCGCATACCTAAGGTGAAATTGATGATGTTGACAGCAGCTCTAGGGTCCATCCGGTCTTTCCATGGAAGTGTTCCGATCCAACCATGATCTGATAGATCAAACTTCGCGGTGACTCCGTTGCGAATGATCTCGATGTGTTTTACATCAGACGGTTTGAATCCAGAATAGATAGGTTGGCCTAGTGCTACAGGTGGAGCACCTAAAAGAGAATTGAAGTTACCTTTAACCCATTGCCAACCCGCCAGTCCACAGAAGAGAACCGCTAACAGTATAAGAATAAGGGTGAATCCGAAGGAGCGCATAATGGGTTAAGCGCGGCGTGACGACCAAACGCAGGCCCCGACCAATACAAGGAAGGTGGGGAGAAAAAATAAGTTCACGCGGTTGATGAAAGAAACTTGAGCGTCTAAGAGAGGCAGCTTGTAGGTGCCTAGTGAGCGCGGACCAATGCCAGCAAGTGACTGGCGGTCCATCAGCCAATTCACTGAGGATGCTAGAAAGTCGATGTTTTCGGCGCGTTGGTGGGTTGGATCGAGGAAGTCGGTGTTGCTCATGATCACCATCCGAGAGGTGTCAGACGCGAAACGATCGTCAGCAGCGGCTCCTCGCGTGATGCAGGCTGCTAGAAATATGGGTGCTAGCGTGTCTTCTTTTTCATCAAACGCGGTGTCCTTTTCACCAAACTTTGACTCTCCCCAGTAGCCCGGCGCGACTTGTATGAGACCGATGGGATTGATTTGTCGATTCGTTAGATCCTCCGCTCCTTCGCGGATTTCAAGAGATGAACTTGCACCTTCGAAAACCGTGGTCTGACCGGCGAAGTCTTTGGTGAAGTCCACTTGTGGCGAAAAAAACGCACGAACGTTGGTGTCGATTCGTTTATCGTTTATTGTAAGCACGCGATCGCGGCGTGGAGTGACGCCATAGCCACGGAGAAAGGAACGCAGTTTAGCGGGTGTCTCACCAGGTTTGAGAAGAATCAGCATCGCAGCACGCGGTGAATTCCAATATTTTTCTAATACGGCAAGTTCTGTGTCACTGAGGTCGTACTTTGGCGCCACCAATGCAACTCCCTCAGCATCGGCAGGGATGGTCGTAAGTCCAGAAAGGTTGATACCTTGAAGTTCGACGTTTTGAAAAAGCAGAGTGTTTTGCAATGACTTTACGGGTGAGTCTTCGCCTTCAGCACTGAGACGACTTTTGTCCGCGAGGTAGAGCATTTTGCGCGTTCTTCCTTCAATGGCCTCGACGAGGCGGGCCGTCATGACATCCTCGCCTTGGAATCCGGTGATTTTTCGCTGAGTTTCTGCAGTGGTATAAATCGCCATGTCATCAGCGATGATCAGTTTGACGTTAGGATTTAGAATACGTTCGCCGTCTTTGTTCTCCGTCGAGACAGGTCCTTGATCTTTACGTGCATCGATGACGATTAGGTCTTTTGTGAGTGGAAGACCGTAGGTGGTGGTCACTTCTTGGGTGCGCTCCGAACTGCGCAGAGGATCGACGACTTCAATCTCGATTTTTCCATTAGAAAACCGGCTGTATTCTTCTGCTAGAACTCTGACTCGTTCGTAAAACGGTGAGCTCCTGCGAAATGTGATGATCCATTTGATCGGTTCTTTGTGGTCAAGGATAGCTGGACTTCTCAGGTATGACTTGGTGGCTGGGGATAAAGTGTAGGTAGCCTCTCGGCTCAGATCGATGCGGGTAAAATGATGAAACGCCAAATAATTGACTGCGATGAGGATGACCGCGAGGAAGAATATCTGTAGCAATGAGAGTGTGCCAAGACCCCAGCGGTTGAGTGACCGGGCGGGCTTGCCTTTAGAGTCGAATGAAGGGTTGGACATGAAGTGAAAATGAGAATGATCAGCGGCGCCACCGGCGATAGTCCACGACTTGAAAGGTAAGGAAGAGAACAAATATCGTTAGGCTAAGAAAGTAAATAGCGGGACGGGTATCGAATAAACCACTGGCAAAATAATGCAGGTGTTCTTGAGAAGAGATATAGTGGAAAAGAGGCGCTCCGGCAAAAGACTCACCCCAAATGACGGTAACGAAGCCGAGAAAATATTGGATGACTAACAGTCCGATGGTGAATATTCCCGCAATAATTTGACTCGAGGTGAGCGCGGATGCCAAGCAACCGATTGCGGTGAAAGCTGCACCCATCAACATCAGCACGGTGAATGCCCCGCCCAGAGCGCCGTTAGTCCATGCGGTCGGTATATCAGTTGCCCATTGGAACATCTTGAATTGCACGAGTGCTGGAATCCACAGCGTCGTATAGAAGATCATCGCAGCGGTGTATTTTGAAAAAACTACCTGCCAGGTCCTCACCGGTGCAGTTAGTAGTGTTTCGAGAGTCCCCGAGCGTTCTTCCTCGGAAAATAGCCGCATGGTGATGAGCGGAAAGATGAACAAAAAATAGAACCAGAAAAGCGGCGTATGAAAAGTCACGTAAACCAGACTGTCGCGCACGGGGGTGTCGCGGAAACCCTTCATCGCGGTGGACAGGGAAATGCCTTGCATCAAGGTCACAAAGGCGAGAATCACCCAACCAAACGGTGTCATGAAATACCCATTGAGTTCTTTTAAGGTAAGGATGCGGAATAATCTCATGCTGCGAAGTGCTCTTGTTAAGGAATTCGAAGCTTAAGGCAAAGATAAAAGACACATACCCGATCTGGTCTCACTTCTACGGTCAACGAGGTTGAATTTTTACTCAGCTGTCGTAGAAATACTGATTCGTATAAATGATATGAGCCTACTAAATTTAATGATAAATTTCCGTTTGAATTATCCTGTGTCTTGGCGATCCATGGCGAGAGCTACTTCTTACGCCGTCATCCTCAGTAAGTCGGTTGGCTTTGTTCAAGGTGTGGATGTACCGAGTCAAGTTGTTGGCTCGCCAGTCGCAGGATTTGAACCAACGCATCCCAACGCGACGCCCGCCCCCAAGACCGCGCCGGTGGGCATGGTTTGGATTCCGGGTGGCGAATTCTCAATGGGGGCGAATGTCGCATGCGAAGGGATGTGTAATTTATCCGGTGCCATCCAGGATGCTTTGCCGATTCATCGCGTTCTTGTTGATAGTTTTTGGATGGATGCCACCGAGGTGACGAACGAGCAATTTGAAAAGTTTGTCAAAGCTACTGGCTACATCACCGTCGCAGAACAAAAACCTACGCAAGAGGAGTTTCCCACAGCGTCGCTGGAAGATCTGGTTGCGGGATCTATTGTTTTTACGCCAACAAAGGGGCCCGTTGCTCTTAACCAGTTGCGCTGGTGGAGTTATGTCGCCGGAGCTTGCTGGAATCATCCTGCAGGTCCCGATAGTCGTATCGACATGTTAGGTAAACTGCCCGTGGTGCACATTACTTATGAAGATGCTCTCGCGTTTGCAAAGTGGGCGGGCAAACGCTTACCAAGCGAAGCGGAGTGGGAATTTGCGTCAAGAGGTGGGGTGACAGGCGGGATTTTTGCATGGGGCGACGAATTGAAGCCGGGTGGTAAATTCCAGGCAAATATCTATCAGGGAAAATTTCCTGTTGAGAATGAAGATACGGGTGAAGATGGATTTAAAGGCATCGCACCGGTGGCACAGTATCCACCGAATGCCTATGGATTGTACGACGTGGCGGGCAATGTCTGGGAGTGGTGCAGTGATTGGTATCGCCCAGATTCATACGCTCAGTCGTCTGAAAAGGGTGGGGTAGCATGTAACCCACAAGGTCCAAGTTCATCATTCGACCCCGACGAACCTAACACTCAGAAACGTGTCCAACGCGGTGGTTCTTTTCTTTGCACGGATCAATATTGCACTCGCTACATTCTCGGTACGCGTGGCAAGGGGGAAATACGTTCGTCAAGCAATCACATCGGTTTCCGATGCGTAATTTCTGCCCCGTGAGTCATCAGCAGAGAGTGAATCGTGCCGCCTGTAACTCTTTTGAGTTTGGGCCGATCATTGCATCGAACTCGCCGAGTTCGATCACTGGCTTCAAATCCCGCCCAATAAAACTCAGGTCCTTGGAGTTGATGATGAAAGACACAAGACGTGTTTCACCCGGAGCAAGATTCACCCGTTCGTAGCCACGGAGTTCTTTGACTGGTCGACTCACTGATGCAACAAGGTCACGGAGGTAAAGCTGCAAGGTTTCGGTCGCAGGATGCTTTGTGAGATTAGTGATCTCAGATGAAATCGTTAGTGTTTCATCTAGTTTCATCATTGAGGAGGACACAACGGTTTTCCCGTAGCGAAATTTCCCGTAGGTTAGACCATGTCCGAATGGATACAAAGCATCATTCGGAGCATCGAGGTACTTGGAAGAATATTGCATGGATTCATTATATGGGCGTCCCGTAGATTTTTCGCGGTACGTCATCGGTAATTGCCCAACATGGCGCGGGAATCCCATGGTGAGCTTACCGATCGGGGCGGCGGTTCCGAAGATGATGTCGGCCAGCGCCCGCCCGCCCTCTGTTCCTAGAGCCCACGCGTGCAAGATAGATGAGAATTTTTTGTCTTCCCAAGATAGCTCTAGCGGTCGACCACTCATCGTGATTAAGACACAGGGTTTTCCCGTTTTAAGCATTTCTGCAGCCAGTTTTCGCTGGCATTTTGGTAGCTTGATGTTGGTGCGGCTTGCGGCTTCACCATTCATTTGCCAACTTTCTCCAAGCACGAGCACGACTATATCAGCGCAGCTTGCGGCAAATTTCGCATCGGCGAGCCACGAGTCGTTCTCTTTTTGAATATCGCAGCCTTTGGCGAAATGGATCACTGCGCGATCTCCGACAGCTTCACAGATTCCCTCAAATGCCGAGCAGGCCTGCACCTCGTCCCCGGCCGCAACCCAGCATCCGAGCATGTCCCTACGGCTGTCAGCGAGTGGGCCGATTACCGCAATAGATCCTTGCTTTGTCAGGGGGAGAAGTTGTGATTCATTTTTAAGTAGAACTACTGACTCAAGCGCAGCAAGGCGGGAAAGTTCACGGTTTTCTTTACATAAATGGCGAGTTCTCGCGTGTTCCTCGTTACAGTGTGAGTAAGGATTTTCAAAAAGTCCTAAATCCCATTTTAATTCTAACACTCTCATCACTGCTGTATTGATTTGGGTCTCACATACATCACCCGCAGCCAAGAGTCGCGGAAGTTCCGTGATGAACGCTTCCGACACCATGTCCATGTCCACTCCCGCATCGAGCGACTGTTTTGCAGCATCGGCATCATTCGCTGAAGTGCCGTGGAATTTCATTTCGGTGACGGCAGTGTAATCGGTGACAACACAGCCATTAAACCCCCAATCTGCGCGGAGCTTCTCCGTTAGTAACCAACGGTTTGCACTTGCGGGAATGCCATCGATCTCGTTGAAAGAAGTCATCACTGTGCGAGCACCAGCTTCAATCGCAGCGCGATAGGGTGGAAAATACGTTTCTTCCATCTCGCCTCGGCTCATATCCACTGTATTGTAATCTCTACCTCCCATCGGCGCGCCATAGAGGGCAAAGTGTTTGACGCATGCTACCACTGAGCCATCTTCTGCTAGACTAGCACCTTGATATCCAGTCACCATGGCAGTTGCTATTTTTGATCCAAGCCATGGATCCTCACCTGAACCTTCGGCCACCCGTCCCCAGCGCGCGTCTTGAGAAATATCAACCATGGGCGAATAAACCCAGTGGAGCCCATCTGCGGACGCTTCTGTGCCTGCCATCTGCGCACAGAGCCTCACAAGATCGAGATTCCACGAACAAGACAAGCCCAGTGGAATTGGGTAAATCGTGCGGTGACCATGAATCACATCGTATCCAAAAATTAGTGGGATTCCCAAGGGGCTTTCTAACGCAACGTCTTGCAAGGCACGCGTCGCGGAAGGTGTGAAGACGTTGAACACTGCTCCGCAAGTGCCATTGCGGATTTTCGGCACAAGATATCCTGAGTTTTTCATGCCCGTGCTATCCATAGCGCCTGTTAGTAGGTTCAACTGCCCTAGTTTTTCTTCCATCGACATCCTATTGATAAGGTCTTGTAGAAATATTTGCTTGCGCATGGTAATGATCACGACTGCAGAATTGTGGAAGTTCAAGAATTAACGATTCGCCCGCGATGACGGCTACGCGATCACGGAATATCGTAAGTGATAGGCTTAGCGTATTTGTTGTGAGTCGTAGTAAGCATGGCCTCCAAGCAAACGGACTTCGACATTTCAAATTCCCCTCTTCCCCCCCTGAGAAAGTCAAAGTGCCCCCGCATTTTGACTTTTTCTGCTTTTATTTGAAAGCATGTTCAACAAGTTGGTATGATGAAGCGAGAAAATGACGTAAGAAATCGTGTCGATGGATGGTAAAATATCAGTCTTTGGTTTTTCGCTAAATTGCCGGAGCGTCTCACGACTTTGCACCTGATCGATGATTTCTAGATTCGCGCACATTTTAAAGGTTTTACTGCCGACCACAGCATGGATGCTGGTCCATGCTTCTGCACAGTCTGTGAATCAACTTCCGCCGCTCACCGTTTTAGCAGATCGCCAAATCGGTGAGGAATCCGCTGGTTTGTTGTCGGAATGGAATCGTGAAGATCTCCGCCAGGCTGCGCCAAGGACTCTTGACGAATTGCTAGCAAAAGAGCCCTCTTTTTCGCTTTATCGTCGTCAATCATCGATTGCCGCCAATCCAACATCTGCGGGAGTCAGCTTGCGAAATACTGGAGCCACGGCCGCATCGAGGACTCTGGTGCTCGCAAATGGAATTCCTCAGAACGACCCATTTGGTGGATGGGTATATTGGGCGCGTTATGATCCTGCAACCTTGGATTCTGTTAGAATTGTTTCTGCAGCCAGATCGGCAGTTTGGGGTAACCAGAGTCCTGCGGGTGTGATCCAGATGAATGGGTATCCTGCGTTTGAAAATCGGCACACCGTTCGAGTGGGTGGCGGCAGTCAAGGCACGATTGGTGGTTCGACGGTTAATCAAATGACCAACGAAGATAAAACACTCGCGGTACTTTGTTCGGCTTTCGGTCTACACACTGATGGATATTTTGCAGTCGATTCATCGCAGCGCGGATCTATCGATAGAAAGTTAGAGACAGATGTTGCTGGAGCAGATTTGAAATTTGCATGGCTTGCGGCGCCAGGTCTAACCGTTGAACCAATGTTTGCATGGTACACCGAGGAGCGGAATAACGGCACCCCATTGGCAGGTAATTCTACAGATGCAATGGATTTTGGGCTGAGGGTTTCTTCTATTGATGGGGACTTTTCATGGCAAGCGCTGGCATGGCAGCAGCGGCGTGAATTCGAGTCAACTTTCAGCTCAGTCAATGCAGATCGGACTAGTGAAACCCTTGCATTGAATCAATATGACGTGCCCGCTATGGGTACTGGCGGAGCATTTACCACGCTCTGGGACCCCGGAGGACCATGGACGCTTGGTTCCGGTGTGGATATGAAGTGGGTTTCTGGTGAGACCAACGAAGATGTGGGTACTTTCCGAAGACGGCAGGCTGGTGGCGAACAAGCATTGGTTGGAATTTTCAGTTCAGGATCCTATCAGCTTGATCAAAAAACGCGGATTGATGGAAGTGCGCGGTTCGACTGGTGGCAATTGAATGATAGTCGCAGAAATGAAATATCACTCAAGAATGGAGCGTCTTTACGAAATGACGTTATCGATGATCGCGACGGTGTTGAGCCATCAGGATCGATAGAAATGACTCATGAAATTCAAGAAGATTGGTTAGGCTCACTTTCTGCGGGAACAGCTTTTCGCCTACCCACTCTGAATGAGCTTCACCGTCCTTTTCGTGTGCGAAATGACATTGTGGAGTCGAATCCTAACTTAGATGCTGAGCGTTTTTATAGTATTGCGGCAGGAATTCAGTGGGAGCCTACTGAGATTTTGCAGGTGAATCTCAGTGTCTATCAGCACTGGATTTCCAACGCCATCGCCAACGTGCCTTTGACTGACCCCGCACAGGTCAAGGAAATCATCGGCATTGTTCCAAAAGGAGGTTCTGGATCACAGCGCCAAAATGTTGAGCAGGCACAAGTCCGAGGGATGGAGGCGAAGGTCCAGTGGCTTCCGCATGATTCGGTGACGTTAGGGTTCAGCGGATTGTGGTCGCACACCGAGTTTACTGAGTCCCCAAATCAACCATTGCTGGATGGGAAACCGTTTCCTCAAGCGCCAGATATTCGTTTGATTGCGAGTAGTGAGTGGCAAGTCACCGAGAAATTCAGTGTTTTCGCAGGCAGTGAGTTTGGAGCATCCCAGTATGATGACGCATTGGCCACGCGATCGCTCGAGAATTTCACGACCGTTCGAATTGGAATTACATGGGAGGTTGAACGAGCATTTTACCAAGTTAGAATTGAAAATTTATTTGATGAAGATGTCCAAACTGGCCTGAGTAGTGATGGGATTCGAACCGCGGGCTCACCTCGGTCACTTTGGGTTGGCGTCGAATGGTTGTTCTGAATTTCCATGGCTAAATTCTTCGTTTGCTCATTTGCTTAGAATTAAAATAATACCTATATGCGCACGTTACTTATCTTGTTTTTTAGTTTTACGGGTTTTGTCTGCTCGCAGAATGTCAAAGTGGACGAACTTTATAGTCAAAATTGTGCCAGCTGCCACGGTGGCAAATTTGAAGGGGGAGTAGGTGGATCACTCGTGGATGGGGTATGGAAACACGGAAGCTCAGATGCAGACATTTACCAATCGATTGCAAAAGGTAACCTTCAACTCGGAATGAATCCTTGGGAAAATGTTCTCTCAAAAGAGCAAATTCGAGCACTAGTTATTTACATACGAGAAAATGAAAAAGAATCCCTCACTAAGGGGATGGATTTTCCATCGCCATCGCCAGAAAAAGTTACCAAAACAGAGTTAGAAAGCTATCGAATCGAAACACTGGTGAACGAAGGGCTAAAAAATCCTTGGGCTATCGCGTTTCTTCCTGATGGGCGTAAACTCATCACGGAAAAGTCGGGTCAACTGAGATTCATCACACGAGAAGGCAAGCTTGATCCAGTGGCCATTGCGGGCACGCCACCAGTGATTGAGCACGGGCAAGGCGGGTTAATGGAAGTGGCAGTCCACCCAGGATATGCAGAAAACGGATGGGTCTATCTTGGTTTTTCTGATGGTACGCGCGAGAAGAATGACAAAGGCAATGAAGATGTACGCTGCATCACTGCATACGTGCGGGGAAAGATCAAAGATCACCAGTGGACCGAGCAAGAATGGATTTTCAGGGCCGATCCCAAGTTTCGCTCCGGATCTGGTGCACATTTTGGTACGAGGATGGTCTTCGATAAGGGCTATATCTATTTCGTTGTGGGTGAGCGTGGTGGCTTGATGGAAGTGCAAGACCTGACTCGTCCTAACGGGAAAATTCATCGATTGCACGATGACGGGAAAACACCGGTGGACAATCCATTTGTAAAAACGAAAGATGCGATTCCAAGCATTTGGACATACGGTCACCGAAATCCGCAGGGTCTCGCCATGGACCCGCGCGATGGATCACTTTACAACACCGAGCATGGTCCACGAGGCGGCGATGAATTGAATTGGGTGCGGCCCAGCAAGAATTATGGATGGCCCATCGTCACCCTTGGAATCAACTACAATGGAATGCCGATGAATTATCCCAACACCAGTGGCGAAATGATCGATTCACTGACAGAGAAAGAGGGGATTGAACAACCTATCACATTTTGGGTGCCATCTATTGCAGTGTGTGGGTTAGACTTTTACACAGGAAATAAATTTCCGAAGTGGAAGAACGATTTGTTAGTCGGCGCCCTTGCACAGCAGGAAATTAGACGCCTTCGCATCGAGAACCATAAGGTAGTTGCTCAGGAAATCATTTTGAAAAACATCGGGCGTGTTCGGGATGTCGCAACGGGTCCCGACGGTTTTATTTATGTGATTCTCAACGCTCCCGATCGACTCATGCGACTCATTCCGGCGGAATGAATGAGTGCGATTGCTGGGTGATTTCAAAACTACGCGATCACGGAATATCTTTGTTCGATGAAATGAAGTATTTCTTATGTATCGCTGCGAGCAAGCACCCCCCCAAGCAAACGGACAGCGATTCCCCCCATTACCACCCGAATCCCCCCCGGTTCCGCCCCCCCCGGCGAAATTCGAAGGCCCCCCGCTTCGACTTTCGCCGGTTTTTTATTCTTACCGCGGGGATGACCGGATCGGTGGACGTTCTGGCTCGGGAATAATTTTGGAGTGAATTTCTGCGCAATCGCCACCTAATGAACAGAATTGGTAGAGTTCGGGAAGAGTGATGGTGAGTGATAGCTTTCCGTCTCGTTCAAGGCGGCGGAAAATCACACGTAGAATGGCGAATGCCATACTACCGAGTTCGTTGTCATTGCGGTTGCGGTGGATGCGTTGAACAAGATCGGTTTGAGCGATCCGCGAGAGCTTTCCGGCCTGAGCTAAATCGATGAGGTGCGCGATCTCTACCCCGTAGCCGATCGGAAATGAAAGCGACTCCAGGGTTTCGCGACGCGCGGCGTATTCGCCAGCAAGAGGTTGGATGATGCCTACCAGCTGAGGATAAAATAACGAGATCATCGGACGGATAAGTATTTCTGAAACTCGACCTCCACCGGTTGAATAGAACTCGTCACCGTAGGCGAGTGGGCGATCATAGAAAGCTTTAACGTAATCGATGTTAGGATCAGTTAGTAGAGGTCCACACAATCCAGTGATGAATCCGGTATGGAAATTTGAAATGTCGCCATCGATGAAACAGACGATGTCTCCACTTGCGACTTGAAGGGCTTTCCAAAGGTTTTCGCCTTTACCCCGGCTCGAATTTGTTTTGGGTGAAATATCGGAGGACTGATAAACCTTCGCTAGCGCAGCCTCAGCAATTTCTCTGGTACCGTCGGTGGAGTTAGAGTCAATGACGATGATTTCATCAACGAAACCGGTTTCGCTTACGAGTTGATCATGGATGAGTGAGACGATAGGACCGATCGTTTCTGCTTCATTGAGCGTAGGGATACAAATGGAGATTCGCTGAGATTTTTTCAGTCGAGACAGTGCATTCACATCGGCGAATTGCCTGTGGTGAAAGCGTGGAAAATTCATGATATCAAGAAATCATGTCACGTGTGACGTGATACTTGGCAGCGCAGCGCGGGCATTGAATACTGATAGACTCCTGGTCACCAAACAGATCATCAAGTCGGTCTTTCCAGCCCCCGAGAATGGGAAGGATCTTATCAAGCGTGCAACCGCAATGGAAACGAAAGCGGCGAGTTTCCAATAGGGTGGTTTCCTCTGTGTCGGTGATTTTTGCGACAGTATCATTCTCAAGCGCGGCCAACCATTCTAAATCACAGTCTGGCTGTGCTGCGACGATGGCGAAGTTTTCATCGTCCAAGCGAAAAGCACGGGCAGGACGTTGCTCAGATTGATCGTAAAATTGCGAAACCCAAGCGATTGGATCTTTGCCGTCGATTTCAAGTGTCGAGAAACGAGGGGTGCTATTTTCGACGGTGGTTGTTTGGGAGTAAAAGAAATTTCTATCAGGCTCGCGAACGTCCTCGGTGAAAATTCTTCCAGCTACGGCTTCGTCTAACGATCCGCCCGTGACAAACAAGTTAATCCTTGGAGCTCGGAGATTTGCCGTCCATGCGACTGATTCAGCCCACGGCCTCGCAACGAGGTGCAACGTTAGCATAGCCAAACTATCCTTGAGCATCTGATCCAAATCGGCAGGGGGGTGAATCTGATGCTCCATCATATGGAGGTAGTAATCTGTATACAGAGGTGTGAACTGACCGCGCAACAACAACGCGTTACGATGTCTAACGAAAATTGATTCAATAGTCGTGAATTCTTCGGGAGCCTCCATCAGCTGAAATTTTCCAGAGATCCTATTTTTTCTAACGAGCGTGTATGCGGAGTGCCTGAATCAAGCTCCGGGAAGCTCGATAAAGCCTTCAAGTTTGCGGATACGCGTCGGGTGGCGCATTTTTCGTAGTGCTTTGGCTTCAATCTGACGAATCCGCTCACGGGTGACTTGGAATTGACGACCGACTTCTTCGAGAGTGCGACTGTAGCCATCTTTGAGGCCGAAACGTTGTTCAAGTACTTCGCGTTCACGCTCAGTTAGAGTGTCCAGCACGTCCTTGATTTTATCTTTTAGCATCGAGAAACCAGCTTCTTCCATCGGGTTGTCGGCGGCCTTGTCTTCGATGAAGTCACCGAACGAGGTGTCGTCCGAATCGCCCACGGGGGCTTGTAGAGAAATGGGTTGTTGAGCCATTTTCAGCACCGCGCGTACCCGTTCGACGGGCAAGTGGATTTCTTCAGCAATCTCTTCGGGTGATGGTTCGCGACCGTATTCCTGAACGAGTTGCTTTTGCACACGCATCAGTTTGTTGATCGTCTCGATCATGTGCACCGGGATACGAATCGTGCGGGCTTGGTCGGCGATGGAACGAGTGATCGCTTGGCGAATCCACCATGTTGCGTAGGTGGAAAATTTGTATCCGCGACGGTACTCAAATTTTTCAACGGCCTTCATCAAGCCCATGTTACCTTCTTGGATCAGATCGAGGAAGGAAAGTCCGCGGTTGGTGTACTTCTTGGCGATAGAAATCACGAGTCGGAGGTTGGCCTCGACCATTTCAGTTTTCGCCTTAAGCGCTTCCTTTAGCCAATGGCGGAGTAGTTTGTTAGCAGCCTCGAAGGTTTCTTGTGTGTGCCAAGTCCGTTGTTGGATTTCACGCATCTTGAAAAGGAATTCTTTATCATTTGGATCGCTATGCAATTTACGACCGTATTTCCAAAATTTTTGCATGTAGTCATCTACTTGCTCACAGAAATCTTCGACAACTTTCTGTTTGTAATAAAATCTAGTGAAAACTCGGTTGAGCGTTTGGATGTTTTTTTCGAACTCTTCTTCGAGTTTCTTTTTGCTGCGAGGGCTCTTTGAAGTGAGTTGGCGGAAAATGTCCTCGTTATCGTGGTGAAGTTGTTTGAGTTGATCACACAACTTGGGAAGCCCCTTCATGTAGCGCTCGCGAGATTCGATTTTTTTATCAAGAATGACGCGATCGAAACGTTCCTTACCTTTGTTGAGTTTGTCGGCGAGTTCGAGATAGGAGTCGGTGACAAAGCCGAACAGATGCAGGTGTTTGGCAACTTCGATTTCCGCGTCTTCGATGCGTTTGGAAATTTCAACTTCTTGCTCGCGAGTCAGTAAGGGGACTTGCCCCATTTGTTTGAGGTACATCCGGACTGGGTCATCCAAGATATCGAGCTTCTGGTCGGTTTTGATGTCCTCTTCTTCGCCGTCGCCCTCATCGCGCTTTTTGTCTTTGTAGCGGTCGACTTCGGAAGCATCAATGATGTCGAACTCCATGTTACGGAGACGTTCCATGATCGCCTCGACGTCATCGGGATCGACAAGATCGTTAGGGAGAATCTCATTGATGTCATCGTAAGTGAGATAATCCTGTTCTTTAGCAAGTTTGATAAGTTCGCGAATCTTTTCCTGAATTTCCGGAGTGTCGATGCGACGCTTCGCGTTTTCCGGAGCTTTGGTGGTGGCGACTTCGGCGAGAGACGCGACCGGTGTTTTTTTAGGCCTCGACGAGGTGGGTGGTGCCGGAACTTCTTTGCCTGCCTTGACTTCGGCCTTGTTAGGTTTTGTCGTAGCCTTTGCTTCGACTGCAGGCTTCACTTCGACTTTGTCGGTCTTTCCAGCCTTCGCACCCTTAGCGGGTTTCGCAGTCTTACTGGGCTTTGCAGCCTTAACGGGCTTGTTCGTAATTTTATCCGGCTTGAGAGCCTTAACGAGTTTTTTGACGGCTTTAGGTGCGGACTTGGAGGACGCCTTAGCTATCGCAGCGACAGGCTTAGTGGGCTTTTTCGCCAACTTCTTGGCAAGAGCGGCGACGGGTTTCTTTGCCAATTTCTTTGGTGCAGGGGGCTTTGCCTTGGTTTTGATGAGGGGCTTTTTGGCAGACGCCGATGGAACCTTGGATTTAGGTTTAACGGCGGGTTTCTTGGCAGAAGGTTTGGACGAAGACATGGAATAATTGATACGCTTGAATCGAAAATCTAGAGACACCCCACCTAGTATAGGGGAACTGCGAAAAAATCACGGTCGAGGCGGAATGAAGAGTTGTAGGGCGGACACGTCAAGACCTTTCTACTGATTTGATCGCATGGTAATTTCTTAAGCCCTTAGGGCATCTGAGCCTGTTGAAATTGCCGATGCTGAAGTTCTTTAGAATTGCTGTTTTAAATTTATCGAAATCAAGTAATGTGAATTACAAACGTATGATCGAAATCACCCCGAAAGCCGTCGAAGAACTCGGTAAACTTTTAGCGAGCCGTGCAGATGTGCCTAAAGCAG
>Ga0209190_1000125_pt1 | contig 52871 bp, 37 predicted proteins | sample M_140205_XF_Meta_FD_187315 | JGI IMG/M metagenome (GOLD analysis project Ga0209190, IMG submission 187315) | Freshwater microbial communities from Lake Montjoie, Canada to study carbon cycling - M_140205_XF_MetaG (SPAdes) (version 2) | ecosystem: Environmental > Aquatic > Freshwater > Lake... | reverse complement strand
TGGTTGTAATATTGTCATAAGAACTGAAAATAGAAAATATATTAAATCAAAATTTCTAAACCCCTCATTTACTGGAAATTTATTGATGCTATCACAATCTTGACTATCAATTTCTTTAATGCCAATAAATCTACCTCTAAAACCATTTTTAAATTGGTCAATAAATCCTGAAACAGTATAAACTCTATTAAATTCAAATTCATAAAAAGTATCTTCGCAATTTATTGCTGCTTGTGTATTTGTATATCCCGTCCAATCTAATCCAAAATAATAAGAACCCGCTAATTCTTCATTAGTTAAATAGTCGGACGCCAAATTTGGGTCAGTTCCGGTATTTGTCCAACCATACTCTTTAATATTTGGAACTAAGAAGTATGGTCGTTTTACGTCAGTTAATGATGGAGGTTGCTGCCACTTAATTTTAAATCTATATTTTGATTTAGTTGGTATTCCCAATGTTGGGTCATTTGAGATAACTCTCTCACCAAATTCATTAGTTATAATATAATTTAAATTCATCGGTAATTCAGTTAACCAAACCCCATCACCGTCAATAATATTTCCCGATTGTTCTAATTTAAATTCTTCTAATATTGGTTTACCTGTATCATCTTGTTGAATAGTTTGTCTAATTACCAATATTTGTCCAGGTCCTGACTGTAAACTACAAAGATTTCCCATATTATCTTTTGGTCTTCCTTTTTTTCTAACTCTAAATTTATCTGGAGTTGAGTATATTGAGCCCATAAAAACCGCAGTGGGCTGTATGTCAACATTTGAATCGTCTCTTAAATCAAAATCTAAACGATTAATGGCTATGTCACAAATATCAGGTTCACCCCAAAGTGGTGAAATGTCTAACTGTTTAACAGAATTTATAATTTGTGGTAATGAATTTAAATCTGTTGACGTTTTGAATCTATTACCTGCAACTTGTCCTTCAGTTGCAAGACCCATTCTAATTAAATCTTGTGGTGTTAATGAAAACTCTCCAATGTCAGATAAATCAACATCCATAACTACAGTTTGAAACCCTATTGGCACACCCATTATCATGTAATCACCACTTTCATTTGTTTTGGATGTTAGAAGATAATATTTGTCATAAATTTCAATTGTGGTTGTTTCTGTTAACACATCCATTCTTGATGGAAGAGTTCCTGTTGCCGCATGAGCGGAATAAGATTTCATGTAAGGTAATAAATTATACCTATATCCATCTTCATTTGTGTCGTTAGGTGATTTATACGGATAGATACTAGAAATTATTGGGTTTGATACATCAAGATTACTAATAGGAATAAAGATTGATACTCTAGCGTTTGGTAATCCAAACCCATTGTTTGCGGTTACTCTTCCAACAATAACCCCATAATCTGCGCAACTTCTATTATAAACATCTTCTTGTTGTAATTTTAAAGATAAAATCTCTAATTGTTCAAACTCTTGGTCTAATTGTACGTTGATTGTTTTGTTAATACCTAACTCAGTCCTTATTCTATATGATTGACCCATTAATACCTTTAATTAATAAATAGTTTATGTGGGATTTTTAAAATGAACACACACAATTAAATAATAATCTAAAGAAAAAATAAGTGAACTTGTTACGAGAAAGTAATCGATTGGAAGTTTTTAACTGAAACTTTAATATCTTTACCAGGGTACCTAATTTGATAAACTTGTGACGGTTGCGCAAATATAGTATCATCAACAGGCCCAATAAGTTTTACTGCCGGGTCTGAATACTCCATAGATGTTTCTGCGGATGAATACTGACCTCCAACTTCATTAAATATATCTAAGGTTGTCACGGTTAATACCCCATTTGTATTTTGAATAATACTTCTAAGTTCTGATAAATAGACATTTTGACCTAATTGTCTTGTTTGAGGGTTAAAATATGTTGATACTTTATCAATAACACTTGAAATAACTTGTCCTGAGTTTTGAGCGGAATCTAAGACAATTGCAACATCAACACTCAAATCAATAACCTCAGCACTGAATATAGAAATATAATCATTCATCATTCGGTAATTTGATAAATAATTTGCAATGTTTTGTCTTAAAGTATTTGAAACAATGTTTGTTAATTTACCTGAAGTATCAAAAGATAGTATTTGAATTAAAATTTTATTATTATTTTCGGTAATAGAAACTTTAGCGGGTGCACCAAATTGGGACGGCATGTTTCTAATAATTGATTCATAATCTTGTACTGTTACCGCCCTTTTTTGTGCTGAAAAATTAAATGAAACGTAATTTCTAATTTCTTCCAATGAGGGAATTCCCGCGCCACCAACAGCTGCCGTGACATTTACACATCTTAATGAATTAACTACAGTAGAGTTTGTTGTTTCAGAAGGCCCATTAACATAAAAAGATATGGTACCTAATTGATTAATTACATTTGAACCTAAATTTGTGGCTAATCCACCACCAACTCTATATTGAATAAACAATGTTGAATTTGGAGATAATGCCGAACCTAATGAAAAATTATTTGAATATTTTTGAAGTTCTAATGTGGTACCTAAAGTTGTAAATTGGTTTAATTGGTCTTGAGCAGTGTTTGTTCCTCCACCAAATGTCATTTTTTTAAATCCTTCAGGAGTAAATTCCGTAATAAATCTATTTTGTGTTTGAATGTATTTTCCAACTTTAATTCCAGGTTGGTCGGAAACTTTTGTTAAGTCTTCAATAAAAACTCGGTCTTCCGCCAAAGCATCTACCTCATACCATTTATTATCTGAACCTAAAAACTCTGCAGTTGTCGGTGTATTTGTATATTGTGTACCATTTTTTAATATGACACTTGTAATACCTAATACGTTCTTTTCTGGTAAAAATAATTCAAAGAAAGGTTTAACATCATTTGCTCCAATAACTCTTTTAAATACTTTTGTTATACCATTAACAACAACTTCTCTTTTTGTAATAGTATAGTTAACTAAAATATTATTAGAATTAAAGTTTGGAATTTTTAGTCTATTTGGAAACCCTTGAGAATTATATGGTGAGGCAAAATCAATATCATTAACATTTTCAAATACAATTCCGGCCCCAACAACTTGTGAGCCTCTTGTTAATATTCCAAGATACCTCTCATCTTCTTTATCACCAAAAGCAGGAACTGTAACTGAAAAATCAACCAAAGAAACTGAAGGTCTTTGACCTGGTAATTTTAATCCGTAAGTTCTAGCAATATTATATATTGACGACCTTTGTTGTGCATATTGTAATACTGTTTCCTGAATACTTCGGTCAATATTATAATGTAAGTTGTCAGCAATTGCAGCATTTAAATCAATAAATACGGAAAATATTGAAGCGTCATTAAAATCTTGGATTAAGTCAGGATAGTAAGTTTTAGTATAATTTAAAAGTTCTGTCCTAATTGACTGATAATCTCTTGTTGCGTACGATATTTTATTATTTGCCATTTATATTAAATATTAATAATAACAAAATCACTCTGTGCGTATGTTGAGCCGTTTGTTGAGTAATCTAATCTTATTTTTGCGGTGTATTCAGAAGTTCCCTTACCCGGAAATCTGTAAATTGATGATTCACTAGTTCCCACAAAATTTTGACCTGTTGCAATATCAACTTCTTCTTCTGGGTCTGCAGGTAATATACTTAAGCTATTAACTAATAAATTTGGCATAAAATTTTCAATAGCGTCTCTTATGTCAGATTCAATTGCAGTAAAAGTAACACCATCAAATGGTTCAAAGATAAATTCATATAATCTTGTGCCAAATTGCGGTAAAAAGTATCGAGAACCTCTTCTTGTTAACAATAAATGTATTAAGTCCGCTTTAATTTCTTGGGATTGTAGTTCAGTAAGTTCTAAATAATCCCCTCGTCTAGAATCTCGAAAAGGGAAATTAATACCATAAGTAACACCATTTGCCATAACTATAAATATAGTACTATCTATTTTTCTTTAAATAGATTAAAAATGAAAAATCCCGACACGTCGGGATTTATAATTAAGAGCTACACCCAAAACATTCAAAAGGACTATCTTTAGGTTTTGTGTTTAATTCAATTATTTCAACTTTTGGTATTTCAATCTTAACATTAGGTTTTGATATTTTTGAAACATCAACCGCCAAGTGTTTTGCTCCCGTTGAAATTGCTTTAGTTCTAACATAATAACATAAAGTTTTTAATCCTTTTTCCCATGAATGGAAATGTGATGAGGTAATTTTAGACAATGTTGGATTTGCCATATAAATATTCATTGATTGTGATTGGTCAATAAATGGTGCTCTATCTGCCGCCATATTAATCAATTCTTTTTGTGAAATTTCCCAAATTGTTTTGTATTTACTAATCAAGTATTCTATACGTTTAACTTTCTTAGTATAGTTTTTATCCTCAGTGTCAAGATGGTTATTAAAGTTAATATTTTGAATTGAACCTTCATTTAAAATGATTTCATTTTTTAATTCTTCACTCCAAATACCAATCTTTTCAAAATCATTAATCAAGTATTTGTTCACAATCATTATTTCACCACCAACAACTCGTCTATTAAAAAGAGCAGAATGTGCGGGTTCTGTCATTTCAAACGAACCTGTAATTTTTGCTGAAGATGCTACAGGCATTTGAGCGGTAAATAATGAATTACAAACACCATAATTTTTAACGTTTTGTTTTAAATCGTTCCAAGGCCATCTACCTGAAAGGTCATCTTCATTTAATCCCCACATATCAAATTGAAATACTCCTTTAGACATAGGTGAACCCTTGAAGTGAACGTATGGTTCGTATTTACCTTCCATACATAATTTATTACTTTCGGTGATTGCCGCAAAATAGATAGTTTCAAAAATCGCTTTGTTTAATTTTTTTGCTTCTTCAGATGTGAAAATGTAATCCATTAAATAGAATACATCGGCCAATCCTTGAGTTCCAATTGCAATTGCTCTTTGGTCTAATCCACCTTTTTTACCTTTTTCAGTTGAGTAACGATTGATATTAATAACTTTATTAAGTGCTCTAACAACTTTTCTAACTTCATCATAAAGTAGGTTAAAATCAAACTCACCCTTTTCAATAAAGTTTTTTAATACCATTGAGGATAATGTACAGATTGCTGTGGTTTTCTCGTCAGTATATTGGTAAATTTCATTACAAAGATTTGATTGTTTAATTACACCAATGTTCTGATGGTTTGTTTTTTTGTTAGCACTATCTTTAGAACATAAGTAAGGGACACCAGTTTCAACTTGTGACTCAATAATCTTAGTCCAAACATCTTGAGCTTTAACTTTTTTACCAAGACCTAATTCAACTGCCATGTTGTAGTTATTTTCATACTCATCACCATAGCATTCTTGAAGTGGTTTAATACCCGCTTTAAGAATATCGTTAGGGCAGAACAGATACCAATCAGTACTGTCTTTTACCGCTCTCATGAAGTTATCAGGAATCCAAAGAGCCGTGAACAAATCTCTTGCCCTTAATTCTTCGGCTCCTGTATTTTTTTTGATTTCCAATAAATCTATAACATCTTTGTGCCATGGTTCAATGTAGATTGCAGCACTACCAGGTCGTCTTCCTTGTTGGTTAAAGAATCTTAATGACTCGTTAACAATTTTTAAATACTTCAACAATCCCCCCGAGTGTCCTCCTGATGTAGATATTCTACTTTCCTTACTTCTAATGTTAGACATAGATAAACCAATTCCGGCAGCGTCTGAAGAGTAAGTTGAAATATCATTTAAAGTTTCTAATAAACCATTACGTGAATCTGAGTTATTATAATGTAATACACAAGATGCTAATTGAGGAACTTTACTACCTGAATTAATAATGATTGGTGTTGCGGGTGAAATAAGTTGATTAGACAATGAATTATAATATTCTACCGCTTCCTCAAATGAGTTTGTCACCCATAGAGCAACTCTCATATACATGTGTTGTGGTCTTTCAATTACTTTACCTTGTGGTGTCTTTAACAAGTACATTTCTTGCAATGAACGCCAAGCAAAATAATCAAAATTATAATCTTTATTATGATTTATAATTTCATCAATATTTTTTTCTCCGTATTTTTGAATTGTTTCTATTAACAAATCATTAATAATTCCATGTGAATGTAACTCTGCAATTGTTTCTGAAAAACTTGGATTAGTTTCTTTATGATATGAAGAAATTGCGACTGATGAAGCCAATCTTGAATAGTCGTGATGACTACCAGTATATGCCGCAGCAATTTCATAAACCAACTTATCCAACTCTTTAGTTGTGATAAGTCCTTCAGTTGGTACCGAGGTAATAACTTTGATGAAGATTTCATCAGAATTTACGTTCAACCCTTTAGCCGCACGTTTAACTCGATTATATATTTTTTGAGGATTGAATGATACGTCCTCACCGTTTCTTTTTTTAATTTTTAATGACATCATATAATTTTAATATTAGAAATCTTCCTCGAAAGAAATTGTTTCGTTTAATTTTGCTTTTTGATACTCAACAGTTCTTGACTCAAAGAAATTTCCTTTTGTCTCAACTGCAATTTGTTCCATGAACTTAAATGGTTGTTCAACATTAAACTCCTTTTTACATCCCAGTTTAACCAATAACCCATCAACGACAAACTCAAGATATTGTTTCATTAAGTTTGAGTTCATTCCAATTAAAGATACTGGTAATGACTCAGTAATAAATTCTTTCTCAATTTCTAATGCCGATAATAAAATCTCTCTGATTTTTTTTTCACTTGGTTTATTTTCAATGTGATTGTTTAATAGGTGAATTGCAAAGTCACAATGTAAATTTTCGTCTTTAAAGATTAATGAATTAGCATTACACAATCCTTGTAGGATACCTCTTGATTTTAACCAAAAAACTGAACAGAATGAACCTGAAAAGAAAATACCTTCAACTGCTGCAAAGGCAACCAATCTTTCTTGGAAAGATGATTTTTCAATCCAATCCAAAGCCCATTTAGCCTTTTTTTGAACTGCCGGTAAATTATCCAAAGCCGTAAAACATAGATTTTTTTCTTCTTCATTTGAAATGTATGTATCAATAAGAAGTGAATACATCAAACTATGAATGTTCTCCATCATAAGTTGGAACCCATAAAAGAATTTTGCTTCGGGATATTGTACCTCACGATAAAAGTTTTCCGCCAAATTTTCATTAACAATACCATCGGAAGCCGCAAAGAACGATAAAATATTCTTAACAAAATATTGCTCATTTTCAGATAGATTATTCCAATCTCTGATGTCATTAGTTAAATCAATTTCTTCAGCTGTCCACAAAGCAGCTTGGTGCATTTTGTAGTACTCCCAAATATCATTGTGCTGGATTGGGAAGATAACAAACCTATTAGGGTTCTCCATTAATATTTTTTCCATAATTTTTTTTTTAAGATTTTTGTTCTTGTTCTCTTTGTTTTCTTTTGTCCAACAGTTCTTTAACTCTGTCTCTTTTTCTTTCCTCTTGTTGTTCTCCAAAACCTAAGAACGTTACAGATGACTCCGTATCAATTTCAAGTAGTTCGTTGTTGAACTTACAGTTCTCAAACACTACCCCATCTTTACCAATACGTGATTTGGTAATTGCTATTGTTGCCAAATTCATTTCTTTTTGTTGTAAAGTTTTTGCCACGGAAATGATAACGTGTCCAACTTGTGCTTTCTTAATAGAACCTCCCATTTGGTCGTTGGTTACAACCTCAGAAGATATAGAACTTCTGTTACCCTGTGTTGCCGTCCATCCAACTAATGACAGTTCGTGACACATTGCCTCAAAACCTCTCATAACCGAACCCTCAGCTTTCCACTCGTCCTTACTTGTACTTTCCGGTACAATACAATCAATATAATCTAAAAGTACCAAGTCAATTTTTGTTCCGTCAGCAATCATTTTTCTGATTTGGTTTTTAATCTGATTCATAGTTATAGAATCTGAAGGTAGTTTTTTCATAATTAACTCATTCTTCATGGTTTCTTTAATTTCTGTAATTTTAGACATAACCTCGTCTTTGTGTTTTACTAAATTATCAGGTTCAATTCCAGTCCAAAGTGTGAAATGCTTACGTTGTATAATTTTTGGATTGTCCTCAAAAAAAATTTGGAGAACATTGTACCCAAGATTAAACGCGGTATTGGCAATCTTTGTTAAGATGGTAGTTTTACCAACACCTGTCGGTGCAAGGATAACCCCAATTTCACCCTTTGCAAGACCTCCCTTAAGCAATCTGTCAATACCAGGTATTCCTAATGGAATTGGATGTCTAAAATCCTCATCAAGGACTGTTTCAAGATTAGAAAAAACATCAAGAGTTCCAGTATCTTTTTCCCCAACCTGTAACGCTTCACGAACCAAACTCTCAACTTTGTCATAAGATTCAAAGTCACCTTCAGTAATAATTTTTTGGGCTTTGTCCATCGCCTTTTGTAGTTCTTGTTGTTTACAGAACTTCAACGCTTTTTCTTGAACAAATTGTGTACCCTCAAATGGTGCATCTTTTACTTTTTTAATAGTGTCGATAACAATTTTTGCAACCAATTCTTGTGAAATCTCAGATTTTACAATTTGTTCAAGAGTATCAAAATTAGGGGTAGATTGGTATTTGGTGTGATACTCCTTGGTCATTTGCAAGATAATCTTAAAGTATTTGTTATCAAAATATGTCGTTTCAATAACATCCATAATTGATGTTGAAAATTCTTTATTTACAATAAGTTGGTTTAAAAGTTGGATTTGGAATGTGTTTCCTAAGTAGTCAAAGTTTTTGTTCATATGATATATTTCTCTCGTCTGTTTTATTAAATATTCACTTGTTTAAGTCAAATCCCAAATATTCTAAACTTAATTTTTGTTCGGAAAAAATGTCAGTTAATTCTTTTAACATGTTTTTTAAAAATGGTCTTACGTCAACAGTATAACGAACTTTTGGTGGGAATTTTTTTCCATCAATACATCTATGACAAATTGTCTGTTCACCAATTTTAAGATAAATGTTGAATTGTTCACTACCTTCAGTAAGAGAGGTTTCCATGATTGACGGGTCATTGATAATTAAATTCATATTGTCCATCATATAAATTACTGTTTTCATTTTTAGGTGATACTCAAGTTCTCTTTTAAATTGTGAGATAAAGTCGTATAAGTCTACGGAATTTTTTGCCTTTGGGTTATACCCTCTGACATTAAAGAATCTTTGAACAACGATGTTATCGTTTAATGTTAATAAAAATTCTATTTTAGTGCTGTCTTGTTCTTTCATAATTAATTTTTTTTTGTGTTTCTTTTTTCTTTTCTTGTTAATTTCATAAAAGGTGTTAGGAAGTTTACCCAAGCCTCGTCATTTTTTGGTAGATATTTGAAAAGTCCATCTTCCACCATCATTCTCATTAAATTTTTATATCCCCTATCGGTAGGGTCTATAGTGTCAGTCAAAATTTGTTCAACTAATTTTTTTCCATCGGTAGTGATTAAAGGGTTTGTAAGGTCGACTATCTTTTTGTTTGTGGTATAAAACTCTTCACCAAGTATAGTTGATTTTGTCTTACCAGTCAAAAGATTTGTGAATGTTTTTGAAGGTTTGTCCTGCAAAAGATTTCGAGCACAATCTAAAATTTCTTCCATAGTACAAGGTTTCTTCTGCACCTGAGGGAAAAACTTAACTAATGTTTTTTCTCCAAGTCCCTGTATTCCTTCAATATTGTCTGATTTGTCCCCCGTGAATATCTTTGTCAACAATACATTGTAGTGAGGTATATCCACTTTGTTTAGAGATATCATATCTCCATTTTTAAAGTACTGTTTTGTGATAGGTGAATAGATTGTCACATGTTCAGAGATAAGCTGTGTAAGGTCTTTATCCGCAGAAAAAATGATAATCTTCTCGTCTTTAGATATCTTACAATAATAAGCAATTAAGTCATCTGCCTCATTGTCGTGCATCTCAACCTGTCTTACAAATATCTCCTCAAGATATTGTTTGATTCGAGACTTCTGATACAAATACGATTCGTACTTATATTCATTCATATCGTCTTGTCGTCTGTTCGCCTTATATTGGGGGTATATAGATTTTCTGATGGACGAATTTGAATCTCCGTCCCAAAACACAACAACTTTATCATGGTTGTGTTCATTAAGAAATTTACGGAGTATACTCACAAAGTGAAATACTCCACCCACATGAGCTCCGTCGTTAAACACGTCTTTTGCTCCGTGGAATCCTATCTTAAATAAATTATCTCCGTCTACTAGTAATGTCTTAATCACATTTGTGATTTAAATTAATATAAAATCTTGTTACTTTTTTTCAAATTGTCTTCCGCCCATAATGGTTGAAGATTTTTATAATGACATAACATATAAACTTCGTCTTCTGTTTTTGCCGATGATAACGGAATGATGTGGTCAATGTGCCACTCACTCCTATTTTCCCAAGTCATACCATCAATAAATTGGGCTTCTAAATGTTCCTTAAGGAATTGTGGAGAACATCCAACAATTTCGAAAGTATGTTTTGACCGATATTTTAAATATCGATTGACTGAAGTTCTAATGTTAGTTTTAAGTCTAAATAGAATATCTTCTTTTTTTCTTTGTTTATTATAATCATTAATATAATCAGGGTTTTTTTCTTTGAATCTTTTTCTTGTTTCTAAAACTTTATCATAATTTTCAACATCCCATATTTTACGATATTCTTGATAATAAAATTTGTTTTCAGAATTCCATTTAGAATTATATTCTTTTATTTTTTCCTTATTTTTAAGTTTATATTCCTTAGTTCCAAGTCTTTGACACTCTCTACATTCCGCCTTTCTACCATCTTTTACTCTTGAACATACGTTATATTCCAATAGTAATTTCTCAATACCACACTTAGTACAAACTTTAGTTTCCATTTTTAATATATTCTTTTAATAATTTATTAACAAGGGAAGATAAATTTATAGATTTATCTTTAAAGTGTTGTGGCAGTTCGGGGTCAACCGCAACCGAAACCTTTATTTTTTTTTTATCTTCATCAATCTTATTTCTTCCCATATTATATAAATATCTTAAAAATACTTAAAAGTAGTAATAGTATCAATTTTTTTTATTCTTTTTCTTCTTTCAAATCAAAATCACCATCAGTTCCAATTATTTCTTTCCAATAGTCAGCATATTCTTTTTTATATTTTTCAATATTTGATTTCTCTTCAGTAGAATCTTTACCCGCCAAAAATCCGTGTGGGGTTACAATAATACGGCCATCTTCATAACCCAATCCGTTAATGTGATTTTTTAAGACCGAAACTTTACTTCTAATCGCAAATTTGATACTTCTTTTATCTTTGGTGGCGGTTATCTTATTTGTTCCAGCACCTTTTTGATTACCAAATAAAAATACTAATGAAGAATTTAACCAAATAGCATTGCCGCCCTTTGCCATAATCTTAGGTTGACCAAATGGATTATCCGGTAACTCCACCCAAGGTTGATTTACGATAATTAAAGTGTTTTCATATTTTGAATCTGACCTTCTACTTCCTGAAATTCTTTGATTAATACCCATACCAATTTTATCTGATAACGCTCCGGCCGTGTGTTGTTTCCCACCTTTTCCATCAAAAGTCATTTTACATGGTACGCTGCCCACGCTATCCCACATTATACATAAACTATAATCTAATTCTCCTTTTTCTTGAGCGTCAAGTAACGAATTAATATAATCAGTAATTTGTTCAATATATTCAAAATTATTGTTAAATATAAAGAATCCATCCCAATCTAATTCTCCTGTTTCAGTATCAACAACTTCTTCACATTCAAACCCCATTAATTTAGCGTGCTCGAACGACCATTTCTGTTCTGTAATGATGAATACAGGTAGAATACCTTTCTTTTGGGCATCAACGGCAGTTTTAACTAACGCAGTTGTTTTTCCTGTGTCAGAGTGACCCAAGAACATATTTAAGTGTCCAATTGCAGGACCTGGTAGTCCAACCGCGTCTAAGAAGTCCGGACCTAAGTCAAAAAATCTTTGTGGTTTGTATTTAGCAGAAGTAGAGAATTTTTTCTTTACTGAGTTAAAGTCGTTTTTTTTAATTGCCATTTTCCCCATAAATATTAAAATTTATAATTGTTTGTAGTTTGTCTTTTGCATTTGTTAATTTTTCAACTAAATTATCCATTTCTTCTGTATGTTGTGGATGTTCTCCAATACCAACTGAGCTACTGAAATAAATGTATAATCTTGCTTCAGAATCTGATATCTCAGCCTCATATTTTTTTATTAAAGCTGTTTTTAATTTTTCTGCGATAAATGGTTTCATAGTGTTTTTTTTATAAAATATAAACAAAAAAACGGGAACAATAAACTGCTCCCGTCAGATTTTTTTTAATAATTTATTTAGAAAGGTAACTCTCCGTCAGCTTCATCATTTAATTGTGGGTCAACAATTTTAGTTGTTTTACTCCCGCCAATAGATGTGGTTAATTCATCATTATTTGAATATACATATCCACCTTTTTCAGTATCCCATTTTGGTGTTTCTCCACGAGCAATTGCTTCAAGATAGTCAACAGGTTTTTTAGAATATACATCCAACCAAGTCATCTCGTCATTAATCCAAACATTAGCTTGAGCTTTGTCTTCGTGAACAGGAGCTGGGTCATCGTACATGATTGTAGAGATACTTGTATACTCTTTACCCGCAGGTGTCTTAGATTTACTCAATTCGATAACAAGGTCACGTCCTTTTTCAGGGTCAGTGATATCGCCTTTGTTTCTCCAAATTGGAATGATTTTATCTAAGATGCCATCATTCTTATAGTTGTGTTTAAATCTCCAAAATTTAACACCGTCTTCTTCGTGGTCTCTATCAATCACTTTAACGATGTAGAACTTACGAGACTTGTATTGTTTTGCCAATTCTTTATCTGATTCTTTACCTGTAGACATCAACTCTTCGTAAACCTCATTCAAAGGTGAACGTTCGTTATCATTCTTTCCTGGGTCAAAGAATTTGTTCCATTGTCCACCAACTTGAATTTCGTGGTACCATGCTTCTTTGAATGGTGAAGAACCATCTGGTGTTGGTAGGATACGTACTCTACGTTGTCCTGATTTCTCTTTGTCAGAAAGGATACAAGCGAAATACTTTTTCATTCTTTCGTCTTGCGACATTTTGCTTTGGGCCCCGCCCCCTTGTTGTGCTTTTTCGTACTGTGCCAATACGGCGTCTAATGAACTCATCATGTTTTTATATATTTAAATTTAATTTGTGTTATAAATATAATATAATTCTATTGATTTGTCAAATAAAAAAGGTCACTTTTTGAGTGACCTTCCATTTTATTTTATTTTAAGATTATCTGTATTTAAACTTGTCATTAATATCATTTGATTTGTTTCGAAAAGAATCTTGAATGTCATTAACATTAATGTCGGTTACATCATCAGAAGTTAAAACATACTCATTTTTTCCTGTTTTTTCCATCTCATCAGTTTTATCATCAAAGAATTGTGATAATTTTTGGTTGAATGGATATGAGTCATAACTTCTTAATTCCAATTTTTCTTGTGGAGTTTTTTCTCTGTATTTCTCAATTTTATTTTCAAGAGCATTTAACTTGTTCATAATTGCATCCATCTCTCCTAATCTTGATTCTAATTTACCTAATTGTCCAAATAAGTTGTCAAAATAATCATCTTGTTTTGACTGAATATCTTTTTGAGCGGTAACTAAATCAGTAATATCAAGTTCTTCACTACCCTCACTATCTTTATCTTTTTCTTCTGATTCTCCCTCGTCATCAATTTTTTCAACGTCAGGGTCATTTTCAACATCAATTGGTTCGGCGGGAGCTGCTCCTGCTTCGGCAGGTGGTGGTGGTGGAGTTCCTACTTCAGGTACAGGAGGTGCTCCAGCATCAACAGGCGGTGGAGGCACTTCTTGTTCCAAAATATAATTATTGATACTTCTGTATCGTTGAATTTCGCTTAATATCTTTCTATCTATATTCATTATATTATCCGTTTAATAATTGTTTTATACCTTTAGATGTTTCGACTCTAACTTTTCTATTGGCGGTTGTTTGGTGTCCGGCTCTTTCAATAAGACCATCTTTTTCTCTTACGGTATAACAATCTCCAGTATCTAAATCACAAACTTGTTTAGTTCCGTCTCCGTTATCTTCTTGTGAAAATCTTGTAGATTTACCAAGGTAGTTGTCTAATGTTGTTTTAATGTCCATAATTATCTTTATATATAAATATATCGTTATTTGTTAAATTATAATTGTATATTCAGTTTAAAAGTGCGAGTTGATAGTTGTCCAGATACTAAAGACCTAGCAAATAATGTAAATTCACAAATGATATTACAATTTGATGGTGGTGTTTGCCAATTAGTAGTAATGACACTTAATATGTTGGCTTGATTCATATAGAAGTTATTTGAAGTTAAGTAAGTATCGCCTAAACCAATAATATTACTTTCATATACGGTAGATGTTATTGTTGAATCATTCACGACGTTTTCTTGAGTAACCTTAAATCTCATGTTAGGATAATTGTTAGTAGGTAAGAAAGTATAAGTACCAATAAGAACAGGATTAATATCAACATTAACTGACGCGTTTCCAATAAATGTAACACCATTTTGAGTTTGTCCAATCATAGGTATCGGACCAGTTTGTTGTGAATTTGTATTAACATTTGGAGGAAGATTTGGAGCAACTGTTGGTGGTGCGGCAGATGTTTGTAATGGATTATATGTAAAGGTTGTAGTACTTGTGCCAATACCATGAACACCACTTAATGTAATTGTATTATCTTGAGGTATTGGTGTATTACTAAATGGAACTAATACTGTAATATTCACACCGTTATTAATAGTAATTCCAGTTGTAGTTGTTACATTATTTATTGTCACAGCCGTTACTGTACCTAAATCAGTTCCTGTAATATTTAATATTGTTCCAGTAACACCCGTTAATGGTGAAAATGATGTGATAGTTGGTGGAAAACAAGTTGGTGGTGGTAATGTTGTTGTATTAATATTATTTATTGCTAGTTGAATATTATCAAGTATTGACTTTCCTATTTTTTGAAGTTTAACCGCGTCATATGCCCTTTTTACAGATTCAAAATCTAATTGTACTAATTTTGCCGATTTGTAAGCGTCTTCAAAAGTATCATATAATTTTGCAAACTCATCTTGATTTTCGTCAAAATAAGATTCTGGAATGTTTTGGTTTTCTGCTGTTGGTGGTTTCCAATAACAAACGTAGTATTTTAAAAGACCTAAAGGAGCGTTACCGTTTTCTCCATAATAGATTCTTTTAATATTTGGTGTTAATCTTGCAACCATAAAATCTAAAAATTTATCAATATTTGTAAAATTAGCTATAGGTTGTGAGACTAATCCTCCTAATGAATTAGGAATTTTAACACAAGATGATTGTTTTTGAACAAAATAAATAGAACTAGCTCCCCAATTTGTACTTAATGGAACATTTGCAAAATTATTATTATACCCATAAAAGTTATCTTTATTAAAAGTTAAGACATAACATAACAAATAAATTGTAGTTTGTAACTCAGTATTAGTTACTTTGGCGGTTATTGCGTTTGCAAACTGTAAAGGTGATAATCCTGTTGTTATAGATTCAACAAAATCACCCCAAGTTACATAATTATCACTTAAATCATTAGTACAAGAATTTGCCGCCGCAGCAACATTATCACCATTCTGAGATAACAATGCCGTTTTATTAATGTTAGTTAATGGTTTATCTGGAACGTTATCTTTATTTGTTAAAATAATACTTTCAATTTGGGTTAAAAGATTTTGATTAATACTTTGTAAAAAGTTGTCAATTGAAGGTAAATCAAAAACTCCTTGTCTAACTCCGGTAAATGCTGTAATAAATTCTCCCGAACTAATAGTATGAGTGACATCAGTAATTAAGTAAGGTCCATTAAACATTGGAACATGTCTAAGATTAAAATACATTGTTGGTTGTAATAATGCATTTCCCAAACAAACAACTTGGCATTGGTAACTTCTTTGTTTATATAAATTATATAAACCATTATTTTGAGTTGCAACAGTTTTACCATTTGCTTGGTTAACCATGTTCAACTGAGTTTGAATTGTTTCTGAAGTTGCTTTACCACTATCCATAGAAACATTGAAAGAATAAAATATATTTTGATTTCTTGTCCCAATGTCAACATTAAATCCAACACATTTATTTGACAGTGCCCAATCCTTTTTACCAACTTGATTTTCAATTAACGGGTTATTTGCCCGTTTTAAATCAAAAGCATCATCTCTAAATCTAGAATTACCTTTTGGTAAATCTAAATAAGCTGAGGGGAGTCCGGCATAAAAACAAACTAATTTTGGACCTGATTTTCTATAATCAACATCTAAAAACGTTCCCCACATATTATCGGCAAACTCTAAAGAACCTTCAGCACTTTGAGATATTGTAGTCCCGTCCGCATCTTGTACATTATAAAAATTAACATATGCTGGCAATGGCATTACATTAAATTTATTCTTAATTAATATTCCACTAAGAAATGTGAATACACTCATTTCCATATTAATAGAACTCTCTTTTAAAGTATTTTTTAAATCAAAAATATCAACAAGAATAATATCACCAACATTTCTTGATGCTCTATCCAAAAATAAAAAATCTTCAAATAAAGTTTTATTTGTAAAATCTCCACCAGCAATCCATTTATCATTTAAAGCTTTAAACACTTCATAATTTTCAACTTTACTTTGTTGACCGTCAATCACACTTTCTATTTTTTTCTCAGGTAACTGTTGTTGGTTTGGTAATTCAGCTCTAACCTTTGTTAGTATTTGATTTAAAAAAATATTTTGAATTGCATTTGTTCCTTGCAAATAATCTTGAAGTCTACCTTTAAATTCTGAACTAGTTATTGTTGGGGTATATAATTTTTGAGTTGCGTATTGTTTAATTAGTTGCGAACACAATGTAATATTATCTACCGAAAATTCAATTTTATTATCAATAAAAAAATCTGTAATATAAGAACCTTGGTTTGTATATTTTAAATTTGTAATTGTTGAAAACCCTACTTCAGTTTCTAAAGCCAACCAAGCTTCAGGATATGTTGCTTGGGATTGTGCCAAAGTAATTGTTCCGTTTGCTGATGGTAATGTATTGTTGACATATAAATTAAAAGGTATTGGGTCTACAATTGCGTTGTTTCCACCATTAGATGCTAAAAACGAGTCAACAATTCTTCGTTTATAATTTGCCGGATTACCATATTTTAAAATAACATCATATTCTAAGAATGATTTAATTGTGTTTGAAAATGAAATTAATTGTGAATTACCAAGTGTATTAAAATATTCTGTATTGGTTAATTCGCTATTTGAATTAACTGACATTAAACTTCTAAACAAATACTGAAAGTTTTTAAAAATTGCGTTGTTATCAACAGGTGAAGTATTAATAGGTACATTAGCTTGTGGTCCTAAATCAATGTCTGAAATTGGTTTAGAAAAATTTAAAAATTCTTGTTCGAATTTATCTAAAATTCCTTTATCAAAAACCGAAAATATTTCTTCAATATTTGAATAGTTATTTTCCAGTAATAATTTAAACGATGATTGTTTTGTATTACCAGTTAAAATTTCGTTAATATATGAATCAGGTTGTGGTTTAACCACTTGAAGATTATTAAAATAACCGTAGTTTGGTGCCGCCCATAGTAATCTAACAGAACCATTATAGATTGACGGGTCATTTGAGAATGGTAAAATTTGAACATTGTTTATTAAACACTCAGTATTAACTTGATTTATTTGAGAACCAAATGAAGGCACAATAAAATATTTAGGACTGCTTGTGTTTGTATTTGGCGAACAATTTCCTGATAATGCCTCAAAATCCATTACATTATTAGGTAAAATAACCGACCAAGTTTGGATAGACGATGTATTAGTTGTCCCACCAAGAAGATTTGAAACTGAGGAACTTGGATTAATATTTGATTCAGGAAAATTATAAACTTTCATACCACCATTAACACTTGTTTGTATTTCAGAATCGGTATATCCACTATATAAATCATAACTATTATAAAAAACATTAAAGTCGTTAATTACCTTTGGGTAAAACCCTACTTGCATTTTTGATTCACTGTTTACTAATGATATGTTTTTTACTCCATCAAATTCAAATTTATATGTTTTAGTGTCTGAACTGGTTATTGGGTCAAAATTAATTTTAGGGTCAAAATTGTCCCAAGCGGTATCAATAAAATCAATTCCAGTTATTTTATATGTTTTATAACGATACCATAAAGAACCCATTTTTAAAATCCAAGCATATGGCATTTTATGAATAGCACCAAATTTTTTAAAACAAGACGCGATATAATCTAAGTCATTTGGTGAACCGTATGTTTTATATCGTTCTCTTAAAGACGCCAATGGCAATGAATTTATAAAAAGATATGCCGCTTGAATGTATGGGTATTTATCTTTTTGTCTCCAACTATAAACACCATTTTGAATTGCGTTTATAAAGTACGGTGTGTTTAATATTGTGGTAGTCGTTTCGGTGGTTAAATTTGTTGCAGGTCTAAAATGATTAACATAACCTTCTGTTGGTATAAAAATGTCAGGATTTTTTCTTGTGTCAAGAAATGTTTTTAAATTTGTTGCATTAATCTCATTTATTGGATTACTAACATTTAAATATGAAAAATTTGTAACAGGTCTGTTAGTAGTATAATCATACACACTACTAAAATTTGAAATTACATTTCTGTCTTGGAAAACTTTTAAACTTTCATTTGTTTTATAAACCTCAAAACCTTGTGATTTATCACTAAGACTCATATTATTTTTTACCCATGTTGAATTTGTAAACGGATAAGTATCAATAATCATTGGCGTGTTACTGGCGTTTTTAACTAATTGTTCTAATAATTCTAATTTAATACTATTTTTTGGTGACTTACCTAATTCATTTATATTAATAATATTGAAAGAATTTTCGGTGATATTTTTAATATATGGGGTAACATATATATCCCTAATAAATTCTTGATATGACCTACCAGTTCCTTGATTTGATATGGTGTTCAAGAAACTTTCATATTTTTCTGCTGTTAAGTCATAATTTTTTAATTTTAAACTTAAAAATGGAGAACTAACGCCTAAACTAGTTATAATATTATTTGTTTCAGAATTTGAAACTAAATCAATTAGTTGGTTTAGTTGATTTCCATTTGCCCGAATAAATCCAGAATAATTTGAGGTTAAGAACTGTCTTTCCCATATTTCATAAAAAAATTTAATTTCCTCTTTATTAACATACGCTATACCATTTGATGGATATTCAATAGCATTAATATTAATAATATTTGTTGTTGACTGACTATCAATATCGGATTGAGGACTTGGAGGATTAAATTTTTGAGTTAATCCTTTCATATATTCTTCAACAAATTGAACTTCGGGCCATTTTGAATAATTCCATCCTTGCGTTATATCAACAACAGAAGGGTCTGCAAGATATTTTAATTGGAATCTTCCTTTTTTATCTTCAGGAGTTTCAACAAAAAATTGCGGCCAAGGATATACTGGTATTTGACTTGTTGATAATCCTTGATTTTCGTTTTTGGCTTCATTAGTCATTTTAAGATTATCTTGTGTATCACTACCTTGAACTGAAGAAGGATTTTCTAAAATTGCAAGTTGTCTTACTGGGTCATATTTAACGTTCCACGCATTTGTATGTACTTCATCAAGTAATCTAATAAACGCCTCGGCGGATGCCATAACAACCGCACAAATATTCCTAACGGTAGGACTGAACCCAATACCTAATTTTGTGTCCTCAATTTTTTTTGCGAAATCGGCAGTTAATTTTGTTTCATATTCAGTAAGTTTTTGACTAACGTCTACCTCAATCTGAGAAATTAAATTTTCAAATCTTGGTGGAGATGAATTTGAAACGTTTTGTTCTTTAAAAATAAATAATGGTCTTATTATAGTATTAATTGGTATGAGTTCGGGTGAATTTTTTGGTACTTCGTTTTCTGGTCCTAATATCTTTTCCAAATACTCTTTAATAGTTTTGGTATCAGCGGTTGTTGGTAATAACTTACCTGTTTGTTCTATCGTTGTTTTTTCTAAATTAATATCAATAAGGGTAAGATTAATTAACATTGAGTTGTAATTAATCGCATTTTTAATCGGCGATTTACCTGTTTTACCTAATGTTTGATTAGATTCCAATAATTTATTATATTCAATTGTATAACCACTTAAAAGTGTTTTGGCTTTTAGTTCTTTTACCGGGTCTTTTAATATTTCTTCCTTTAAAGCGTAAACCAAAGTTTTATTATTTAAAACTATTGGTTTTGGATTTATGTAAGTATTATACCAAGAAGTTGTCGCCCCATAGATTTCATTATAATAGTTTTTTAAAGTTTCTTTATATGCTCTAATATCAGTTAATGGTTGGACATCTACTTTAGTGTAAGTATTAATAATGTTTTTTTCAAAATTTGTTAAACTAGCAATTAATTCCGCAAATGTTAATTCTGGAAAATCAGGAGCAATTAATCCTTTTGCCTTATATTCACTATAAACTTCCCTAATTTTTTGATATCCTTTTTCACTAACAATTTGAGTCACGACATTATCCGTATTATTAGGAGATGAGTTGGAAATATCAAATCTAGTACTGTACATGTGTGGGGTTGCCAATAAACTACCCATAGATATTTCGTTTAAAATATTAAACTTATATCCAACAAATTCTAAAGTTATTTGATAATTCCCGCTAAAAGAATTAAATCTGGCATTAAATGTTTTTAAATTTAATTGGTATCTAATTGCCTTACCATAAAAACCTTTAAGGGTTAAATAAAAAGGGCAATAAGGTAAATTAAAAAACGCGGCATAAGGTGAATTATCTCCTAACTGAAACAGAGCTCTTCCTTGTATATCTTCTAATTCAATTGATACTGTTGGAACAAAAGAAGTATTTGTTGTTACCCTAATACTTGTAATACCTAATAGTCCATTATCTGTTGACGTATTACCAGGGTTATTGATAACGGTGGTTTGGTATGGTTTAGTTCCGTCATTTGGGGTTATAGTTTTTTCTCTTATTTGATTTTCTCCTGACCCAGTACTTGAATTTTTACCAGTTAACTCATCATAATAACTAGAAGTAAGTGATGTTCCTTTTGTTGGTTTTAAAAAATTAATTTTTGCAACAGAAATAGTTCTAATCCTATCTTCGGGACTTCCTCCAATTGATAGTTTGGTTCTTGGCACAACTTCGGCTTCAAGGTTGGCAAACATAACCAATTTTTCATGGTCAACTAATCTTTCCTTAATATTACCAAACGCATCAATAGTTTTATTTGGGTCGACAACAATAATATTATTATAATCAAATTCTGTATATATATTTCCGCTATTGTCCCCTGGTGTATTACCTGCCATAATAATAAAAATAATTGTCTAAAGCTGATTTATAATCTTGTAATGAAGGTAGTAGAGGATAAGGAATAATCAATACCGCACCATCATATATATTGTTTTCTAATCCACCAAATTGTGGATTTGCTTGTAATATTAACCAACCAAAATATGGTGAGTTATAATATTCTTGAGAAATAACATCTAATCTACTTCTAGCTACCTTATATATGTAAGCATTATCCGTAGGTTTTTGTGGTATTTTTACAAAAGGTACAATAGTTTGTTCTCCATTTATAAGAAAATCGCTATATCTATTCCAATATTGATAGGCCATTAATTAAAGTTTACTTTTGATATGAATAACGACGCACCATCAACGTCGTTCCATGTTTGATTATTTGTATTTTGGTTTTGTGTTGCTCCTAATGATTTTATTAGTTTAACTTGCCCATCACTTCCGGCACCTTCCGTTGTATAAGTAAAAATTCTTTTTTTACTTGGGAATGGTGTATATTTCAAAAAGGGTTGTAATTTTTCTTTTTCCATATATGAAATAAATCCTTCAGTTATTTTATTTTCTTCAATAAATAACGGTTTTGCTATTTTATCCCAATAAGCATCAAAAACTTCACTTAAATTATCTGCACCGTTTCCAATAATTCCAGTGTTACCAAGTATATTACCAATCATTGCAGTTTTAAAAGTTTCATATTTTTTTGCGTCAACAACATCATCAGAAATAATCATGTAAACCATTTTAAATGTTGTATTTTGAAATGTTGAAGTAGGACTTAAATTAATGTATGATTGATTTGTACTAAAAGGTACAAAAACTTTTTCGTTTCCAGGAAATTTATAAGGAGTATCTACCGGAAAAACTAAAGTACCTTTATAATTTATACCTGAAAATTGAAAATTAGTTTCATTGAAAACTATACCATTAAATTCTTTAATATTGTCACTAATTTTTGTGACATCAATTAAAAACTCCGATAATGTATCAGTTGAACCTTGTGAACTTGAATTAACCTCAGTTGTTGGAAACAATATAAACGACCTAACATTACCATTTTTTTGTTGTGAGCCGTCAGTTCCTGAAATAGTAGGAATAGATTTATAAAGGACTGTATTTGCTCTGGCCAGATATCCAATATAATTTTGTTGAACTCCAACAGTAGTCTGAATAATAGTCGTTAACGCGTTTTGATATGACCCCTTTTTAGTATTAACAACATTAACATAATTTTCTTTAACTTGTTTAACTAATCTTGATGAGAAATTTTTAGAAGGGTTGCTTATAAATTGGATGAATGGGTCGTTGTCTGATGTAATTTCCTTAATCAAATCTGAGAATATTTCATCAATTCTTTTACCAAAATTATATGGTTTACCAAATAAATCAACTTTTTTCTCCGTATATATGCCGTCCCCAACTCCAACAGTCATATCACCTTTAGTATAATTTCTTTCTAACATCCATTGTTGTCGTAGTGCATTATTATATTGAGTTGTCACTTCTTTATTTTTACTAACAACAGTATTAAAATAGTTTTGAGTTTCACCCACAAGCTTATCCATAAATGTTTCATAACTAATATTACCCGTTTGTCCCGATTCACTAATATTATTTGTTATAATAGTGCCAATAGTTGATTCATTACTTAATGCGTCATTAGGTTTAGCGTCATTAATTGTTGGTGGTGGAACGTTACTTAAAGCCGACGATTGTATAAAGTCTTTGTCAATGACTTTATAACTTGAATCTGTTGAATCCGCTCTATCATCATAAATTTCAGTGTTAGCATAATAATTAAACGTTAAAGCATTTTGTAGTTTATCTACGGATTCTTTTAATCCGCTACCACCAACAAAATTAAATGCCATTGTTACTTTTGCAATCATAGGCTGAATACCAATACCTTCAGGATTAATGTCTAAATTTTCATATGCAAGAGTTAAACTTGTTGGTATAATCTTAGTGTTATAAAAATCACCAACCCTTAATACTAACACTGGTGGCGCCCCAAAGGCAGTATTGGTTGCATTATTATATTCTAAGATTGGTTTACCCCCTGAGTCATCACCTTTAACTACGGGTATAGTATCACCAGGTCTCATACATTGTTGTAAAAAAGTTAATCTTGTATTAAGACCTTCAGGTGTTGTTGAATGAAATGCCGGTTGAAAAAATTTTAATTTATCTTTAAGATTGTCATAAACCATAGGGGTTTCTTCTTTCATAACTTCAAAATAATCACATTCAGATAGTAATGCTCTTAACACTCTTTTACTAATATTATCTTTTTGAACTGGAACATTTTCCACACTATTAACCTTTTCTGTTGTTGTTACAACATTACCGGTAACAACTGTTTTTGTTTCTTTTGGATTCTCGACAATTATTGGAGGAGCAGGTGGAGGAGCGGTTAGAGTTGAACTTATATCAGCAATAAATGCTCTCCTACAAGCCATGGCATTTGATGTATAAACCGCGGTTGATGACATTGTGTCTCCACCCGCCGCATTTAGATTTGTATCAGTACAATTTACAGAATTTCCAGGCGAAAATGGTAAAGTGTATGGTGCAACGTTGGTACTTGAGACCATTGGGGTTGAACTTGTCACTTCGCCACTTGCGGTTCCAGCGACCACTATTAATCTTTTTTGTGCAACATAATCTTTTGTTGCAGAATTTTCTCCAAAAAATTTAATAACTGAATTAATTCTTCTAACCGATAACTCAGCATTATAACCAACAGTTGCAGGAGCGGAACAACTTGAATTAATTCTAATTGTTACTGTACCAGTCTCACTATTTTTAATTTGTTCTGCAACATCAATCGCCATTTGTTTAGCAATTTCATAGTTTGGTGTTACCATTGTGTCATAGGTTTGAACCAATTGAGTTCCATTTGCCTTTCCAGCATATGTTGTTTTTTGTCCAATATATTCATCATACATTTCCGGATAACTTGGGCTAGTTGAAGGTTTTGGATAATCATTTGCAAAATAAAACCCGATTTGATTATATTTTTTCATAAAATATTCAGTATTCCCAATAATTGGAGTACTAGCACTAGTTGCACCACCACCATTACTACTAGCAATTGGACTCTCTACAGTAATTGTACTAACAACATATTCCATCTGTTCTTTTGTAATTTCTTTAGATGTAATTGCTTGTTGCATTTGAAATAAATCATTTGGATTTATTGTTGCATATTTTTTAGCCAATTCATATAAATCGTATTTTCTACATCCAGCAAAGAATGAATCCAAAATACTATCAATTCTTGTTTTGTTGGTTTCGTTGGCCATAACTTTATTAACAATAATGTTTAACACAGATGGGTGGTCAACAACAATATCCCAAGTTAAAGTACCGGTTCTACTTGTATTTTTGTAAGTATAAATTGGTTCAGGTCTTCCAATAAAATCATTTGATTGCCAACTTGCTTGAACTGACTCACTAAATACTAAATTATATGGTGGAAACCACATAACTCTACCTCCATTAGGTCCTCGTTCACATACCGCCAAGTCAGAAACCGCAAGACCTGGACTGTTTGATGTTGCCCACGCCAAGTTCTCTAATGAGAACATATATTTTTTAGCATAAGCATTATTTAGTGAACCAATAATATTTGTTGAGTCTTTACCCCCTTCTTGTTTGTTAGGTGCAATGTTAAGATTATATGTCTTATCTAACACAGAATAAGAAAATCGTCTTCCTTCAGTTGTAATACCGTCTGTTTTTTGAAGGTCATTATACTGAAGGTATGGAGTATCTTTTGTAAATACTCTACAATATTCAGTTCCAACTTCTTGTCCAATTGCTCCAACATACGATAAAACTCTTGAACCTTTAGTCATTTCTTTATATCCATCATTGAATACTTTACTAACTTGGTCAATCGCATTACCAGCATGTTGTAATCTTTTACCACCTTTTGGTTGGCTATCAATAATTCTTTGTGTCTTATCAAGTATGGAACCTTCTTTAAAAGTCCTTTCAGTTGATTGGGTTGAATTATAAGATGACGGTTTAAAATCAGAATCTTGATTTGTTATTTCTCCACCAACACCAACATGTTTACCCGCATTACCTTTATATTTTGGTGATACCCAAGTAAATCCACCTTCAATACCTCCTCCATTACTATATGTTGGTCCGTTAGCGCCTAAACGAATTTCGTTACTTGGGCCTTCATATAATTGAGCCAACTCAGATGGACCATAAACAGGGTCTTGTTGTTCATTACCAAATGCGTCATTTGGTAGAGCTCCTGATGGTGAGAACACTCTTGATGGGTCTGAAGATGTGCTTCCAACATAAAAATTTGAAGTGTTTGTACTAGTTCCAACTAGCGCACCACCTAAAGTATCTAATAAACTCTTATCATAATTTGGTTTAAACTTATTATAATTAAGGTTTTTCCATAAAATAGATTTTTGACCTGCACCTGTATTGTTGTAAAATATTTGAGTTCCTGTTTTATTTGCACCTAATAAGTTACTAACAAAATTACCTACCGCAGCAATTGGATTTGCTAACAAAGATTGAGCTATTGTTGTTGGTTGCGGTGGATTTATACTAGTGTCAAAATAAGAACCCGGTATTATTGAAAATGGTGCAGTAACTCCACCAAGACTAACGGCAAAATTTGCGGCAACCGCTAATGGATTTGACGATACTGTAATTGTATAGTTTGGTTCTATTAAGGGTATTTGACCACTTAAAATATTAACAAGGTTACTACCACTATTAATATTTAATATGTTAGCATGTCCAAGAGTTTGTCTTAATAGTTCTCGACCAATACGGTCTTCAAATTCTTTTTTTAAAGTTTTTGCCCCTAATCTAGCAATAAATGAGTCATCACTTAATAAACCATTACTACCTTGTGGGTCATTATCTAATAAGATTGAGAGTGGTCGATAGGACGAAGGAACAAATTTAAAATAAGGTTGTCCATTTGATTGTCTTTGGTCAGGTAAAAAAGTGTTTAAGGCTGTTATTGCCTCTCCAGCGTCAAAATTATTATTACTTGAGTACCCATTTAACGGTCTCCATATTTGAGTTGCGGCAAATCCGGAATCAACAATATGAGCATCTTGTTGTCCTGGCCCATATTCTCCTTGATTTGAAAGGGTATTTAAATTTCCACTAACATCGGGAGCTTGGTGATATCCTCCTTCAGCTCCCCACTTGTTAAGTGGATAACTTGAATTGGCAAAGTATGGGGTATCAATTAAATAATCGGGACTATCAACAACAGAATAATTTGACTGAATAACCTCAAAATTAATAGGTGGGGTGGCAGGACTAGGTGATTTAGCGTATGGAGCTAAATTTCTAGGAATTAATTTTTGTCTAAATCCCTCACTATTTACAAAATCTAACGGGCTACCCATCAATATCTTTATTATATAAATAGGTTAGTTTGTATTTTTTAATTGTTAATTAAATGTTTTCTCGTTAGTATGATAAAACTCCAGACCCTTTATTTTCCGAAGAATTTTGTTTTGTAAGGTTAACAACATATTGTTTAAATTTATCGTTATTGAATATATCATTTAATTGTTGTTGAGTTAAAGTTGTTCCTGGTGGTGTTTGAATTGTGATTTTAAATTCTCCAAAATCAACTTTACTATTGGTATTTAAATTTTGACTACTTGAACCTTTATTGTTTAAATTTTCCTTAATTGGGTTTGTTTTTTTTCCTAATACATCTGATAGACCTAATACTTGTACATCCTTGTTATCTTCTTTTATTTTTGTTTCAGTTTTTTTTGATTCACTTAGTGGAGCCCCTGTTGCGGTTAAAATCTCAGAAGCAAACTTTTTAAATTCTTTTTCAATACCACTGCTACCTGTTACTTTTTTATTTGCGTCAGAAAGAATATTTTTAAAAGCTTCAATTCCTTTTTCACCTAAACTATTTGCATCATTTACTATAGTACTTTGGAGGGTTTCTAATTTTTGCGTAAATTCAGCATCTGTTAGTTTACCTGCGTCTTTTGCAACAAATAACCCACTCATTTTATCTACCGCTTTATTAATTTTGTCAGTTATTTCCGCACTTTCAGGAACATTTTTATCAACAGAATTTGTAAGGGCATTTGTTGTTCTTTCCGCTCCAACAATATTACCTCGTATAACGGAGGCACCGGCGACACCATAAGTTCCTTTGGCGGCAGTTCCTTCAATTGCTGCCTGAATATTTTTTAATACATCCAACTGACTTATTTGAATTTCTTCTAAGGTCTTAGGTTTTTCATCTTGTTGTTTTCTTAAAGCTTTAAGTTCTTCATTTGTAATTTCACTTAACTTAATTTTATTAACTTCACCCGTCTTATCATTTTTAAGTTGTACAATGTATTCTCCACCCTCTCCCATTGTTGCCATATTTGCCAACAATTCTTTATCTTCAGGTTTGTCAAAATTTAAAGCTGGATTAATGAATGAAAGTCTTTTATCTAAATCTACAGCGGCTAAAGCACTTTTTGCTAAATTATCATAAGAAAGTCCAGTTTCTGCCGCCATTTCCCTCAAAGTTAACATTCCTTGTGGGTTTATTTTAAATGATTTTGTTTTTTCATCAAATTGAACAAACTGTTTTGTTGCCTTAATTAAACTATCTTGTAATGCTCCTGGGTCGTTGATTGCGTCATTCATTAATGCAAATGGGTCACCTAATTGGCCAACAGCAACACCTAATCTTTGTAAAGCCGCGGCGGTATTAATTGCACCTTCAGGGTTAAGTACTTTTTCTGCAAAAATAAAGGTATCTGACATATCAAACCGTAACATTGACGCTTGTGCCGCCATTTTAGCCAACCCAACAACACCATCCGCAAAATTGTATTGATTCATTTTCTTCATGTTAGTATTAACATCGCCCATAACCTCTTTTGCGTTTAAACCAAGACTTTGAATATATTGAATAGAACCTTCTAAATTAACTCCAATTTGAGAAGTTTCATACCCAACTTCCGCAAAACTACTAACTAAAGTCTCTGAACTAGTTCCTAATACCCTATATGCCGCAAATAATTTTTTAACTTGTTCTTCAGTCGCAATAACATTTCGTTTTGACCCTGCGGCAATATTTTGCATAGTTGTACCAACATCAGTTATTGAACCACCTAAACGAATAACTCCTGCAGCAGATTTTGAAACGGCATCGGCCATTTCATCCATTCTGGTTCTACCTTCTAAAAATGCGTGATTAAGCGTATTGGCCTCATCATACATGCTGCCTATAGCGTCAATAATTTTGTCAATTGGAGACTTTAAACTTTCAATACTTTTTTTAACTTCCTCTACAGAACCTGTGTCATCTCCTAATGCCATCTATTTTTGTTATTATATTTTTTTTTAGTTTACGTGTGAACTAACAAACCAACAAAGATTAGTTTATTTCTTAAATATAAATAGATTAAAAAATTTTTTTTAAGTTTTTTGGTTATCTTCTATCCACTTATCTAATAAGTATTTTCTCACAAACAAGGGCATTCTTTCAAAATCTTGATAAGAAATCTTCATTAGTGTTGTTAAATAATAAAATTCGTCGATTTGAACTTTTCTATAATCAGAAGAAAGGGAGAAAAAAGTCAACCCCAAAACCAACATTCACTGTTAGCTTTTCTCCTGACGGGGCTATAATTGTTTTAGTCATATCTAATCTTGGTTCATTTTCATTCATAAATTTTCTTATGAACTTTGAGTCTGAAATTGGCATCGACTCAACAAACTTTGCAATTGATGCTTTATCGGTTGACCCGTCAACTTCAATAATTTCTTTTTGCATTCTCCAAGTTACCTTTGGAACAACCCTACCTTGAGGGTATGTTTCCGCTAATTTACTAATCTCAATAATTTCACCGTAACTTAATGGTTTAAGTTTAATTGTAGATTGTGATTTTGGTAAAAGAGTTGTAAATGAACCATCCTCATTTGGTTGTTGACCATTAATAATATTTAATTGGTCTAATAATACGTTTGATTTAAATGGTTTTTTAGTTACAGGGTCAGTAACATTTAATGTTATTTCAGGCCCAAATCCTGTATTTCTTAAAAATATTAGGATTGCTTCAACATCACCTTCAAGTAATTCCTCAACTTTAATATCAGGTTCGTAAATTTTTGCTCGTAATAAAGTCATCGTTAAATCATTTGCACCACCCATTAAAATGTTTTCATCTGAGGCGGTAAGATAACCAACTTTAATTGATTTTTTTTTATTTTTATAAAAAATTCCTTGTGAAGGTAATTGTACCACATCATGTGGTAATGTGAAGTTTTCTTGACCGTAGTCCATTGATTGAGTATCCATATAAAAAATTAACCGTAAAGTTTATTGTCTTTACGGTTAAATATAATTAAATTTTTTTAATTATAAACATAATTCTTATTTAATTATGATTTATAGTAAATGAATAGAAGTATTGTATTATTAATAAACCAACACACATCTATCCATTCTTAAAGAAGCTGTAATTTCGGCTAAAGCATCTTGACTATAAGATAAGGTTCCAAAATTTACATCAGTTAAGAATGTCCCGTAAAGAATCCATTTTTCAACAACAACTCCTGTTGGGTCCAACATTTCAAGGTCAATGTCTTTTTTGTATCCCGCAGCATAACCCATACGACCTGTCACGGATTCAGCGTGTAAACGAACCCACTCCATAAGTGCTTGAGCGGCTGATGGACCAATAGGGTCACGAAACTTAACACTAATTGGGTCCCAATTAAATCTACCCGCAACAAATGTTGATGTGTTTAAGAATTGTATTTCAGTCGCTCCAATTTTAATTGATGGTCTTGAAGCGCTTTCAACAAACCATTCGTTAATACCTAAACTTGATGGAAACCTTAAAATAAAACGATTTTGTCGTTTTGGTTCATAAGGTATCGGCATTTTCATTAATAAATCAGCCATGTTATTTTATTTTTTTTGTTTTAGTTTTTTATCTTTTATATATATAAATATATCCTTGTTAAAATTTTTTTCTATTTACTTTTATTTTGTCAAAATTATAATCTAGTTATATTTATTTTTAATGCCACTAGCAGTAGAATAAGTCTTAATTATATTATTTGGTTTATTTATAAAATGTTTATTCATTACTTCTACATTTTTAATGTCGTCATCTGAAAATCCAATAGTTGGTTGCTCTGGTATAAAGTTATTTGATATATCATTTTTAATAAACGCTCTTTTATTTAACTTATTAGCCATTTTTTTAATGTAGGAAACAAATTTTTCCATATCACGAACTTTAGCCTCTTCAGGATTAACCGCACCTGACTCATCACCAAAAGACACTGGATAGTACTTATTTAGGTTCAAATACGACTTAATTAATTCATCATCACTTATATCATTTTCACCGACAAACGTCCTGTATTTTTTAAGGTTTTTAACTAATTGATTTTTATCAATCCCATTAAATCCGTTGATAATATAATTATAAACAGCTTGTTTTAAAATATTTGGGTTATGACCTCTTGCAGTAATTATTGAAAAAATTGAACCATTATTAATGGCTTCTTTAAAATCATCGAAAGCTGGTCCAACATTTGCCATCATAGCGTCAACTAAAAAATCTTTATCGCCTTCGGTTCGAAAATTTTTAAATGGATTTTTGCCAAACCCGACAATAATTTCTCCATTATATTTAAAATTTTTTTTTCCAATTTTCTCCCTATGTTTTGCAAAATCATTAGTATTCATACCAATTTCGTCACCGTCTTCAGTTTTTACTATTATTTTTGTCGGCATGTGGACAATATTGTCATCCCAATCAAACGCGTAATATTTCATGTCTGGAGTTCCTTCTTCTTTAAATCCTTCTCTAAGTTGTCCTTTCATAATTAGATAATACGGGGTAGTTATATACCCCGTTAATTTTATTAAATATTTTCAAATGAAGCTCCTGTTGGTGTAATTAAGAATTCAATATCTATAAATTCTAACGCCCTTGTAGGTTTTAAATAAATTTTACCTGTTAATGTGTTTCTGTCTAAATCTTCAGGTGAAGATGAAACTGTTACACGGAAATCATATAAACCTCTATCTCTTCTAATTGAATCCAAAATAGGATTAACACTATCCAAGAATTGTTGTCTAACAACTTGGTCGTTTTGTTCAAATAATAATCTTACAGCTACTGCGGAAATTAACTTACGAGCTTGAAGTAACAATCTTCTTACATTCAATCTATTAAGTGCTGAGTCAGCAATTTGTAATGTTTTATTACCCCAAATTACAGTTCCAACATCAGAGAAAGTTGCGATAGGATTTATTCTACCTTGATATAGTACATCTCTGTCGGTTTGTGTAAGTTTTTGTCTCGCCTTAATAGAGTTTACAAGTCCTCTAGTGTAACCCGCAGATGCAAACCAAGGGAATGAAATGTTATCGGTCAAAGCTAAGTTTCTACAAACCTCACCAGTTGGAGGTAAATAAATTTGTGTGTTATTAACAGTATCTCTTGTTAAAATCCAAGGGTAATAAGTTGCTGTATAGTTAGAGTCAATTCCTGTATTATCTAAATTGTCAACTGATTCTTGAGGATAAATAATGTCCAAAGAATTTGTTCCGTCTGGAGTATACATTCTATAATCAGGTGTTGTACAAATATAAACCGAATCCGCTCTTGAAAATTGAATCATGTCTATCGCTTCCTCAACAAGGTTTGAGTTATTTACGTAGTCAATACTTGCACTTGCGAATATATTAATGTTAGTTGATTCTGGATTTGCAAATGATAAAATACCAAGTAGATATGCGTAGTAGTCTGTATTTGCAAAATCTTGAGTATTGTTCTGAACCACAATTCTTTTAAACAATCCCTCACCTGTTGCATTTGGATATCTTGATGAAGGTGCAGTACCCGCCAAATAACCCGAAGCTCCTAATTGAAATCTATCTTCGTTAGTTCTCCACTCTCTATAAATGTCCCAACCATCAAAACCACCAGCAAAACATAGTGTATATTTTCTTGAATATATGAAATAATACGGATTTTCTTGTGTTTCTGGGTCACTTCTAAATTCAGCAGTACCACATTCAAAAGCTGTTTGACCACTTGTCATTGATGTGTTAGCAATTGATACAACAGTTGCTCCTGAGTCCATATGGAAACCTTTACTAGTGTAATTCCATTTAAATGAGTCAGTTGCCAAAGCCCAATTTGATTGAGGGTTTTGTTTTCCTTTATAAGTTAAAAATGATTCATCAATTCCATACTGTGTTGAAAACCCTAAATATGTTCTTCTTATAACATCTCCAGGAGATTCAACAGTGTTTGAGCCACCAATAGGTGTTCCAAATGGTGGGTTAGCAATAACTTCTCCAGGGTAATCATATTTTATTTTATATTTTGGATATGGTGATGGGTAAACCGAAGCGTCTTCATATTCTCTTTGTGTGTAACCACGGAAACCACAAGGTAGTGAGTCAATTGGGTATTCATCCGCCATTTCAACCATAACATATCTTGAAATTAATGCAAATTCACCATTAGATGAACCTATTTTTTTTCCAACAAAGTTATTTGATGCTGGGTCCATATTACAATTTGTGAATTTTTCAATTACAACTGGATTTGAGTCAGAGTCATAAAAATTTCTAATCATAACATCAAACGACATATTATTATATGATAAGTTAGCGATTGAAATTTTAACTTCAGTATTTGCATCATTTCCATCGGAAATTGATATAAATTTAAATAAATTATAAACTTGGTTACCTCTTAATTCAGAAACCAAATAAGGTGTTTCAGGTGATTGGTATTTTTCTAAATTCCAAGCAATTGATTGACTTGATTGACTTCTTGCATCAGGTAGTGCAATTAAATCACAATTTAATCCACGGATATAATTTTGACTATAAGCATAATTCAAACTTCCCTGATAAAGTTCTTCAACATAAATAGGAACCGCGTATCTTGATTTACCAAAGTTATCAACACCTAATACTTTTGTAATATATTTTGACGAAGATGCACTTAATGACGTTTCAAATGAAAATGTTTTATTATCATTTGTTAAACCCGATAATAAAAAAGATGAATAAGGTGATTCTGTAATACCTGAATATTGTCCAGTACAAACTATTTGTAAATTATTTGGAACCCAGGTATTATTATTGTTGTAATCAATACCAACCTCATAAACTGGACCATGGTTATTACTTCCGGCACTATTAACATAATTACAAATACCTCGTGAACGAATAGTACCAACAACCATATTATTGAAGTCGGTGTACGCCATACCTGTAAAATTAACGGAAGCTCCAGAAATAGTAACCGTAAAATTAGAATCCACATTAGAAATTATATTATCAATAACATAATAAAAAGAATAACCCGAATAATTGTTTCCTGAAGAAATATTAAAATTAGCATAAAGCCAAGGGTCGTTTGACGACGCAGATAAATTATTTTCTTCTAAGATAGGTACACAATCATATGGTGTTATTACATTAGGTCTTCCATATGTAAGAGAATAATTGTCATCATAAAGTATTGAGCCATATATAACTGACGTTGTTGCTGAAAGTGATGTTGTATTTACAATCTCACTTAAATAATTGTTAAAATCGGTTTGTATTGTAGATACTGAACCGTCTTGTAATTTATATTGTTTATTTAGTTCAACTTGATTTGGTAATGTCCCACTTATAAGGTTAAATGTACCTCCCGATGATGTACCGGTAAACGTTGCGGTAAAAGGTACGGGATTTGATGGTGCAGAAATAGTTGTTGGGTCAACATTAGCAACTAATGAAAGACTCCAAGACGGTCCTGCATCATATCCGGACAATCCTAAAATTCTTGTTACAAATAATTGATTTGATTGTTGTAAATATGATTTGGCAATATACGCCGCCTCATATTTTGGTATCTGAGTACCATAAAATTTAACGGGCTCTGAACCACCAAAATATGATTGGAATTCGTCAAAATTCGTTATGAATACTGGTTCAAATGCTGGACCTTTTAAAGTTTCTCCAACAAGGCCTAAAGTTGTTACCCCCACACTTTGGGCGATAAATGATAAGTCGGTTTCCGATGTGTACACTCCAGGTGATACAAATACTTTTTGATTTGCTTGTGCTGCCATTATTAAATTATTCTGTTACAGATTTATTTTATTGATAAATATTAGAGTTTTTATGAAAAAACTTTACTTTTAGATAAGTATTTATAAAGAGTATGAATAAATACTGCTTTTTTTCTACCTATGAATCCGAAAAAAGAAATAAAAAACATCAAAATATCTCCTGAATCACACGATATTTTAAAAAAATATTGTGATAAACGGGGAATAAAAATTTACAAATTTTTAGAAAATTTAATTGTAGAAAAATGTAAAGAAAAGAAAGACATTTATGGGGAAAATTAAATTAATTTATTTTCATATAGTATGTTTGATTCTTTAGTATTGTCATTTTTTGTAACTTCTATAGTTAAAATGTCGTTTGTTGTAATCTCAATTTTTTGAAGGTCGCTCCCATAATAATCATTATTAATATATACATCAAAAGTATCAACATTACTTGTTGAAAGTAAATTCATATTTGAGCTAAATTCAATAACATCTGTTAAACTTGTATTGCCTGAAACAAATAAAAACGGAGTTTCAAAATTATCAGGATTTTTAGGATATTTGTCTATTCTTTTTTTTCTTGGCGCTGTGTTCATTTCAATTAATTGAGTTACTCTTTGAATTGCTGGTTTTACTTCAAATTCTTCTTCATCTATCAAATAACCCAACATAGTAAACTCATAATTTTGGACGTAATATTTTCTAGATTCCATACTTAATTGAGATTCGTCGGAAATGTTGGCTAATATAATTGGTATGTATTGACCTTTAATAAATGTATAAGCTTGTTTTGATGAAAATGTTTGCATCACAATCTTATTAAGTTGATTTAACTCTCTCATTCTATTACAAATAATTTTTACATTATATGTAATATCAACAGGAACTGGTTGTGGAATTGTATAAATATCCATTCCTTGTTCGTTTCCATTCCAAGTTGGTACCGACGCGTAATAAAATTGTTTTCTGTTTGGTATTGTATATTGAAGTGATGGATTTGTACCATACTTAACTTCAGGAGTCCTAACGACAGTAATGAATGGGGGTGTTGGATTATAGTCAACATCCACAAATTTCCAAGTTTCTAAATATTGTGTCCAATTTTGAGTTGTGATTATAATATCTAACAATGGAACTATTTTACCTGAGGTAACAACTTTAAGTTTATCTTTAACAAATTCAAGCATACCCTTATCCAAATCCGCATGTAATACTGATTTGGGTAAATAAGTTCCATCGTCTTTAATATATTCTAAAAGTTGTTCTCTCCTTTCAGATAAAACTTTTTTTGGTACTAAAGGTAATGTTGGTTTAACTATTGTTCTTGGTAGTGGCATGTTATTATTTTATTATAATCCGTTAAATTCGTCAGGACTTACATATGTTGCAACAATCGTTCTATAGAATGGTTTATATCCACCGTAAGTGTGTTTAGTGTCAGACACAACATATCCGTCATCACTAATGGAATAGTATCTGACTTTAGATTCTGTTTCATAATATCCAAGGTAATCCCCCATCCAAACATCAACACCTAAGTCATCAAGTTGTTTTTGATAAATTGAAAACTTTAAATTCCCCGGTTCTTGTATTTCAACTTTAGAACTACCATATAACTTATTAGTTGGTGCCATAACTTGAACTAAACCTTTTAATTCAATAGGGGCCATAAATTGTATCCCATCTTCTAAAACTTCACCGTAAACATCGTCTTTTTTTGTTTTATACCTATCAATACGATACAACACAACGGTAAAATTCATATCACCCTCAAGCCATTCTTGTCCCATATCAATATCAAGGTCAAAATCTTCATTACCAAAAAATTTGCCTAATCTTGTAACTGGAACTAACTTTTCTAATGTCCGTTTCATATATTGATAAATACTTAAAGTTTTATTATATTTTAAATAAGTTTATTAATATTAAATGAGTAACGTTAGTTTAGAATCAAAGGCAATGTCCATTCTTGAGTCATATGAGGGTGGCAATAACTATATCTTGGAATTAAAACGTAAATCACAGGTTAATAGAAAATTTTATCCAACAAGGAGTCAATCAGAATACATTATCAATTTTCACAATAAACAACCAAAAGTTGCGAAGAAATGGATAATCCTTGACACATACTTTGCTCAGAAATTAGCCGACGACAAATTATATACCGAAATCCCCCAAAAAGTTTGGGTTGAGAAGTTATTGGCGGATAAAGAAAAGGCTTACCACATTTGGGGTAAAGTTTTTGAAAGTGAAGAACTACACGATTTTTGGTTGCCAAAAGTGGCAATCATCAAAGACAATTCGGTTAAAGATGTTGTAATTGATTATTCAAAATATTCTCATCGTCCACCACTTGAACATCAAAAGGAGGCAATTCAAAAATTAGTTGAGAATAAAAAGTTTATCCTTGCCGATGATATGGGTCTTGGTAAAACAACATCAACAATTATCGCCGCGTTAGAATCAAATTCAAAAAAAGTTTTAATTATTTGTCCAGCAACATTAAAAATTAATTGGAAACGTGAGATTGAAAATTACTCAGACAAATCAATCTATATTGCTGAAAGTAAAAATTTCAGTACCGAAGCTGATTTTGTAATCATAAACTACGACATAATTAAAAATTTTCATGACCCTAAAAAGAAAAACGAATCTCAAGTCCTTGCATCCAACTTTGATTTAGTTATTATTGATGAGGCTCATTATATTAAGAATGGTACGGCGCAGAGGACGAAACTAATCAATGATATTGTTAAAAATACCGAAAGACTTTGGTTGTTGACGGGTACACCAATGACATCACGACCAATCGATTATTTTAATTTATTAAGTATAATTGATTCTCCTGTTGCTAAGAATTGGATGGCATATGCTATCCGTTATTGTTCTGGATACCAATTTAATGTTGGGGGAAGAAAGATTTGGAATGTAACAGGGGCGTCAAACTTGGAAGAGTTAAGAGACCGAACCTTAGGTTTAACATTAAGAAGATTAAAAGAAAATGTTCTTGATTTACCCGATAAGATTATCACACCTGTTTACCTAAGATTAAAATCAAAATTATATGAAAATGTTATGGGAGAATACTATGATTGGTATGACAAGAACCCTGACGAATCCAAATCATTAACCGTTCAATTTTCAAAGTTAACAAAAATTAGACAAATTATTGCCGATGAAAAAATTGAACAAACTATTGAACTAGCGGAAAATATTCTTGAACAAGATAAGAAAGTAATCATTTTCTGTAATTTCACCGATTCGTTAAATAAAATTGCAGAACATTTTGGTAAAGCCGCGGTTAAACTTGATGGTTCTATGTCAAAACCCAACAGACAAAACTCCGTTGACCAATTCCAAGATAACCCCAAGATTAAAGTCTTTGTAGGTAATATTAAAGCTGCTGGTGTCGGTATAACATTAACTGCTGCTGAAGCTGTTATTATGAATGACTTATCATTCCTTCCATCAGACCACGCCCAAGCTGAAGACCGAGCTTATCGTTACGGTCAAAAAAATAACGTTTTGGTTTATTATCCAATATTCGAAAATACAATCGAAGGTATCATCTACGATATCCTAAACAACAAAAAACAAGTCATTGCAACTGTAATGGGAGACAACCAACATCCAGCAGATGCTGCAGAAGAAATCCTACAAAGAATTAATGAATTGAGATATTAACAAAGAACGGATTATTTATATATAACGGATAATCCAATACTATGAAAAAAACACAAGAGAAAATCCAACAACTAGAATTACAGATACTTGAAAATCACGTAACCAAAGAAAAAGAGTTGTTGATTACAGAAATGAAAAAAATCGGAATAGAGAAACTACCTTATTCCTACTCAGCCCTTAAACAATTTATTGACCCCGAAACCATGAGTTTCCACTACAATAAACATTACAAAGGGTATGTTGATAAACTAAACGACGCATTATCAAAGAAAAAATACGGAGATTTAGATTTAGAAAAAATAATTAAAACAATTAGTCGTTTTGATAAAACAATTCGAAACAACGCAGGTGGAGCATTTAACCACGCATTGTTTTGGAATATGTTAACTCCCGAACCAAAGAAATTAACAGGTGAACTTTATAAAAAGATTACCAAACAGTGGGGAACATTCACAAACTTTAAAAAAGAATTTGAAAAGCAAGCCAAAGACCGTTTTGGTTCAGGTTGGGTATGGTTAATTCTAACCTCTAATAATACTTTAAAGATTATGTCAACTCCAAACCAAGATAATCCATTAATGAATGTGATTGAAGGTGGTGGGTTTCCATTGTTGGGGTTAGATTTATGGGAACACGCTTATTATTTGAAGTACCGAAATAAAAGAGACGAATACATAACAAACTTTTGGAAAGTTGTTAATTGGGAATTTGTAACTAAAATGTACGAAATGAGAGTTGAAACCAAATTAACAGAATCTACCAAAATGAAACAAATATTAAGTGAAGGTAAATCTGAAATGTGTTCAAAATCTGATAACGAATTTTACAGAATGTTATTCAACGTAAATCAAGATATTAAATGGACTTACATGAATGGTATCAATAGAATCCTCAAAGAAGTTTTTAATGAAAATTATATTGAAATTCCTCCAAATAATCAATTACCGGGTATTTATGATATTGAGGGACCTGGTAGGTCAGTAATTAATAAACTCAACACAAATTACACGGCATTTTGTATTTTATTAAAAGACTTAAATCAAGTTATTGCAACTATACCAAATAAAAAACCAATCATTTTTACCGATAAAACTCCCGCAGAACAGAAAAAAGAAGTTGAGAGATTTGTAAATGCGTTAGGACATTTTAAATATAGAATATTTGATAAACAAAGTTCAACATTTATTAATTTATTAAGAACCTTAACAGAAAAAAATAATGCAGGTGATAAAAGAGAACAAATTACGTTATCAATCCTTAAAAGATTTTTTGGTCAAAATGCAAAAGTTGAGTTGGTTGGTGAGTTAGGAAATAAAAAAGATGCAATTCAAGGTGTTGATTTAGAAATATTTAAAGATGGTAAGTTACACACCGCACAAGTTAAACCATTTAGAGAAATGAAAAAAACTGAAAGTGGAATTGAATTGGAGGGTACCGCAAGCGTTAAATTATATAAAACGGATTGGATGGTTTTTCAACGAGGAAAGAATGTTTTAGTGTTTGATAAAAAACCAAAAATTGTCGGTGGTAATTTTGTTTTTCCACTTGATTCACTTTTATATAGTATATAATAAACTAAACGATATTTATTAGATATGTCAGTTATACCAGAACCAGAAAGGTCAAAAATTTATACAAGAATAAAACATCTATTGGGCGCACCATTGAGAAGTGTTGAAGTCACTGATGAAATGATGGATTCGTTAATGGAATTATCCATTCAAGATTACGAACAGTATATCTTGAATTGGTTAATTGATAGTCAATGGGTTAACTTGGTTAATCTTAATATGAGTGAAAAATCTGTTGCTCAAGCGTTAATCACAAGAACAATGGATTTTGAAAAACAATTCTCATATTCATACTCAAAAATTGTGGGTCTTCAAGCTGAAGGTCCTTGGGTATTAAAAAAAGATTATATTGTTCTTGAAAAAAACAAACAAAACTACGAAATCCCTGCAGGTCGTGAAATAAATGAAGTACTATGGTTTAGTAATCGACCTATTACCGCATATGGTATGGGAGATATGGGAGGTATTGGTGGTGGAGCAGGTCTTGGCGCAAATGAAGGTGGTTTTGCCCAAGTGGGTAATCAGGGTTCTTATTATATGATGTCAGGGTTTGATTACTTGATAAGAATGCAAGAAGCAAACATTATAAAAAGAATCCTTGGTGGTTCTTTAACTTATAGAATTACTGCATTACCTGATGGTAAAAAAGATTTACAATTATACAATGCACCTGGTAGTCGATTTAATTGGAGTAATTATAGTCAATACGTTGGTAATGCTGTTTGGTATTGGTACTACGATGTAACACCTGATAGTAGAGCAGATTGTTTAAAAAATAATCCTGACGTAATTAAAATGCCAAACGAAGTTCCTTTAGAAGAAATGAATTGGGTTGACTTAAATGTTCCCGCACAACAATGGGTAAGAAGATGGTTCACCGCATATGTTAAAGAAACGTTAGGTCGAGTTAGAGGAAAATACAGCGGAAATTTAAAGGCTCCTGATTCAGAATTAACAATGGACTACACAAGTTTATTAACTGAAGGTAAAGACGAAAAGACAAAGTTGATTGAAGAATTGACAGGGGCTGAAGGTTGGTTAACAAGATTACGTCCTGAAAAAGTAATGGAAAAAGAAGCGTTACTCGCTGAAAATCTAAATAAACAAATGAAATTCAGAGCAATGCCTCGTCAAATATATGTAATTTAAATTATGGCAATTATTAAAACAATACCATCAACAAGATTGATTAATGGTGAAGTTATTGAAACTTCTGAAATTTCAATAGTATCTGAAAAAGAATATAGAACAAATGGTGAAGAGTGTGTTATCGTTAGAAATGTACAAGAGTCAACAATCATATTAGATTCAAAAACAACAGACCATGTAGTTATAAAATCTATGACTTATTTAAAAATTAAACCAGATATTGGTAAAATTGATGAAGAGTATGATGAAGTAATTGCTGATAGATACTCATGTATTGAATTTAGATTTTGTGTTGGTAACTGGTATATCTTGTCGTCAGACGGTCTCAAGAATTCCTAATTTTTCTTTCCAATCCTCTTCAGCAAAATCATACATATAATCAGAACTTAAACCTCTTCTTTCCCAATAATTTAATTCTTGTTCTGTTATATCAAGTACGTCTTCTTGTAATCTATCTTGGTCACCATTACCTAATGGATGTCCATTGATAAGTTCACATTGTGACTTTGTAAAAATACCCCTATTTTCAGGGTCATTAACAATTAAGTTATTTCTAACCTCGTCTTGAAATACAACCATCAATGGTTCCATTCTTTTGTTAAACGTAGTAATCGCTCTTGGTATATTATAATCACCTGTTAAATTAGGGTCATTTTCCAAAATGTCTTTGTGTAACATATAACAATTGATTTGAACTCCGTCTCCTTTTTTCTGAACATCACCATGTGAAGCTCTTAATCCGTTATTCACATACATAATAACATCACCAAGATTTACCGCAAGATTTTCTTGTATTGCAAGTTCCATGTGAGCCATTCGGCTCATACTATTACCCGATTTAGTTTTAGTTGTTAATCTTTTCTTATAGTCATCTACAGATAGTTTAACTTTTGCTCGTTGAGCAATCTTACTTAACGGTATTTGTTTGTCAAAAATCTTTTGTAGGTATTCATAATAATATTCAACAAATGCTTGACCATTACCTTCCAATAACATCTTTATCCCTTTATCTAAAAACTCCTCAATATATAATGGAAGTTTCTTTGACTTGATACTATTACCTGTCAATTTAATTTTACCTTTGGCATCCATAACTGCATAGTTCTTACGAGCCAAGTTAATACACGAAGGCCAAACACCATCCGTATCAAGTGCCATTTCACCTCTCATAAAGATATCATTATACTCTGCAACATCAGCTTCAGGGCCATAATATTCTTTGCCCAATACAACTTTCCAATTTAATCCACGACCAACATAAACTCTGTCTTTTGCGTCATCAGGAGTTGAAAAGTTAACACCGTCAGTATCCATTACCAAAGGAACATAACCTTTTGTCATAAAGAACTTAATCATCTGACGAAGGTATTGTCTACCTGTACAAGTAATCTGTTCTCCCATGTACATATCTCCCCAAGCAAACACTTGTGGCGCTGACAACGCCCCAAACATTGAGTTAATGAAAATCTTAATTGGTAATTGTTTATTACCATATGATTCTGACTTATTGCGGTCGGTTTCGTAGTATTCTTCGGCAAGTTGTTTGTATTTGATACGAGTGTCACGGAAGTATTTTAACATTCCTTTCATTGCTCCCGTTACATCACACTTAGGGAATACATCGTGTACCAACTGAATAGATGGATATAACGAAGAAAAATCGAGTTTAAGTACATTCTTACTATACCCAACCTTAAGTAGTCGTGAGAGACCTCCTACGAAGTCTGTCTTACCTTGTTTGGCGGGGATTGCAAGTCCATGTTTGTAAGACCAAGCTAACATTAACATTTTCCATAGAGTTGCGGTACCCATTGTAGATACTCTCTCGTATGTTGTTGGAATCATCGCTGCAAGTAGGAACGACCCCTGATTAAACTCTTGGTCAACCTTTAAGGTTTCATCTAAGTCATCATCAAGATACATCTCTACAATCTTATCACCTGTAATCTTTTTGTATACGTTAGGAAACTTTGTGTCTAAATCATTATATGCAGGATTATTGGCCTTTTTGTAATTACCATTCTGTGTGTTTAACCAATATTCCTCTTTGTTAAGGAACATCTTACCGATATTATCGTGGTCAATATACACACGACTTGGTGATTCTGCATTGATATATTTGGTAATGTATTTTAATCCGGCTGCTTTAATACTAGAATTGATTGCCTGAGCTCTACGAACTGCATGGATAATATCAATGACATTATAACCCCAAATTGAAGTTTGAGTAAATATTTCCACATCATTTGCAAGTTTTAACATTCCGTCTTTTCTTGTGAATGAATGTTTGGGGTGCAATGATTTACAAATCTTTTTTGGGTCAAGACCCAAGATTTTACAACGTTCAAAAATCCAATGCCAGTCAAAGTTTGCAGAATTATATCCACCAATAATACTTGGTTTTAACTCGTCGATAATATTAAAGAATTCGATGATTGCTCCTCGCTCTTCAGATTCATCAATACATTCAATAACTTTGTGGTATCCTTTATTTGTTTTAATTCCAATCATAAAAATACGACCGTGTTGTGGTTCAAGAGAGGTTGTCTCTAAGTCATATACAAGTCGGGTGACTTCATTATAATTTTCAAAACCTTTAAATAATCGTTTTTCTTTTGAAATAAGATATTGTTCTACAGGTGGTAAAACAATGATTTTATCTTTTGTCTTTTCTCCCCACGGGTCACATCCACCTTCTCTAAAGAATTGGATTAGTTCACGATAACCTTTAAGAGATTTAACCATAAAAGTCATACCCTTTTCTAATCGTTCATCACCATGAGTTTCTAATTTATCAATCATAATCCCATGTTTGGTCATGGCAACTTTTTGGGCGGATTTAGAACCACCGTAAAAGTTAATATTTCGTAAATCACCAACCCAAGCAAATGGGGTAAATGTGTCTTTACGTATTTCTTTTCCTTTACCAGGAATTTCTTTTATTTTGTAAATGGAGTTGGATGCGTAGTCAAATTCAATTGCCACAATAAATTCTTCAGGGTCGTTGCCGTGCAAGAAAGATTCAATTTCTTCGTTAGATATCATAATACTTATTTCTTTGGTTCATTAGCTTTCACACCGTCGTGAAATTTACCTTCGTAAATAAATATAAATAAAAAATTGGATTAATCAAATTAACAACAAGCAGTTTCCGAAATAAAACTTGGTTGAATATTAATATATAATTCCTCTCTGATTGGAAGAATTAAATTTCCCTCGTCATTCTTAATTAAGAACTGACCAACATACCTACCTGGTGTGTTTGTGTCTCTTGAAGTGAATTTGTAATAGATATAATATTCAGGTGTCGCACCTAAAGGTAAGATAAGTGAAACAATTTCACAAGGGGCAGACACAATTTTAGGGATTTCGGTCTCAACATCAATCATTGTAAAAAAAATAGTAGAAACTTCCAAGTCCTGCATCAGTTCCAAGTAACCCGCTCTACCATCTTTTACTACTTGCATTTTTAATACAGGTAACGTCGAGTTTTGTTTAATAAAGAATTCCATAACAATAAATATATTGTTATGACTCTTTTCTTAAACTTCTTTCATAATGTTCAAATCTATCATGTTCTGTTGGTGTCATAAGTAATAATCCAGGATACAACTCACCTTTCTTAACCAACTGATACATATGGCTCATCCAAGTTTGTTCAAATGGATGTCCCCATGTTACATCTAAGAACATTTTTTGATTTCCTGTTCTTGTAACAATTTGAGGCCAATTACAATAATAAACATCACCTGTTACATAAGGAACTCCTTGAAATGAATTAATTGAATCATATACCGTTCTTGGGGCATTTGGGTCCAGTCCTTGAACAGGTAATCTGTCTTTACCTGGCCAATACTTTTGTCTAACATCTTGAGGTACGTTGTACCATGACCATTGAGTGCCATTGTCTCCAAAGAATTCACTATAATTGAGTTTTAAAAAGTCAAAGTTTTCTTTTTTAACAATTTGTAATGTTTTTGAATATAAATTTGGAACATATCGGTTAAATCCATTTCTACATACATCACCCTCTTTTGGATAAAAGAACATATCATCTTCAAAAAATAAATAAAAATCCAAATCTGTTTCATTTTGGAAGTGTTCGGCAATCCATTGACGACCACCACAAATACCTAAATTATCTTTCTTAATGTGTTCAAACCCATTTTCTTCACACAATTTAGCATAGTCATCAAATGTTGATTCATCACTTGAATTATCTAACAAAAACTTTTTAGTTTTTAATAAATAATCTTTATCGTAAGCAGTCATAGACTCAATTAAAGTTGAAAATTGTTTTGGGCTATTAAATGTAATCACATATAAACCAACTTTATTAACATCTAATGTGTTTGTTTCTTTATGAATGTTTTCAGATTTAGGTTTCAATTCATTATTCTTTAAATCTTCAAAAAACTTACCAACCAAACCATTAGATTCAATTTCAAAATAATTAACCATATCTGAGTGTTTATAACACATAATACTGAAGATTGATTCTTCGGTACCCATATAACCTTCATCTAAAGTTGTTTGTAACAAATTATAATATATTCCATTAATATCACTAATGGTATGCTTTGGGCCACCAAAAAATCCACCTCTCGCGACTTTATTAACTTTTGAACCCGCAATAGAATTTAACTTATTATATTCAAAACCATGAATTTCAGTTTCAGCGTCATATTGAAAACAAATAAATGAAAATTTTGAAATGTATTTTGACAAGTTATTTAAAACTTTATCATGAGTAAAATAACCTTGATGAACGGTATTTGTTAAACCACCATCAATCCAAAACATATATTCAGAGTCAAATCTGTCCATAATCTTAGCATCGTGTAATAAGAATACCTTGGACATAACTAATGGATTATAATTTTCTAATCTACATTGTGTTGATTCTTTTAACCAACCAGATAAATTTTGCCAATTTTCATCAGTTCTAATTTTCTGAACTTTGTTAAAAAATTCAGATTCTCTAAACCAAGACATTGGTCTAAGAATAAATTGTGTATTGTCATGACTTCTTCTTTCGAAAACAAATTTTTGAAGTTCTTCGTCCCCAAAAATAATCATGTTCTCATCACACTTTAAAAGTTGTTCAAACTTATCTAAATAATGTTGGTAGGGTCTTGACCAACCTTCGGTTAATTCTTCTCGACCGATATCCCATATTCCTGTTACTAACGTTATATTACTCATATATTCTATTGAATTCTTCTAAAATTTTATAAAAACTTTTGTTTAATGTAAACATTTCATCTGTTACCCCTGTAGGTGCATTATCCCTACACCACCAAATATCAAAATGTTTTCTTTCAAATAATTCTTTATGGTTTACATACATTAATGACATTACCTCTTCTTCATGTGGTAATCCTTTATCTTCCTCAATAATATTTTTAGTGTATCCTTCAAATATATTAACTATCTCATCCCACTTATCTCTATGACCACCAAACATTCCACCAATAATATGAATACTTCTATCGTATTCAGTATACCATTTTCTTTTTACAGTTCCAGACCAATAATTTCGGTCATTTTCTTTACCCAAAAGTAAAAATTTATCACCAGTATCCTCAATAACATTTTTAATAAAATCATTATTAAACAGGTTACTTTCATAATATCTACCTTGCGGGTGAGTACTTGTTAGATATTTCAAAGGTATTAAACCACAATGAGAAAGACCAGCGTCAATCCAATAATAATAATCGTAAGATTTATCTTCATTTGACCACCAATGAAATTTTGAATATTGTATTTCAATACATCTATCCGATTTCTTAGTTCCTTCAATATTTTTATATTGGTTAATTAAATCTTTGAATTTTGTGTTTGCAATGTCAAAAACTTGAAATTGTAATTTTTCGGGAGACACTCCGTTTTCGTCGTAAAAAAATGATTCTAAGGATTTAATTTCTCTGTCTGAAGTGTAACATAAAAAATCGGCGTCTGTTATTTTTAATAACGACAATAGACTAAATCTGTAATGACCTCCTCTACCAACTCGACCACCAAACTCTGTACCATGTAAATCACTATAAATTGATGTAATAATTTTAACCGACATAATAAACTTCTTTATATTCTTTGTTATTTTTTATTTCTTGATTTTTATATTGGTCCATAAATTCATTTGGAATTTTTATAGGACTAAATAAATTCCAATTATATGTTTGTAAATAAAAGTTATTATAAACACCGTCAGAAATATTGGATAAATCATTACCTTGTGGTGCAACAGGTAAAATTGGACAATAACTTTGATGTTTTGTTATTATATACTTAAAGATATAATCATCAATTGCATAGAAATATTCACCACTTTGAAATGCCGTATCTTTAATGTTAAACAATTCATCATAAATTGATTCGTCAAATATAATCATATTACAAGCGTAAATGTCTCGTAAATGTTCTTCTTTCTCAGGTAAATTAGTCATATCTAATAACATTTCATTATCCTGACTTCTATTGATAAATCTATTTAAAGTTGGTGATAAATTAAAAACCCCAAACGTTAATCCATCACATTTATTTTCTAATTTTTCTAAGAAATTTTTAGCGTATGGCATGAAGGAACAATCATCTTCAATTATCATTACACGAGGATATTTTTGTTCTTTTGCAATTTTAATTATTTCCAAAATAGAACGAGTAATACCCATATAAGAATTAGTATCTATCGCTTTGAATATTTCATAATCCCAACCAATATATTCCATCTCTTTTTTGATATGTTCCAATCGGTCAGGTCGTCTTTCTAAATTAACAACAAATTTAGGTATTTCATTAAATTTCATTAACTAACTTGGTTATTGGTTAATCTACCTGTGATTCTATCACACCATCCTTTTGATTCTGAGTGAGGCCAAACAACCCAATGAGAAGGCATTTCATCAGTTTGGAACTCTCTCCATACTTTACAGTATTTGTCAGGGTCTATCATAAAACCTGCAATTTCGTTTTTGTCGGCATCTTTTCTAAATAAAGTCTCATCTTTATCATTATGGAATGCAACAACCCAAAAATCATAATCAGTTTCAGTAACTTGTGAATATCCGATATCAATACAATGTTTGAACATCATACAGAAACTATCTTTCCATTCTTGTTCTGTTTCAAAATTATATGGATTTGGTGGATAATTTTTATCTAAGGTATGTTTGTCAATCGCTCTCTTTGAAAACAAAATACCAGCATATTTTTCATATTCCGTTAAAGTCCTAACAGGACCAAAACCATAAGGACCATCATGGCCTTCTTGTTTTTCACCGTCCATACCAAATAACTTTCTATTTGTTAAGTGAGAGTGACTATTCTTTTGTCCCCAAGTTTTGTCATCATCCCATTGTTTTGTTCTACCCTTACGAGTATATTCGTGATAAACAACAGGAATATGAGTGTGAAATAAATCATAACCCCAAGTGTAAGCTCTTGCGGCAATTGAAATTTCTTCACCGTGAAAATAATATTCAGGGTTATGTTGGACTTCCGTTGAGAATTGTCCTAATGTAAAACAAAAGTGAGCCGAATAGAATCTTGAGGTCACAGGTTTCTTCATTTCTTTCCATCCTGGAATTGTTTCAGGTAAGAAAAACACTGCTCCTTCAGGAATAAATCGGTCAAAAACCATTCTCCAAGCTTCTTGAGCTCTTCCTGCTGGTTCATTTTCGGGGTCAAAAGAAGGAACATAACCCGTAAGTAGAGGTTTTTTGTATCCGTCCTTCTGTAACCCCTTTATCATTTTGATAAGGATATCATCCCAATCCTTTACAAATCTCATGTGAGAGTCAATTTGTAGGGTGTAAGTTTCACCTTTATAAAGTTGTTGAACTTGGTGTCTCGCCCAACATACACCTTTGGCGTCTTGATAAGGAATATCTAAGATTCTAAATCTTTTGTCGTCTTTGTATTCATCTAAATTATCAAAACCATCCTCATCACTATATTGTCTTGCAATACCTATGACAAGGTTATTTGGTTTTTTGGCGTTTGCCAACATGTCTTTAATTGTTGGAATTAACTGAGGGTCTCTATAAGAGGCGATTTGAACGAAAATTTTCATATAATATTATTTTATACCTAAAAATAAAAAACCCTTCAAAAAACTGAAGGGTTTTATCTATAATAATTTATATTATATTTTAAATAAATTGTTAATAAGACCTAATTGCTCTAACTCTCATAGAGTCACTCTTAGGAGTTGTCTCTATTAATGGATAATGTTGTGGAGTACTACCTCCATTAAAGAAGATATAATTTGCTTGAGTATCATTAACCTGAGTAGAACTCCAATAGTTTCCTTCAGCAAATCCACCAAAACTATTTTTATAATCCCATACTTTTTCTAATTCATCTATACTTGGTAGATACCAATCGTTATATCCATTTTGTGATAAATCTGAACACAATCTAGCAGCAATTCCCGCAGTAGCACATCCACTTACTATATCTATGGTGTTTTGATTACCTGTTCCAATTGCAGTTCCACTAGCTCCTGCTAATAGAGTACTCGGACAACCCCATGAGGTACTTGAAACATCTGTTGTTGTAACAACTAAACCATGTTGAACATTTACGTCATATCCTGAATCTCCAGGTTGTAATATGTAAGCGATATAACCACCTAAAGCTGAGTCACCTATGGTATAATTACATCCATTAGGGTCTGATGTGGTAACTTGTCCAAGACCGCCAGTAATGTTATACCAAGCAATTCCGTTAGAATAATAACCATTTGATGCTGGTATTGTTAATGCGGTATTAGAATATAAAGTTTCTCCTACGTTTGGACCAGGTCCTCCCGCAACACTACCATAAACATAAACTGGTGTTCCTGGGTCATATGCTGTACATGCGTCGATTGCCGCAACTGCGTCATATCCTAAATTATATGTATAATATGCAAATGTCGCTGTTGGTGTTGAAGTTTTAGTAGGTGTATTTGTTGGTGTTTTAGTTACGGTAGGAGTATTTGTTGGTGTTGTAGTTACGGTTGGTGTTGGTGTGTTAGTTGGAATTAATGAACAAAGTGAGAATCCTCCAGTTTCCTCTCCTGTTGAAAGTAATTGAACTACTTGTCCTGAATTTGTATAGTATCCTGACATGTCAGTTGTAACTGGTCCTAATAATGAATTATAAAATAAGACATTTTGGTCAAAAGTTACGTTATCTCCATATATTGTTATTGTTGTTGTGTTAATACCATTACATGAATTATAAGATGTTACACCTTTTGTTACAACAAAACTAAATCTAGTTTTTGTTGGAGTAATCGTTGGTGTTGTAGTTACGGTTGGTGTTGCAGTTTTAGTTGGTGTTACAGTTGGTGTTGCAGTTTTAGTTGGTGTTACAGTATTAGTTGGTGTATTAGTTGGTGTCACTGTTGGTGTTGCAGTTTTAGTTGGTGTTACAGTATTGGTTGGTGTTACTGTTGCCGTTAATGTTGGTGTTGATGTTGGAATTGATAAACATCCGTTAGGGTCTGATGTAGTAACTTGTCCAAGACCACCAGTAACGTTATACCAAGCAAGTCCATTTTTAGAATAAAAACCATCCGGAATTGGAGTTGTTAATGATGTATTAGAATATAAAATTTCTCCTACGTTTGGACCAGGTCCTGCAGCAACACTACCATAAACTAAAGATGGAACTGCGAAACATGCATCATATATTGATGTACCACTTCCTAAATTATATGTATAATATGCAAATGTTGCCGTTGGTGTTTTAGTTACGGTTGGTGTGTTAGTTGGTGTTACAGTATTTGTTGGTGTAGGAGTATTTGTAATTATCAACGAACAAAGTGAGAATCCTCCGGTTTCATATCCTGTTGAAAGTAATTGAACAACTTGACCTGAATTTGTATAGTATCCTGACATGTTAGTTGTGATTGGACCAAATAACGAATTATAAAATAATACATTTTGGTCAAAAATTACCTCATCACCATATATTGTTATTGTTGGTGTGTTAATACCATTACATGAATCATAAGCTGTTGTACCTGTTGAAACTACAAAACTAAATCTATTTTTTGTTGGAGTAACAGTTGGTGTTTGAGTATTTGTTGGTGTATTTGTTGGTGTATTTGTTGGTGTAACAGTATTTGTTGGTGTTACAGTATTTGTCGGTGTTGTGGTGTTAGTCGGCGTTTTAGTTGTGGTGTTAGTCGGCGTTTGAGTTGAGGTGTTAGTCGGCGTTTGAGTAGAAGTATTTGTTGGTGTTGGAGTTTGAGTGGAAGTATTTGTTGGAGTTGGAGTTTGAGTAGAAGTATTTGTTGGTGTTGGAGTATTTGTAGGCGTTTGTGTTGGTGTTGAAGTTGGGGTTGGAGTTGGGAAAATAGGTGGAAAAGCACCATTATCAACTAAAACAATACTAGAATAAAATAAAGGTGAGGTTGAATAAGTATTGTTAATTAACCAAATTGTTTTAGTTTCATTTTGTGTCAATTCCGTTTGGTACTCCCACATAGAATCGTCGCATCGTCTATAGTTAAAATTTACTATAGTTGAGCCAGTATTTGTTAAGGTATATTTGCTACAAGCCATTTTAGATATTTTATTATAAATACTACGTTATTTTATATTATTATAAATATTTTTTTATTCTTTAATAATTTTTAATACTTAATAAAATTTTTATAGTACAATTTATTTATTTGTCGGAGTAACTGTTCGTGTTTAAGTCCTTGTTGGAGTAACTGTTGGTGTTTGTGTATTTGTTGGCGTAACAGTATTAGTTGGTGTTGATGTATTTGTTGTAGTATTTGTTGGAGTATTAGTTGGTGTTTTAGTTGGTGTTGGCGTATTTGTTGGAGTATTTGTTGGAGTGGAGGTTGGTGTTGATGTTGCGGTTGGAGTTAATCCCGTTGTTGCTGTTGGCGTAACAGTATTAGTTGGTGTTGATGTATTTGTTGTAGTATTTGTTGGAGTATTAGTTGGTGTTTTAGTTGGTGTTTTAGTTGGTGTTGGCGTATTTGTTGGAGTATTTGTTGGAGTGGAGGTTGGTGTTGATGTTGCGGTTGGAGTTAATCCCGTTGTTGCTGTTGGTGTAACCGTTTTTGTTGGTGTTGGTGTAACCGTTGTTGTTTTTGTTGGTGTTGGTGTAACAGTATTTGTTGGTGTTGGTGTTGGTGTAACAGTATTTGTTGGTGTTGGGCCTGGAACATTTAAAGAATATGTATAACCATATGTTGGAACATAACAATCGTACATACCATAATAATAACTTGAAATATAATTAAATGGAAAAACTTTAGACCCTAAATCAATGGTTCCACCTGTATCTGGTAAATACGTAACATTTGTGGTTTGACCACTCAAATTCTCACTTAAAATTCTTACTCCTATTGCCATGTTAATAAATACTTATTCTTTTTGTTTTAGACATATTAATTAGTTTTTATCAACACAATCCAGCATTAAGAATTAATGTTCCGCTCATTTGTATAAATCTATTACCATTTGAAATTGTGAAATTTGCGTTCACAGGTGGAATGGTTAATAATGAATTACCGAAGGCATTATCTCCTGGCACCAAAAGTTCAAACGGTTTTGTTGTATAAATTGTCACATTTGATGGTGTACCGAAATGAGTTGATTCACAAACATTTTGATAATAACCTCCCGTCCATAAATTATATTGGTAAATAACTAATGGGGTTTGAGTTGGTGTTGGAGTTTGAGTTGGAGTGACGGATGTTTGGGTTGGCGTTGGAGTGACGGATGTTTGGGTTGGTGTTGGTGTTACAGTTGGCGTAGGGGTTGTGGAAGGACATAATCCCATATTAACAACATCTAAAGGTGCCGCATAATCCTCAACATATAAATCTTTTGC